>BNJV01001096.1_pt1 | contig 119637 bp, 161 predicted proteins | sample 8540591 | NCBI WGS metagenome assembly BNJV01 (sample SAMD00202457, study PRJDB9452) | human saliva metagenome | host: Homo sapiens
AAGCCATAAATTATATTAACAATATGTACAACTTTACAAATAAAAAAATGAGATAAACTCTCACTCTTTAAAGTGAAAGTTTATCTCTTTGTTCTCTGAAGTCTTACCTTGTTTCTTTTTCTTTTTTACAATTACAATAGTTGCAATAAGTGAACTCATTAAAAATGAACATATACTTACTGATATCCATATTATCTGCCGTCTTTGGAACAGAGTAAAGCCTCTCTTTGTGCCGGAATCATAGGTACCTTCTCAGGTTCCTTGATTGTAGGGGTTATCTCCTGCTTTTCAACAGTTGTATTTATGGCATCTTTACTTGTAACTGTATTTACAGTTCTTGTCTTCACAAGTCTGTCAGATGATCCGCCACCTGAACCGCCTCTACTGATATTTGAAGGTGTTGCTATAGACGGTGTTGCTATCGGTCTGATAGTAATATCCCTGTTTCTGTCATTAGGAATTAGTATCTGACTTGGTGTAGCTATTCTTGAAGGAGTCGGTGTTGTAGATGTACCCGTGTTATTGTGCTTGGAGTTACAGGTGTAACAGGAGTCAACGGTCCCGGTATAATTACCTGACTTGGGTCCTTTTGGTATATATAAGTAACCACAGTTTGCCCTGTTGTGAATATTCCCGTAGCACGTCCCTGTACAAGGTACAAATGATATCCTTCTATATCTTTTTGTGTTGTTGAGTAAGGAAGTCCAAGACTTCTTGTTCCGTCCAGTACCTCATCACTCTCTATCGGAAGCCCCGCAGTATTTACATAGTGGGCAATTACATCTCCTGCATCTTTTCTTCTGTAAACATAGGTTACAGTCTGAGTTCCGCTTATAAATGTTCCGTTAGCATTTGTCGGTGTTATAATCAGGTCAAAATTGTCAAATGATTTCGCACTTGAAGTATATGTCAATCCGAGTTTTTCATTACCGTCAAGTATCTCAGGTGTATCAAGAGGTACATTTCCGTTTTCATCTATATGCTCAACAATAACATTTCCTGCATCCTTACGTTTATAGATATAGTCTACCGTAATCGGTGCTACTGTAAACAGTCCGTTTGCATTTGACGGTACTGTTATCAAATCATAATATTGAATAGTCTTTGGCGATGTGGTATATGGCAATCCTACATTGTCTGTTCCTGTAATTATATCTGTACTTTCAATATTGTTTCCATGATTATCAAGATAATTTATTGTCACTCCGCCTGAAATTTTTCTCTTGTAGAGATAGGTTACAGTCTGGGCTCCGCTTGCAAATGTTCCGTTTGCATTTTGACAGTACTGTATCTACCTCAAAATCGGCATAAGTCTCAGGATTTGTTGTATATGGTAATCCAAGTTTCCTTGTACCGTCCATTACATTAGGTGCTGTCAAATCGCTTCCGTCATATACAGACTTATGATATACGGTTACATTTCCTGCATCATCTCTTCTGTAAACATAGGTTACAGTCTGTGTACCCTGTTACAAAAGTTCCTGTTGCATTTGCAGGCACTGTTATAAGTATGAAATTCGGTATATTCTTTGCTGTTGTTGTATATGGTAATCCAAACTTTCCCACTCCCGATAAAATATCGGAATTATCAATCTCATTACCTTCATCATCTACATATCTGACTGTTACATCTCCTGCATCATCTCTTCTGTACTCATATGTAACAGTACGCACTCCGCTTGCAGGATATACTCCTGTGTGATCTGTAGGTGTTGCATTTACAACCGTGTAATTTGCTATAGTCACCGGTGCGGTAGTATAGGTCAGTCCTGACTTTCCTGCTCCCGGTAAGTTTTCATCTGCTGCAAGCGATGTTGTTGTTCCCGCTTCATAGTGATGTACAAGAACATCTCCCGCATCATTTCTTGTGTAATAATATGTAACAACAGTGTTTCCGCTTGCAGGATATACTCCCGTATGGTTTGCCGGTGTTGCATTTACAACCGTAAAGTTTGCAAGATTTAGCGCAGCTGTGGTATAGGTAAGTCCCGACTTTCCTATACCGCTTAAAGTTTCATCAGGTGAAACTTCATTCGTAGTTCCGTTCTCATAATGGTGAACTATTACATTTCCAACATCATTTCTCTTATACTCATAAGTTACTGTTTGTATTCCTGTTGTATATACACCGTTTTTATTTGCAGGCTGTGCCACCAAAGTAAAATCAGGTATATTATGCTCATTTGTAGTATATGCCAAACCGAGCTTTCCTGCTCCAAGAAGTGTCATATCCGGAACCAACTGAGTGGTGGTTCCCTGCTCATAGTGATGCACTATAACATTTCCGCCGTCATCTCTCTTATATTCATAAGTAACAACCTTGGTAGTACCCGCTGCAGGATATGTTCCTGTATGATCTGTAGGTGTTGCATTTACAACCGTATAATTTGCTATAACCTCAGGTACTGTAGTATAAGTAAGTCCGGACTTTCCTGCTCCGCTCAATGTATTAGGTGAATGAAGCTGTGTTCCGCTACCCTGTTCAACATATTTTACTATTACATCTCCCACATCTTTTCTCTTATACTCATAAGTTACTACCTTTGTAGTTCCATGTGCAGGATATGTTCCTGTATAATCTGTAGGTGTAGGATTTACAACTTCATAATCTGTTATTGTAGCCGGAGTTGTATTATAAGTTGCACCTGCCATTCCCACTCCGCTAAGATTTTCATCTGCTGCAAGTGAGTTTCCGGTTCCCTGCTCATAGTGATGTACTATAACATCTCCCATGTCCTTTTTCTTATATACAAGTATTACAACATTCTCACCCGGAGATAATGTACCTGTGAGAGGCTTTGATGTGGCATGTAATTCTACATATTCGTAATTTCCTGTGTTTGAAGGATCTGCCGGCACTGTCACATTATATGCAGCCATAAATGTATGTGTAGTAACGACATCCGCTACCGCAGTACCTGCATTATCTGTCAAAGGTGCTCCTGCCTGATCCTGATACTTTACTCTAAGTGTTGAATCTATAGCCTTTAATGCCGCATTTGCGGTTCTATTATTTGCTTCAGGTGTAAGGTTTACAGTATACTTAAATACATTTCCTCCTCCAAATGTCTCATCAGTGAAATCATTTCCTATTACTGTAGATGATGACGGCACTGCGACATTTGATAATGTATCACCTGTTGAAGGTGTAATTCTTATTGTATAATTTCCCCTTGCACTGATATTGTCAAACGAATAATTTCCGTCCGTATCTGTGTTTGCAGTGGCAAGTACGTTTCCACCTGCATCATAGAGCTTTACCTCTCTTGATGCTGCAACTATATCTCCGTCATCTGTACTGAATGTTCCGTTTGACGGATTCATATCATAATAAACTTTTCCCTTAACACTGTATTTTGCAGGAACTATAGTATTTGCTACAGCCTCAAATGCTCCACCGGTATTATTTCCCGGGAATCCGGCAAATGAGTTGTTTGCCTTATCTGACTGAGTCAAATCAGTGCTGTCAGGTACTTTAACCTTAAAATGCAATGTATCTGTTTGACCGCTTGCTAATGTATATCCCGGTCTCATTGTGATCTTGATCATCTTTACCTGTGACCAATCTGCTACTGTGTTCACCCAGTTTGCAGCATAGTTTGCAGCTATATTTCCATTTACAGGTGTATCTGTGCTGTATTGATAAATATAATTCGGATTTGCATCAAACGGTCCCGTCATCTTTACGCCAAATGTAGAACCTCTATCCTCATATGTAACACCATCACTGTTCGGCGCAATCGCTTTATCACCTGAATATGGCAATATATCAAGGAATGTAAATCCACCCTCGGCTCTTTGAGAGTTATTGTAAATATTAAGCTGGTAATCAACTTCCTGATTTGAATCGGCTGTTGTAACAGATGAATATAATGTTGCATCCGCTCTCTTTGATCTCTTGGTTAAAATAAGCTCACGTGGAGGTGAGTAGTTAAATTTTGTTGCCATGTAAGCAAATCTCTCTGTTGTATTTCCGTCATTATCAACATCCAAACGGTCAATATCCTTACCTGCAACAGGGTGATTTGCAGCTGTTTCATTATTACTCCAGTTTATTATACTTGTGATAGTATGATCTCCACCGTCAAGATTCCTTGTAACGGTAAAATCTGTATAAAACTCCAATCTGGAAATTGCACTTGAATCCGTATAGTTTGGCAACTTCAAGCCGCTTATATTGTGCACATAGGCAGTCTTACCCGTGCCTTTATAATTTTGAATTGTTGTATATGTATCAGGTAATACCGTTGTATTCACTACCCAACCGCTTGGTGCGTCTCCACCCCAAGTATAATATGAATAGCTTGAACTGTTATACTTAAGTCCGGGATCTGCCAAAAACCGTATATGTCAAATTTTTCAAGATCCCACTTACTGCCCAGATTTCCTATATAATCAAGCGTACTATAATGGCCTACATTTTTGATTAATATATTTTTAAACCTGCATCCCTTGGTGCATTTTTCGGGATAATCGGCTCTTCTTAGACTTGCCCATTCCTTTGACCATGTTGTACGTACATCATTTTGGGTTTTAGTACTTGTTCCGTTATCGCCTATACCGCTTGAATTATTTTTTTGTAGTAGTAGTTCCTGTAGAAGGCATTGTACTCAATGTGTTTTTTTAACGGTATTATATGAATTCTCCGTTAACTTGAATGAATACTTTATAGATACACCTTCACCATAACTAGACCATGGACTTGTGGTTGTCGGAGCCATAAATTTTATCGGTGTATCAAAAACAAATTCAAGTTTTGTATAATGCTTTGGAGTCGGCAATGTTATTTCTGTTTCTGTCGAAGTAATGGCAACATTGGTTGCAATCACTTCAGTTGTTCCTCCCGGCAATGTACCTATAAACTTGTTATGCTGCATATTTGCAATTTGTGTTGCATCAAATACAGGTAAATCTTCTTCAGCTCCTGCCGCATTTTTTACCTTAATATTTCTACCGTCATGACGGATTGCATACTTAACAAGTTCCAATCCTTCAACAGGCTCATCAACTATTTTATCAACAGTATGATTGTATGCTCCGTATGTTACAAGCTGGTTCGGGTTGCCTCCATAATACTGCCATCCTGTTGAAAGATAGTATGAATGCAAGCTTTCTTCTCTTGTACTTAAGATATGATTTTCATATCCACTCTTATAAAATACAAAACCGTCATCTCTTGGTGGTGTTCCAGGATATGAATAAAATGAATCTACAATTTTTGATTTTATAAGTGACGCCGGATCCAAAGACCCGTCATCATTTACAAACTGCCATGTTACCGGAAACTCAACTTTAGTAGCCGTTGCATAGCTTGTTCCAACCGGCTGATTATTATATCTCATGGTAAAACTACTGTAATCAGAATTTGACGTTACCAACTCATCTTTGGTTATTGTCTGATTTGCCGCATTATACGTCCACTTTTCATTTCCGGATATAGTCGTATCCCAAATAGTATTTGCAGGTAATTGAACTGTTATCCTGGTTTTTCTTCTATCAAAGCCCTTTGATTTTGTATCACCGCCAAGAGTAGTTCCCGGCGCAGGCCATTCAACTCTGTATGAATCCACTCTGACATATGTCTTGGTATCATTTGACAGTACTGTATTCGATTGCAAATCTGATGAACCCTGTAAATAGCTTCTTGTGTTTTGTATCGAGTATTGCATTCTTAGTACCTATAGGGTAAGTATATGCTACAAAAATTATTATGAGTTGTTGCCAACAATGTTCCATCAGCTTTGTAAAACTCGATCGGTATATTGTAAGTTTCTCCGTTCACTAAACTGTTTGCTTTTAGAGCTGCCTTAAAAGGTATGGTAATCATTGCAGATCCGGCATTAATATATTTAATTTTCATTATATAATAATCGCCCTGCTGAGTTACGCTTTTTGCATCGCCTCCTGTAGGCATGTTTATATAATCCGATATATCACTTGTTGATGGCCAAGCAAATATAGATTTATCCAAATATATAAGTGAGTATGCACCTGGGTAGCTTGTACTAACCGATGATACCACCGTATTTTGCATAAAAAGGCACCTGATCTCCAACATAATACTTTGTGGTTGGTGTAGCTATGCTGGTATCATACGTGACATTTGTTGTTATATCCGGATTGTTTTTCACCGGTGGTGGTGTAGCAGCAGCCCAGGCTGCCATACATTGTGTAAATGTGCCTATGATCATATTTATGATCAACAAAAAAAGCATAAATCTTTTTTCTTTGAGTTTTTTTCATATGCAATTTTTCCTTTCACTCTATTTGAGTTCATAATAGCACATTTACAAAATATTTTAAAGAAGTTTTTAAGAAATAAACAGAATTTTTAACGAAAGTTGATACCAAATCAGCAAGTTTTTGAACGAACTTTCATTGATTCAACTTATCCTCGCTTTCATATTAATCCCACCTTCCAGCTCAGCACCCGCTCTCTCATCCCCTCTATATCCAGTACTCCATAGGCAAATCCCTTTCTTACAAGCTCTTCCGGAATAAATTCATCATATTTTTTTCAAACACAGGTACTTCCTTTTCATAAACCAAAGACATAGGATCTATTTCCCCGGCAGCTTTTTCACTTACTATCTTATAGAATTCTTTTTCACTTACATTCATAGTAAATTGTATAAAAATACGGCCTTGAGGGATTTAAACCTTTAAGTCCAAGTTCTTTTTGCACAATGTACCTTTAAAAATCTCTCAAGTGCCAAAAACGCATAACTTCCAAGCCATGGAAATAAAAGCCCACATATTACCACCAAGATGTATAAGCGGCTTATTTGACAACTCAGCCTTTTTAAAAGCAATCTCTGGCTTGTGCCAGTCTGCATCTACATGACTCATCAAATACATATATGTATCTGATGAGCTGAGTACCTCTTTCATTTTATCCAGTACATGAGTATGTATATCTCCCGGCACGTCTCCAAAATAAGCCGGAATATTTCCCTTTACCAAACTTACATATATTGCTCTTCTTTTATGATCTACTTCCTCCACAATCCACACTCTACCTGCAATTGCAACTTTACCTCCTCTTTCCGGTGGTCTCACAACAGTTCCAAGTTCCTGTGAATCAGTTCTCACGGAATATTCTATATTCTCCTGAAAAAAACAGCATAAAATTTATAGTTATTTACAATTTTTTCACCCAAAATCCCCACTATAAGTCCACCGTTTTCAGTCCTGTTTATATGATCTGTCTTAAGCAAATGGAGCAACAAAAGCCTAAAATCATCTCGACTTATTCTTCTAAAAGCGGAAAGACCAAGGACTCTTGAAGCCAATTCAGCAGGTGTCATTTCTCCCATTGAAGCTAATGTGCTCATTGTTTGGTGGTAGAGCAAACTATATGAGAGTCTGTCAAGCCTTGGAGGCTCCACAAATTTTTCTTCCACATAGAGCTGTACCAAAGCTATACCCTGTACAAGATACCATGGTATCATTTCAGGCATCATTGCTCTTGGCTCCGGATGATCTTCCCTCATCACAAACCACATTTCCGAAGGTGCTCCTCTCCTTCCGGTTCTTCCAAGTCTTTGCAAAAATCCGGATACTGTAAAAGGAGCATCTATTTGAAATGCTCTCTCAAGTCTTCCTATATCAATTCCCAATTCAAGTGTCGCAGTAGCACATATCGATATCAAGGAATCGTCATCCTTCATCTCCTCTTCCGCACTCTCTCTATATGAAGCGGAGAGATTGCCGTGATGTATTAAAAATCTGTCAGATTCGTGATTTGCCTCACAGTACTGCCTCAACTGTTGGCATACAATCTCACATTCTTCTCTTGAGTTTGTAAATACAAGACACTTTTTCCCTTTTGTATGTTCAAATATATAGGCAAGTCCGGGATTTGCGCCTTTCGGTGCGTATCCGGTTTTTACCTCCTTTGCCGTATCCTCATAACAGGCAGCCTGCGGCTCTGTATTAAAGAAATGTTCCATTGATAATCTCCAGGTTTCCTTGCCTCTGTCAAACTCAGGTATCAATGTTTTTCTCTTGCTTCCGGATGAAAGAAAATTCCCGGCAAGCCTCGGATTTCCTATGGTAGCGGAAAGCCCCACCCTTCTCGGATTACATCCTGCCATCTTGCAAAGCCTTTCTATAAGACAAAATGTCTGTAAACCTCTGTCAGCTCGCAACAAAGAATGTATTTCATCAATTACTATAAATCTTAGATCATGAAAAAGAGACGATGTTTCCATATGCTTATTTATCATCAATGATTCCAATGATTCAGGTGTTATCTGTAAAATACCTGAAGGCTTTTTTAACAGTTTTCTCTTACCGGTCCGAGTCACATCACCATGCCATCTTGTTACCTTAATATCCGCTTCTTCACATATAAAATTCAACCTTGAAAACTGGTCGTTTATAAGAGCTTTTAGCGGTGCTATATAAAATACTCCACGCTGCTTGAAGGATTTTCCTCAAGCAAAGTCAATATCGGAAAGAATGCCGCCTCTGTTTTTCCCGAAGCTGTAGATGCTGTTAAAAGCAGGTTTTCATCAGTATTAAATAAAACGTCTGCAGCAGCATTTTGCACACCTTTAAGCATCTGCCATCCCGAATTATAAATATATTCCCTTATAAAAGGGGCATATCTTTCATACGTGTTCATAATGTAAACTCCACAAAATTTTCATCGGTATTATCTGATACCGCTTCCGACTTCATAAAGAGAAATCGGAAGATTCCAAAAGTTCATTTATTTTTAAATCCGGATTTTGATATATAAGATCCAAAAAGCTCAATAAAATCCCTTATAACTTCTCTTGGAGTAATATTTTTCTGTCGCTCCTATTCTGTAATACTCAAGTTTTTATAAAATCACCCAACTCTATATCACTTAGTTTCCTATTATATCCATAGAGTCCGGAATGCATATCTGAGAGTTTTTCACATAGTACAAGCATCTCCTCCGGAGTCAGTGCTTCAAAGCCTTATTACAGGTGAGAGCAGATCTCTCATACCCGGCTTTGAAAAATTTACCTTCCGAGTCTTGAACGAAGAGCCTCATAGCTGTATATTCCTCTTCTCTTATCTTCCAATGTCTGTGGCGTTGCACCCATTATAATTCGAGATATTTTTGCCTTCCCCTGCAAGGTGTCATTATACATTGTAAGCATCTTTTTCATAATTATATTGCCTGGTGATGGCATTAGGTATCTTATATATATTTACAAGTTCATCTACCATAATCATCATTCCGCTATAACCTGCAAGTCTGAAAAACATAGCAAACAGCTTTAAATACTCATACCAGTCCTCATCTGTGATAATTATATTAACTCCAAGCGCTTCTTTTGCATCTGTCTTTCTGCTGTATTCGCCTCTAAACCAACGAACAATTTTTCATCTTTGTTTCATCATCCCCGTCTATATAGGCATGATAGTATTTAGACAGTAGTGAGCCGAACTCAAATCCGTGAACCATCTCTGAAAGTCCGGATATTACGGTATATATTTTCTTATCCACCTCATCTAAAAGTTCTTTGCTTCCCGGTAATACTCCATTTGTTTCTATACAATCAGTCTGAATATTATTTATCCATCTGTCTAAAAGTAATGTTATTGCTCCACCTTCAGGCTTTGTTTTTGTAGACAAATTTCCTATAAGCTCTCTATATGTAGCAAGCCCCTGTCCTTTAGTTCCCTGCAGTCTTCTTTCCGGCGAAAGATCCGCATCCGCTACTATAAAGCCCTTATCCATCACATAATTTCTTATAGTCTGCAATAAAAAGCTCTTTCCGCTACCGTATTTTACCTACAATAAATCTAAATGAAGCACCACCTTCTGCCACTATATCCACATCATGCAACAATGCCTCTATCTCGTTTTTCTTCCGACTGTAATATATGGCAAACCTGTTCTTGGAACCACTCCTCCCTTTAGTGAATTAATCAATGTTTGAGCAATTCTCTTAGGTACCTTTTTATCTTCATTCATATATCTCTCCTATGATATTCAAAATGTCCTCTCTATAATCCTCTACCAAATATATTTCATCGCCTTCACATTCCAATATATTGTCACCTATATCTTCAAAGAAAGTCTCATTTATATTGTCGGTAATAATTGATGTAAACAGATTTTTTTGACTTTATCAGCCCTTTTTATAATCCTTTCCCTCAATGATAAACTTTAGAATCATTAAATTTATATTATCTGATATTTTCCGGTGGTTTATCAAAATCTAAGTTTTCTGTTTCACTCTGATTACCGTCATTATGTTTTTATAGAATTCTTTTTCAATAGCATTTTGTATATCATCCTTTTCAACTATATCTGTATTTATCATCGTGGAATGTATACAATCTTCATCTACAAGCAAACTTGTCTTTGTAATTTCCGCATCGTTTCGAATCTTTTTTAATGCAGAAAAGTCTATATTTATCAGGTTTCTTTCATTGTGTTTTATTTCCTTAAGAGCTTCGTTAAATGCAGATACAATAATGGTGGTAATCCGGGTATCTTCCATACTTGGTTTCAAATAATATCAAGCTTAAATTCATCTCTGATCAATCTGTCAATTTCATGGACTATAAATGCAAGTTTCTTCTTATTAAAGTATGCCCTTATATAAGATTTTTCCTTCCACCTGCCTGTTTTGCAATGATAAGACCTCACTCCATTTACTATATAGTCTGCATCTTCCTCTGTTTTATCATTCCAATAAACCGCATTTAATAACGGATATATGCTTCTGTTTTGCATCCTTCCAAAGCAATGTGTAAATATACTTTTTGCCGTCAATATTTCCGCTCTTTAATATATATTTCCACACATGAGGCATATATAATTATACTTTTTCTCTCTTTCCTTTTTAATACTTACGGAATTTAAAAATCTCTTACCGGCACATATGGCATCAAATATTTCTATATCATCATAATCTCCGGATTTTTCAAAATTTCAAGTGCATGATCTCTGTCTAATACCTCTTTATCAATATATTTTTACCTCATCCACCGGAAAAGCCTTTAACAAGCGAATACTCAAAATACCATCTGTGTAAATTCCTTTTTATCTGTGTATTATCTTCTAAAAAACCGCCTTCTATAAATTTTTCTTCAAATTCTTTAAGTTTGTTCAAACTCTCAACAGATGAAGAGCTGCCTATACCGCAAAAGAAGCTCATAGATATATAGGTAAATAAAGGATGTAAAGGTTTTTGTTATATACGCCGTTCTAATTTCAGTTCTCCATGTGAAATAAGTTCTCAATTGTTTATCACTCAAATCATGATATGTAGTAAAATAACCCGAAATATCACATACCTGCCCATGATAATCATCCTCATAATCTTCCATAAACTTGGCCTGCCTATAGAAGTTTTTAGCTCTTAATTGTCCGGAATAATCATCATATCTATACAGTTTTCTCATTTCAGTGATTTTCTCCGGGATATACTCCTTTTTCTTTAGAAAATCACTCCCTTTTGCAAATGGTAAAGGCGTATCCGTATATACAGTATTACTTTTACCGGTATCCGATAAAGCTGTGTCTTTAGGCGGATTGCCTTGCAATATCGCATTATCAAATAATTCAAATATATAATCTCTATCAGTTTTATCATTAAATGATATGCCTATCCAACTACTTCCATGCATACGCAAAGGATCAACTATATACTCTTTTATCCTGTCAGATAAACTTGCTTCATATTTCAAATCACAATGTTCCATCCATCTTCCGGTATCGGAATTCCACTCCTTTATAAGAAGCGCAATCATCTTTCCCGTTAAAGGATGGCACAGTCTTGACATAGTTAAAGAGCTGTCCCATCTGTCGGACTCTTCAATATTATGTTTTTCTTTTATATAATCTAACAGCTCCTTTAATTCCATTTATCCATCCTTCTTTAATCACAAAAAGGTCTGAATCCTCTTACAAGAAAACTTGTATCAGGTTTCAGACCTGTAGGCATCACTAATATTATGCAACAGCAAAACTTGACAAATCAAACAGACTGCCTAGAGATGTTCCAAAATCTGTAGGCCTCATAGCTTCCGCTATCTTACTTAGTGTATTATCAAACAGTTCACGATCTTTTAAAAAAATATGGAAAAGCTTTGCTGTATTTCTTGCATCATCTACACCAAGACACCGGTTTGAAAACATCTTTATTGCCTCGTCAAATTTAGGTGCATTTATAACCATATCGTAGGTAATTTCTGTCAGGTCCCTCACTATTGATGTAATTCTTGTATTGTACTCAGGTTTTACATAGGTTCTGAATGATGATATCTCCTGAAAGTTTTCATCCAACATTATAGCACCTATTTCAATAGTCTCCATAGTACATCCAAGATTTCTATGCTCTTTTTCCAACTTTGTTCATTTCCAAATCAACTACGATATGCTTCATAACAGCCTCCCAAATATTTTTATACTTATATAATATATAAAATGCTGTACTATAAAAATGCCTTGTAAAGGTGAGCTTAATGTTTTTAACCGATACTTATAATACTATATTTATAATGTTTGAACAAAGAAAAATAAGGCATATGGTCTAACCATGCCTCAAAACTTTACAGTACCGGAATAATAATTTCTACACGTCGATTTAACTGTTTTCCTTCAGCTGTCTCATTCGTTGCCACCGGTCTGCTCTCTCCATATCCGTTTGTAGTAATATTGGCAGTAACACCTGCAGATTGTAAATAGCTCTTTACAGAATTTGCACGATTCTCTGACAGTGTCTGGTTATGTGCGTCATCCGCATCGGAGTCGGTATGTCCGTCTATTTCAAAATCGGTTATATTTGCCTCTATTAAAATCTTTGCAAGATTGTTCAGAGTTTCCTCCGCATCAGGTCTGATATTATATTTGTCAACATCAAACAATACTCCTGAATCCAGAGTTATCATTATACTGTTTGCCTCTATTGCAGGCACTGCAGGAACCGCACTGAGTAAAGGCAGTTTATATGAGAAAACCAACGGCTTTGCATCAACTTCCTTCTCTTTACCCTTAAATGTAATAACCGCTTTTCCCTTACCGTCATTCTCTATTCCGAGACCTGTTTTCTTATTCTTATAACTTCCCGATCCGTCACCGTTTACTTCAATATCCATATTTTGATCTCTGTATATTACATACTGAGTATCTACAGATATACTTAAATTGGTTTCCGACTTGGTATACAAACCTGTTCCGTCTGCGTCTACCATCAAATGTATACCATATCTGTCATCTGAATAATTTCCTGATCCGTCTGCTTCCACTTGTAATGTGATTCCTTTATTAGAATCCAAGTATTGTCCCGATCCGTCGGTTTCTTTGTATAGTAATTCCTTTTTCACTGTCAATGTATTGTCCGGACCCGTCTCCTTCGGTCTGAACTGTAGTATTTCCGTCCGCATACTGTCCGGACCCGTTTTCACCCACCTGCACCGAGGTTGTACCTCTTATAATCCGGTCATTTTCAACTTTAACAGGTGTTACTGTAATACCGGGCACTGATGAAAGGCTTTTTGTAGCGTCCATTTTTATTTTTGCATCAGCATTCTCATCTATACCAAGTGGAGCAATACTACAACCGGAACCTCAGGAATCTCTCCAAGTGCATACCCCGGGACTTTTAATTCATCCTCATTCACTTACTCTCAGCTTTTTGTAGTCTCTGCAGTAGTTTCTTCCTTTGATGATTCAACTACAGCACTGCTTTCTCTTTGCTTTCTGTCTTATCGGCGCCTTTTTCCACATCCGGCAGCTAAAACACTGACAGCTAAGACACTTGCCAAAATAATTGATTTTTCATAGACAAACCTCCATATCAATTTGAATTTTAGTTTTAAACTTTAAAGATATTTAGATATTTATTATCACAGTTCAAACCGATTTTCTTAACACTGTAATTGTACAATGTTTCATTTGCAAAAATGAACTTACAATTTTTATAGTACGTCTTAATAATTTGATAATAATTCAAGATTTTAAAAAGTAAAAATGAGTTGAAAATCAACCCATCAAAGTATTTATTCATATTTATATAAATTTAATTTCCGTAAACAGCAATACATTTACTTTCAGAAGAATTAAATATAGCCGGGTATGATGCCCTTAATATTAAATACCCGGCTATGTATGGAAAATAGTCGGTGCACCGACATGTCATGATGTTTAGAACTTTGTAGAATTTTAGAAAATACAGATTAAGCTGGCTTTCTATAAGAAAAAGATATCAAACCAAACATCATGTAAAAAGGTTTGATAGTTTCATTATACAAACTATCACCATATTGGCAATACCTGATACCACGTTCCGTTGTATTCCGATTAATTTTAGCGTATTAAATAAATTTATTTTCTTAAAACTGTGCATATATACAATTTTCTTATGGTAATATTGCCATAAAAACAGTTGTTATTTTTATATTACATCATTTAAATTTAATATTTAAACTTCTATATCAAAAACCGCGTACCGAGTCGGTATCGCGATTTTTATTCAATATATTTACTTTCCGTAATCCCTTAAAAAGATTGTACTTTTTAAAAGCTCATTGCGATATTTCTTATCCGTATTGGCTTTTTATTATCTTGTCCAGATCGCCTTCCTTAGCAAGTATTGTATTTAACCTGCTTATTAAATCGGCACCTTCTTCCCTACCTTTTTCTATTCCTTTTTCTATCCCTCTTGCCTCAACTATATCCAATACTTCGCACATATTCACAACCTCCTTCTTATTTGCTTCGTCTATGATCTCCTCAAACCTTTTATCTCCTGTCATTGCAGACATAAGCATCAGTAATTCCTCTATATGGCCTATTGACCTCTTATCTGCAACATAATTCTTATTTATCCGCATTTGATACAAATAATCGGCAAGTATCAAAAGTCGCTTGTAAAAGAATCTATTATTTCTCTGTCCAGGTATGCTATCTCAAATAAATTGATCTTATAGTCATTTACATATGGCCTTAATTTCTCATCAACATCTATTATTCCAAGCAGATTTTTGGGGTACAACCATTTCTGCTCAAACCCCAGATATAATACTAAAAGAAATTACAGGATATTTTTTCTTATCAATATTTTCAGTTCTTGACTGTTTACCATATTCCGTACCGTCATAGCTTATAACTCTAAACAGCATTAATTTATTGGGTGTTGTCTGATTTTCTATTCCTAAAAAGTGCTATATTTATCTGACTGTCTTTCCAATATTTTGCAACATCTCTGTCTTGAAACCTGACTCTTCCGTCTATTTTTAATGCACTGATCTGTAACGGCATCAAAAAGTGTTTCTTCCTCTACCACTTTCTTACCACCAAACAACAATACATTTACTATATCCGAAAAACATCATTATGTCTTTCAAGCATCTTTTTGGGTTATATCTTTTTCTTGCATATCTGCTCCTTTATTATATCAGAGAATTATTTTTGATTCCATTGTCTTTAGAAGTTTTTCAAATTGATTTCAGAAGTATAAATATAGCCGGGTATAATGCCCCTACTATCAAATACCCGGCTATGTGTGGAAAAATAGTCAGTGCACCGACATTTCATGATGTTTAGAACTTTGTAGAATTTTTAGAATACACAGATTAGAAAGTTTACTTTCTATAAGAAAAAGATATCAAACCAAACATCATGTAAAAGGTTTGATGGTTTCATTATACTAATTATTACCCTATTGGCAATACCTGATACCACGTTCCGTTGTATTCTGATTAATTTTAGCGTATTAAATAAATTTATCTCTTAAAACTGTGCATATAGTCAATTTTTCTTATGTTGATATTGCTATAAAAACAGCTATTATTTTTATATTACATCATTTTAGTTTAATATTTAAACCTCTATTATGCAAAAACCGCGTACCGAGTCGGTATCGCGATTTTTATTCAATATATTTACTTTCCGTAATCCCTTAAAAGATTATACTTTTTTAAAAAGCTCATTGCGATATTTCTTATCCGTATTGGCTTTTTATTATCTTATCAGATCGCCTTCCTTAGCAAGTATTGTATTTAACCTGCTTATTAAATCGGCACCTTCTTCCCTACCTTTTTCTATCCCTCTTGCCTCAACTATATCCAATACTTCGCACATATTCACAACCTCCTTCTTATTTGCTTCATCTATAATGTCTTCAAACCTTTTTATCGCCTGTCATTGCAGACATAAGCATCAGTAATTCCTCTATATGACCTATTGACTTCTTATCTGCAACATAGTTCTTATTTACCCTCATTTGATACAAATAATCTGCAAGTATCCAAAAGTCGCTTGTAAAAGAATCTATTATTTCTCTGTCCAGATATGCTATCTCAAATAAATTAATCTTATAGTCATTTACATATGGTTTAAGCTCTTCATCTATATCTAAAACCCCGAATAGGTTCTTAGGGTATGTCCATTTTTTTATCATAACCAAGATATAATACCAAGGTAATTACAGGGTATTTACTTTCGCCATTATATTCTTTTCTGACCTGTCTTGTATACTCCAATCCGTCATATCCCATTACTCTTAGCGGCATAAATTTATCCGGATTTGTCTGATTCTCTATTCCTAAAAGTGCTATATTTATCTGACTGTCTTTCCAATATTTTGCAACATCTCTGTCTTGAAACCTGACTCTTCCGTCTATTTTTAATGCACTATCTGTAACGGCATCAAAAAGTGTTTCTTCCTCTACCACTTTCTTTCCGCCAAACAACAATACATTTACTATATCCGAAAAAACATCATTGTGTCTTTCAAGCATCTTTTGAGTTATATCTTTTTCTTGCATATCTGCTCCTTTATTATATCAGAGAATTATTTTTGATTCCATTGTCTTTAGAAGTTTTCAGAATTGATTTCAGAAGTATTAAATATAGCCGGGTATGATGCCCTACTATCAAATACCCGGCTATGTGTGGAAAATAGTCGGTGCACCGACATGTCATGATGTTTAGAACTTTGTAGAATTTTTAGAATACACAGATTAGAAAAGTTTACTTTCTATAAGAAAAAGATATCAAACCAAACATCATGTAAAAGGTTTGATACTTTCATTATACTAATTATTACCCTATTGGCAATACCTGATACCACGTTCCGTTGTATTCTGATTAATTTTTAGCATATTCAATAAATTTATCTCGTAAAACTGTGCATATAGACAACTTTCTTATGGTCATATTGCCATAAAAACACACTGAATTTTTTTATAGCTCATCATACAAATTTAATATTTAAATACCCATTATAAAAATCGCGTATCGAGTCGGTATCGCGATTTTTATCAATATATTTACTTTCCATAATCCCTTAAAAGATTGTACTTTTTAAAAGCTCATTGCGATATTTCTTATCCGTATTGGCTTTTATTATCTTATCCAGATCACCTTCCTTAGCAAGTATTGTATTTAACCTGCTTATTAAATCGGCACCTTCTTCCCTACCTTTTTCTATTCCTTCTTCTCTGCCTCTTTCTATTCCTTTTTCTATTCCTTTTTCTATCCCTCTTGCCTCAACTATATCCAATACTTCGCACATATTCACAACCTCCTTCGCATTTGCTTCGCCTATGATCTCCTCAAACCTTTTTATCTCCTGTCATCGCAGACATAAGCATCAGTAATTTCCTCTATATGGCCTATTGACCTCTTATCTGCAACATAATTCCTATTTACTCGCATTTGATACAAATAATCTGCAAGTATCCAAAAGTCACTTTTAAAAGAATCTATTGTTTCTCTGTCCAGATATGCTATCTCAAACAAATTGATCTTATAGTCATTTACATACGGCCTTAATTTCTCATCAACATCTATTATTCCAAGCAGATTTTTTGGGGTACAACCATTTCTGCTCAAACCCCAGATATAATACTAAAGAAATTACAGGATATTTTTCTTATCAATATTTTCAGTTCTTGACTGTTTACCATATTCCGTACCGTCATAACTTATAACTCTAAACGGCATTAATTTATTGGGTGTTGTCTGATTCTCAATCCCAAATAATGCTATATTTATCTGACTGTCTTTCCAATATTTTGCAACATCTCTGTCTTGAAACCTGACTCTTCCGTCTATTTTTTAATGCACTGTCTGTAACGGCATCAAAAAGTGCTTCTTCCTCTACCACTTTCTTACCACCAAACAACAATACATTTACTATATCAGAAAAACATCATTGTGTCTTTCAAGCATCTTTTTGGGTTATATCTTTTTCTTGCATATCTGCTCCTTTATTATATCAGAGAATTATTTTTGATTCCATTGTCTTTAGAAGTTTTCAGAATTGATTTCAGAAGTATTAAATATAGCCGGGTATGATGCCCCTACTATCAAATACCCGGCTATGTGTGGAAAAATAGTCGGTGCACCGACATGTCATGATGTTTAGAACTTCGTAGAATTTTTTAGAATACACAGATTAGAAAATTTACTTTCTATAAGAAAAAGATATCAAACCAAACATCATGTAAAAAGTTTGATACTTTTTATTATACTAACTATCACCATATTCGCAATACCATATACCACGTTCCGTTGTATTTTAATTAATTTCAGCATATTAAACAATGCCTTGCATATTAAACTATGCATCACGCCAAATATCATATGGTGATATTGCTATAAAAAGCTTTTAATTTTTACACCTCCTCATTTAAATTTAATATTTTTCCAAGTAATTATCTTTTCAATCCTCATCCAGAATTGATAGAAATTCCAATAATTTCTTTAATTTGTAGCTGTTTAACCTTTTAACTCTGGCTATTATGTTTGCTTTTTATTTCATTACTTGCATTTTTCTACTACCGGTGCTTATATAATGGTCTATCTTATCTTCAAAGCAGTTCTTCTACCGGTATATCAAATTTATCGCTTATCTTTTTGTAATACACTTAAACTTACATTTGAATTTTTTACTTTCATACTTACATACCGTTTGCTGCTTGACTCCGATAATATCGCTAAATTCCTTTTGTGTCATTCCCCTGTAGCCTTAATTTACGTATACTGTTCATAGTCACTCCTCCTGTCTTCATGTACGTCTTTTCGGTATTTCGTTGAATAACTTATGTAAAGTATACTATAATGTATAAATTATCACAATATTATAGCAGAAATTAATAATAAAGTTTATATTAACATTTTAATGTTTTTGTAAGATATATATTTTACTGTAATATTTCTAAATATTTTATTACATAAAAGACCCAAGTTCTCACTTGGGTCTTTTATAAATAGATACTCCATTGCACTTTCAAGTGCTTTTCCTACTACTTTGATTATTCCTTTAGAACTGTGTGTACTTCACTTACAGTATCTACATCCAATGATTGTTTTTCTATTATTTCAGGAATTACATCCCTTGCATCTATTAAATACTCCTCATCATCCCCTGTATCAACTATATTTATTTCAGTGATTTCTCCATTGACAATAGTAACAGAAACCGTCATCTTTCCACTGTAACCTTTAGCACTTCCTTCATAAGTTCCGTCTTTATATGAGGCATCTGATGAAACCGTGGTTTGAGCGTTTTGCTCTTCCAGTGCTTCTTCTTCATGCTTTCCTGCCGCCCTAAATCCTAATACAGCAGGACTGTGTAAATAATACAAATAATTGCAATGAAGAATACGCATAACACTCTTTGTTTCTTATACTTTATAGCTCTCAAAACAAGGTAAACTACATATATAACAGCATAAACTGTTAAATCAAATAGTGTCTCCAAATATCCGTTCAATATTGATATACTGAATATCATCGCTATATGCACAAACAGTAATCCATAGAATATATAGGACAGTTTTTGTAATGATTTCCACTTTTTAGGATTCATCCTTTTTCTGATAACCATAAATGAAGTTATTGTCAAAGGTATCAAAAGAATAATCATTATAAGTGAAAATACTGCCGCAAATATTCTCTGTGTATCAATTCAGATATATTTGTAAAGAGATTTACAAAAATAATACTGCCCATGTGATATATTGTGAATCAAGGTAAATAAAGCCGCAATAATTGCCATTTCACCTCTTGTACGTAGCAGTAATCCTCTCATTTTTTGCAGCCGGACATACAGATGCTACCATAACAAGTATAAAGAGGCACCTGCTAAGGTGCCTCTCGCTAATATATCATTGCAATATAATCAACTACAAACGGCAAGCCTTTTTCAGGTGCAATTATAGTTAATATACTTATTAAAATCGTTGCAATATAAAAAAATATGTTGCATGTTTTTATAGGCTTTTCTAAAATTGCAAAAAGCCAATGCTACAATAAGACATGCGACCAATCTCATTATTTTGTTACCTCAATTGTTAAATCAGGATATCCGTCAGCCTTAAGAACAACTGTATATGTTCCTGCTTCTGCAAATACAGGCTCATCCTTACCGTCCGAACTGTATTTTTTGCATCCAAATTTATACTTCCATCTTCATTAAATGCAACTTTTCCAAACTTTCTACCCTTGCCGCCCTTATACTCTGTATCATTTACCTTTGCATAAAGTAATAGCACTTATATAATCCTTTAGAGTAAGTCCTGCCTCATTTTTCATCAAGTTTAAGAGCATTGTTCTCAAAAGTGGAACTGTTCCGCATTCAAATTTGAATTTATAACAGCTGTGAAACTCAAATCAGCATATTTATCATTTGTAAATATAAACTGATACTTGCCGGGTACAATGTCCTTTGGAAGATTCAAAAGTACCGTTATCTTCCTTTACGTTTGCTATATCAACATCTTTCTTCTTAGAAACCATTCTTCCGATACTGTACTTAGTATCATCTGAGGTTATTTCAAACTTAATCTGTGAGCCGTCCTTAGTATAATTAGCGCTCTCATCACCCTTAATGCTGTAGTTCTCAGGTGCCAAAAGCTTGCAGAACAAATCTGTATCTATCTCTATATCATCGGCATCCTTAAGTAAATATGTAATCTTTGAAATTGTCTGTCCCGGTAAATCCTGATAACGTATATATGCCTGTGCATTTCCATGATTCTCTGTAAACGGTGCTGCTGCAAATGCAAGTTCTTCAGGTGAAAGCCAGATATTCGCCAAATGTTCCATACCGTACTTCTTACCTTCTTTTGTTTCTATAACAACACCTTGAACATTGTCAACTTCAACTTCTAAGTCCTTTATGTCAATTTGATAATTTCCATAGTTTGAAGTAGTTGTAATTGTTGACTCCAAATCATTTTTAACAGTATTTCCAACTGTCTTTGAGAATGTACCGTCTGAGTTTAACACCTTATACTCTGCAGGTGTTTGATCTGTAGTCTCTTTAATTTCAGCTACAAATGTAAGAAGAGGGTTAGTTGACTCTTTTTTCTCCTCTATTGCCTTCTTAGCATCCTCATAAAGTGACTTGGAAATAGCGATATTTACATCTTTCACTCCTGAAATTGTTGATCCGTCACCAACAACTTCCGATACTACTGTTGTAAACTTTTCAACCTTTTTATTGGTTACAGAGCTTACAGCATCATAATTTCCGTCACTTCTGATATCTGCTGCCGCATCCGGGCATCAAGCTTTGCAGTAAGCTTCTCAGGATCGGCCTCAGGCTCTACATTATTTATCTCTCCATAGTAGTAGTCAGCATATGGAATGCTTATCTTTGCATAAACATAATTTTCATTACCGATGTCAGTCTTACTCTCCTTGCTTACCTCAGACTGACTTTCGCTCTGTACTGAACTGCTCTCTGCTGTAGTCGCTGTATCAGATGCTTTTTCCGCAACCTGTTATCATCAATGCAAATGCTGCCGGTGCCAATATAGATAGATATCTTTTTTCATATGTCCTCCATGAATATAAAATGAAATTGATTGTTTATAGCGCCTTTTGTTAGTACTTCCTAACTCAATTACACAGTATTACATAAAAATATATCTGTCAATCGTTTTTATAAAAATTGATCCGGATAAATACCCGAATCAATTTTATTCTACATACTATCAATTAGTTCCCCTTTATATTTACCATTCTTAATTTTTAAAGAAGAACTCACTGTATCTGTCAGAATCAAATATCTCCAATAACTCCTTCATATTCCAGATAAAGGTTTTACACTGTCTAAGTCTGACCTGTCAACCCAAAATACTCTTCCTTCCTCCGATGGCTTTAATTCACCGCTAAATTTATCAGTCTTATATAAGAGTACCAGATATCTTGTTCCGTCTTCCTGTATCCAATCTTTAAAACCGCAGGCTATAGGATTTTTCAATAGTAAGTCCTGTCTCCTCTTTCATCTCCCTGATAACAGACTCAAGCAGTGACTCATCTTCTTCAACATGACCTCCCGGGAATACCAAACCGTCAGTTCCTGTTTTCTCCTGAACCAAAACCTTGCTTCCGTCACAGATTAAGCACATATTTGTTAACTCTATTTCTGTTTTTCTACTCAATTTTTCAATTCCCATATATACCTCTCTTTATAAGCTATTCTAATATCTTGCATATACACAGTCAATTAAAATCGATATATACCAGGGTTTATGCACTTATTTGTGTATTATTTTCTACTATGATGATCTCATCCATAGAAACCTGAAATACTGCTGACAGTACTATCAAATTATCTATAGTCGGCATTGCTGTGCCATGTTGCCATTTGTAAATAGCCTGTGGGGTGGCAAAACCAAATATTTCCTGCAAATTTCTCACACTAAGTCCTGACTCTTCTCTAAGTCTTACAATATTTTTTCCTGTAGCTACCAAATCTATGGTAGGAAAAATAAACATAACTCTTCCTTTCCGCTTCCGGATAGGAAAGAGTTACTCTTGCCTATTCAGAAGCCTTAAAATTATAAATTGGTTTCATTATCTCGATGATATCTACAGAGTCCTTTATCACATCTATAATATCCTCAAGTCTTTTATATGCCATTGGAGCCTCGTCCAATGTATTTTCATTTATAGAAGTGGAATAGATTCCCTTCATTGTCTCTTTGTACTCATCTAAACTTAAGTTATTCTTTGCGGCAGTTCTTGACATAAGTCTTCCGGCTCCATGAGGTGCTGAATAATTCCAGTCAGGATTGCCCTTCCCAACCGACAAAACACTTCCATCCCTCATATTTATAGGGATCAAGACCTTCTCACCGCTATGTGCCGCTATAGCACCTTTTCGTAAAATCATCTCACTCACATCAATATAGTTGTGTATAGTATGGAATGACTCAAGATTTTTCATCCCTGTCCTCTCAAGGATAATTTCTGCCATCAACTCACGATTTCTTTTCGCAAAGTTTTGACAAATCTCAACATCATTTAAATACTCCTCCAAATATTTTCCTGAAACATAGCATAAATCATCAGGCATGCTTGTTTCCGACTCATACACATTCCAATGAAGTGCTTTTAGTGCAGTCTGAATCTCATTTTTTCTACCCTGCTCCTTATAAGTTCTTATGATCTCATCCCTTTTTTCAAAATAAGTATCATACCCTCTATCTAAGTTTGCCGCCAATCTCTGATAATACTGTGCAACCTGCTTTCCAAGATTTCTTGATCCTGAATGTACTATCAGGTATTTGCATCCGTCACTTGCCTCATCGATCTCAATAAAGTGATTTCCACCTCCCAATGTACCAAGTGAACGCTCAAGCCTTCCTGAATCTCTCAAATATCTGAAGCAGTTTAACTTTGTTAAATCAAAGTGCTCCTGTCTGTCCTCCCATACATTCATTCCTGATGGAATATAATGAGTAGCCTCATCTACTTTTTCAAAATCTATTTCCACTTTTCCAAGTTTTACCGTGTACATTCCGCATCCGATATCTACTCCGACTATATTTGGAACAGCCTTTTCCTGTATAGTCATTGTAGTACCTATAGTGCATCCCTTTCCGGCATGAACATCAGGCATTATACGAATTTTCGAACCTTCTGTTATTATATAGTCGCACATCCTTCTGATTTGCTCTATTGCCTCATCCTCTACAACCTTTGCATAACATACGGCTGTATTTACTCTACCTTTTATCTCAATTCTATCCATATCTTCTCCTTTACATCAAAAAAACCGCCTACCCATTTAGAGTAAGCGGTCTCAAAAACATTTATCTAATATCAGCATAGTATCTACCTATGCCTATAATTATACAAACAATTTTTCTCGTACTTGACCTATCTCCAATGAGTGCACTAAAACAGAGCCCTTCCTAGACGGCATACTAAGGAGCGCGTAATCACGGCGTTCAATATTTAAATAGTCAAAACGATTCATTGTTCTCATGTCTTTTCCTTTCCAGGCTCAATCTGCCCAAATTTCTTTATTGATAGAATAACATAGTAAAGTGCTTTTGTCATTATACTATAAGTATAAAAAGTGCTCTAAATCTTACAATTTAATTACCGGCTTGTAGTCTTTCTATACGAAAACACTTCAGGCTCCACTCCGATATTATCTCTAATCCACTGCATTGACCTTTCTATATTTTCATTTTATTTCCTCTTTTGTTTTCAAGAAAAACATCCATATTTGTTCTAATATTCTTTTGCTATAGGAATACAGGCCTTTAATGAAAACATATACTCATCTCCAAATGAGAAACTGAATTTATCAGAAATAAGTTTAGCTATTTTATCTACTGTAGAGTTCCAATTCATATCCAATGCAATACTTGTGCTCTCACCATCAAACTCATCCTTTGGAAACTCCGGTAAAAAGACCGTATGGATTCCATTTATCAATCTCTTTTTAACAATTTTTAAAAATTGGTCCCCTATCTCCCCATTCTTGATTACTTTGTTCTACCATTTTTCTTATATTTATCTTTTTGAACTCAAAGTCTATCATAGACGGTGAGCACCAAATATCTACCACCTTATTCCAGTCCCTGTTTGGGCATATACCATCTATAACCTCTGCTTCAAACAATTCGTCCAATGTTTTTGTAATCAATTTCACCACTGCCATCATAATAACCACATCTTTGAAATGATACATGATCTTTATATCAATAATCATATACTCTGATTTGTTTCCTCTAAAGCATATGGTTAGTTCAGGTTCCATACCCAATTTAACAAATGTGCTGATTGCTTCCTTGACATAATCTATATAGTAAATATTTCCTTTCCCCTGATTTTTGAAAAGCACCATAAAATTCATATTCATCCATTTGCTGTAACCCTGATACCTGACCGTCTCCCATTTCCATTATTATAAGATTGCCGTCAGTTTTTCTTGCCAAGTCAATAGTTATAAAATTGCTTTCTATCTCACTTATTATTGATTCAATCAGAGTGTATTCATCTTCGGTTATATTTACTTCTCCACTGTCATTCCAATAATTATCGGCAATCAATATTTCACCCTTGAAAACAAATATTCTGTATTCTTCTGAAATAGGCATACCGCTCTCTTTTATGATTTCCTATAGATTTCAGACTTTCAAACTTTCGAGTACAACTCCACCTTCAAGATTACTGCCCTGTCGGTTAATAAAATTATTGATTACTCTCTCAGTATTTTCCTTGTCCCGGATATCTTTTATAAAACAGGCATCATACCACTCATGTTTTCTACTTTTTACATAGTCTTTTATAATGAATGCTCCCTCTAATCCGTCTGTAGTTTTAATGCATCTTGTATATTCTTTGACTCACTCCAAATACTAAAAGGAGTACACCTTTCAAAATCTTTGTACCATCCGGGTAAAAGATGATATTTTGCATACTCCTTTGGAGTATTTATAAGCTGTATTCCTCTTTCAAGCAGCAGATTATAAAAGTTTTCATACATATTTGGTGACATCATCCATCCCCTATATATTGTCAAACCTTTAATATCTTCACCATAAAGCGACAGTTTCCCAACTTCCAAGTCTTCATAGCTAAATAATGCACAGGAATGATTCAAGCCTGCCGCTTGATATTCTTCCATATAATCCTCATCCACGCTCTTTTTATTTAACGGGTGACAGCAAAAATAAAGTTTAAATTTTTAGCCGTTTCCAAATTTTCTTTCCTCATATATACTCCTAAGCAATTCCTGTTTTTATTATCTTTAGTATAAACAAAAAGCTGTACATTAAAAATGCCGGCATTATTGTACCGGCATTAAATTTCCAATATCTACTTATCAATTTAACAAACTGTCAATCAGGTCTCTTTTTTGTAGTTTAGATTTCCATTTCTCAGGTATATTACCATAGCCATAATAAAGCCCGGCAAGCCCACCTGTTATGGCTGCTACAGTATCAGTATCATCACCCAGATTTTACAGCTTTTAAAATAGCCTCCTCATAAGATGATGTATTTATCAAACACCATATTGCAGCCTCCAGTGTATAAACTACATAACCTGTACTTTTTATCCGGTCTTCAGACACACCTTTAAACTCTGAAAGTGAAATAAGTCTGTTATAATTATCCAACTCACTCTGAGTATTTTTATTGTAATACTCAAATGCCTTATCTACTCCTTGTTGTAGCCTTTCTGTTAATTCCCCGTCTTTATCTAAAATAGCTTTTACTAAAAAATAATATATCCCACAGGCTATTTTACTTCTTAGATGTGCATGTGTCAGAGCTGAACAATTATGTATAATATCTATAGCTTCATTATCAGGCAATTTCACATTTTTTTGCTTTTCAAATATGTACAGACATACAGGTAGAATTCTCATAAGTGAGCCGTTACCGTTATCCCTCCGTTTCACCTCCGGATTGCAGAGGATCGGCTCCGTTACTATATTTTATAATAGCTCTTGAAGTTGCAATACCGATATCAAACACATTATCAAAAGGTGTATACTCCCCATTCATACACCAATCTTGGAACCTGTCCATTATATCCTTATAATCCATTTTACCCTTATCCCTGATACTTGCAAGGGTTGCAATCGACATGCTGCTTTCATCCGACCATGTGCCCTCAGGCTGATTGTATGTGCCATACCCTCTCATATCTGTTACAGGATCAAGTTTTCTGTCTTCTCTTGAACTAAACTCCACAGGTACTCCCATTGCATCTGCAACTATCAAACCATACATCCCTGATTTCCAAATATTATCCATTAATCCCCCCTATCATGTATTCTGTTTAAAAGTGATACTCATCCTTTACGCCTAATAGCTGACTCCATCTTGCAGAAATAAGCTTTGCATAAAAAACATCTGCCAAGCCATAGCATCCCAGTGCATAGGCATCATTTATCTCTACCAACAATGTTTGCCCATCTTTTGTAACACATATGTCCATACTACAGCCTATAGGTCTTTCCTTCCAGCTGATAAATGCCTCCATCATAGAATCCAAAACTTTAAAATCATAATGATATCTATAGCTTTTTCTGCTTCTATCCAATAATAAACCATATGGTCTGACATCAACTATCTCATCATAGATTATAAAACATCTCCATTCCGCACATATATCCAAAGGCTCACTTACAAGTACATCATAATCTTCAGAATAGTTCCCACAGCCGACAAGGTCGGATATACTGCTTATTATTTTTCCTGTAAAGGCTTTGCTTCTTACAGGCTTAACAAAAATAACCGGCTGACCATTTTTCTTCACTTCTTGAAATACTGTTTATTGTGTCCTTCCAGACTTTTCTTCCAAGAAATTTATCCATTACTTTTGGATAATCAGGTATACTTGGTTCAATATCGAATTTTGAGAATATACTGTTGCATTGATCTATATAATCCAGAACAATATCTTCTCTATTTACTCTATCATAAATTTCATCAATTTTATGATAGGGAATTATCTCCGCTCCCAGCTCTCTAAAACCATACATGGCATTTGCAATATTTACACTATGAGGAATTTCTATTTTTCATTTCATTGTCAAATTTTTGTCTTTAAATAAACTTTTTCCCATAATCCCACCTTTTTATACTATTTTTTATATTATATAAACACACAAGATAACCTTCAATATACTTGCAATATAAAAATGTCCTGAATTCTAAAACAGGACATTAGATACATATATTTTATCTTTTGTAATAAACCTCTTATATTAATTAGAATAAAAAGTACAGGCCTTGAAGTCAGTATTAATATCAATACAAGTAAATTAGATATGTGAAAAAGTAATTTATTTACTAATCCGTTTGATGAGCACATTCTTAATGCAAATCCCTTGCCGATAGGCCAAAAAAGCTTCTCACGCTTTCCATTGAGTGCGTCGATAACCATATGTGAAATAAAACCTATACTAAAATATGGAGCCACATCAGGAAAAATTATGTATACAAAAAAGCCAAGCCCAAGCAATGCCAATATTGAATGCATAAATGATCTGTGTGGCTGTTTCATTCCAAAAATACATATACACAAAAACGCTAATATTCCGGTAATAATTCTTGCAATATTGCTGTCCGCCATCAGTCTGTCATATATACCAACGTGGAAAATGACATCTGCAATTACTATTCCGGTAATAGTTCCAACAGCCCACCCTATAATGCGATCCACCTTATTGTAGGCACCTGATGTACCTACATCTATATCACTGATAATACCTCCAAATCCTGCTAAAGCTGTTCCTGCCACGAGCATTGTTATGCTCTGCGGCCTGCAGAGTGCAAGCCCTGCCGCCATACCTACAGAAAAATGTGTCTTCCCCAGCATCCTTTACCTTTCTTACTATCTCCTACCCGCTTCAAGAATTTGGTTTACAAGTAACTCTATCTCACCGTTTTCATCTACAAGATTTTCCTTTTGCCAATCCGAAATATCACTTATAACATTACAATTCTCTGAACTTAGCGGTAAATGCTTTATCGAATGATTTAAAACTGCTAACAAAATTTCTTTAGGGTTTTCTATATTGGAAATACCAAGTACAGGTCCCTCATCAAGCATTGCATCCACAATCGACAAAACGCCTTCAAGCTCCTCATAAGTAAGTCCATCTTTTTTAAGTATTGCTTCCACATCTGCCTTTTTATAGCAATCCCATCCCGAGTAAGCCGGCATAACATCATTTGATACAGCACCTGTCAAAAGCCAATACTTTATCTCTTCCGTTTCCGGTTCAATATAGTGAACTGCATGTACTTTACCCCATCCGTTTACAGACTTCGCAATATTCATTATTTCAGTATTACCATTTTCCCAGTTTCTCATTATAAAAAAACCGAATATAATGTAAACTCATCCGACAGACCAGAGTCCTTACCATACCCTTTACTTCTTCTCTTTGCCCAAACAATTCCTGAATCATCATTCCGGCTTTAACACATTCAATATTTGCAGACTAGGTCATCAAATGTAGGGAGTATATATAAAATTTATCCTCTATTTCATCCTTGCGGGCAAGTATACAATCTTGAAGTTCATCTATAAAATTCACTACTCTTATACGTTCACAAAGCATTTCAAGCACAGAATCCGCCTGATCATAATCACCTGTATTAGCAAATGTAATAACTGTATTTATCTCTTCTATGTCTTTTTGTGTAATCTCCGCTGCCCCCATATGATAGACACATATACCATCCTTTGCACCGTCGACATATCTAAGACCTTTTTCATCACTTGGTAGTGAAAAATCCTTTCCTAAAAGTAATTATATCATCATCTTTTAAATTCTGTTTGTCTCAAACGGTCTGCAATGATTTCAAATATAGGCTTTTTTTCATACTCACTCCTTATCTCAAAACTAAAAACGCTATCAAATAAATTCTATAAGTTCTTTTTCCTCAAGATATTTTTTTCAACAAAATCAATATAGCTATTGGCATATTTTTGGTATTTTTTTATTCCATACTTTTATTATGACTGTATCTTCCCTTTTTCATTACATTATTTTCATATGTCAACCCTGAGTTCAAATTTAAATTTAAAAGTACTATTGTCATCTATTTCAGGGGTATATAAATATTCCCTTCTTAGAATCGAACCTCATAATATATGCAATTATCTGTAAAAAAATCTTTATTTCCAATGTTATCTACAGGCTTATATTTAGCATCTGCAATAATTCTATTATCTACATCTTTGCTTATAAAATCAGGATAGATCATTCCAATATTTCCTTCAAATAAATATTGCCTACCTAATCCACTTTTATTCATTGGATGATAAAACTTGTTTCCTATTATTAAATTTATATATTCCTCAAAAAGCCAGGAACCATCAAATAAAATTCCATATATTCTTTGTTTTCCAAAAATAAAAAAACTATGTTTCTCCACTTTTTAATATCATTAAACATAACTTCTGTAACATTCTATACTCATGATAATATGCATGTCTTATGATATTTTTACTGTTTTCCTCAATAACCAGATTACGCTTTTTCATATGTATATTCACTTGTCGCATTTACTATTATTTTTAACTTCTTCTTTTACTTTACTTAAAAGTTTATAACCATATGATTTGGACTTTATATATTCAATAGTATGACGAACTAACTCCATTAAGTAATTATCAAACGAATATTCTCTCCGACTATAAGCTACATCACCTATAAATGGTGTATTTTTTTCTTATATGTCTCGATATATCAATCCTTCCTTTAACATTTTCATCATTATATTTATTACAAGTATAGGATTTAAATACACCTTTTACGTAATGCATGTTTTTAAATAATATGGAAAAAGGAATATAACAAGTGTGAACAATTTTTCATCTTGACCAACACTACTCATTAATTCAATAAAATTTGGAAAATCAAATACTTTATTAAGTATATATTGAAAGAAATAATCATTACCGCCTGTACTGAATCTGGATTCAATTGTTGAGATATTCATCGCCAACTCCAAGATAGCCCATTACATTTCCCGATAAATACCCTTCATTATAATTTTTTGAATAATCATTTGGTCTTTAGACATATCTTTAGTATCATGTAAAAACTTCAGGAAAAACAAAAACTCCCTCATTCTCCAGTTTTTTTCAAGTGTCTTATTTGCTACTCTGTCTATAATATTTCCCACATCAATGACTTTGTTCTTGTTTATATACTGATTATCTTTAATTTTTTTATCCATTTCATATCTGTTTCAACTATACAAAGCCTATATATCCGTAAGCTGTTTCAAACCTTTTTCATAATGTCATATTCACCATATAATCCATGAATGTATTCTTTTTAATAACGGTCTAATATAGTCTGTCCAAAAGCTCATCAAAATCCAGTATCTTTAACTTTAAGAAATATGAGGGCTCCAATTTGATAGTTTTTCATTTAAATCTTCAACCTTTAGAATTTCTTCATTAAGTCTATCCATTCTGGCAATAGCCTCATCTTTTAAAGCATCGTCTTCAATTAAATCCAACATATTTTTGAGTGTCTTTAGCCCTAATTTCTATAAATCTGAATCTTCTTCGCATTGCAAAGTCTATGGATTCTACAGATCTATCTATATCATTCATTGTGCCGATTATATAAACATTTTTCCGGTATATAAAATTTATCATGTTGATTTGTATGCATATTAGAATACTGTGTTGTTACAGATCCTGAAATTCCTCTATAACCCGGATCTATAGTAAAGAATAGTTCTCCCAGTATTTTTTTGAAACTTCACCACGATTTATCTCATCAATAATAAACACATATTTTTTTAACTTTTCTTTATTTTCATCTACACTGGAAGGCTTAAATCTTTTCGACTTAATTTCCTTAAATATGGCAAAAATCATATGAGTATCCTGTGTAGCAAATTGTTTGCCAAAAACTTGTAATATCACTTATCTTATTAAACTCAGAACCGGACTCAGCATAAGCCTAATCTCATCAATATTTAAAATAAGTTTATTTATGGTCTTATTTCCGGGAATGTCTATATATATTCGCTTTTTCACTTCATCAACATCAGTTATTATAAACTTATTCCCTGTAATCGTCTTAAAAATCGTTTCACCATATTCTATATTATCAAAAATTCTTTAGTTCTGCCTGTACAGAAACTTCTTGTTCTAAAATTTCTTTTGACTTTTTTTGAATCTTCAAAATTTCTTCTCATAATATCTACAAACCTTTTAAAGATCCCATCATGAAGTTCAAATCCCATAGTACCGTCTTCATTTTATTTTTGGGTCTCAGACCCTCAACAAAATCTGAATAATCATAACTAGGATGAAATTGTACAAATTCAATTTGATTTTTCTGCTCTTCTGTCAACTTAGAATAGTCATTTTTCGCTTCCATTACTGACAATATCTGTTGCAATCTGCCTTGCCAGATAAGACTTACCTGTTCCCGGTGCTCCTCTGAATATAATATTTTTTTAGATTCCAACAACATTTTTAGAATATGGATTTTTACATCCTATTGCAGTATCTTCTATATTGTCCTTAACTGATTTTTTTCGTTTTGTATTTTTGATTTTTTTCTTCTTCTGTTTTTCTCTGTATTCAAATACTATTCTATCTTTACCATTCCCAAAACGCTTCAAACATTCCTTAGCAAAATATTATTGTAGAAAAATACATTCCACGAATAAAAACAAACTGAGCACCTCCTTCACCCTTGTAAACAGTAAATTCCATTGAATTTCTATATTCTCTAAACTCACCTTCTGTACTGTATATACCTTTTATCACCTCACTATATGGGTAATATTTACATATTGGGAACTCTCGTTTTTCTTCTACAGATAAATTTTTCTATATTTTTCTCAAAAATTTGACAAACAAGTCTTGGTAAAGTTTGATTTGATATTGTTCTCTCGTTAGAGCTTCTCTTCCTTACTATTATTTCTCCAACATTAGGCTGATAATATACATTTATAGGCTTATAATTGTCACCCAAACTCAGATCATCTATTGTAAACCTATCATCTGTAGAGACAATATTATCTGCAGTTATTGTCATTTTAAATATTTCTTGATTAATACCCATATTTCCCTCACAAAACGTATACAATCACAACTATTTTTTTCCATCTCAGCCTTAAAAACCAAAATGACATCCGCATCCGAGCAACAAAACTCCGCACATCCCTCAGGCTGTCCCGGTAAGCTGCCTCCATATCTTAGAATATCTATATATGGGAAGGCACAGTGCATTGCCATAGGACAAATCTTTCCCCTGTCCTCATCATAATCAAATACTTCTCCGACATGATGTCCTCTGTGACATCCCATCTTTCCCCTACGATCTGTAATAGTTATTTTTATTTTTGGACGTTTTCCTCTGTTCATTCAAATCCTCCACAAAATCTACCTGTCCCAATAGAAAAGATTATCAATCACATCTACTATACCGTCCTCATCATTGGACTTTGTAATATAGTCTGCAGCCTGTCTAACTTTCTCCTGAGCATTTGCCATTGCCACACCTATGCTTGCAGCCTGTATCATTGATAAATCATTGAATCCGTCTCCACAACAAACAAGGTTCTTTGTATCCTTGCCTATCTTCTTTGTCATATTTAAAAGGGTATTTGCTTTATCTATGCCTACCTCTGTAACCTCTAAAAAATACGGCTCTGAACGAACAATATTTAACTTTCCTTCCCAAAGCTTTTTCATTTCCCTTTCAACCTTGGCAAGATGCTCACCCGGTGCAGTCATCAAACATTTAATAATAGGAAATGTAATCTGTGGGGCAAGAGGATCAACCTTTACTCTTATAAAGTGATTTATTGTGACCTCCAACATATAATATTGCTCATCTATATCAAGAGCATATGCTTTATCATGATTGTAAGTCATCATATTTACACCAAAATGTTTTGCCTGCTCTTCCAAAATAGGCAGATACTCATGTGTAAGTTCCTTCATAAACAGCTCTTTGTCATTTTTACAATCATAAAAATAACCACCGTTATAGAGCAAGTATATAGCCGCCTTTCTTTTTCAAGTTCAAGTATATTTGCTATCGGACTTACTCCAAATGTGGGTCTGCCCGAGGCAAGTACAACCGTTCCTCCGGCCTTTATAAATTTGTCTATAGCGGCTTTAGTATTCTCGGTAATCTCCTTTTTGAATTTGTCAATGTACCGTCCAGATCCAATGCAAGAACCGCTTCGCTTACCTTTATTTTCTTTTCTTCAAATATATTCATTTTCCATCCTTATAAATGTCTGAATCCTTCTCCTGCCACTTCATTTGAATCCAAAATAATAACAAATGAATTAGGATCCAGCCTTTTTGCAGCCTGTCTTACTGTATGCACTTCCTTTGTTCTGCATGCACACATTACCACATTTCTTTCTTCATCTGTATAGCTTCCCACAGCTTTAAGATATGTTGAGCCGCGGTCAATAAGATCCGATATTTCCTTTGCCATTTCCTTAGGTTTATCACAAATAATCATAATAAGCTTACCTGCTGTAAGTCCGTCCATAGCCTTATCAAGTACTACAGATACCAGATAAGCTATAATAAGTCCGTAAATCAAACTGTTTACATTTCTTGAAACCAATGCAACACCCAGCACAATAATCAAAGAGTCTATAACCAATGCTATCTTTCCCAGTGAAATATGCGGGAAGAAATGATGTATCAAAACCATTATAAAATCAGCACCGCCTGTAGAAGAATCCCTCATAAAGATAAGCGCATATCCTGTTGCCGATATTATTCCGGTACATATAGCAGCCAACATATAATCTCCCTGATAAACAGGAAGTGCTTTTGCAACTATATCAATCATTATAGAAGTTATTATAATCGATTTAACAGACTTTAATAAAAATTTTCTTCCTATTTCTCTGTACGAGAGTATTGCAAAAGGTATGTTTAATATTATTGTTCCTATTCCGACAGGAAGTCCTACCAATTGGTAAATAATTAGTGCCAAACCTGTAAATCCTACCATAGGGAATTTGAATGCCGCCGCAAAACAGTATGTACCTATTCCCATAAAAAGCACCTGCTATGATATCCACGATAATATCAATTGTTAATTCTTTTATAAATTCCTTATTCATCCTTTTTATAAACCTTTATTCTAAAATAATTCACTCTTATATTTTTACAGAGTCTTCTTCAGTTATCTCTCTAAGCACTCTACAGGGATTTCCGGCAGCGAGTGAATTTGCCGGTATATCCTTTGTAACCACACTTCCGGCAGCTATTACACTGCCCTCTCCTATAGTTACCCCTCCTGTTATTACCACATTAGCCGCAATCCAACAGTTTGACCCTATAGTAATAGGCTTTGCATACTCATCATCATATGCACTTCCGTCTTCTTTGTATTTTACATTTCTCTCCTGCCATCTAAGCGGATGAACAGGTGTCATAAGACTGCAGTTCGGTCCGAACATTACATTATCACCTATATTTACAGGGCATACATCCAATATGGTAAAATTAAAATTGGCATAGCAGTTTTCTCCAAATGTTGTAAAAACTCCATAGTCAAAATAAACCGGACCTTGTAAATACAATCCCTTACCTTTATTCGGTATAAGTTCATCAATAACAGTATCTCTCAAACAATCATCCTCAAATAAAGCATTGTACTGTTGTGAAAGTCTATGTGCTTTTGTTCTCAGCCTTACCAAGTCTTCATCAGTCGGATCATATATCTTCCCTGCGAGCATCTTTTCTTTTTCGCTCATCTTATCTCCTATATAACTAATTATTCTTATTAATGCCGAAACTATATTATATACTATATTAATAAAAAAAGGCAGTCCCAAAAAGAATTGCCTTCATAAATCTTATATATATCCCTTCCACTTAAGCAAAAAGCGATGAATTAATTATTACAAGTATAGAGCCTGCATTATGTACCAATGCTCCTACAATAGGATTTAATACACCTGTTATTGCCAAAAAAATCGCAATGAAATTCAGCCCCCATAGAAAATGACATATTTAACTTGATAGTATTCATCATCTTTTTGGATAGTGACAATAAATATGGAAGCTCCTTAACATCATCATCTACAAGTGCAATATCCGCCGCTTCTATGGCAATATCGCTTCCCACACCGCCCATAGCAATACCAACGGTTGCTCTTTTTAAGTGCAGGCGCGTCATTTACACCGTCTCCAATCATACATACAAGTTTTTCTTCCTTCTCCCTACTGTCAATAAACTTGAGCTTTATCCTCAGGGCATACATTCTGAAATATGCTCAGATATCTTTTAATGCACTTGCTATATTACCTGCAGCATTTGCATTATCGCCTGTAAGTAAAATCGGTGCCACTCCAAGTCCCGACAGCTTTGAGATCATTTGAGAGCTCTCTTCTCTTAATGTATCTAAAAGTACTATATATCCTGCAAACTTTGAATCTATTCCTATATAAATAACTGTACTTCCCTGATTTGTATACTTAATGAACTCCTCCTCATTTTTCAACAGTAATATTGTTATCATTTTAAAAGTCTTATATTTCCGGCAAAAACCGTTTTATTGTCTATTGTAGATGATACTCCCCTACCGACTGTCATAAGAAAATTTTTCACATTTTAAAATATCTTTTTCCGGTTATTTCTTTATATGAATTTACAATTGCCTTTCCTATAGGATGTTCAGAAAGCGTCTCACAAGCTGCCGCAAACGAAAAAAATATCTTCATCGGTAAAAATCATTTTGATATACTCTTGTATTCCTTTACCGTAAGCTTACCTGTTGTAAGTGTACCTGTTTTATCAAAAAGCAATAGTATCAACTTTTGAAAGTCTCTCAAGGGCATCACCCTCTCTTACAAGAAATCCGTGTTTCGTTGCATTTCCTATTGCCGCCATTATAGCTGTAGGTGTTGCAAGTACCAATGCACAGGGACAAAAAACAACAAGTATGGTAACCGCTCTGATTATTTCTCCGGTAAATATCCATGTCAGTACTGCCGCACTGAGTGCTATAATTACAATCCATGTGGCCCATCTGTCAGCAATGCCTACTATCTTTGACTTTCCTGCATCTGCGGATTGCACAAGTCTAATCATCCTCTGAATAGAACTGTCCTCACCGACTTTAGTAGCCTTCATTTCAAATACTCCGAACTGATTTATTGTTCCGCTTGCAACCTCGTCTCCTACAGTTTTATCTACCGGTAAAGACTCTCCCGTCATTATCGACTGGTCTATAGACGTCTGACCTGAAGTAATAATTCCGTCAACAGGTATACTTTCACCCGGTAGTACCCTTATAATATCCCCTGTCTTTACATTATAGGATTCTATAATTCTTTCAACACCGTTTTTCAATAATCCTTGCAGTTTTTAGGTGTCAGCTTTACAAGCTTTTCAATTCCCGCTCTTGCCTTTTCCACAGTTAAATCCTCAAGCAATGCTCCAAACTGCATGATAAAGGCTATTTCTCCTGCTGCAAAAACTTCACCGATACATATAGCAGCAATAAGTGCAAGTGAAACCAACACATCCGCTTTTATATCAAATTCTGTAGTCAGACCTATTATAGCTTCCATTATTATAGGTAATCCGCAAAGTATAATTGCAACCCATGCAAGATTAACCGGAAGCTTTATCAATCCGGTCAAGCTTAAGAAAAAGAGATAATCCAGATATAATCAAAAATACTATATCTTTTTACTCCTCCAATTTCCATTAAACCTTCGATTTTTTTCTCATAAAAGTCTTTCATATAAGCCTTCTTTCAAAATACATAAGTTATAATTTATACCCATAGGGGTATATGTTTATGTTTGCATTATACCCATAGGGGTATATGTTGTCAAGCTCATATTAAAAAAACCGATACATTAATCATTTCTCTTTGAATAATGTATCGGCTTTATTGAAGTCTTATATTGAATATATTAGCCCATATTTGCAAAATCGCTCTACCGCTTTTTGTAAAATTCTCTATTGTCTTATCTACATCACCATGGTCAATACCGTCTCTCACACAGTGTTGTATATGTCCTTCGAGTATCACTTTTCCGCAACCGTGTAATGCTGATTTTGCGGCATTTATCTGCGAAAAGCACATCCTCACATGGCACGTCTTCCTCTATCATTTTATCTATTGCCTGTACCTGGCCTATTATCTTTTTTTAATCTGCGATGTAAATTAGTTAAATCCATACACTGTTTCATAATGCCTCCATTTTTTTCTGTTAAAAAGTAATTTATTTTTAATATATCAACGTTATTATATCTAATAATTTTATAAGTCAAGTCTGTAAAAATATTATAATTCAGACAAAAATTTATGTCAATGCAGGCCTTAGTTATGCGAGCTTTGTATTTCATACTATTCTAAAACTTCATTACCATAGTCTGCATTTTTCTTTTATAAATGTCCCGTTATTTAATTCTTCAAAGGCCTGTCTTATTTCCGCCTCTGTATTCATAACAATAGGTCCAAACCAAGCTACAGGCTCATCCAACCTCTTTGATGCATATATCAATATTTCCGCTTTATTATTTTTGGTTTCAAGTAAAACTCTGTCTCCATCTCCAAGTTTTGCCGCAGTTTTCTCCTCTACATTTTTTTACCTGAAATTATTACTTCACCACACAGTGTAAATGCAAAAGCTGACAGGCCCTCTCCTACATGTATTTCAACACTTGCATTATCTTCAAGATGTATGTCATAAAAATCTAAAGGGAGATACTTTCCCTGCCATCCCTCTTCATCTTCATACTTTCCTGTAATCAGTCGAAGTCTACCTCCTTTAAATTCAAACTCTTTAATTTCTCTTTTTGAAATACTGTGATATGCAGGCGGTGCACTCATCTTATATTTTGCAGGCAGATTTAACCATAATTGAGTACCGAGAATACGTTCTCCTCCGGGCATTTCTTCATGTTCCGCACCTGAACCGGCTGTCAGCCATTGTGCCTCTCCATCATATATTGTGGCCTCAGTCCCAAGATGATCCCTATGAGTCATTTCTCCTTTGCATAAAAAGCTCACAGTCTCTATACCTCTATGAGGATGCATCGGAAATCCTGCGCTATAATCTCTCTTATCTTTACTGTCAAAGGCATCCAACATTAAAAACGGATCGTATATATCTCTTGTAGCGTTTCCCAGCACACGCACCAAATGTACGCCTGCACCGTCTATTGCCTTTTCTCCCTTTGTCTCAAATATAACTTCTCTATTCAAAATCCATTCTCCTTATATCCTAATGTCTCATGAATTCCATGATTAATATATTATATAGTATTATGTCAAATCAGGTTTAAAGATTATATTTTTATATTTAGAGTCAATTATGAAGATTTACACATTTCTATAATAAAATGGGCAGAGCAGGATTTGAACCTGCGGTGTTTCTTTTTGTAACGGATTTACAGTCCGCCCCCTTCGCCACTCGGGACACCTGCCCAAATATAAGTTGATATCTAACAACCAAATTGCTGTAACATATCCATTCTCCCTATCCGGATTCGAACCGGAATCAACCGGTTCGTAGCCGATCATTCTGTCCATTGAACTATAGGAGACATACTTTTGCTTTGATGAGCTAAGTATATTATATAGTAACCAACCTGTCATTAAACCTGTGGTATACATGTCCGGTTGGATTTATTTTAATAAAAAAGAGCGGTAATTTCACGCTCTTTTCTCTTTTTAAAGGTGCTTTTACGGAATTTACTTCACCTTCCCCTCTTCAAGTTTTGCAAATAAGTTCCAAACTCTTTTTATGCTGTTTCTTTTTCCCTATTTTTCAGCTTGACGATAATACTTTTTTTGTTGCTTTGTTACTTTCGGTAATTTCTTATAACTGACCTGCATTAACTTTTTTTGCTTCATCATGTCTTACAATATACTCGAGATGATTGTATGGTGATTGATTCTTTACCACATCCCTTTGTACATGGTAATGCGCAGTCTTTGCTTCTTCCATAGTCAGAGGCTTTCCGTCAAACGGACAATGCAATAACTTATACCTGTCAAAGTATTGTACATACGATATTTTCCAAGCCGCCATATCGGTAAGAATATAAAGATCGGTGTCGTCAAACTCTATTTGCACTCCCCTTTTCTTAGCTAAGTACTCTATTCCAAGTGCATACTTTCTATACTTACAAGGATAAAAGGCTACCCTCTCTTCCTTTGCAATATATCTCATAGCTGTTTTCAGGTTCTTACTTTTTCCAACTTGGTCCACTCTTATTAATAAATCTTTTTGAAATTCTTCATTCCACTCTTCAAGATAAAGTCTTATTTCCTGACTCGATTCACTTAGACCTATACGCCAATTGTACCAGTCAGTATGCACTTCTATATAATCATTTTTAAGCTCTGTCCAAATAGGTAAATCTCTGAATACATCCTTTAAATTTTCTCTATACTCATTATACAAAAACTTGATATTACAGCAGCACTTACATGGCTTTAAATATTTAATACTTCCGTCATCCATGTCAAAGCTTATCAATGACTTTTCTTCTATTCTATTTATAAATCTGCATCCCGGTCTGTGATAAATCCTTGATTTACTACTCATCTGTGCTATCATCTTCTTCCTCCAATCCACAAAGTACTTCTTTGTTATAATTGGAGTTTATCAGACATCTGTCCGTTAAAAATGACAGCTACTACCTTCACGAAACCGGTATTATCCATTAGAGTATTTCTTTTGACATATTAGCAATACTTTCTTTAATTTGTTTCCTAAGACTTTCAGGTTCCAAAACCTCTACATAAGGCCCATATTGAAGTGCCCAAAATTTCATTGCCTTTTCATTACAGTTTACTCTTACTGTAATCCGGTCTTCATCTTTTTTAATGACACTAAAGTCAGTTCCAAACCAATCCACCAGTTCAGACATCATATCTTTGGTTGTCAGGAGCTTAACAGCAGTGCTTGTTCCGCTGAACATATAAATATGTTCAGCCATATGCTTTGGAAGATTTATCCCGGCCTTAAGCTCAGACACATCTTTCATCGGCTTAACTCTATCTTCAAGTTCACATACCTCAGTCATTTTTGTCTATACGAAAATGTACTACATTATCATACTTGTCATAATTTCCTATCAGATAAAATTTCCCGTTATTAGCAACTATTCTGTACGGATTTACAATATAACGCTCTTCTCTCCTTGGATGAAGCTTAAAATCGGTTCCTATATCATTATATATAAAACCGATCTTATGTCCCTCTTTTAATCTCGTCAGGGTTTGTATTCCTTAAACCACTTAAAAAGCAATAATCACAAACCTTATTTTTAAACCTGATTTATTACCCTGTCATTGACAATAGTATAGATTAAAAAAATATCCACACATATACATATTCACTCGAAGTCAGTATATATAGTAATCACTCCGATCCTTTCCTTTATATTTAAAAAATATAACAACAAATGTTATGGTCCAACACCTTATATATCTTTTTAACCATATAAAATTGAAAATATTTCCTTTGCAATTTCATGATTTTTAGCTCTGTACCTTACATCTTTTAATCCATCACCAAAACTTTATAAATCCTTTTCACTATATGTTTTAACTGAAGAAGATTCCAGTACACTAAAAGTCACTTTGTTCTTCAAGTTTTGTTTCTTTAACAAGTTAATTAAATGATATTTAATTCCTTTTTGATACTTCAAAAAAATCATCATCTAAATTCAACACAAATTATATATTTAAATTAAATGTTATAATAGTTAGACCAATTAATTATTTACCTTTACTCAATCATTGATATAAGACTTACTTTGTAACAGGTTAGTATAATATTCACTAACAAAGTTTTTAATCTTAGTTATAAACTCATAAGACTTATTATGTGTAAAACTTGTACTACTGTATAGTAGTACATAAATATTTTCGTCTCTGTAGACCAAATTCTCTTGAAACAACATGGTAATATTTTTCTATAATGTCCTCTTACTTTAGAACTTTTAATACATAACTTTTTCAGCCATATACTGAAGTCTATATATCTTTATTCTTCCAATGCGAGGTTAGATTATATTTTTTTCCTGTTATCCAATGTCTGAGGTATATAAAATCTGTGCCCTCATTTGGTTTCTCCTCCATAACTTTCATAATATATGATACTTTAAACTTGTAGTCAAAATATCAATACATGCCTTACCATCTAAATATCAGCCTGTGCAGTAATTGTGTATTCACTTGAAATCTCTATTCCAAAGTTCTTTTTATTAAATTCCTTATTTTTGAATACATTATCAAATATTAAAATCTGAGGATGTTCACTCTTAACATTACAAACATAGTAAACCATATAATCTTCTGCATGATTTCTTCCAAATTCGAATTCGAAAATCAGACATATAAAAACGAATTCCATATTCTTTGCTGTTCTTTGCCGCTTTTACCTCAACATATTTGCGATAGCCATTTGCATCTACAAATTCAATGTCATATCCACATCCTGCTCCACCCTCAGGGTTGACCCCATTCTTTTGCATTTTCCGATACCCAATTTACTTGAGAAATATTGTCTTTTCTCCATAAGGTACTTGTATACAATCTGCTCTCCTTGAAGTCCAATTCTTTCAAGTTCTTTTTTTCGGGGAATTTAAAGCAAAAACCAGTTGTAGTTCGGCCGTTAATTTTTCTTTTATCAACTTTTGTAGGGATAGCATTAGCCACATAAACTTCAAATTTTTGCTCTATCGGAGCAGATTCATTTTGATGTCTCTAGATCTACATCAGTTGCATATTTAGCACTAATAACTATTATATCTATTTGAAAGCTCATCAAATTCTTCATAATATAGAAGGCTCGAGTTTTCAGGTTTCGTCAAAAATCATCTACATACTTTAAGTCAGTCTGTCTGCTTTTTCCAAGTAGATAATGCTTTATTGTAAAGAGCTACTAAATTTAATGGTTTTACATTAATATCTATCTCTAACTGATCAACAATTGCCTTGTCACAGTTAAAATTAATATCGTTAGAAACTCGTATTTTTAGTAGTTTCAAAGAGCAGAAAATTTGAAACAAGATTTAGTTTTTCAAAGCAAACTTTTATTTCTAAGTCTGTAGTACCAAGTCAGCTTATAATTATCCCTAAACTTGGGTAATTTACCTTGAATTTCTTTTTCAAAATGTTCAGTAAAATCCAATGAAATAGAAGGCATTTCCGAATTAAAATCGCTAACATTTATTTCAGCAGCCCTAAATATCTCAATTATTGGTTTTTACATTATATTCGGCAGTGAAATCATCAAAGTCAATCTTTTCTATACTAGAAGTAAATTCACTTTCAGGTTTGCCAGTTAACCTTGAAATTATTCCTACAAACGTTTCTCTTATATCTTCATCAAAACTTAATAATTCTCTACTTTTCTGAACAATAGAGTCATCTTCAAATTCCTGTTCAACTAAAGATTGACGATCATCATTATTTCCAACATAATATAACTCTCGATATCTAGATGCTATTTCGCTTACATCTAGGTACGAGCTAAAAATATTAACAACAGCTGTAGCCAAAAAGTATGTTATGTTTCATATCTTTGAATTCAATATATTCTGGAATCTTCAGATAATATGTACTCTTGCCATCAAGAATATATTCATAATCATCTAATTCAATTTCTTTTGCTGTACTATCTTTTTCAGTTTTATATGACGCTCTTATATTTGTGCAAAATTCTAATTTCTATTTCTCTAAACTGCTTAGCTTCTTTCCTTATATCTGCCACCCTTCCTATTCTATATGCAAGTGCCAAGACCTTAAACTGCTTAAGGTCGTATACAAATAAATTATACTCGGGATGTAACCTAGGTTTTTCAACAATATTTCCATTCAAGATGAGCTTATCAACACCAAATAATTTTTATACGTTGCTTACTTCTAGGGAATTGTGATTAAGTTATATGTTTTTGCAATCTTTTTCACATACATCTTTTTCCATCTAGATAATAACTATTTCCAATAGGCTGATATCCATTGTTAGTTAATATTTTTCCTTTTTATATATTTTTATATATTCTTCACAATCTAATTCTGCATCAGAATAATCTATATAAGCATTATCGATTATTGAATTATAAATCACACGTGCTAAATCCTCTGATCCTTCAACATTTGGAAGGTAATTCAAAATACTATATATATGATAGGGTAGCTCTGAGAAATCCCTTTTTACCCCTAATTTTTCAAATATACTCTGAAAATCTTGTTTAATTATACCTTTTCTTCCATCTATATCCCATATATATTCTGAAATTGCAGGTTCTACTAAATAATCTGATATATCAATTCCGTGAGTCAAAACTAGAAGACAATCAGAAATTGAATATCTTTTCTCTCCAACCTGAATCCAGGCAATTGTAAAAAACAAATGATAAATGTATGAATATGCTCTCTTTAAAGTTACCAATGGCCTTGGCGATCTTCGATCCCCAAATAATCTGAACTGAGGCCGCTGAAGTTTCTAACTGTGTGTATAAATGATTTTTGAAGTCTTATATCTGATTGTATCCATTTAATAATTGTCGATGTATCACCTCTATTTAAAATCTCTTCAAGAAGATCTAATTCCGTTCTCATGAATTCTACTTTATTTACAGATGCGTAGAACACATCCAAATTATTAAACACTGTAATATTGTCTAAAGTTACCAGGAACTTAAGATAGCTAAATAATTTTTCTAATATAGGGACTCCATCTGTTCGAGCCATAACTAGAGCGACCTATGAATTTTTTTCTCCTTCATCTTTGGTAAATCCGAGACTCCAAATAGACGAATGAACTCAACAAGCTCTTTGTCATCTTTACATTCAATATAATTTTTTTAAGATTACATATCATATGCTCAGGCGATATATCTCCAATTAATTTCTCACCAAGTTCGTTTCCATATTCTGCTCCATAGTATAATTCATATGAACTGACAAGAGTCTTATCACGATTCAAGAAGTAAGTGCTTATATCTTCAATCTTATCAATAAAAAGTTTGCGATTATTCCATAACCACTTTATCAGAGTTTTTCCAACGTTCTCTTACATCCTTTGCTTTACCTTCTTCAAGTTTAGTGCGATGATATAATTTATATGATACATTAACTCATGTGTGTTATATTCTCGAACATTATAATCCCCAAGTTTATCTATAATTATTTCGGCATCAGTATCTCTGTCATCCTTGTCCTTCAGTCTTTTTATAAAAATAGTTTCTCATATATGGATCCATAGAATTCTATATTAACAAACTTCGGTGGCTTTTGAAACCTCATACTCTTCATCTAACAAAAATATAGATGCACCTTGAGAAATCAATTTTTCTATCCAAGTTAAAGAAAAAACGAAGGGCGCTGTTCTTTGAAATGATTAAATTCAAAAGTACCTTTAAACTCATCTAAAAACTGAATCGCTGTATATGCAATTTTTCGAATATTTTTCATCTGTAGGTTTTTCTGCTTTTTTACCCAACGATTAATCTTTGCAACAATATCATAATATAAATATTTCGAACAACCAAATTTTTCTAATATACTTTGTATATATCGATTGTCTGAATACATAAGCAGATCAGAAAAATCTTTTTCCTGATAAATATTTAGCTAATCCAGATTTATAAAAATTTTTAAATCATCACTATATGCTACATATTTTTGAATTTACTGTTGGAAATATCTTCGCTTCCATCATCTTTTTAGTGAGCATATTTCCAAAAATTATAACTTTCTAATTCTCTTTCATAATCAGATTTTGGGTATCAAAAAGTAATCCGATTATATGACACACCTTTGTCAAATATCTTTATCGCAGTATCAACTAATAATTCTGCAGCATTTTCCAGTATCTTTTTTATTGCTAGGATCATTTTTGATTTAAATGATTTCGGTCACCATTTAAATTTAAATCAGCGTGTAATAAAACTGGGAAAGGAAATCTCACATCTGTCTGAAAATATGTATAGATATATGGCTCATCTGGTATTTCTCCAGACATATCATATGCAATAACTATTGAATAATTTTTCTTCACCTATAACACCATCTTTCTTGTTTAGAAACCACTCTTTTTATATACAAGTTCACCATTAACCTTTTTGTAAGCTGAACCTTATCGTTGTCAATAATAGTTTTCTCATATACTGATGTGAAACCTTCAATATTCACAGTCAGTTTTTTTGTTCTATTTAAGAAAAGAAGAAGGTTAACATTTAGATTTTCCAATTGCTCTTTAATATCCTCAGATACTGCCTCAATTTTCTTTATCGTTATTGAAATTAGTGTTGTATATTTTCTGTCCGGCCTTCTTCCCATTCAGGAAATACAAGCGTTGCTGCTTTCATTCTATCGGGGAGTGGTACCCCTTTAAATACTTCTTCCTTTAGAATTTTCTGAGCATACTTATGTGAAAACTTGATATGTAAGTCAGCACTATCAATTTTGATTTCATCAGCCCATCCGAGAATTGATCTAAATCCAGTCCCCTTATTGCCAATTACTTTTTTCTTTCGGTTCTTTTTGTTACTTGTATTGGAATACATAAGGGATGAAATTCCTTCTTCAGAAAAAGGCTCTCCATAATTAGCAATAGATAGGTTTTCCCCATCAAAAAGCTATAAATATCTCCTTCGGCTGATTCTCAGTCAACTCATCTTCAGCATTCTGAATCAATTCGAGAATTTCTCTTCCCTTATATGACCTACCTAATTCGTTTTCTCTTGCGTATTCTGAACCTATAAGTTCATGCTCATTTCTATATCCATTTATTCTCTTATTAACCTTCTCTTCAATAAAATAAACGCATGCTGTTATCCATATTCGAAAACTCCCTTATAATGATTTCAATATTATAATATAGCTATTAATTTTTAATGGACTTAATTCTTCTTAATTACTCCATACTAGGACAGTATTCTTTGTTAGCTTCGCCAATTAGTAATCAAGCCCAAATATTCTACGATATGTACACTGACCCATCCATTTTTAAGAAGTCTATGTGAGACAGTTATAACAGTTACATATGAATCATTAAGTAAGCATACCTTTACTTTATTATATTATTTTAACTGCTTCGCATATTCTTTTATTACAGCAATAAACCTTTCACCGTATTTACCGTATTTATTTTTCTCCGACACCTGAGACATTTAACATATCGGATTTTTGTGGTGAGCATCTTTTACACATATCAATTAAGGTCTTATCATTAAAAACAATATGGAGGCATCTTCTCTTCTCTGGCAATTTCAAGTCTCAGCTCTTTTAATTTATCAAAGAGCTTGAAGCCTGAAGAAGTAAGTGAATCCATACCCCTTTATATTCTTCTTAGGCTTTAACTTCCCTATTTGTAACCCTTATCTTCATCGGTTATCTTTACCAGGACCTTAGTATCTTTTAACTTTAATTTACTTATATCTCCAAGTTTTAAAACCCTGATATTCTCCTGTTTGAATATATCCCTCAAGTAAAAGCTCTTCAATAAGTCGCCGTAAAAGAGTTTTATTTGATGATTCCAAAACCCCATATGATTTATATTTACTTGCTCCTATTTCTTCCAGCCTTGCAGTCTTTGCTCCAAGTACTGTATCCATTATTATATTCTTACCATACCTTCCACGAGACTCATAGATACAATTTTATTATCTTTTTAGCCTCATCCGTCATATCAATAGTTTCAAATTGACGCAGGCAATTACCACAATCATCACATGGCTTTTTGGGATCTTCTCCGAAATATTTTAAAATATAGTTGCGCAGACATTCAGTCGTATAGCAATATCCCTCCATTATCTGAAGTCTTTTAATATCCCTCTCCCTGATTGTCATTGCATCCGTCGGATCAATTTCACTAAAATCTTTATGTTCCAATAAAAATCTATTATTATATCCTGAGGTGAAAACAGTAAAATACATTCGGAGTTAAGTCCATCTCTGCCGGCTCTTCCCGCTTCTTGATAATAGTTTTCCATACTTGACGGCATATTGTAGTGAATGACAAATCTGACATTTGATTTATCGATTCCCATTCCGAAAGCGTTTGTGGCTATTACGATACTTGTATAGTCAAATACAAAATCATCCTGCATTTGCTTTCTCTCTTCAATACTAATTCCTGCATGATACTTTGCAACAGATATGTTCCGCTTTTTTAATAGTGTATATAAACTGTCCACATTTTTTCTGGTTGCACAGTATATAATTCCACTTTCACCCTTATGTCTGTCTAAATAATCAAGTATAAAACGGTCTTTACTTTGTGGTTTATCTACCTGAAAGAATAAATTCTCCCTGTCAAATCCCGTTACAAGAAAATATGGATTGGTAAGCCCCAAAGAGCAAATAATATCTTCTCTAACATTCTGAGTCGCAGTTGCTGTAAATGCACTTATAATCGGACGTTTATCCAAAATATTTACAAACTCCGCTATATCCATATAACTTGGTCTGAAATCCTGTCCCCACTGTGAGATACAATGTGCCTCATCCACAGTTATCATTGAAATCTCAACACCTTTTGCAAGCCTAACAAAACCTTCACTCATCAGTCTCTCAGGTGCCACATATATAATCTTATATTGACCCTTCGATGCATTTTTGAAAGTATCATGCATCTCCTTTTCAGATAAAGAGCTGTTTATAAATGCAGCATCCACACCGGCTTCATTCAATGCCTTTACCTGATCCTGCATAAGGGAGATAAGTGGAGAAATGACCAATGTGATTCCTGAAAGCAACATAGCTGGAACCTGGTAGCACAATGATTTTTCCCGCTCCTGTGAGGCATCACTGGCAGAATATCTCTTCCATCCAAAACAGCATTTATAACCGATTCCTGCCCCTGCCTAAATGAGTCGTAACCAAATACAGCCTTCAATGCTTCCTTGGGAGTTTTTATATATTCCACTATCAGATATTCTCATTCCTTAATCATCCTATCCCGCAGTATTTTTGCCAAACTCTTTGCCTTCTTCACTGCAGTGGACTTAGCAGTACAGTTTGCAATCTCTAAAAGTCCGGACCATTTGGCATCCTCATCCAAAATATATCCTCTCTTCATTGCTTCTCTTAAATAATCGGCATAATAAGTGCAGATATCCAAAAACTCTGTTTATCCATACAGGCGGCTTATTATTTTTACAGCAAATTCTCCGGCGTATTTGATACACTCAACAAAGCATTACATAGCATATACTTAAAAGCTTATTTTCTTTTTCAACTATTCTTACAAGCTTTGCTGGGCTTATCTCCTCATGTAATAAAAAGTTCTCTCATGAGCTTCTCTTAAATTCTCTACAGATAAATCTCCTGAGTCCACCAGTTGTCTGAAAAGACTTTTTGCTCCATAAATACTCTCTCCGTCCTGTGCCAAAGTACTCACTGCAATAGTCAAAAATATCTTTGAATAAGGTGTTGAACTGCCCTCAAGAGGACCTTCTTTTTCACCTCTCCAGTTTCTATGTTGCTTACTACAACCTTTTTCTTTTCAGAGTCGTAATGAAGCCATACACTCTTTTCTTTCTCATCTATGATTTTTCCGTTGTTGTCAGGGCTACATGCTCCCGACATCTGAGCCTCTTTTTGAATTCCGTAAAACCATCCGTAATATATACTTGAAACAGCCTGTCTGAGATATCCGGTAATTGTAAATTAAAGCTAAAAAGCTTTATCGCCTTTTCTTACTTCAAATACATTTATATCAAACTTCCACATTATCATTGATTAGCTTTTTGCCTCCGGCAATGCTACCCATACTTCATCAAAAATCATTTGGTGTATTTTTGATTCTGTACTTTATCATACTTTTCTTCTTTTATATCCATACCAAGAGAATTTAGCTTATTCACTATTTCCTTGGCATATTCACAGCTTTTGAAGATCCGGATTTTGTGGCGAGATTCTTTACAGCCTTCATTTCCAATGCATTTTGTGGGGCAAGCTTATTTTCTACCGCAAAAATGACTTCATCAAGATAATCTCTTAGAAATTTTACAATCTCAGCTGTTCCTGTAAGCATTCTCGGTGCTTTAAGCGATACCTCCACTACATCACAGGCAGCCATCCATATCCAAACTCACGCATACCGTCTTTAGCCATATTATCCATTGCAAAAGCCAGACTTGCCAAGTTTGAAGGTGTACCGCCGCTCCAATCAATCTCTGAGATATCAGCTATTCCTGGTGTCAAAAGTCCTCTATCCCATGCTTTTTGACTGGCCTCTATAATATCCTCTGCATTTTTCGACGTTTAAATTACCTTGTATGGCGATCCAATTCATCATTGCACCTTTTTGTAACCGGCTTTCTCTTCTTGCTATCTGCCTTAAAACAATTCCCTGGCCATGGTAAACTTCAAGATCTCTATGTATAGCTGTAAGAGAATAATCACCCCCAGTTTGGAAAAACAGAAAAACATATTTATATAATTATGTGAAAGTCTATTCGGTATGCCCTAAGACTTTCAGGTATATTAACCTTAATATTCCAATATGCAATTTCTCCTGTTTTCAATTCCGGTTCGATATATGAATCTTTTAAATACCCTGCAATCAGACTACCGACTGAAATCTCCTCACCCTGATTCATCCTTTAACACTTCTCCTGAAGGAAGTTCTATTTTTCAGGTCTATCTTCTTTAATTTTTCTATGTATTTTTATATCTATATCTGCCGGATGTTCTATCTCCAATCTTGTAATTGCAAGCTGTAGATCTGGCTCTGAAACATATAGATAAATTCTTATCTTCATATATTGATAAGCGTTCCACTAAATCATTTTAAACTGATACTTAGATCGACGTAACTTGGTGTACTCAGTAAACAAGGCCATTTGCCCATAGAATTAAAAACAATAGCTCTCTTCGCATGTACGCATAGATCATGGTATCTGATTTTAAGACTTCTTGTTCACCATTCACACATTTTCTTTGTATCCTTTATCATATTCATTTCAAGGTTCTTAGCCATCTTCCAAGTGTTCTTAAACCTCCGGCATCACCGTTTGGAATACCTGCAAGACTCATTTTAGCTTCATCCGAATTTGTATAAGCAATATAATTTTGCCATTGCAATAAATCTCTCAAAAGATCTGCAATATAGTCCTTTCTTTTAGAAATATCTGAGACCAAATCTGTTAATCTTTCAGATGATATCTCACCAAGTTTCAAACCTCAGCACCTCCCAAAGTTTAGGTGTTTCTCTCCAAAGTCCTTGCAATTCTTCTTTTACATCTTCATCTTCTATCTCCAGTCCCCAAGCCTTTTCAATACTTCCCAAGCTTTTCTATACTTTTATCCTCATCCTGCTTATAAAAGTAAAAGCCATTCTTCATACTCTTTTACCGACTTAGGCTTTTCTCTTTTTAAAAACAATGTTTTAAAAATCAGTTTTTATTTTCACCTTTGCAGAACTGCAGGAAATCAGTATAGGATATAGCCATTCGTCTGTAGCACTCTCTATAAGTGCACAGACAAATCTCTCCATCAAAGCTGTTTCTCCAATCCCAAGCAGTGGAATAATTGTTTCTACTTGATTTTATCTCTTCATCTGTGATTCCGATTTGTTCAATACATTTACATATTCTTTTCTGTCTCCCGGCCTTTGTGCAATGCTAAGTCCGTAAAAACACCTGCTCCATAGCAGTATCTTTTGTAATAGATTATTTTGTACACCCCATATAAGTATCTTTGAAAAAGGCCCGGTTGCAGGCACATTCAAGGCAACGCCTACTTATATGCTCATTAAATCTTCTGTACTTCCTCTTTTTCAATTACAAACTTCTCATCAAAAATTGTAGTCTTTCTTTTTGATGTCAGAAGAATTGCCGCTGCAGCTGCCCAGTCCCTTCAGTATACTCCTGGACTCGGGAATTTCAAGATTCATTTCTCATGAACAGTTTTTAATGCCAACATTCCAAGCACCTGACAGTGAAATGTTCCTCATTCTCCTGTTTTGAGTGCCCAGGCAGCTCTTATAAAGTTCATTGCAAAAGTCTCACCTCTATCCTCAATAGCCTTTAGGGCAACTTCACTGCTTCTTCTAGAATATTTGCAGCCTGTCTGGCATCAACTCCCACTCTTATAGCAAAGATTGCAAGCTTTTTCAAGATTCACATCCACCACAGAAACAAAATCCGCATATGTATATCTGATAATTGTTTTATCTCTGTCCAGTCTCCGGATTTCAATCCTTCTCTTGCCTCTTTTGTTCTTCTTGCTTCGCTATTCCAAGATTTAAAATATCGTCAAAATCTGTCTCTCTTCATAGCTAGAGAACGATATATTTCTGCCGCTTTTCTAATTTACTTGCACATACTATACTCCTTTTTCAGTTTTACCGCCAAAATATGCTTGCATGGTCCTCTCACCGTTTGATGTTTCAGATACCATGTACAGGTGCATTTTGCATTCTCAAGGTTCTCATCTGTCGGATAAATAACTCTGAGTTGTATCCCCTGATTTTACATGCCATATTATCATCAATATATTCAGTATCTTCAACCAGCTTTGCACCACAAGCCTTGGATTGTCCTTTAAAAACTCTATCAGGATCATCAGGCAATTCCCTATGGAAAAATGCCTCTAACATCAAAACCAAGCTTTACCTGAAACGGCAAGCAGCTCCATACTGGTCATCATTCATATCATTTTTACTATTCCGATTGATTTTGATATTTTATCAATATCAAGTCTTGATTCAAAGTTTAATATATTATCAATTTTATCCGCACATTCAAGTATTTTAGGAGTTGAAAGGAATCAGTAATGCTCCCTCGCCTGAATACCCTTCCATAACCTTTTCGCTGTCAAACTGAGGGTAATATTCGCCCTGGGTCATACATACTTCAATCATCATCTTCCCCGGCTCGCTATCATTCGGTGCATAAAAACAACAGACATTTACATTACTCATTATCCTCTTAAGTGCACTGAGTCTATGCAGTCCACTAATATATACACTGTCTTCTTGATTTTTAACATTACACCTGTCTTTGTGGGTGTAAGCTCATCCGATTTTTCCTTCGCTGTAACAGGAGGTAACATTGCAATAAATGACTTTGCTGCATTCCTCTACATGGAACTTGTATTTCATATTTTTGATGCAGCATGGCACAATTTCCAAGTGCTTTTATCCATCTGTCAGGCATCTTTACAGGCCTTTGTATATGTATATCTGTCAACACACTACCATCAAGATTCTTACTGTGTGAGCTTTCCATCCGTCATCTCCTATACGAAACTTTAATCTATCCCCTGCTTTACATTAAAAAGAGACTTTTCTTAGATTACTGCCCTATATCCACATTTGTAGTACCATAAAGTATCTCCCATCCAGTGCACTTGGAATAGATCCATTCTTGCATAAACGCCATTGCAGGCTCGAAAAGCATTCCTGCTCTCAATATATCCCCTGCGCAGAAAGAATGGGGTCTCTTTGTGCGACCGGTACGTATTTAAAAGTATCTTGTACTGACTATATCTGCAAGTACCAAAAAGTCCACCTGAAACTATTGTCGGGTATATAATTTCTCCATTGAAAAATAAAGGTCATTCTCTATACCGTTTGGTGTTAGTGCAGGTGCTATAGACAATGCCAGATTGCCATTAATAAAGGGTTGATTCGGTTTTTAAATTCTCTCATTATATCCCCTGAAATTTGATACTAAAAGGGCAGTCCCTATGTAGGATTGCCCTTTTATTTTAGCAAAAATTTAGTTTTTACTTTATTTAGTACAAAGTTAAACTATGAATAAATATGGCAGTTATACTGAAACATCTTCTGTTTTACTTTAGCTGTTTACGAATATCACATCCACTATACATAATTCGTACCACATATACTATTTTAGTTTTATCATCTGTTTTATAAAACGCCAAATAATTATCCACGGAAAGAATCTAAGTCCTCTGCTGTGCCACGGCTCTTCTTCATAAAGCCGATTTCTGTTTTGGCATAGTATCAAGCTTTCTAACAGCTTCCATAATCCGATCAGTCTGTCCAACAGCATTCTCCGGCGTCAATAATTCCTCTGAAATATATCTGAAGATATTTCTGCAGATCTTTCTTTGCCCCTGCTGTATACATCACTTTATATTTCATATACCAAATTCCCTGTTTAATTTTCCGCTTCAACCTCATCCGCCGAATATATTCTGCCGGCCTTGATATCTTCCATGCCTTTCTATTTCCGCATTAAACTGTTCCTTTGTCAGAAAGCGATATGCAAACCGGCTCTTCATAAGCCGGAAGTTTCATTTCGTAAAAGGGATCCCTCTCTGTAATAGCAATCTGCCTCAGAAACATTCCTACTGCATTGGACATCGGGATACTGAGCCTGTCAAGTACCTGCTCCGCCTGTTCTTTACTTCAGGTTCGACACGCGCAAATACATTTGCTGTTCTTGCCATAGATATCACCTCCTGTTTTTCTTCATTATATCTCATTTGATTGCGATATGCAATCTATTCGCAATCCATTTTCATAAGATAACCGCTGATATATTTTTAGTGCGAAAAAGAGCACCTCTCAAATTATATCTGAGAAGTGCTCTTGTTATCATGCATATCAATTATTGATCCTATTCTCAAACCCTAAGTTCTGACATCATGATTTTAGAAATTTTTATATTTAGTACAGCTTAGCTCCTGCCGGTATATGATTATCTACCATTATAAGGTGGAGTTCTTCGCCTTCGCCCTCTTTAAGCTCATTTACAGCGCTCAAGAGCATACCGCATGATTCAATTCCCATCATTGCTCTTGGCGGAAGGTTTGTTATAGCTATAAGTGTCTTTCCGACAAGCTCCTCAGGCTCATAGAACTCATGGATGCCTGAAAGAATTGTTCTGTCCTTGCCTGTTCCGTCATCAAGAGTGAACTGTAAAAGCTTCTTGCTCTTTGGAACTGCAACACAGTTCTTTACCTTTACCGCTCTGAAGTCTGATTTTGAAAATGTCTCAAAGTCTACACTCTCTTCAAATAGCGGCTCAATCTTTACATTTGAGAAATCTATCTTCTCATTAGGTGTAAAGAAGCCTGTATTTGAATCTGCAGACTCTTCATTTCCTGCATTAGCCGGCTTATCAAGGCTCTTCATTGTTGGGAAGAGCAATACATCTCTAATAGCAGGTGAGTTTGTAAGCAACATTACAAGTCTGTCGATACCGTATCCGATACCTCCTGTAGGCGGCATTCCTATCTCAAGAGCATTTAAGAAGTCTTCATCTGTATGATTTGCTTCCTCATCTCCTGCTGCAAATGCTTCTTCCTGCGCCTGGAATCTCTCTCTTTGGTCAATAGGATCGTTAAGCTCAGAGTACGCATTTGCCATCTCACTGTAAATAAAGAGCTCAAATCTCTCACATATCTTGATCGCTAGCTTCTTCTTTGTAAGTGGTGACACCTCTATAGGATGATCCATTACAAATGTAGGCTGGATGTTTCTCCTCTCACAAACTCCTCAAAGAAGAGATTGATGATATCGCCTCTTGAGTGACGCTCTTCAAACTCAATGCCTTTTTCCTTTGCAAGTGCTTTTTGCTTCCTCTGTTGTCTCTATACTGTCAAAATCAATGCCTGAGTACTTTCTTTATAGCCTCAACCATTGTAATTCTCTCAAAAGGCTTTCCAAGATCAATCATTGCCTCGGCATAAGGTATTGTAGTAGTACCGCAAACTTTCTCTGCAAGGTATCTGAACATATTTTCAGTAAGATCCATCATACCGTGATAATCTGTATATGCCTGGTAAAGCTCCATAAGTGTAAACTCAGGATTATGTCTTGTATCAACGCCCTCGTTTCTAAATACTCTACCTATCTCATATACTCTCTCAAGTCCACCGACGATAAGTCTCTTTAAGGTAAAGCTCATAGTGAAATACGAAGCTTTACATCTTCGTTTAAAGCATTGAAATGTGTATTGAGAGGTCTCATAGGCAGCACCACCCGTATGCATTTTACATAGCATAGGTGTCTCAACTCAATGAACTCCCTGACCGTCAAGGAACTTTCTGATCTCTGTTATGATTTTTGATCTCTTTATAAAATGTGTCTTTTACATCCCTCATTCATTATAAGATCTACATATCTTTGACGATATCTTGTATCTGTATCTGTAAGTCCGTGGAATTTCTCAGGAAGAGGCTTTAAGCTCTTTGAAAGCAACTCTACCTTTGTAGCGTGCAAGCTTATCTCACCCTGTCTGTGTCTTGAAAACTTCACCTGTAACACCTACGATATCACCGATATCAAGCTTCTTGAATGCCTTGTATTCGTCCTCTCCTACAGAATCTCTTGCTACATATGCCTGTATTCTTCCCTTTAAATCCTGTACATGACAAAAATGACGCCTTACCCATGACACGCTTTGACATAAGTCTACCTGCAATCTTGACACTTTTTCCGGTCTAATTCCTCAAAGTTGTCCTTTATATCTGCACTATGCTTTTCACATCATACTTTGTGATAAAGAAAGGGTCGTTGTTTGCCGCCTGTAACTCTGCAAGTTTGTCTCTTCTTGCCTTTTAAAAATATGATTCAGGTCCTCTGTTGTCATTGGTTCATTGCTATTTGCCATATTTCCTCCTTAAGATACTCTTTGTATTCCTAATACCATATATTCCGAAACACCCTGCCTGTGTTTCTGACAACTGCTGTTTCTCCGATACCGAGTAATGCTTTACCAAGTGGTGACTCATTGCTTTATCTTACCGGCAAGTGAATCGGCCTCTGTAGAACCCACAATCTTAAAAATCAAGTTCATCATCAAATTCTTTATCAAGAATCTTTACCATCATCCGATACCGATTGTATCCAGATCTACTTCATCCTCTACAACAACTTCAGCATTCTTTAAAAGGTTCTCAAGCTGCTCTATTCTTGCCTCTATATCTCTTTGCTCATCTTTTGCGGCATCGTATTCTGCATTCTCTGAGAGATCACCCTGTTCTCTTGCCTCTTTTTATCTTTTTCAGCAATTTCTTTTCTCTTATTTACCTTTAAATCCTGTAACTCTTCCTCTAAGTTCTTAAGTCCCTCATAAGTTAATATATGCTCTGCCATATTTCCTCCATTTTGACTTCTATTTCACCTTACAAAGTAAAACTGTCCTTTATTTTTCATTTTGAAGTCAAAAACTTCAACTTCAATCCAACTTTCAAAGATTAGAAAAACCACTATACCGGCGTATGTAGTGAATTCAATACTTAATCTAACTAGTTCCGTGAGATTATACTCATGACATTCTGCTTATGTCAGCTTCAAAAACAATTTTATAAGAAAAAGACAGGCTCGCTTTCAAGGCCTGTCTTTTTAAGTAAGAGGAAATTTCAAATATGTGTAACACTGTATATTATCAACAAGGTTGTCTCAAGTCTTACTTGATAGTATATGATAGTTCTCACCACCATATTGTTTGTGTAATGACGCTCATCACTACACTCATATATTATGACAGCTTTTCACTGTCATATCTTAAATTAGTTGTCCTAATGTAAGACCAAAAATTAAAATGCAGTAACTGCTTTCCTGCTGCTTCCAATGCAGCTTTTGCATCATCATCAGGTTCAAGATTTGCTATAATGCCCTCACCACCGATAATGTTTGCTCCGGCGTTTTGCATACGCTCAACCCATAATCTCATCCACTCTCCATCGCCCCAGTCATATGAACCGAATAAAAGAATGTTCTTTTCCTGATACCTTGCCTTCTATATCTGATACTAAAGCTCTCAACTGACTCGTCAAGCTCCTCTGCACCCATTGCAGGGACATCCGATAGCAAATGCAGGCTGTGCAAGTAATTCATCTACATTAACACTGTCTCACAAATACAAGCTCAGGTGTTCCTGCCTGCTGCCTTTACTCCATCAGCTATCACATTTGCCATAGCTTCTGTGTTTCCTGTTGAACTCCAATAAACAATAATTGCTTTTTCCATATTTTTACTCCTTAAAAAGAATATTTTTATAGGCAGCTATAAACCATTATCAACAAGCTATACTCTCCAGCCTATTTCCGGCCAAAAACTCCATCACTAGCAATCTCTAGCCTCATCATAGCTTAAAAACTTTTCTCTGGTCTCTTCCAGATTGCCATATATTTTCCAATATCCGCTATGCAAATATCTCTCCTTTATTTTCAAGGAAGCTCTTTATATCACATATAGGATATCCCAAAATACTCCTACCTCATGAGGGAAACTTTAATTTTATTATAAAACCGTTCATCCTCTGATGCAGTCTGATAAGATTTGATATGAAATCATCTCTCCCTATATCCAAACTCTCTTAAATAGTCACTAACCTCTGATCTTTTAAGATACTCTTCAAGTTCTTTTGCTCTGTATATCAAAACCAAATGTCTCTTCTTACAAGTGCAAAGAATCATCAAGCTGATACTTGTTTTCTTAGTTTCTCACTTATTATGGCTAACTCTTTGTCATTTAAAAAGAGCATTCCGGAAATTCTTTTTCCCCTTCAATACCGCCGCATTTTGAATGATGAGTCTCAGCTCCACACTGTCATCTCCACTCGATGCAAGGCTTTTTACTATATCAACGGGCATACCTACCTCCGTTTTCTTTGTTCTTAAAGAAAATTTATTCCTCTTGGTTAGTACTTCCCTAACTTTATCATTTTTATATGTTCCTTTTGTCAATACTTTCTCAAAAATCCGCATTAATTTTATAATTTAATTCCATACCTGTTTTAGGGTGCTTAAAGCTTAAGTTTACAGCCGCCATAGAGAGAGTACTTTGTCCTCATCCAGCTTAACATTTGCAAGCCTTTTTATTATACTTATGGTCCCCATACAGAGGAAAACCGTGACTTGAACACTGGAGTCTTATCTGATGATGTCTGCCTGTTATAAGATTTATTCTAAGTCTGGTAATATATCTGTCGTCCTTCTATATGACTCCAGTACTTTTTATACTTTAATACAGCTTCTTTAGCTCCTGAAGTACTCTTTTTCAACGACCTTACTACATTGTTATCAAGTTTTCTTTATAAAGTCTATAAGCTCTCCTTCTTTACTTTCAGGAAGGCCAGTCCACCAAAGCTTCATAAGTCTTTTCTATACTTTTTTCTAAGTTCATTGCTGAGGATTTCGTGGATTTTATTCTTCCCGTATACCATTATTCCGTATACCGGCTTATCTAACCTGTATCACTCCTACATATACGTCTTTTCCCATATGCTTTTAAAAGGCTTACCATATCCTCTTCAAACTGTTGACTTGATTGACTTGATATTCCCTTGGCTTGACTGTCACTATTATGTCTTTATCTTCATATAATAACTTCAGATTCATCTATCAATATTTCCTTTTCAAGCTTCGTTAACTGTTTTATTTCATACTCTCTTGTACTGCCTCTACTTTGTCTGCAGTACTACCTCAAAACATACCAATTCCACAGGCAATTTTGCTCTGGTATATTTAGCACCTCTTCCGGCATTGTGAGCCTTGATTCTTTTTGGTATATCGGATGTCCATCCGCAATATAAACTGTTATCATTGCAGCGCAAAAGATATACAAATGCTTTTTCTTCTAAAAGCAGACAAATCGAAAGTCGAATAACTGACTCCCCACTCGTCTGCTTACTGTATTTAATTCCTGCTTTCATTAGATTACCCAATCGGCAAACCTGTGGTATCTCTCACTGTCTTCCAGACAGCTTGTATCAATACCGTTTTGATTCAGCAGTTCTTCCATTTTTCTTATTCTCTCATTCATTATATCTATGGTCTCGGCAAGCTTTTGAAATATCCGCATTTACCTGTGCCAGTTTATGCTTCTTTTCAAATAACCTGACCGTTTTAATCTTACAGGCTTTGCAGGAATACCCACTGCTGTGGAATCACTTTCAAGAGGTTTTACTAAAACTGAATTTGCTCCTATAGATGCATTTGTCTCCAACCTCAAATGATCCCGTATTTTTGCACTGGCACCGACCATTACATTCTTTCCAAGTGTAGGGTGCCTCTTCCCCTTGGCGGTTCCTACACCTCCCAGAGTCACTCCTTGATACAGTGTACAGTTGTCGCCAACTACCGCTGTTTCTCCGATTACAATACCTGCACCATGATCTATAAGTACTCCGCTGCCTATTTCAGCCCCGGATGTATCTCTGATCATCGAAAAATCTTGAAACCTGTGATACTACCTTTTGCTATAAAAACATATGCTTTTTATAGAACCAATGTGCACTCTATGCATAATCAATGCAGTACGCCTTGATATAAAAATAAAACTTCAAACGCACTTCTGGCCGCCGGATCCCTGTCCTTTACAGCCTGTACATCTTTCCAAACATCTTTGAAAAACATAATCTCTCCAAATACTAATGTCAATAAAAAGTTACTATATAAGTTCAAGCTCTTTCATTGATAAATATATCCCATCTTCTGATACTGCAAAGTATGTAGCATATTCTTCAATGCGGTATCATGCTCTCCAAGAAGTATTCTGTTCCCGGCTCCGCATGTAAACATCGGCAAATCATTCATACTATCCCCAAATACATAAGCATCTTCCAATGCTATGTTGAGTAATCCAGCACTTTGAAGTACAGCTTTTCCCCTTTGAACAAGGATATGGTACACATTCATAAAATCCTGCACCTCGATCTATTATATCAAAATCATCGCATTCAGCATGATTTCAGATCACTCCTTGAAAATCTCGGATCGTCTATAATACAGAATTTATCAAAGTCATAATCATCTTTTTCAAATTCTCCACAGACGGTTCTATAGTGGAAACATATCGCATCAAATATATTCTCTGTAATCTCAGGATATACAAAAGGTTTGGCAGGAAAATAAATTCCCTGCCTCGCCTCAAGCATACCTTCAACATTAAATTTCTTTAACAGCTTTTTATTTCCAATGCTCTGTTATGATCTATCCTCTTCTCAAAAGATGGTCTTGTCTCCAACAACTATCTGTGTTCCACATCCATAAAATATAACCGTCCATATTAAATCTGTTTTTAATATTTCTATTATACATTCTACTCTTCCGGTATTTATAAATGTCAAATGTCCGCAGTCTCGCTTCTTCTATAGCCTTTTAATGCGGATTTCGGCACCTGTTTGGTATCATTGTCAATTAAGTACCATCTATATCAAAGAATAGTGCTTTCATTATTGTGCCGCCTCACTGCCTTCAGCAGCTGCACTCTCGGAAGTTTCGCTTTCGCCCTCAGCTGTAGTCTCTTCACTTGCACCTTCAGCACTTGCGCCCTCTTCACTGCCCATAGTCTCACCGTTGATGTTTACTGTAACATCTGTTCTCTTGGCATTGTCCAGGATAAAGTTTACAACTTTATATGTCTTGGCTGTTTCTTCAACTTCATCTCTTACCATACTGTTGTATAAGCTCGTCTTTTGTCAAAGAGCCGCCGTTTAAATCTACAACTACCTGGTAATCCTCATCTGTAAGAGACATTTTCTCTTTCTTATAGATTTCTCTGTGACAATAACCTGCTTAACATAGCTTTCAGCCTGATTTCTGATCTGTGTTTGAGTTCATCCGCACTCATGCCGTAAGCTGAAGCATACTGATCAAGATCCATACCATACTGTGTAATCATATTATCGATAGGCTTGTAGATACTTTATGATCTCAAAATCAATAGCCTCATCCTTCATTTCGAATTTTGAGTCTGCAATTACGGCAGCAATCGCATTGTACTGATCCTGTGACTTTGCGCTCTTACTTCTTTGTTCCTCAAGATTTGCCTTTACGGCAGCTTTCAAACTCATCTACTGTTTTCTGCTCACCGTTTCTGTATGCTTATTTACCCACTCATCTGTAAGAGTTGCAGGAGATGAAACCGATATTGAATTTATCTTTTACGTCAAATACCACTGCGGCTCCGGCTAAATCGAGCGTTATTATAATCCTTAGGGAATGTAAGATCAAGTTTTTACATCTCTCCGATGCTGTGACCTATAAGTCCGCCTCAATCCTTCGATAAAGCTGTTGCTTCCGATTACTAAATTATAACCTGTTGCAGATCCTCCGTCAAAAGCAACTCCGTCCTTTGTTCCGGTGTAGTCTATATTTACAGTATCGCCTTCCTGTACGGCTCTGTCTGTTACTTCAACCACGTCAGGATCTTTGCAGTTAATTCAGTATTTATCTGTGCTTCCACATCCTGATCACTTACACTTGTATCGATATTAGGTATTTCCACACTGACATACTTTTCCAAGCTCGGCTGTACCGTAATCACTTGGTCTTTTTCACATCTGCATTTGCCTTGATTCTCCCTCTGCTGTTGTCTGAGTCTCAGTAGCATCTGTATACCACATGCACTCATTGTAGCTACAACAACCATTCCTATCAAAGCTAACTTTTTAATTTCATAAATAAAAACCTCTCACCTTGCACCGGACATTATAAATAAAATGCCTTAAATGCAAGATATGTATTATATAAATCTAATTTTGATATCACCTCATATGGTGAATGCATAGAGATTACAGGGAACTCCCAAATCTACTACATCTATATTCATCATTGCGACATACTGAGCAATGGTACCGCCACCACCAACGTCAAGGGCGCCCAATTCTCCTATCTGCCAATGTACATTGTTTTTCTTCCATTATTGATATAACTTTATTCATAAACTCTGCACTTTGCATCTGATGAAGAATACTTTCCTCTTGAACCTGTATACTTTGTAAATACACAACCTCTGTTCAGATATGATGAGTTGTTAGGCTCAAACACATCAGGAAAAAGTAGGATCAAATGCAGCATTTACATCTGATGAAAGACATGATGATTTTTCACATACTTCTTTTACATCAGCACCGAAGATCTGTGACAAATACTCAATATAATCATACACAAAGTGGGAATGAAGTCCTGTATTTCCTGCTGAACCGATCTCCTCTTTGTCTGCAAGTATTGTAAGTGTTGTATACTTCGGATTCTTTGCTTCAATCTCCGCTATAAGCGCAGGATAAGCACAGACTCTGTCATCATGACCGTATCCTCCTACGAGTGAACGATCAAGACCTATATCTCTTGCCTTTGTTGCAGGAACAAACTCTATCTCCGCTCTTGCAAAATCTCTCTCTGTAACACCATACATATTATTTAATATTTCAGTGTCTTAAGCTTTACAGCCTCTTTTACATCATCGGTATCATCAAACGGCAATGTTCCAAGGAAAATATTTAATTCTCACCTTTGATACCTTCCGACAGTTTTCTTTGATCTTGTTTGTTTGAAAGATGAGGAAGCAGATCACTTATATAAAATACCGGATCCTCTTCTTTTTCACCAAGATTTATCTCAACAAAACTGCCGTCTTTTCTAAATATAACACCATGCATTGAAAGCGGTATGGTTGCCCACTGATACTTTCTTATTCCACCATAGTAATGAGTCTTAAAATATGATATCTCACTCTTTTTCATAGAGCGGATTAGGTCTGAGATCAAGTCTTGGAGAATCTATATGTGCTCCGTTAATCCTTAAACCTTCAGTAATAGGCTCACTACCTATTGTAGATGCAAGTATTGCTTTTTCTGTTTACTTTATACCTTATCCCGGCTTTATAGCTCTTTTTAGGGTCAAAAACTGTATATCCGTTTGCCTCGAGTAAGCTGACAGCTTCTTTTACCACTTCTCTCTCGGTCTTTGACTTGTCTAAAAATTTCTTATATCCTTCAGCAAACTCCTGAGCTTTTGAAATTTGCTCAGGAGATTCTTTGCTATATGAGGATATTCAAATGAAAGTTCTTTTGCAGAGCTTTTGCTTTACTTTCTGCCATACGAACACTCCTTTGGTCTAATTTAATATCCTTTAATAATCCTGCTAAAGATGTAGACGCAACTCCCTTTTCTACATATTTAAAGCCCTTTGAAGGATCCTTCGGCTCTACATTCTCCTCAAGTGCTTTCTTTGAAAGTGAAATCTTTCCATCTTTAATACCTGTTACTTTAACCTTTACGGTCTCACCCTCTTTAAGTACTGCAGCAGGGTTCTTTACTCTCTGGTTTGAAATCTGTGATACATGAAGCAATCCTGAGATTCCGTCTCCAAGATCGATGAAAGCGCCATAATCCTTGATTGAATCAACCTTACCCTCAAGAACATCGCCAACCTTAACGCTGTCAAGCTTAGCCTGTCTCTCCTTCTTAGCCTCTTCTTTCTCAATTGCTCTGTGACTGAGAACAAGTTTCTTCTTAGCAGGCTCTGATGTAATTACAACAACCTCAAGGCTCTTGCCGAGGAACTCATCAAGGTTCTCTACATACTGTGTTGATAACTGACTTGCAGGAATAAATGCTCTTACTTCCTCTAAGAATGCGATGCATCCACCCTTAACAACCTCTGTAATCTTAACCTTTGCAACTGTCTTCTCCGCTAACATCTTTTTTCAAAGACATCCCACTTTCCTGCATCCGGATCTTCTTTTTGTATCCATAGTTTTTATATGATTCTTCAAGCTCCTTCTCAAAATCCTTCATTGTCTCTTCTGCCATGTTGACCTCCAAAATATTTTATTTCGTTTTTAATAACAGCAATTTTACCTTGCTTGCTTTCTTTTCATAAAACAATAGATATTATTATATCACATCTTCACTGCATTTGACTATAGCTGCAGCAAATATTAAAAAGCTCCCCGATTGAGCTGTCGGGGAGTATATACCTAATTTAAGATTTTACACTATTGTGAAGATGTTTTAGTAAATCTAAATATTAATAGTTTACAGTCATTCTCTCAAAAGTATGCCTGTGGATGAGCACTAACATGGACATACTGTAGAGCATCAGCACCCTCATGGATATATCCACAGTTACGGCACTTCCATCCAGAGAGCGTCTCCCTTGAAAGTTCCATCATTCTTTAAATGCTCAAGAAGCTGAAGATATCTCTTCTCGTGGCTTGCCTCAACCTTTGCTACAAGCTCAAACTTCTTTGCAAGAGCCTCAAATCCTTCTTCTCTTGCTTCTCTTGCCATACGAGCATACATATCCGTCCACTCAAAGTTCTCACCTGCTGCCGCATCTACAAGGTTCTCCTCAGGTGTTCCGATTCCGTGAACTCCTTAAACCACATCTTTGCATGCTCTTTCTCCTGCTCTGCTGTCTCAAGGTAAAGAGCTGCCATCTGCTCATATCCTGCCTTCTTAGCTACTGAAGCGTAATATGTATACTTATTTCTAGCCTGTGACTCACCTGCAAATGCATCCATTAAGTTCTTCTCTGTTTTTGTTCCTGCGTACTTTGACATAAAAATTTCCTCCTAATAAATATCAAAATTACTATATTGATATGAAATGCCGACTTAAAAAGATTCAAAGGCTAAACAGCCTTTTTGAATCCATATAAATCATTTTTTTGATAGCATTCCCTACAATAGCTATAAAAAAATAAGTGAATGATTTTTCTACCACTCCAATATCATCATGCACTGCCTTGTCATTTAAATCTTTTTGCGATATCGGCCGGCAAGTCAATGAGCTTTGAACATGCCCTTACATGAAAAATGATAATGTTCATTGGTATTATAATCATACCTTTCGATTCCGTTTTGAGCGGAAATCTTGTTTATACGACCAAGCTCGGCGAGCAAGCCAAGATTTCGATAAACAGTACCTAAGCTAATCTTAGGATCATCTTTTCGTAGTGACTGAAAGAGCATATCAGCTGTAGGATGATCGACTCTAGACTTCAAAATTGTCCAAGATAGCCTCCCTTTGTCTACTGTATTTTAGATCCTTCATGTATATCCCTTTCTAAAAATAAGAATCATTACTATTTAAGTATAGCACCTAATATTATATTGTCAAGAAAAATATCCTATTATATATAATGTATGCATTTTTATACATATTCATGTATTCCATTTTTCAAAAGGGTAGCAAATCTTTCAGTAGCAACCATATACAAAATAAAAAAGAAGCCTTAAACAAGACTTCTTTCAGAGCGCGAGACGGGACTCGAACCCGCGACCCCGACCTTGGCAAGGTCGTACTCCACCAACTGAGCCACTCGCGCATATACCTTCAAAACTGCCTACCAAATTCCGAGTATTATAAATTTCTATCCTTCTTGGTTAAACCCTCGACCTATTAGTAACCATCAACCCAATACATTACTGTACTTACATCTTGGCCCCTATCTACCTCTGTAGTCTTCAAGGGGTCTTACTGTTTTCACATGAGATATCCCATCTTGAGGGGGCTTCACGCTTAGATGCCTTCAGCGTTTATCCCGTCCCGACATAGCTACCCTGCCATGGAGTTACTCTCCAACAGGTACACCAGCGGTCAGTCCGTCCCGGTCCTCTCGTACTAAGGACGGCTCCTCTCAAATATCTTACGCCCACGCCGGATAGGGACCGAACTGTCTCACGACGTTCTGAACCCAGCTCGCGTACCGCTTTAATGGGCGAACAGCCCAACCCTTGGGACCTGCTACAGCCCCAGGATGCGATGAGCCGACATCGAGGTGCCAAACCACTCCGTCGATGTGAACTCTTGGGAGTGATAAGCCTGTTATCCCCAGGGTAGCTTTTATCCGTTGAGCGATGGCAATCCCCACTTTATGCCACCGGATCACTAAGTCCTACTTTTCGTACCTGCTCCACCCGTCGGTGTCGCAGTCAAGCTCCCTTCTGCCTTTTGCACTCTTTGAATGGTTTCCGACCATTCTGAGGGAACCTTCGAGCGCCTCCGATACTCTTTTCGGAGGCGACCGCCCCAGTCAAACTCCCCGTCTGGCATTGTCCCCCGGCCGGATAACGGCCGCAGGTTAGAAATCCAGCAATACAGGGTGGTATCCCAACGGCGACTCTGCATAAACTGGCGTCCATGCTTCAAAGTCTCCCACCTATCCTGTACGAGTATTACCGAATCCCAGTACCAAACTGGAGTAAAGCTCCATGGGGTCTTTCCGTCCTGGCGCGGGTAACCAGCATCTTCACTGGTACTTCAATTTCACCGGGTGCATTGTTGAGACAGCGCTCAAATCATTACGCCTTTCGTGCGGGTCGGAACTTACCCGACAAGGAATTTCGCTACCTTAGGACCGTTATAGTTACGGCCGCCGTTTACCGGGGCTTCAATTCAAAGCTTCGTTTCCTGACTTCTCCTCTTAACCTTCCGGCACCGGGCAGGCGTCAGCCCATATACTTCACCTTGCGGTTTCGCATAGACCTGTGTTTTTGCTAAACAGTTGCTTGAGCCTTTTTTCTGCGACCACTGTTTCCAGTGGCACCCCTTCTCCCGAAGTTACGGGGTCATTTTGCCGAGTTCCTTAACAATGCTTCTCCCGCCGGCCTTAGGATTCTCTCCTCATCTACCTGTGTCGGTTTGCGGTACGGGTACATATAACACAATAGCGGCTTTTCTTGACGGCTCCTAACCGACTTCCCTACTAATTTTCGGTACGCATCACGCATTCCCCTTGTATGGTGGTTTTTCCTCCCATACAGGTACTTCGCTTGCCCCGGTTTTTGTCCTCCCGGGTTCGGTTTTAGTCTCCGTGTCCCCACAGTTCTGATTATATGTAGTACAGGAATCTGTACCTGTTATCCATCGACTACGTCTTTCGACCTTGCCTTAGGCCCCGACTTACCCTGAGTAGATCAGCTTTACTCAGGAAACCTTAGATATTCGGCCAAGAGGATTCTCACCTCTTTCTCGCTACTCATTCCGGCATTCTCTCTTCTATTACTCCACCATTCCTTCCGGTATGGCTTCTACGTCTCTAAGAATGCTCCTCTACCAATGTATTACTACATTCCCAGGCTTCGGTGTTGTGTTTAGCCCCGGACATTTTCGGCGCAGGACCTCTCGACTAGTGAGCTGTTACGCACTCTTTTAATGTATGGCTGCTTCTAAGCCAACATCCTAGCTGTCTTCGAAATCCCACATCCTTTTCCACTTAACACACACTTTGGGACCTTAGCCGTAGGTCTGGGCTCTTTCCCTTTTGACTACCCAACTTATCTCGTGTAGTCTGACTCCCGTCAATCATCTAGCCGGCATTCGGAGTTTGATATCTCTTGGTAGGCTTTGACGCCCCCGCAAAAATTCAGTGCTCTACCTCCGGTAGACTAATAACGAGGCTAGTCCTAAAACTATTTCGAGGAGAACCAGCTATCTCCGGGTTCGATTGGAATTTCTCCCCTATCCACACCTCATCGCCACCCTTTTCAACGGATGTGCGTTCGGTCCTCCATTCACTTTTACGCGAACTTCAACCTGGACATGGATAGATCACCCGGTTTCGGGTCTACACATACTGACTATTATCGCCCTATTAAGACTTGGTTTCCCTTCGGCTCCGTATCTTTAATACTTAACCTCGCCTGTACATGTAACTCGCCGGACCGTTCTACAAAAAGTACGCGGTTCACCTTTCGGTGTTCCACAGTTTGTAAACATAGGGTTTCAGGTTCTTTTTCACTCCCCTCCCGGGGGTTCTTTTTCACCTTTCCTTCACAGTACTATACGCTATCGGTCACTGACTAGTATTTAGCCTTGGGGGGTGGTCCCCCCTGCTTCCCACAAGGTTTCTCGTGTCTCGTGGTACTCCGGATACTGCTGGATTCAATACATTTTCCCTTACACGGCTCTCACGCTCTTTGGCCCGCTTTTTCCCAAAAACTGTTCAGGTAATATATCTTACTCGTATTGCAGTCCTCTACCCCGCAGTGCACGCACCACGGTTTGGGCTCTTACGATTTCGCTCGCCGCTACTTTCGCAATCACTGTTGTTTTCTTTTCCTCCGGCTACTTAGATGTTTCAGTTCACCGGGTTCCCCTCTGTACGTTATGTATTGGCGTACAGATACTTGGAGTTCTTCCAAGTGGGTTTCCCCATTCAGACATCTGCGGATCACTGAATATGTGCTTCTCCCCGCAGCTTTTTCGCAGCTTGTCACGTCTTTTCTTCGGCTGTCAGTGCCTAGGCATCCACCCTACGCTCTTTATGTTTAACCTCTTAAATCTTTTTAGATTTAGTGTTTATGTATGACACTAGCGTGTATCATACACTATGTTTAAAAAAATTTATTTTTTTGTTATTTAAAAATATTAACCTTTCGATTAATATCCTCGGATGTCTAATTATAAAATATTTATATAATTTCTCGTTTGATATGCAGTTTTCAAGGTACATCATGCAGAGAATTTCTCTGCAAATGAGACTTAAAGATTCGAACTTCAACATCTTTCATCCTTTCCAAAGGAATATCTGATGTAGTCTCCATGCATGGGCTTAGTGGACTCGAACCACCGACCTCACGCTTATCAGGCGTGCGCTCTAACCGGCTGAGCTTATAAGCCCTTATTGTTAAGTTTTTGGTAACAGCGGCATCCACCTACTCTCCCATACCGTCTCCAGTATAGTACCATCGGCCGACCGGGTCTTAACCATCGTGTTCGGAATGAGAACGGGTGTGTCCCCCGGGCGCATCGACACCGCTAAGTTTTTAGCCTTGAGCATTCAAAACTAAACAGTACTCACAACCCCTACTTTTTCCTTAGAAAGGAGGTGATCCAGCCGCACCTTCCGATACGGCTACCTTGTTACGACTTCACCCCAGTTATCCTCCCTGCCTTCGGCAGCTCCTTCCCACACTGCTAAACATAACTACTGCTATTCTTTATATCATATAAGAATACTCACTCATAAGCCTGTCGGCTTATTCCCTCGTATTCTTATCCCAGCTTTATGTTTACCAGTGTGGGTTAGGTCACTGACTTCGGGCATTGATGACTCCCATGGTGTGACGGGCGGTGTGTACAAGACCCGGGAACGTATTCACCGCAGCATTCTGATCTGCGATTACTAGCGATTCCAGCTTCATATAGTCGAGTTGCAGACTACAATCCGAACTGAGACGTTATTTTTGTGATTTGCTTGGCCTCGCGGCTTTGCTTCACTTTGTTTACGCCATTGTAGCACGTGTGTAGCCCAAATCATAAGGGGCATGATGATTTGACGTCATCCCCACCTTCCTCCGGATTATCTCCGGCTGTCTCGTCAGAGTGCCCATCTTACTGCTGGCTACTGACGACAAGGGTTGCGCTCGTTGCGGGACTTAACCCAACATCTCACGACACGAGCTGACGACAACCATGCACCACCTGTATCCCTTGTCCCGAAAGACTAACTTCATTACAAAAGCTATTCAAGAGTATGTCAAGATTTGGTAAGGTTCTTCGCGTTGCTTCGAATTAAACCACATGCTCCACCGCTTGTGCGGGTCCCCGTCAATTCCTTTGAGTTTCATTCTTGCGAACGTACTCCCCAGGTGGAATACTTAATGCGTTAGCTTGCGGCACCGAAGAGTTTACCTCACCGACACCAAGTATTCATCGTTTACTGCGTGGACTACCAGGGTATCTAATCCTGTTTGCTCCCCCACGCCTTCGAGCCTCAACGTCAGTTGTCGTCCAGTAAAGCCGCCTTCGCCTCCGGTGTTCCTCCTAATATCTACGCATTTCACCGCTACACTAGGAATTCCGCTTACCCCTCCGACACTCAAGCTATACAGTTTCCAAAGCAGTTCATGGGTTGAGCCCACGCCTTTCACTTCAGACTTGCATTGCCGTCTGCGCTCCCTTTACACCCAGTAAATCCGGATAACGCTTGCCCCCTACGTATTACCGCGGCTGCTGGCACGTAGTTAGCCAGGGGCTTCTTAGTCAGGTACCGTCATTTTTCTTCCCTGCTGATAGAGCTTTACATACCGAAATACTTCTTCACTCACGCGGCGTCGCTGGATCAGGGTTTCCCCATTGTCCAATATTCCCCACTGCTGCCTCCCGTAGGAGTTTGGGCCGTGTCTCAGTCCCAATGTGGCCGTTCACCCTCTCAGGCCGGCTACCGATCGAAAGCCTTGGTGGGCCTTTACCTCACCAACTAGCTAATCGGACGCGGATCCATCTTATACCTATAAATATTTTACCCCTGCACCATGCGGTGCTGTGGTCTTATGCGGTCTTAGCGAAAATTTCTCTCCGTTATCCCCCTGTATAAGGCAGGTTATCCACGCGTTACTCACCCGTCCGCCACTAAGTCTGCCTAAATTCCATCCGAAGACTTCCTTCAAGCAGCTTCGTTCGACTTGCATGTGTTAAGCACGCCGCCAGCGTTCATCCTGAGCCAGGATCAAACTCTCATATAAAAGTTTAATCTAGCCTTCTCGCTAGCTTGCATCTGTTTTTACAGATCTACTGTTTATTTAAGGTTGTTCTATCGCACTCGTTTCACTCGTGCGAAGAACTACTTTTTCACTAAGATTCAAACTTCGCTTTCGCTCGTTTTCATCAAGTGAAAAATGCATCTGAAATCTCATCGATTATTCAAAATAATCAAAAAATTTTCAGGGTTGTGTGTACTGTTTAATCTTAAATTATCAAGGTTCGTTTGCTTTACTGTTTGAAACAGCTTAGCTATTATATCAAGCTCATTTCATCTTGTCAACAACTTTTTAAGTTATTTTTGAAAAGTTTTTTATGAACTTTCTTTGCTCTTTTTTGAGCAACTTTGATATAATATCAAACTTTCTAAATCATGTCAATAGTATTTTCTATTGTTTTTAGAAATATTTATTTTTGTTTTTTCTGTCTTTTTTTAGGACAGTGGTATCATTCTACACCTTACACACTGTCCTGTCAACCTCTGTTTTTCTATTTTTTCCAAAAATTTTATAAGCAAAACAAATATATATCCTATTTATAAAAAAATCTTATACCCTCAGTGACCACTCTCTGCAGTCAATGGTTCTTGTTATAAAGTCTTCGTAAAAAATCAGGCTCATGACAAATCAGCAGTATACTTCCCTTATATGCCTTCAGAGCTCTTTTTAACTCATCCTTTGCATCTACATCCAAATGGTTTGTAGGCTCATCAAAAAAAAGAATATTTGTAGGCTTGTTAATAAGCTTACAAAGCCTTACCTTTGCCTGCTCTCCACCCGAGAGTACTCTAAAAAGACTCTCTATATGTTTTGTAGTAAGACCGCATTTTGCAAGTGCAGATCTTACCTCGTACTGGCTGTATCCCGGAAATTCACTCCACAGCTCTTCAATACAGGTGTTTTTTGACTTATTGTCGCTTTCCTGCTCAAAATACCCTATCTCAAGATAGTCTCCCAGAACAGTTTTTCCTGACAATGCCGGTGTAAGACCAAGTATACTCTTTAAAAGAGTTGACTTTCCTATACCGTTTGCACCGAACATTGCTATCTTTTCTCCTCTTTCCATTCTTACATTTATAGGTTTTGAAAGTGGTGAGTCATAACCTATTATAAGATCTGTAGTTTCAAAAATAGTCTTACCCGGCGTTCTGGCCTCTTTAAAATTAAACTCAGGCTTCGGCTTTTCCGCCGCAAGTTCTATGATATCCATCTTATCAAGCTTCTTTTGTCTGCTCATTGCCATATTTCTTGTAGCAACCCTCGCCTTATTTCTGGCAACAAAATCGGCAAGTTCTTCTCTTTCCTTCTGCTGACGATTATATGCCGCCTCCAGCTGTTTTTTCTTTACCTCATGTACCTCAAGGAATTTATTATAATCTCCTACATATCTGTTGAGTTCCTGATTTTCCATATTATATATGATATTTACCACAGAATTAAGGAAAGGTATATCATGCGAAATAAGTACAAATGCGTTCTCATAATCCTGCAAATATCTTTTCAGCCACTCAATATGTTCAACATCCAAATAGTTTGTAGGCTCATCTAAAAGTAAAATATCCGGTTTTTGTAATAGAAGCTTTGCCAAAAGGATTTTTGTTCTTTGTCCGCACTAAGTTCCGTTACATCTCTTTCAAGTCCTATATCTGTAAGCCCCAGCGCATTTGCCACATCTTCGACCTTCGCATCAATAGTATAGAAATCATGTGCCATCAAAAGTTCCTGAATAGTACCGAGTTCTTCCATAAGCTCATCCATCGCGCTTTCATCAGCTGTAGTAAGCAAGTCACAGATTTCATTCATTCTTTTTTCCATATCAAAAAGATGATCATAGGCTCCCTTTAATGCATCTCTTATACTGGTTCCCTCTTCAAGTACCGAGTGCTGATCCAAATATCCTATCTGTACATTTTTTGCCCACTCTATCTTGCCCTCATCAGGCATCAGTTTTCCTGTAACTACACTCATGAATGTAGACTTACCCTCTCCGTTGGCACCAACAAGTCCTATATGCTCACCTTTTAGCATTCTGAAGGAAACATTGTCAAAAATAGCTCTATCACCAAAACCGTGGCTCAAATTCTCCACATTCAAAAATACTCATTCTACATCTTTTCCTTTTGCTTTAATATTTTTTTCTATACTCTTTCTTGCAATCATCATCTGATGTCCGCATCCTACACATTTTAGCCTCAAATCTTGTCCAATCCTAAGCACTTCCCACTCATAAGAACCGCATGGATGTGGCTTTTTCAATGTAAGTATATCTCCTACATCTATTTGTATCATTTATTCAACTCTCTCACTAAAATCGGTAAGGCTTTTTCAAATTTCACTCCGTACCAATGATTATCATCGTCAATTGTCTTTGTTATAGCTTCCGAAACAAATTCGGCAGCAATCTTTGCAGCCTCTCTAAAGCTCTTTCCATGCATCAATCCGCCTGTAAATGCCGCCGCATAGCAATCGCCTGTACCATGTGCATCTTTTTTCTATTCTGTCAATGTAGAAAATTTCAGTACTTTCAGTATCTCCTTCAAATACCGCTATTCCAAGCTTACCTTCAATATTTCGGATACCTTTCAGTATTATATTCTTTGCACCCAGATCCCTAAGTTTATATATAATACTCATAATATATTCACCGCTTTGATTATCAAGTAATATCTCACTGTCTGTAAGTAAAAGCGGCTTCAGTCATATTCGGAAGTACAATATCACTTGTACCTATAAGATTTCTCATTTCTTTTACAAAATCTTTATCAAATCCTATATACAATTTTTCCGTTGTCCGCCATAGCGGGATCAACTATCCTCATTCCGTCTTCTTTTTAAAAGATTGTTAAACAAATCAATTACAATCTCAATCTGTCTCTTACTTCCGAGATAACCCGTATATATTGCGTCAAAGTTTATGCCTTCTTTTTTCCAATGCTCCATAATCTTAGGCAAATCCTCTGTCAGATCTCGGAAAGTAAATCCGCTAAAACCGCCTGTATGGGTGGAAAGTATAGCAGACGGCATTATAGCCGTCTCAACTCCGCAAGCTGAAAGTATCGGTAATGCCACTGTTGTGGAGCACTGTCCGAAACATGAAATATCCTGTACTGTTAACACTTTTTTTATTCATAAACCCACCTCAACAAATATTTTTTTATTTACTGAATTTTTCTATTTCTTCAAGCGCAATTTCAATTAACTGTTGCTTTTCTTCAGGCTTTAATCTGTAAACGGTCTCTTTATCTCTCCAGTTTTTTATTACTTCCTCAATGCTTGGACGCTCCTCATCCTCATCATATACATCAGGGTCTGAAAGATTTGCAATACCTTCACGCAAAATCAAAAGTTCAAAATGATAACTTTTTGTCTTTTTATTATCCGGAAAGGTTTCATTGAGCCTGTCCTGTTCCCAGTTCTTTTGCTCTTCTCCGAAAGGATAGAGTTTTTTTATAATATCTATCCATCTTCTTCTTTTTTCTGCTTTGCTGTTTCAAAACTGAACCAATCTGCTATTCCCATGTTTTTTTACCTTGAGTACTTTTCTTCTATTTCACTGATAATATCAAGTCTGTTTTGATGTCTGCCGCCTTCAAACTCAGTCTCGAAGAAACTGTCTACAATCATCTTAGCCATCTCAGAGCCGACCACTCTTGCACCGAATGCAATAATCTGAGCATTATTGTGAAGCGCCGCCATCTTTGCGGAATAAGGCTCTGAACAAACTGCCGCTCTGATTCCAGGTACCTTGTTTGCAGCCAATGATATTCCGATACCTGTACCGCAAATAAGTACTCCCTTATCCACTTCTCCGGAAACTATAGCCTCTGCGACATCTCTTCCGGGTACAGGATAGTCACATCTCTCCCCCGCCTTCGCTCCAAAATCCACAACTTCAAAACCCGCCGCTGTCAAATGCTCTGTAATAATGTCCTTCAGCTCCACTGCCGTATGATCATTTCCTATTCCAATTCTCATATTTCCTCCTTTTATTTACAAGAGTTCCTTATAAACATCTCTCTTTTGTATTCCCCTATCTTTTGCCACTGCCTTCATCGCCTCTTTTTTGTCCATGCCCTCGGCTATATATTTTTCATAATGTTCTCTGATACTTATTTCTTCAAAGGACTTCTGTCTCTCTTCCCTCTTCTCCAAAAGACTCTTTCCCTCTATCACCAGTACATATTCGCCTCTGATTGCAATCTTTTCAGACTCATAATCAGCTATTATATCCGCCAATTTTCCTCTTAAAACCTCTTCATGCAATTTTGTAATTTCTCTTACTATGGCAATATTTCTATCCCCCATATACTCAAAGAGTTCCTTTAAGGTCTTTAGCAATCTATGTGGTGCTTCATATAAAATAAGAGTTCGGCTTTCCTGTGAAAGTTCAGTCAATATTTCCTTTTTCTCATTCTTATCCGCAGGCAAAAATCCTTCAAAGGCAAACCTTCTTGAACTTATACCGCTTATTGCAAGTGCAGATACTACCGCACTGGCTCCCGGAACAACGGTAACCTCCAGTCCCTCTTTATATGCGATATCCACCAGCTCATAACCCGGGTCTGATATTGCAGGCATTCCTGCATCTGAAACAAAAGCAATATTATTACCTTCTTTTACTTTTTCACAAAGCTCATATGCCTTGTCTATTTTATTATATTCATGGTATGAGGTCAAATGTCCTTTTATTTCAAAATGATTCAAAAGCCTTATAGTGTTTCTTGTATCTTCACAGGCAATTATATCTACATTTTTCAATGTTTCTATCGCCCTCATACTGATATCGGAAAGATTTCCTATAGGTGTAGCCACCAGATATATTTTACCTGCCATATATTTTCAACACCTCATCCGTATATATATTTTTATCCTTATAAACTGCCAAGGGGCGGCTCCACATCCAGCCATACACCCGAGCCCTTTACCCCCTCTATTAAAACAAGATTTGCCTTACTTTCCATATATGGATGTACAAATCTTATTCTCTTGGGTTCTATTCTGTTTTTCTTTAGTGCGGCAAATATTTCGGAAAGCCTGCTTGGCCTGTGTATCATAAAAAACTTACCGTTTTCTTTTAATAACTTACCTGTAATCTCCACCACTTTATCAAGATCTGTAAGAAGCTCATGCCTTGCAATAGCAAGCGGTAAATCGGGATTTTTTATAGCTGTTGTATCCTTCATATATGGCGGATTCACACTGACGGTATCCACACTTCCTTGTTTTATATATTTTAGCGCATTAGCAATATCATCATTTATTATATCAATTTTTTCTTCCAAGCTATTATACTTTACACTTCTGTTTGCCATTTCGGCAATATCTTCCTGTATTTCAATACCTGTTATTTTTTTTGCCTGAGTTTTCGCACTCAAAAGCACCGGTACAATGCCGCTTCCTGTACAAAGGTCCACAGCATGACCGCCTCTTTTTACTTTAATAAAATTTGCCAAAAGTACCGCATCTATACCGAAGCAAAACTTAGCCGGATTTTGTATAAGGAAGAGATTCTCACATTGCAAATCATCCAATCTCTCTCCCAATTCTTCCCTGATCAATTCATCTTTCATGATTTTAAGCTTGTATCCTTATCTCTTTTAAAGGATACTCTTCAATTTCCTTTGCATCCTCTGATTTTGTAACAAGCACCTTTACAGTCTGCCGTAATACGCTGGTTGTAACTATTACACCTGTCTCACCTGCAGGTGTTAACACTGTAACACCTTCTCTTGGCATTTTTTTATTTAAATACTCATATGTATCGGATTCGTTTTTCAAACAACACATCAATCTTCCACATACACCGCTGATTTTTGCAGGATTCAAAGACAGGCTTTGTTCCTTTGCCATCTTTATTGACACAGGTACAAAGTCGGACAAATAACTGTGACAGCAAAGCGCTCTTCCACATGAACCCATGCCGCCCACCATCTTGGTTTCATCTCTTACTCCTACCTGTCTGAGCTCTATTCTTACTCTGAAAATAGATGCAAGTATCTTTACCAGCTCTCTAAAGTCAACTCTGCATTCTGCAGTAAAATAAAATAAAACCTTTGCATTATCAAATGTATACTCTGCAGAAATCAGTTTCATAGGCAAATTAAGTTCAATAATCTTTGACTTGCAAATATCAAAGGCCTCTTTTTCCTTCTTGCAGTTTTCCTCATAGATACAAATATCCTCAGAACTTGCCTTTCTTATTATCTTTTTTAGAGGTTTATCATAAGTCTCGCTGAGTTCTCTGGCACCCAATATGACTCTTCCGCATTCAATGCCTCTATCAGTCTCCACTATTACTCTCTCATTAACATCTATATCAATATCATCAGGATCATAGTAGGAGATGTTACCTACATCTCTAAACCTAACGCCTATTACTCTCATCTTTTTCTCCTATTTTCTAAGGCCAATAAAAAGCAATTCCATCACCGTATCTCCGCTTACATTGGAGTTTAGCCTAGTCTCCGTTTCATCTATTAAATCTATTATACTGTTAATCTTTTTAAGTGTATATTCTCTGGAAAGCCTTAGTATAATGCTTTCCTCCCTTATAAATACAAGGTTATCTATCTTTTTTGTAAGCTTTTAAGATACATATATCTCTATACCAGAGTCTTAGAAAATTTATAAAATCCTTAAATCCTCCGGTTCTTTTTTTCAATTCTTCTATAAATAAAAGTATATCATTTATAGATGCTTCTGAAATCTTTTTCAAAAACTCTACATTTTGATTATACATACCGGCAAAATCCTCAGATTCAGCCATTGCTTTTGGCAATCCCAGGTGCACCGTTTGAATACGAGGCTACCACCGTAGCCAAATCTTCACTTGTACCTTTTTCAACAAGCCAGCTCTTTATTCTGTCATTACTTACCGCACTCAACAAAAGCTTTATACATCTACTCCTTATTGTTTCAAGCAGTAAGCTCATATTTCTTACCAAAAGTAGGATAACTACATACTCTGGCGGTTCTTCTATAGTCTTTAACAGTGCATTCTGCGCTCCCACAGTCATCCTATCCGCCTCGTCTATTATATATATCTTTACTTTTCCATGATATGGTCTGATTGAAACATCATTCACTATATTTTCTCGAATCCTGTCGATTCCGATACTTTCTTTGCCTTCGGCATCCATATAAAAAAAAATCCGGATATGCATCCGCCAAAAACTGCCTGCACGCAGGACACTCTCCACATCCTGTATTCTTCTCACATATAAGTTCCATAGCAAACTCTCTTGCAATTTTAGACTTTCCTATTCCCTTGTCTCCTGCAAGGATATATGCATGTGATATCGACCGTTTTATTATTGACTCCCTTAGATGATGCCTTATCTTTTCATTTCCAAGAATAAAATCACTCATCCTGTATCTTTATTCCCATATCTTTTTTTATTTCCAGTATGCACTTATTTAAATCTTCATTGACATATTTTTTTGTAATTCCGGAGTTTTCAAGTCTCATAGGTGAGAAATCCTCCTCATCCGCCAAAAATCTTCTGCAAAGTTCGGCATACTGTGGCTCTGATTGCACCATCTCTCTGTTTATAGCTCTCTGCAGTCTGATGCCGTCACTGAGTTCTATAAATATAGGGTACGACATTTTTCCGCACCATAGTACTCTTTTTATTTTTTTATAAGAGTCCAGAGTTCCTATTATAAGATAATTTTTTTACTTTCAAGATGCAATGATCCGTCATCAATAGTTGCATATATCCACGGACCTTTAACCGTATTATAAGTCCTCATCTCTATAAGCTTACCCTGTTTTCTATATTCTTCTATAACGGATTCCTCTACAAAATGGTAATCAACACCATTTTCTTCCCCGTCCCTTATAGGTCTTGTAGTATATGTTATAAGTCTCTTTGTTCTCGGGCACTCCTTGTACAATCTTTTAAAGATAGTATCTTTTTCCGGATGCACTCTTGCCCATTACATAATAAATTTTTCCCATTTTACTTATGGGTCCAGTCCATAGACCCTTTTCCCTTTTTTAATATATTCTTGCAACAACTCAAAACCGGCTCGATCTATTATATCCCCCTTCTTTATAACCGGCACACCGGGCGGATATATATATATGGTTTTTTTCGCAGTCTTATTTAGATATTTTTCATCAAGATTTGATGTAGACTCATGTTCTATATAAACGAAATTTTTATCAATATCACTTAAGGCCCTATAAAGCCTGTCAAAATCATCTTCGCCGTCACAAACCGTACTGTAAGCCAGTACAAATCCCGGTCTGCTCATCTCAGTTTCAATATTGTAGGATTCTCTGAGTATATTTGCCAATGTAACCCCGTCAATATTATCGGAGTAGATTACCAGCTTTGTAAAGTCATATCCAAGTCCTGTATTTTCCTCCCATAAATGAATACTTTTACAGCTTGAAACTTTTTCTCTGAAGCCTTTCAGACTCTTTAAATACTGAGATACATATGCATAACTTTCACTCATATACCTTATACAGGCATCAATACCTGACATAAAAACATATGAAGGCGAGCTGGTTTCAAATATATGGAGTGACTCTTCCAAGCATTTTTCATCAATAAGCTTTGACTTTAAATGACAAAGTGCCGTTTGAGTAAGTGAAGGTAAAGTTTTATGCAGACTTTGTACCACAATATCCGCTCCCAAACTTACTGCCGATGAAGGAAACTCCATATCATATGCATTTATCAAATCGGCATATTTTTCTGTTGTTTTTTCTATATAAGTAAGGTGGGCACCATGTGCTTCATCCACTATAACCGGGATATTATATTCATGCAAAGTTTTTGCAATCACTTGTATATCGGATACAACTCCCTCATATGTAGGTGAAGTAAACAGAGCTGCCACTATATTTTTTTCCTTATTTGCTTCTAAAAGCGCTTTCACACTCTTTGCATCACATTCTTTTGCAATGCCTAAATCATTATACCCTATATTCACATATATTGGTATCAAATCTAACAATTCAATAGCATTATATACACTAAAGTGTGCATTATCCGCTACTATTATATATGATTTTTTTATTTTTATAATCACCTGTAAATGCACAGGCTCTTATACTCGCAAGTATACCACAGCTTGAACCATTTATTAAGTAGTATGTTTTTATTAGTTTTATATATTTTTTTGTAAACTCCATAGAGTCTTTTATAATGCCTGTGGCATCATGTAAATTATCGGTGCCCTCTACCTCCGTCAAATCCATACCGTAGATATCTGTCATCATCTCTTCTATTTCTTTGGGCACTCTTCTTTTATGCCCCGGCATATGCATAGGCAATATACCGGAGCTGACATATTCTTTTAATTTATATGCTAAAAAATTTTTATTCATTATCTGTATCTTTTCTTGCTACGTAGTTTTTCCAAGCCTTCAAAGCTAAAAGTACAGCCGCTACTATACATATAATGTCTATCACTATAGCCGCAATCTGCCATCCCATCATACCTAAGTTCAGGTTTTCAGGTGCATATGCCCTACTGTTGACAGTTGTATACAATATATTATGTGATGCTTTTCTGAGTGCAATCACTGCTGTAGCGCTCTTATCCTTTACATAATTATAACCTGTATCAATTGCTGTTAGGCAGAAATCATTACCGTTTCTTATATATCTGTCGGCATTCATATAACCATATCCGCCGGCGCCGAAATAATCGGTAAGTACCATACCTCTAAAGCCCCACTCATCTCTTAGAATCTTATTGAGAACTTCATCTGATGCGGCTGCAGGTGTTATTCCGTAGTGGTTGAATGAGCTCATTACAGCTTTGGCTTTTCCCTCTTTTACACATATTTCAAAAGGACGAAGATATATCTCTCTTACAGTTTGCTCATCGGCCCAAGTCATGAGCTGATAGTTTCTGTTGGTCTCCTGATCATTTAGAGCAAAATGCTTAATATATGCATATACTCCATGTTCTTCGGCTCCCTTTACAGCCTCTGAAGCAATCTTTCCTGCAAGTAAAGGATCTTCCGAGAAATACTCAAAGTTTCTTCCTGCAAATGCACTTCTATGTGTATTCATAGCCGGTGCATACCAGCCTGAAACTTCCATCTCATCCGCCATTTTACCGATACTGTCTCCGAATGAATGTGCAAGGTCCGTATTGAAGGTGTTTGCAAGCATTATAGTTGCAGGAAGTCCTATTGAACCCTTCTTTTGTAAAGTTATTGTTTATTGAAGAAGGTCCGTCACAGTCAACTGTCTGCACTTTACCTATTTTTCCTATTGTTGTGGTCTGATATCCTCCCAAAGCTACAAGTTTTGACATATCATCAAAACTCAGATTGTCCAGAAGACTATCCCATGCCTCATCATCATAGTCAAGTCCTCGAAGGTCCGCAAGTTTTATTTTATTATTTGCATCTGTCTTCGGCATCTCATCTGATTCAATATCAAATTTTTTGCCGTCATAATTACTGTTATTTAAGAATTCAGCCTTTTTTTATCTGCCGGAAGCACAAAATTTGTAGGTGCCTTTTGTTGCTTCCTCAAGATTTGCAAATTTATCCTTTCTTGAAAGAACTGTAAAATCGCCTCTCATATCGTCAAGCTTGCTTGTAGCAACAGTATCATCACTGCTTCTCTTATTTGTATCGCCATAAACTATATCATCTTCAAGAGGGAATGTTCTTGTATCAAGTATATTATGAGAATCTTCCTGTAAGCTGATTTCATACACACCCTTTTCAAGTACATAAGCCTTTTTGATTTTTTTATCAAATGATGCCATATCTTCAACCGCAAAAGTAATCTTTACAGTCTCACTCTCACCCGGTTGTAAAAGCTTTGTTTTGGCAAAGCCTACAAGATTTGTACTTGCCTTTTCAATACCTCCGTTTGTATAAGGCGGATTAAAGTATAACTGTACAACATCTTTTCCTGCAACATTTCCCGTATTTGTCACCAAGACATCGATACTTATCTTACCGTTATTTGCAACTATCTCTCCCATTTCCTTTGTGAAGTTGGTATAAGAAAGTCCGTAACCGAACGGATACTGTACATATCCGGCATAATTTATAGCACCTTCTTTAGCTGCAGTCTCATAGAATCTGTATCCTACATAAATACCTTCAGCATAGTTTACAAAACTTGGGTTATATGATACTCCTCTGTCCTCTACGGCAAACTCATCCATGTTTGTATAACGGAAATCTCCGAAGTTATTATAGCTTGGTGTTGTTTTTAAGTCATATACAAAAATATCGCTTGTCTTGCCTGAAGGATTTACCTCTCCGTCAAGAATCTTGCCAAGGGCATTAAATCCTGTCTGTCCTGCTCCCGGGCACCAAAACCACACTTGTTATATTCTCATATTCATTTACAAAACCAAGTTCCATAGGATTTGAAGCGTTTATGATTACAACAATGTTTTTAAATTTCTTATTTACCGCATCAAGCATTGCTGTTTCTCTGTTTGAAAGTTCCAAATAGCTCTTATCGGCATCCAGATCATCCTTTTGATCACTGTATCTGATACCCTTTGACCCGAAAGTACCTCCGTCCACAAATGTATCTTCAACACTTGGATCAAGGCTTCTCGGCAAATCTGCGCCCTCACCGCCTGATCTTGCAATAACGACTACCGCTTTATCGGAATAATTTCTTGCATTATCAAAAATATTTGCCTCGTTATATTGTTCAATTGAAGGCTCAGGTATGGTCCAATCCTGGCCCCACATTCCTACTGTAGGTCTTGTCTGCCTGAAATCCATATAAAACTTTACAAGTTCCTCATTTACCTCAAATCCCGCATTCTGTAACCCTTCAATAAGTGATACCGTAGGGAATGAATCGTTAAGTCCTCCCGAACCTGTACCTCCGTATAGAGGATTGGTTGACGACCACCCGAAGAGATTGAGTTTTGACCCCTTTTGAAGCGGAAGCGTTGAGTCATTCTTTAAAAGTACAATACCCTCACTTGAAATTTCCTCACCTAAAGACTTTGCCTCATTTAAAGACTGTTCGGTTATAACTCCCCTTCCTGTAGCAAGTGTTATCATAGTCTTTAAAGGACCGTTTATCATAAGATTGATACTTAAAAGTGTTCCCAATCCGAAAACAAGCCATGAAGCCGATCTTGTAAGATTCTTACGTGCAGGCTTCTCCTTTCTTGTGATAAACATGACCACAAGGGCCGCCACAAAAAGTGTCACTATAGCCACAAGGTGTGGCGCTATAGATTTGATAACACTTATTACATCCGCCATATTAACAGCTAACATAATACTCCTCCTATTTATTTTTTCTCCGGCATCACAATGTATTTCATTGTCGGATAGCTGATAACCACCTGAACAATGATATTTACCGCATTAGCCAGTGTAGGTACAAGACTTGCACCAACCCCTATATCCCTGAAAAATTTCTGTGAATATGCAGGCAGTGCCGCAGAAATAATGATCAATGCACAGGCAAGCATAATATATTTCGGTATAGCATCCTTAAATGCCGCATTAGACTTAAATACAAACTGTTTTTGAACAAAGAAATTTACAGTCTGAGCAAGTGCGGTAGCCACAAGAAAACTTAAAAAACCTGCCATTCCAAGATTTTGCTCAATATTTTCCGCATAATTAAAAATCAAAAATTTAAACGGTATATGATGCCATCCAAAACCTGTAAATGTAGCCGTTCCGATCCACATGACTATAAAATTTACGATCGTTGCCACATTTGAGAGGATATTAAATTTAATAAACTCCCATAGATTCAGATGCGCTTCTATCCATTCTTTTACTACATTCATAACTACTCTCTATCTTCTCTTTGAAGAAACTTTTCCTTATATATCTTATTGGCCTTTCTGTTTTTGAAATACCCCTTTATAATACCTGTAAGCCCCTTAAAAAAATGTCCGTTTACCAACAGTAATATGGCATCCACCATCTCCATACTCACCTGTCCGTTGCTCATCTTTCCGATAGCTCTAAAAGGCATATTAAACTGGAAAAGAGTATTAAGATCCGGTACTCCTGCTTCAAGCGACTTTTTCAGCCTTTTATCAAGCACCTTATAGGCATGTCTTGCAATAAAGCTTTTTGCATAATACATCTGACATAATGCATCATTGATACCAAGTTCCCCGCTCCAGCGTCCGTCAGGTATTTCCCTTCCAAGCAAAGTTCTGTACTCTTCATCACTTACATTTTCTACATTTCCTTCAAAGTATGAAGGCAAATCATTCTTATTATACGGAAAAACTGTTGCATTACCTTCAACACTTACTTTAGACTGCAATCTGATATCTACACAACTGCTTCCGATATATATATCATATTCTCCGCTCTCAATCTCAAAGGTATTTGTCGCTACATTATAAAACCTGAATGATTTATCATCAAATAAAATAGTAACTTTTTTCCTTTCACCCGGATTTAAATATACCTTTTCAAATCCCTTTAATTCAAACTTTGACCTGAATATATTCGATTCCTTCAATCCTATATAAAGCTGTGCAATCTCCTCACCTGCAAACTTACCCGTATTTTCAATATAAAAGCTCACCTTATCTCTGTCTGCTTCTATATCACTGTACTTAAACTCCGTATAGGAAAGTCCATATCCGAAAGGATACATTACAGGTACATTTGCTGTAGTAAAATATCTGTAGCCTACAAATATACTCTCTCTATATTCCGAAGTCCTCTCTTTTGAAGGATAATACCTTATATTCGGAACATCCTCATACTTTTTTACAATACTTTCAGATAGCTTGCCGCTTGGACTGTACTCACCGTTTAGCAGTTCAAATACAGCACCCATACCTGCCTGACCGAAGAGATATCCGTGTAATATTCCCTTTAAATTATTTTCCCAAGGTATTTCAATACATGAGCCGGCACTGATTACACCGACTATATTATCATTGGCCTTTGAAAGCTTTTCCAGTAATGTTATCTGATTGTTTGGAATTCTAAGATGAGTTCTGTCAAGACCTTCCGATTCACTCGCCTCATTAAGCCCGAAGAAATAAAGTACAATATCCGCCTGCTTTGCAAGATTTATGGCTTCATTTACAAGGGACTCATCCTCTTTATCTGCTCTTGAATAACCATGCGCCATACCGATTATATTTAAATCAAACTGTGATATAACTTTTTCCACAGTTTCGACATTGGTCGCATTTACATTTGTAATTCCTGCTCCCTCGTATATCGGATTAATATCCAAATCCTCAAGTTTTTCCTCGATATTACCTATGGCAGTCTCAATCTTCTTCTCTTTTTCATAGTCAAGGTCAAGCTTCTTTATCAGCTTCTGTGCATCCTCCACTATTGTTGCATTCACCATGGAAGATCCCGCTCCCTGGTATCTCGGATTAAAAGCAAAGTCACCGATAATCGCTACCTTTTTACTCTTATCAAGTGGCAAAATATTTTCCTCATTCTTTAAAAGAACAATACTTTTTTTCTTGCAGCTTCTCTAGCAAGTGCATTATTATCTTCAAACATCTTTGCCTTATCATCAGGCTTTTTTTTATTCTTTGTTGACAGTGTGATATCTATCAACTCATCCACTCTTGCATCAATATCACTTTCACTTATCTTACCCGTTTTTAATGCCTCTAAAAGCTCTCTTGCACTGTCAAGTCCCGGAGCCGGCATTTCAAGGCTTGAACCGTTCTTTACGCCTAAAGCATGATCGTTTGAAGCTCCCCAGTCGGTAACCACCATACCGTCAAATCCGATATCTTTTCTTAGAATATCCATAAGAAGGTGCTCATTCTCATTGGCATATACCCCGTTGACCATATTGTAACTTGTCATTAAAGATTTCGGTTTGCCCTCTTTTATAGCTATTTCAAAGGCGGTGATATAGATTTCTCTAAGTGTTCTCTCATCAAGTACCGAGTCCATAGCCATTCTGCGAAGCTCCTGCGAATTTACAGCAAAATGCTTTACACAGGCGGCTATTCCGTTACTTTGTATCCCCTTTATCATAGCAGCCGCAAGTTTTCCGCTAAGATACGGATCTTCAGAATAGTACTCAAAATTTCTTCCACACAGCGGATTTCTCTTGATATTTATTCCCGGTCCTAAAAGTACATTTACATCCTCTGCCGCCGCTTCAAGTCCCAGTCCTTCTCCCACTTTTTCAAGAAGCCTTACATCCCAGCTGTTTGCCAAAGTAGCCGCAGTTGGAAAACATGTTGCAGGTACGGAAGCATTCAATCCGAGATGGTCACCTTTTCCCGCCTGTTTTCTTACACCTGTAGGTCCGTCAGCATGGTGAAGAACATCAACCCCTATAGAAGAAAACGACCTCGTATCCCAAGCATTTTTACCTGAAAGATAGGCACACTTTTCCTCTAATGTCATTTTTTCAATAATATCTCTATGCTTCATTCTCCTCCTTATAGAAATCTAATTTACGCTCTTTCCACATCATGATAAATTCAACAAAGAAATTCACCTCAACACCCGTCTATATTATAGTATATATTAAAAAAAGTTGTGTATATTTTTCAAAAATATTTTTTTATAGAAAAACAGGGAGTCTTAAGACTCCCTGTAACTATTGTATGTTTGAAAAGCTAAAAAGGAAAATAGCTTAGCAACCAATTTAAACTTCCGGCTCTATGATACCGTATTTTTCCGTCTTTTTCTCTTATAAACTACGCACACCTCATCGCTGATTGCATTTCTGAAAAACATAGAAATCATGTCCCAAAAGTTCCATCTGCAAACATGCCTCTTCAGGATCCATAGGCTTGATACTGAATCGCTTTGTCTTTACGATTTTTTTATCTCGTCTTCATCGTCTCCATAGGCAGCTTCATCGTTTATAAAGAAATCCGAGAATGACATTGCAGTCTGTTTTTTTATCTATAAGCTTATTTTTTTAAACTTTTTTTAATCTGCTTTTCTATTATGTCTTGAACTTTATCTATGCTGACATACATATCTTGGCTGACTTCCTCGGCTCTTATAAGCCCCTGCTTTGTAGGAATGGTAACCTCGATCTTATGTGCTTCCTTTTTGCACACTTAATGTAATTCTTGCCTCTGTCTCAGCTGTAAAATACTTTTTCTAATTTCTGAAGCTTCTCCTCTACCGCCTTCTTCAAACCATCAGTAATTTCAATATTTCTTCCAGTAATTGTATAACGCATATGTATAAGCTCCTTTTCTTTTTTATTTGTCTATAGTATACCACTTTGTCAACAAAAAAATTCAATTTAAATTTATAATTGTATTGTCAATTTGATTAAATTTTTTTCAACTAATATGATTTTTTTATTAAATTTTTATCCAATTGTATTTTTCCGAGTAAAATTGCACTTTTATATATTTTTAGCTCATAAAATCTACAAATTTATCTCAAATGCAGTCTTTACTCTATGGGGATAAAACACTTAAATTGTGGATAACTTAGTTTATAACTTGAAAACAGCCTATTTAACAGCTTTCTAAGACCTGTAAAACCCACTATTTTTTGTGGATAAAAATGTGGATAATGTTGACAAGTCTTTTAAAACCATAAAAATTTATGCACTTTGCTGTTTCTTCTTAAATCTAAGAATTCAGACTTGACAGCAAAATTATATACTACTTTTATTTAAAGTAATATTTTTAACTGTTTTCAAGTAATCGTACAGCCCTTAATGACTCCTGCTCCACCTTACAATTATTTAAAAAGCATAAAATCCAATACCTCTGAATACTCTTTAAGATTTTTCTCTGTTTTTCTCAATCATTCTGATATCTGATACATTAAGTTCCTTGTATATTCCCCGACTCATAAAATCTTTTTCAATGTATTTACATCCATAAGAGAGGCTTAAACGGTATACCTGTTTTTCTCTTTTTAAGTTTTCAAGTATCAAAAATCCGTAGATATCTATATCTCCCTCATGTAGATATTCACAAGATTTATTATCTTTATATTTTTTTCAAGTAATTCTTTCTTTGATTTATTGTGATATCCTCCAAGATAGATATATACCGCTTCTTTCTTATTTTTCATCGTGGTATGTAGTCAGATTTTTCCACTGTAATAACAGCTTTTGTAAGTACCTTTATATTTCTTATTCTTTTTAAGTGAAGCATTGGAGAGAGCTATTCCATCCGGTAACTCATCAGCATATATTGTAGAATTTTTCAAAACTTATTATCACATCTCCCTTTTATATATACATATGTAGGATTCTCATACAAATTATAATATTCAAGTATCTTATCCTTCTCTATAGGATCATCCGTATAATCAAATAATATACTCTCTATGCAGGACTTAAATTCCTTTTGAAATCTCTTTGAATCTTTAAATACGGCAGTTGAGAAATTTCTGATGTAGCTTTCCTTCTCTATCTTAAATACAGCTTCCAATATTGTAAGGACATATTTTAATCTTTTACCGTCATACTTTTAAATCATATGGCAGCTTCCTATAGTTTATGGCCAGATGCATCCAATCGGATATTATATTATTCAGCAGCCTATACTTACTGTCCGCAAATGAGGACAGAATTTGTTTTATATATTCACATTGCTCCGGAATACTTTTTCTGTTTAATCTCTTATAGCAATCCTCTATTCTGTCAATATTTAATCTGACCTTACTATACCCTCCGGTAGATTCAAGTTTTGATATTATCACATCTTCACTTATCAACTTTTCTATAGCTGCATTTATATCCTTATACGCATTATGATCATATCTGTCTACATATGCCGGATAATTCTTTTTTATATCTATTTGTATTGCACGCAAAGAAGAAGGCTCTTTTATATAGCCCTCTCTTCTTTCATACATATCCACTAAACTATTTAAAAATATCCTTACCGTAATCCATCCTCCAACCTCTCACATTATCAATTATATGACTTATTGTTGTATTATATTTTTAAACAAATTATAATAATATTGTTGTCGCACCCAATCTGACAGCAGAAAGGGGTGTCTACATGATAGAAATCATATCTTTTCTTATTCTCTGTAGCGGCAAATGTAGCCAGCTACTACATTTGTAAATGGTTAGACAGAGATCATAGCGACAACTAGCCTGAACGGATACTCAAAACCGTATAATATGAGAAGAACCCCTAATAGCTGCAACTACTAGGGGGTCGTTTTGTATCTACATGAGACACCATATCTTTTCTTAGCTGTAATAAATCATAATCTATTTATAAACATAAAGTCAATAACAACTTATATCCTTACCGTAATCCATCCTCCAACCTCTCGAAAGCTCGTATTGCATTTCTGTTTCCTGATTTAACTATTGAGTAGGTAATATCACAATATGGTAAAATTGATGTAGCCTTCTCGGCTGTAGCTATAAGCACCAGTTGCAAATTCAACTTCTTAAACATGTTCATCATAGGCTCTATTCTGTCGCTGGTCATATTGTTAAATGCCTCATCTAACAATATCAGCCTCATAGACTCTTCCTTACTTTGCTCATAAATTTGCAAAAGTGAAGAACATATTGCTACATAAAACGGAGCTTGATTTTCTCCACCGCTGCCCTCACCGCTTACTTTTGACAATGCTACTTCCTTCTCTGTCACTGAATTTTTTATAATAATATCATAGTCCAGATAAGTCCTATAGTCCACATACATTCCCATACTCTTGGCCTTTGACTTTTGACCTGTGAGATTTTGTTTTGCATGCTCTTCCACATCTATCATTATTCTACTCATAAAGTCATCAATCTGACTTTCAAATACCTCGGACTTATTTACCTCAGCCATATATGTAAGCATATCATTTTCTCTGTCAATTTGCTGATTGTCCTTATCCATAATAATATCGTAGAAAAGTCCCAGTTCCTTATCTTTGCTCTTGTCAATTCCGAATCTATAGCTTTCCTCACCATATTCCAGATTTTCCATAACACGATTTATTTGCTTAAACTGCTGCCTTGCCCTTAAGATATCGTCCTTCATCCTAAATAGCACTTCCTTGCGAAATCTGTCCTTACAGCGAATCTGAGCCTTTGCAAGTTCATTCTTATGTCTTTCCAGCTCAATATTTTGCAGAGTAAGGTATTCTTGCATGTACCGATTCGCCCCTTCCAAGCCTGTAGCATAGTCGCAAGTATATTTGGCGGTATATTTTTGTTGTAAAGGTATCAATTCCTGATTTAAATAGCTGTTTAATGCTATATTATCATGTGCCATACGATTTGAAAAATTGTATGCAATAGCAGAAGCTTTTTTAGACTTTCTTTCGTTTAAATATTTCTTTTTCCACATCAAGTGCAAATTCCGAATATCCTTTTTATACTGTTTTTCATATACAATTTTAAGCTCTTCCAGATTCTTTTTTAAGCTCTTCTATAAGCAAATTTGATTTTCTTATATTATCAATTATATTTTGCTTTTTTTGCCTTGGCATCCGTTATCTCATCTCTGATATAATTCACACTCTTTTTGCATTCCTTGACTCTGTCATACATTGCGAGCAATATTGGATTTTGCTTAAATTCTTCTATCTTCTTAGCTATATCCGCTATCTTTATTCCAAGCTCCTTAGCTTTTTTCCCCGATTCACAATACTTTTCAAGCTTACTAAAGCCCTCTCCGGCTCTAAACTTTGTATATCCGTTATATACCAAGTCAAAGTTTTTCTTTGCATCTTCAAACTCTTTCAAGCTGTTTTTGTATATCCAAAAAGTTCTTTTTTTGCAGCTTTTAACTGCTTTTTCAATGGCATCCACACCGATAAAATGTTCTCTTTTTGCCATTCTCTGTAAGCAGAAGCTTTGAAATCTAAGTCTGTCTTTGGTAACACTCTTTGAAAATTTCTCCAAATCATCTGAAGATTCGCAGCATATAACATCTTTCATCACAAATCTTGCATATGCCTTGGCATATATATTTTCAGATTCAATCTTATCGCCCAGATAAGAGTCTTTCTCAGTCTTATATTCTACATTTTTTATTTTTCTCGTATCTATAAGTCCTATACCGTTGACCTTATCTCCCAAAGAGATAAAAACTTTCTTTGCTAAAAATATAATTATCAGGTTCTACAATGATATTAAATCTCTGTGTATTTAAGTAGCTCTCCACTGCATCCTGCCAACTCCTGTCTGTCATATATAAAAGCTCACACAAAAGTCTGGCATCCGACTTCTTACTCTGTTCACTCAAGGCCTCATTTATCTTGTCTCTGACAAATATTGCTTCTTTGGGATAACACATCACTCCTGACTCAAGTGATTTTTATTTTTACTTGAAAGTCCTTTGCCTTCCTCATTTAACTTCGCTATATCAGTCCTTATTTTTTTGCATCATAATTTTTTTATCTGTTCTTCCATATCTGCAAAAAAATCTTGGCAATTCTTTTTTTATCTCTGCAATCTTTGTTTCTTCAAAGCAATTTTTCATCTCTTATACAATTATCTATATCAAAAAAATAAATCCAAGCTTATTTAATTTATCCTTTAATTCAAATAAGTCTTTAACCACATTATCAAACTTTTTCCGCTTCTTCTGTAAGCCTTTTTCTCTTCAATTTTATTATTTTTTTATTTTTCACTCTCAAGAGAGAGCATCTCCTTATTTTTCAGCATTGTTTTCAGCTGCCCTTTGTGCTTCATATAAAAGTTCTGAGGCTTTTTGATTCTCTGCCTGAAAGATCTACAAGTTTTTTTCCTCCAGCAAAGATAAACTTACTTCCCACTCATCAATAAGATATTTTTCTTTCATTTGTTTCTTCTATATTTCCTTGAAGATTTGCGTAGGCAACCAATATTTCATTTATTTTTCACCTTAACCAAGAGTTCTCTTGCACTCTTTATTTTTTCATTTATCTCTTTTAATAAAGCCTCTCTGTCAGATGCCTCCTGGAGTATCTCCTGCAACCTTTCCAGCTCAATCATATCCTTTTGCAAAAAATCAATATTTACCTCAGGCTCCGGCAGAATATAAGTATAAATGAACTCTCTATATCCTTTATATCCTCCAGGCTTGTACCCATATGAAATACTTCATTAAATTTCTTTCCGATAGGAGAATCCGCCTCACCGATACCGAGCATACGACAGATCCTTCTTCTGGCATCAGCCTGATTTGAAGCCCTGTCAATCCCCTTATTATCAAGCTTAAAAGCTTCTCTTGAAGCAGGACTTTTTCCTTCTTTGCTCTTTACAAAAAAAGGAATATCCAAAAGGCTGTATCCCGGTTTTGTAATATACCAATCCTGATACACTCCCCTCAAATCCTGCTTTGGAGTTTCCGATTCCACACGTGCAATTATTACAAATGTCTTTTTAATAGCCTCGTCCAAAAATTCAATGCCTATATAGGAAACTGTATGCCCCGGACGAAGATAGCTGTCCTCCGCTCTCTGTTTTTGGTGAACCGAGCCTAAAAGAGTTCTGCCGCTCTTTTTATTTCCGGCAGTATTAAAGTCCTTATTAGTGGTGAGGCAGTACCTGACTGCATCCATTATAGTTGTCTTTCCTACTGCATTTACGCCCAAAAGATATGTGATATTTTTAAAATCTATAATATCATCTTGAAAATTATGCCAATTTATCAGATGAAGTCTTGTCATTCTTATCATTCTTCATCCTCCTCTTCAGAGTTTTCGTATTGAGAAAGCAACTTAACAGTTTCATCATATGCTTTTTGAAATATCGGTATCAGGCATTGCAAGCATAACAGAAGGATAGATCTGTATTTTTGGCATCCATATCAACTAATTTATCTGCTACCTGTACCAGATTATATCTTTTTATATTTCTGATGGAATCCTCTAAAAAAACTCTGTCAAATTTTTCTTGGCAAATTCAGCTTCTCATATTCATTTTTTTAATTTCCTCAACTGTAGCATAAATTCTGTCTTCATTTTGTGGATAAACTTTCTCTCTTTTCCACATATAAGAGCCTGAAAATAAGCAAGATAATACTCTCATATTTTCTTAATGCAATTCTTCCGCTGCCATGATTATTTATAAGCTGAACAACTCTCAAATTTCTATGAATGACCAAAGTATATCCGATAGGCAAGAAAAATCTGTCTGAAACTTTCTTCATGATTTATAACATAGTAATACTTCTCTCTTGTAGTATCCACTGTCCCCATCAGAAAACAATTATTCAATAAATAATTAGCTATCTCTTCTTTTATATCTGTTGCCATTACCTTCTTTCCTCAACAATAAAATCTTTGAACCTCACACCGTTTGACTCCACCACATTATCTCTAAGCCTTATATCATACTCTCTTTCTGAAGTCTTGGAATATGTATACAGACCTATAATTTTTATTAAAGTATCCGGGTCATTTTCAAATATCGAGCTTATTTGCACCGCATGATTTCCGTTTAGTATATCTCTTGCAAATCTGTTAACATTTTTCAGATGTCAATGCATTTTTTATGTATTCCATCATCTTTCGATTTTTCTCATCTATAAGCTCTTGGTCCAGTTCCTCAATAATATCCATAAATTCAATAGCAGTAGGCTTTCGCTTTTTAACAGGCGTGGAAAGAGAGTTACAGTCAAAGAAGTTTTGTACGAATATCTGAAAAATATAGGATGCAATGCTGTCATCTTCATCATACACATCCTCTTTAGTGTTTATCTGACTTGCGTAAAACTTAAGTATATTATTGATTTTACTCTTACTGCTTCCGTCAGACAGAAGCAAAAATTGTGCTCTTTGTACTGCCCTGGTTCTATATAAAATATGCCTGTCATCAATGGTCCGCATTATAGCTTCCATTTCCTCGATATCCATACGAAGCTTTTTGTATAAGCTCTTTTATTTTTTTACACCTGCCTCATCTCTTTCAACACGCTCGGTATCCATATAATCAAGTACCAAAGCATCAAAAAGATTATCTTCACATCTGTCCAGACTCTCATACAAACTGCTTCTATAATAAAACAAATTATCATTTGTCTTAAATCTGTGATATGATCCCACAACTATCTTTTCTTCATATTTTTCAAAAAAATCCAATATTTCTTCAGGACTTTTTCCCAATGTCAGATCATTTATATGGTCTTCAATAGATGCCGCCAATGTCCTGAGGGCTTGATTCAGATTGTCAAAATCCTCAGAAGCTTCTTTTAAGACTCCTTCATAAGGGCTGCCTTGTTCCGATATATGTTCAAACATGGAATATATTTTAAAAAGCTTTCCCTTATAAGTGATGATAGTGGGACTGATAATTTCCTGAAAGGATTTCAATATAGGCACTACCTTATAATGAATTGCCGGATTATCCTCATCCTCATATTCACCCGGCTTTTCCAAAAGCCAGCCTGTATCTCTAAGTCTTCTTATAAAGCTTCCGGAAATAGTCCTCATATCTGCTATATTTCCGCTTGTATATTCCTGCTCTTCCATATCCGGTTCAACCTTCTCATCAAGTCCCAGGAGATATTCCTCCGCCATATCAAATATTGTACTTTTTTCTATAGCATACATAGGCATTCGCTTGCACTTTTCCCAAATAAGAGCAAGAATATCTACATACTTTCTTTTATTTGTACCTGTCAGAGGTCTGAACAGATTTTCATCTACTTCATCAAAATATATTCATACTATATTAATTCCAAATACTGTTCCACCGGTATACCACGATACTTATCTGCCTTATCTATATTTAATTCAATCATTTTCTTTACAACTTCCATTGAATGTGATGTTGCATCCGGAAGTGATTTTCCGTTCAATATATCTCCTACCAAAATAGCCGAGAATATATCTCCGGTTCCAGGAAAACGAACATCTATCTCATCATATTCAATTCTGAAGCTTTCTCCCTTTTTACTGTCAAATCCGACACAGCATTTCTTATCATTAAAAGGTACGGAGGTAATAATCACAGAAGCATTATTTTCTCCGCTCAATTTTCTAAGTAATTGTTCTTCTTCTTCATTTGTAATCCCTCTGTCTTTATACTCCATTTCCGTAAGAAGGCAGGCTTCAGTGTAATTTGGCTTTTATAAGGTCCGCAAATTTCAGTAATTTTCTACGACTTTCTATAGCATCTTTTGATATACCGTTATAAAGGCTTCCGTCATCTCCCATTATAGGATCCACAAATATAAAACTTCCTTTTTCTTTTTGCTTGGCACAAAAATCCGCCAAAATACCTGCCTCTTCATCAGAAGCTATAAATCCGAGTGCTATAGATTCAAATGTGAATCCAAGCTGCTCCCATACATTTACAGTATTTAGAATATAATCTTTGGTATCAAGAATTTCAAACTTACCATAATCAAGAGTATTAGATACCAATGCTGTAGGAAGCGTAAATATCTCAAATCCCATATTTGAAAATATAGGCATCATAGCTGAAAGTGCCACTTTACCATATCCTGCCAAATCATTAATAAGAAGTATCTGTTTATTTTTTTGTTCATATCTGTCTCTCCTTTTTTTATAACTATGATAATTATATCATACTTTTTAATATTTAAAAAAACAGACCTTCCGCATCAGCGAAGGGCCTGTCTACAATCATAAAGGTATTTAAATTTTTTTATTATGGATGAATTACATCATAGTTAGCTACATCATAGTATCCGTCAGGATCCGCATCACTGCCGAACCACACATGTGCATAATGTCCGTCAATGGAAACACCCATGGTCTTTAAATCAGACCACATTCCCTGCGTAGACATTACCTGATTATGTCCCGGAGAATTCTTCCAAAGATTGAGTGCTGTCTCAGGGCTTATCATACCGCTGTATTTGGCAGAAATCTCATATCCGTTTCCTGTGTAATTGGTGATTTCCCTTGGCTTACTCCACATACCGTTTCCATAGTGGTGATCATCCGTGTAAACTAAACGTGTCCAACTTCCGTTTCCTGACCAGCTGTGAAGATTTCCCTGCTCACCTCTGGAATCTACCTGATTCTCAGGTGTATAAGTATTTGAATCACGTACATGCGCTCTTGCAACTTCTGTAAGAGATTTTGAGAATGACAGCTTCGGTAATCCAAGGCTTTCCCTATATGCATTGATCATATAGTAAAGCTTTGCCTCTTTCTCAGTAAGTCCCATTGCTTTTAATGCTTCTATTACCTGAGTCTCCTGAGTAGAAACTGCCGGAGTTGTTGTATTTGGAGTCGTTACCGTATTATTTCCGGTATTTCCTGAAGGTATCACCACAGTGTTGTTTCCTGAAGGAACGGTAACATTATTATTTACTGAAGGTGTTGTATTATTATTGTTTACCGCAGTATTGTTTGAAGCTGTGTTATTTGAAGCTGTTGTATTTCCTGTTGAACCTGCAATTCCTACACCACTACCCGATGAAGAACCTGAACCGCTTCCACTTGAACCACCGCCAGTTCTTCCGCTTCCGCCTGAACCGCTTGAGCCGCCACCGCTTCTTTTGCTTCCGCCTGAACCGCCTGAGCTGCCGCTGCTTCTTCTGCTTCCACCGGAGCCGCCCGATCCGCCGCTCCTTGAGCTTCCGCCACCCAAAGAGCTTCTCTTTGTGCCTGATCCGCTTGTTTTTACTTATATTAACTGTATTTCTTACTCCTTCCACCCATTTACCTGTGGCATCCACATAATAACCGTCCGGTGTAGAAGTATTTACAAGCATAGCTCCGTCAGCACCGAGATAATAATTTCCTATCCAACGGTTTTCAACCATATAGCCGATACCGTCAAAATAATACCATTTATCCTTAATAAGCTTCCATGCATTTGTAGGGTATGAACCGTCCGCCTCTTCATACCACCATCCCTTATCATTCCTCTTCCACTGTGCTTCATTTGCAGCCATAACAGGTATCACTAAAAAAAGCTGAAACCGCCACTGCCGATACGGAACACATTAACCTTTTGAATAAATTCATAAACACCTCCAACATAATAAAGTGGCTTTAATACTATTATGTTATATATTAACATTTTTTTGTTTCTATATATTCAAGTATAATAAATTATTCCACTATATCTCTTTTTGCAGGCATCTACCCTTACTTCACCATCGGCAATAAAACTGATTTCATTTGCCTCGGCAGGAGTATAGATTCGTGAACTTAACACCTCTTTTCCACCGTTTACAAATATCTCTACGCTGAATCTGTCAAGTAATATACTTAGACTTAACTTTCCGGACTTGATATCCACATCTATCTTTCTCTCATCAACAGCATCCTTAATCAGCCCTGAAAATCTTCTTTGAGAACTTCAATGTTTTCTTTTTTTAAAATTTATCTTTATAAAAGAATTGTATCTATGATTTGACGCCAAATATATAATACATTCCTTTGCATCAATCTTTTCAATATCCAAATCAAGTCTTGCAACTCTTGAATTTAACTCTGTATCTTGAAATTTATAATCCTTCTCCAAACAAAAGCTTGTTTTATACTCGTTTGTATAATGTTTTTCAAGCTCTTTTTGCAGGCATTTGATAAATAATATTTTTTTCTTTAGTTCAAGCTCCCTTGGGTAGGTCATCTGACCGCACCATTTTGCAATGTCAGGAGTTAAATCATTTCCCCAATCATGCAACCATGCAACCGAAAGTGTTCTCTCATTAATACTCAGACTTTGAGGTGCGTAATAGTCAAACCCGAAATCCAAAGTTCTTGCATTATCAGTCGGTTCAAATCTATAATTTTTCTTGTCATAATCACCTATAAAATATAATACCTGATGTCCGTTAAAGTATTCTCTGCCCTTTGCCTGCATCTCCATTACCGAGACTACCAATATATACTTATCATTAAGTTTAAAGAAATCCGGACATTCCCACATCTTGCCGTAATCTCCGTTGTTTTCAAAAAGAATATTCTTATATTCCCAATCAATCAGATTATTTGAAGCAAAGAGCAATATACTGCCAAGTCCTCTTTCATTCTTTGCACTTACTATACAATAATATATGCCATCTTCCTTCCAAATTTTAGGATCCCTAAAGTCTACACCGCTAAATCCCTTCGGCAAATGTTCCACTCTTATAACAGACTCTTTAGATATACTATTGTAATCCTCACCGTCACCGATTTCTACGGCCTGTTCCTCTTTTCCGTCATTATGTACGGTATAAATAAGTATATGTTTATCTCCTTCACAAAGTGCCGTACCGGAGAAGCACTGTCCCTTTATTTCATCATCCGGTGCCAATGCTACAGGTAATCTGTCCCAGTTTACAAAGTCTTTGCTCTTTGCATGTCCCCAGTGCATCGGACCCCATTTTATATCATATGGATTATATTGATAAAACAAATGATATTCACCGTCAAAGAACGAAAAAAACCGTTCGGATCATTCATCCATCCCATATCCGGAGTAAAATGATAGACCGGTCTTTCAATATCTTTTATTGTTGATTTGTTCTCTCTGAAATATTCATTTGCTTTTTCTTTGTTGTTCATATTATTACCACTTGTCTTTCTAATTTGTAGTCATGCCCTGTCTGAATTCTATATCAAGTACCTTTGTCTTTCTGTCCACCTTCTCACCGTTTATAATGGCATGCAAACTGTCAACAGCAACCTTTGCCAATTTATCGATAGGCTGCACTATAGCACTTGGGCTCGGATATACCGTGTTTAATATGAAGGTTCCGTCGTATGCAACCACTTTTTAAATCCTGCGGCACTCTCTTTCCCATACTCAAAGCCTTTTTCATATATAATAAGGCATGGGTATCCGTTGCAAAAACACCGTCCACATTAGGATACATGCTGAAAGCTTCCTCTATATTTTCCTGAATGAATTTTTCTTCAAAATTATCCATCTTAGGTTTATACTCACGGCATATAAGTCCTGCTTTTTTTATTTCTTTTGCAAATGCCTTATGCCTCTTTATAAAAGGATAATTTTTTTGTAGTTGCGTCGGTAAATTGCAAAACTTCCTTGCATCCGCTCTCTATCAACGCTTTTGCCGCAAGAATTCCACCCTTCTCATGATCTACAGTTACAATCAAAATATCATCATTGAGTTTCGGAGTATCAAATCCTACAATCGGTCCTTTTATCTTTTTATAACTGCTGTAATCCAAAGTATGTGTACCGGTTATTATTCCGTCCACCATATTTCTCTCAAGCATCTCAAGATAAGCCTCTTCATTTGTCGCTTCACCTATAGTATTGCAAAGCATTGTTTTATAGCCGTATTTTCGAAGCCTTTTTTCCACTTCACTGTAAAGTGTCGCATAATATGGGTTACCTATAGCCGGTGTGATTATAGCAACTATATTTGTCCTGTTTCTGAACAAATTTCTGGCAAGCTCATTCGGCTTATAATTTAACTCTTCAATTACTTCTTCAACTTTTTTTCTGGTTTTTTCGGAAACATATCCGCTGTCGTTTATTACTCTGGAAACAGTACCCACTCCTACTCCGGCTTTTTTAGCAACCTCTTGTATACTCGACATATACCCCTCCACCTAAATTACTACAGTTAATCTAACCTTTTATTCCTGTAGATGCAATACCTTCTACGTAGAATTTTTTTGCATAAATATATACATAAGTATCATAGGTATGGATGCCAATGTAAGAACCGCCATAATAACACCGTAATGTATAGGGCTTACTCCTACAAATATCTGTACCGCAAGCTGTACCGTTCTCTTTTCTTCTCCTGTAGTTATAAGGAAAGGCCACATAAAGTCATTCCATCTTGATACGAAATCAAGTATAAGTACTGTGGCAAAAACAGTCTTTGAAATCGGCATAATTATTTTAAAATATGTTCTTATAGGCCCGCAACCGTCCACCTTGGCGGCTTCTATAAGCTCATCGGGAATTCCTATAAAATATGAATAGAACATGTAAATTGAAAAACAGTTCATCATAAAAGGAATTGTAAGTCCGAGCATTGTGTTCACCCAGTTTAACTGAGCCATTTCTATGTATAATGGTAAAATTATTGCCTCTACAGGCATTGACATGAGTGCTATTACAATGGTAAGACTTATTCCTCTGAATCTGTATTTCATCTTAGCAAGTGAGTAACCGAACATAGATCCTAAAAGCAAATCACCTATAAGTACAATGCCTATATAGATCAATGTATTTTTTTAATATGGTAAATACTTTTTATTCTTTGAAATACTTCCACATAATTCGCCAAAGTAAAGTTCTTCGGAATAAATGTAGACAATGAGTTCAGATTTGAAAATATCTCAAGTTCAGGCTTAAACGATGAAGCAAGCATCCACAAAAGTGGAGATACAAATATAAGACCTACTATAATATTTCCAAGATAAAAAATAACATTACCAAGCACTTTATTTATCTTCTTATTATTCATAATCCCTCCTAATTTGTCTTGCTTATCTTTTTTTAACTATAATTGACAATGCAACAACTATAATGAAGAATACTGTGGCTATACTGCAGGCATAACCGAAGTTTCCTTTCTGAAAGCCCTGTTCATAGATATAGAAAACCAGTGTTTTTGTTGCATTTCTCGGTCCGCCCTTTGTCATAATATACGGCTGGGTAAAGAGCTTCATAGCCTGTATCAGTGTTATCATAAGTACATACTTAATTGTATTTATAAGTCCCGGTATAGTCACATATATAAGTTTTGCAAACCAGTCTGCTCCGTCCACACTTGCGGCTTCATACTGCTCTGTAGGTATTGCATTTAATCCTGCAATAAAGATCATCATCTGATAACCTGCACCCTGCCATGCCGACATAAATATTATTGAATTCATGGCAGTCTTCGGATTATTTAAAAAATCAATAGGCTGCATACCTATACTCTTTAGAAAGGCATTTATAAGTCCTGTATTGGCATTGGAATTATAAAGAATTGTCCAGAGTACAGCGATAATTACCATTGAAGTTATCTGAGGACTGTAATAAAGTGTTCTAAATATAGCTACACCTTTTTTCTTACTTGATACCATCAGTGCAAGTACCAATGCCAATGTACACTGTACCGGCACAACGATTACAGTAAAATATACCGTATTTTTCAATGCCACATAGAAGTTCTCATCATGAAACAGCTTTACATAGTTACCTATTGCATTGAATTTTATATTGTCCGGACGCACCACCTGATATGTGAAAAATGAGTAGTATATAGTATATATTATAGGAATTATCAAAAAGGCAACCAAAAGAATTATAGCCGGTGACGACATTATAAATCCCGCAAGATTGTCACTGTATTCTTTTTTGCCTTTCTTATTTACTCTTTGTAATGTAGCCATATTACATCCTTTCTACAAAAGGCCTGGCAATTTGCCAAGCCTTTCAAACCATACCGCTATTAAAAATTATTTCTTATAATACATCTCGTAATTTTTCATCAAAGTTCTTAGCTACATTATCAAGCTCTTCCTTTGCATCCGCTCCGGCAAAGATATTTAACATAGCTGTTGAGAAATCAGTTGAAAGTACTGAGTATGAAGGTGTTCTAGGTCTTGAAACACCTGTGTTTTGTAACTGCCACTTCATAAGAGCTCTTGCACCGCTGTCCCAGCCTTCCATCTTCTCATAAGATGATGTTCTTGATGCAGGCTTGGCAACCGCACTTGCATAAGATGCAATATTGTCACTGTTCATTGCCCACTGTAAGAACTTTCCTGCAGCATCAGGATTCTTTGAATCTCTTGTAATAGCTGCAGCCCAGTCACCTGTCGGTGATGCGGCCTTGCCGTCATCTGCTACAGGGAAATATGATACTCCCCAGTTAAGATTTGACTTCTCAAGATCTGCAATATTCCATGAACCGCCAAGTAATGTCGCAGCTTTTCCGTTAAGGAACTCATCCTTAACCGGATCAAGATTTGCATAACCGTTCTTAATAAACTCATTTAAATACTCTGCTGTCTTTATACTTGCATCAGAGTTTACATATCCGTCAGCTTTTGAACCGTCTTCATTTACAAACTCGGCTCCGCCCTCTGTAAAGAACTGTCCGAGAGCATAGATGATTCCCTCGCCCTTATCCATGATTATATTTGTTCCTACATAATCATCTGTTGTAAGCTTCTTTGCATTGTCAAGGAACTGACTCCATGTCCATGCTTTCTTTATATCTGTGTCTGAAGGGTATTCTATTCCGGCCTTATCAAGATAATCCTTATTGTAGAACAGTGCAACTGAAGACTCTGTAGGAGCTATTGCATAAAGCTTTCCGTCATATGTATCAGCCTGAACTGTACTTGGCATAAAGTCCTTTAAATCATCTGCCGGGAAATAACTGTCAAGCGGTACTGTGATTCCGTTTGCCGCATAATATGAAACCATAGGTCCGTCTACATACAAAATATCCGGAAGATTTCCTGATGTGGTAGCTGTAGTAATCTTGTTCTCATATGCATATGAATCGGCTCTGTCGATAGCTTCTCTCTTAACCTGAATGTCAGGATTTTCTTTGTTCCACTGATCGATCTTCTCTACCCACCATGCCTCGATAGCCGCCGTATCTGTAGGGCTCCAAATTGTTACATTGGTAACACCGTCTGCACTCTTACTCTCTGCAGCCTGTGAGCTTCCGTCTCCTGCACTGCTTGAGTCTGCCTGCTTTGTTGTACCGGCACTGTTTCCGCAAGCCGCCAACATACCTCCAAGTGCCAAAACACCTAAAGTTCTCAAAACTTTTTTCATGAATATACCTCCTGAAATATTTACATAAAATACTACTTACAAGTAGTTTGGTTTATAAGTTTTTCCACGAAGTCTCATAAAATATACTGTTCTTACATTTTAAACTGTATTATTTTCCTGAAACTCATTTGTGGAACGCGTTCCATATCTTTAAATGTATTTTATCATATACAATAAAAATGTCAATATAATATTTCACAGTTATCTTTGTATATTTTGCAGTAAATAAAAAAAGACTGATAACCTGTAGTCATCAGTCGTATATATCTATTATAATTCCGGTATTGATTTTTTTAATACCGATTTTCTTTTTAGAATCCCAGATTATCATTTACCAAAAATAACATGTATTCTTCCCTCGTGACGAGAGTATCTTGTTACCAAAAACTGGCAGCAGATAGTGTCAGGTGATTTACAGTCTGAGCATTTTCCTGTAATCTTGCAAGGAGTCTTTATATCAAATCTCTGTGTATTTGCTGTAGCCGCAACATTTCTGGCACGCTTCATAGCACTGTCGATGTCTGAACATATCTTATTGATTCCCACTATAAACACAACCTTTTTCGGTCCCTGTGCGATACATGATACACGGTTTGAGTTCCCGTCAATATTTACAAGCACTCCGTCATCTGTCATAGCATTGGCGCTTGAAAGAAATATATCCGCATCATAAGCCGCCAAAAGAGCTTCTCTAGGTTCCATCTTGGCTCTGTCCATATAATTATAGTTGCCCTGCTCAAGTGCACAAATCAAACCGATTTCATGCGCACTCATACATCCGCCCATTGCAATCTTACTGTTTTCAGGAATAAGCTCAAGAGCAATCTTAAGTGCTTCTTCCTTATCCTTTGCATAATACCCTGTCATATTTCTGGATTTAAGACCCTTGATTACGGTATCTGCCAACACTTCATTTCTCTTTTTTAAGTTCTCGTTCATATATTCTCCTCTTACTTAATTTCAATCAATATATTTGAGCATTGATTTTTTCTACTTATCCAAGGTCCTTGCTCTCTCAAGTGCCTTATCTATATTCTCACAGAAGTTTTCTCTTCCCGCTTTTTCTATAAATCCTGCCTTTTCCATTACTTTCATCGGTTGCTCATTTACATGGGATAATATCAAAGTCATATTTCTTTTTTTGCAAATCCCAAGTAATTCTTCCAAAGCTTCAAGTCCTGAAATATCCATTGCCGGTACATTTCTCATACGAAGAACCAGTACATTTTTTTCGGCTTCATTTGATATATTAAGTAAATCTTTTGTAGCACCGAAAAATAATGCTCCAAAAATCTCATAGACTATTGTATTTTCAGGTACAGCCTTAAGGTCGGAATTCAGTGCATACTCATCCGAGTCTGATTTATCCACCCATTGGCGTACATTTGCAATATCGGACATACGCTTTAGGAAAAGAAATGCCGCAAGAATCATACCGAACTTTATAGCCATTACAAGGTCAAAAAGTACCGTTAAAAATAAAGTAATCAATAAAACCGCAATATCACTTTTAGGTGCTGTTTTTATTATATGTACCACATTTCTCCATCCGCTCATATTGTAGCCGACTATAATAAGAATGGCAGCCAGACAGCTCATAGGAATGAGTGATGCATATGGCATCAAGAATAACAATATCAGCATAAGTGTAATTGCATGAATCATACCTGCAATCGGTGTTCTTCCGCCGTTTTTAACATTTGCGGCGGTTCTTGCAATAGCTCCGGTAGCAGGTATTCCTCCAAAGAGCGCAGACATTATATTACCGACTCCCTGTCCTATAAGCTCTGCATTAGGACTGTGATGACTCTCTGTCATTGTATCTGAAACCACACAGGATAAAAGAGATTCTATGGCAGCCAATATTGCTATGGTAAATGCCGGTGAAACCATCAAAGATATAAGCTCAGGTGATATATGAGGCACACTAAACTTTGGAAGTCCGGCTTTTATAGTATATAAATCCCCTATAGTTTTTTACAGGGAGATTTCCAAACTTTACAATTAGAGTTGTAATTATAATTGCAATCAAAGAGCCGGGAATCTTTTTTGATACCTTTGGCCAGAATATCTGAATAAGCAGCGCCAAAAGACCTACTAAAAAAGTGGCGATATTTAATGTGTGAAAGTTCTTAAAAAGAGCAATCATCTTCTCCACAAATTCTGCCGGCACCGCTCCCATATCAAGTCCGAAAAAGTCTTTTATCTGTCCTGCCACTATGCTCACAGCGATTCCGAAGGTGAATCCTATCGTAATAGTCTTCGGTATAAACTTTATCAAATCTCCAAGTCTAAAGATTCCCATAAGTATCAGCATAAATCCTGCCATTATAGTGGCAACTGTAAGTCCTGCCATTCCGTACTGCGCCACTATACCATAGATTATTATAACGAATGCCGCAGTCGGTCCGCCTATTTGTACTATACTTCCACCTAAAAATGAGATAAAAAATCCTGCAACCACTGCCGTATAAAGCCCCTGCTCGGGATTTACACCTGATGCAATCGCCAGCGCTATCGACAGAGGCATTGCAATAATTGCAACTATGATACCTGAAATCAAGTCTTTTACAAACTGCTCTCCGGTATAACCTTTTAATGCTTCAAAAATCTTGGGTCTTATATAACTTAAGTCCACATTTCCTCCCTTAAGTTCTAAAAAAATTGAGTATTTACTCTTAGAACTATGTAATTTTATGATAGCACAGACAAAAATATAGTGTACAATACTTATGTATACAAAAATTAAAACATATTATAAGCTTTGAAATTCTTATGTCAAAAATACATATATGTTTTTAAATTATATATCTAATGTTCCATATTATTCCTTAGGATTGTACTTATATAATCCCCCTTATTCCTACTTATGCATGCTGTCGCATATGTCAAGGGTGATTTGGATGTAACTCCCTTATATTCAGGACTTTTTAAAACAGGCATACTATAGAATACATTCTTTTTATTCTCCAAATCTATAAACCACTTACCACCTATATATTTTTCTGAAAGTCTCCAATATATACTGTCAAGTAATCAAGCGTTTTCTTATCTTTTTATCAGCCCTTCGGCATCTTTATAATTAGCTAAGATCCATTTTTTTCCAGTTCATCCAATGACCCCATACTGTAGTCAAGTTTCAAGTTATTTTTCTTTAGCAAATGTGTCTGTAAAATATTCCATTTTTAAAAGGTATAAGAATTATCCACTCTTCAAAGTTTTTCCCTAGTATAGCCCATATTTTTACTCTCCTCATTTCTATTTATCTGCGTATTCTCTGATTTTATAAATATTATACAAAGGAATATTTGTCATCCATTCCTGCTTACGATAATCTGACATAGATGTACGAACAGCATACTTTGGATGATACTTTTCACAAAAGGCTTTAAGACTCTTTGCTCTCAAGTTCTCTTCCGCTTTAACCTCTAGAGGAATTATCGATGTTTTGCCTTGAATCATAAAATCTATCTCTCCACTTGAATTAGATGTGGAATAATAATAAGGATCTATACCTTCTGATGTAATAAGTTGCTGCAAAACATATTGCTCTGTCAATGCGCCCTTAAATTTGGTAAAAATTCTGTTGCCGTCAATAATCACTTGAGCATCCAAATCTGTCATAGCTATCAACAGACCTATATCAATCAGATACACTTTAAATGCATTAAGGTCAAGATAAGCTTTCAATGGAAGCGCTACTTTTCCTACTCTTTGTACCTTATGGATCAACCCGCAATCTAAAAGCCACTGTAATGCAAGTTCAAAGTCCTTTGCTCTTGAACCCTTTCTAACTTGTCCGTAGATGTATTTTTTATTTTCTTTTGCCAACTGCATTGGAATAGAATCCCACACAAGATTTAGTCTTGGAACAAGTGAAACTTCAGCATGCTTTGAAAAAGTCTTGTTGATAATAATTCAAAAGGTTTTTTTCTGTATTTCTCTCACTTGTTTAAAATCTTTACTGTCAACATAAGTTTTTTACAACCTCAGGCATTCCACCTACATAGTAGTATTCACGAAGTCTTTCTATATATTTAGTCTTAAACATTGTTATCATATCTGTATCATCACTTTGGAGTACATTTGCAAAACGTTCTTCACCTAAAGCATATAAAAACTCAAGAAAGGTCAATGGGTAAAGATCCATAAAGTCAACCTTGCCTACAGGAAATGATGTTCCTTTATGAAGAGCTACACCTAATAATGAACCTGCAGCTACTATTGCATACTCCGGTGCATTCTCACAAAAGTATTTCAATGAAGAGAGAGCCTTTGGTACCTCTTGTACTTCATCAAATATCAATAAAGTATTTTTTGCATCAATAGAAACTCCTGTTTCTATACTGATTGCCAATAAAATCCTGTCTATATTGATATCGCCCTCAAATACCTGCTCCAACCTTTTATTATTATCAAAAATTTACATAAGCAACTTTTTCAAAGCATGTTCTTCCGAACTCCTTCATCAGCCAGGTTTTTCCAACCTGTCTTGCCCCTCTGATAATCAAAAGGCTTTCTATTTTGTTTATCCTTCCATTCTATAAGTTTTTCAAGTGCAAAACGCTTCATAAGGTCTACCTCCCAAAAATACTTCTATAAAAAGATACTCTTTTTTTCATATATTAGAGGTTTAAAAGCATTTCGTCAACATTTTTAAGGCCGTAAAAATGTAATTTGTCACACTTTTTAAGGCCATAAAAATGTAATTCGTTACACTTTTTTAAGGCCGTAAAATCGTTTTCTTCTTATAAATCTAAATTTTTTACATTTCCCTGCTTATTGTAGATTACTATTCTTTCGGCACTCTTGCCGAAGAAAATGATAACCTGAGCCTCCCTCACTTATAACATCAAGCAGCTCATCAGGTTTTTGTCACCAAGATACCGCCCATTACAGTCACTCCTCTTTTTAAAGAATGCATCAGGTATCATACCTGCTGTAGGACCTGTAACCAAAAATATCGGCACCAGGGCTTTACACATAGCCAGTAAATCAGGTAATGTATCATTAAGGATAGTAACACCTGTAATAACATCAAGATCGGAATCCGGCAGATACAAAGCCGCATCCTTTGCAGGTGCAAAAATGCTCCAGTTCCTTGCCCTTTAGAGTACGTGAGTCCATCTCCAGAACTTTAAAATCTGCATCTGCTGCAAGTAGCTTTTTTTAAGCATCGGTACCAAAGCACCTATTACAACACTTTTTACCTCGAGGAATTTCTATCACATCAAAAGAGTCTACATCCAACTCTATTTTATACTCCAAATTCTTATTTTCTTCCCAGTAACAAGCCGAAAGTGCATTAAGTGTTGCAATAGCCAATGTCTTTCTGAGAATATTTGCATGTGAAAGATCGTCCAAATAACTTTTTACACTCCTTCCGCCAAGTTTACCTGATAAAGGCATAGCCTTTGCAGAGCTTGGACAGCATACAGCCTCAGGAATCTCCTTAACAGGAGTAAAACAAAGCCCTCCATGACCTGTACTTAATTTTACTCCTGAAAAGAACAGTCCGAACACCGCTCTTTCAACTACCATTTTATCAAGTCTCTCTCCAAAATACTCTTTTAAAATATCGGCACTTTCCTGCAATAATATATTCATACTTTTAATTTCCTTTCCGTCTAAGACTCACTGCAGATTATGATTCCTATTATTTTTGCACAGCTATTACTCTTACCCTTAATATCATATACTATTCCATTACATATATAATATCAATAATATATCAAAATTATTAGTAAAATGATATATATATACTTTATCCGTAATCAAACAGGAGGATATTATGGGATTTTTTTATATCTACATTAGCCTTTTGGTATATTTTTCACTGCTATGCTTTATTTTAGCTGTTTTTTTATACTTTAGACTGCTGATAGCTGTTTGTACTTTTTAAGAAGCTACCCTAATTGGATATATGCTTTTAGGACAACATATACAGATTACAAGGAGGGTCTGTTCAATTTGATAATATCACCGATAAACCCGCACTTATAGAAGCGAGCGTTTTTATGCTGTGTATTATTTTAGTTAATATAATAGTTACCGGTGTGAATTATTTCAAATTACATAATATAGGGAAAGCAATTTTTTCCTGTTTAAAAATGCAGTTTGCTGTAATTGTAGCTGCGATAATACTTTCCGGAATTATCAGACCGCTTATACGTTTTTTGATACCCTCATACCGTACGAAATATTCTTACTCAACTACCAATGCGTTGGATGTACTTATGTTTTTCTACTCATTTGCATTTACTTTTTTTATATCTATAGCAGGTATTCCTGCTAAGCCTGTAAATGTGCAGATAGCAGGAAATAATGTGATTATCGGCACAACAAAGGCATCCGTTCTTCTTGATAACGGCTTTACCTTTAAAGACAAAAATGCAGACAGTGAGATTATAAATACTCGAAGTGACCACTTTTCCTATGGAGAATATTTGGAATTATATCTTGGTGACAAGTCTTTCGGTCATGTCTGTGTCACACCTACATGGAAGGATGCGGATGAGCTTAAAAACTGTACTGTAACATCCTTTAAGGTTACACCCGATGATACGGATTTATCTGCTGTAAAGATTAGCAATGTAGCGCTGTCGAATTTAGATCTTAACGACTTTGAAAATAAAGATTTGACAGATATTTTTTCACTGCATCCTATAGATTATGATGAGATGAAAGGTCCTTATTACTTTTGTACTAACATTGCAAACTCATGACTATTCTATGTGGAAACGCTATCGTATAGAAGCCGATTTTAACTCCGATAACAGTCTTTCATACTACAATGTTATGGCACAACATACTATATGGGAATAAAAAGGGAAAGCTTAAAGCGGCTTTCCTTTTTTTATATCAGATTATCTAATATTCATATTTTTCCATACAGTTTTTTCAGTATAGTGCTGATATAATCTGCCCTTTTTCTGTTGATACATGCAGTCGCATATGTCATTGGAGCTTTGTACACTTCTCCTATATAATCAGGGACTTGTTAAAACAGGCATGGAATAGTATGCATTCTTTTTTTTTTTCAAATCTATAAACCATTCTCCACCTATATACTTCCTGAAAGTCTCGCCGATGTATACTGTCAAATAGTCCAGAGTTTTGGCATCACCTATCAAGTCCTTTATCTCACTGTAATTAGTGAGAATCCAATTTTCAATCTCATCCAGCGACTCTATACTGTAGTCAAGTTTTTAAATTGTTTTCTTTTGCAAATATATCTGTAAAATACTCCATTTTAGAGTCTATAAGAATTATCCACTCTTCAAAGTTTTTCTTTCGTATAAGCCATTTTTTATATCCAACTTTCCTAATTTCATATAAATATTCTCTAACTCGATCAATGCTCTACAATTAAATATTTATCTCTGTTTAGTATAATCATACATAGATGTAAATACAATATATTTTTTTATATATTAAATCAAAGTAAATATAGTTTATAATTCTAAAATTTTTAAGTATATTTAGTAGAATTATAAATAGATTTTTTGTACAAATATATAGTAAAATTAAATCAAAATTTATGGAGGTGAAATTTATGTTCAAAAAAACTCACATCGAAAACTTTCCCGTTATTTTTCTGTTTTTTTAGTAACATGTCTTTTTGTTGTATTTGCATCAGCCTGCTCATCAGGTAAAAAAATCCAAGGCAGAATCTCAAAAAGTACAAGTTCCAATAAGTTTTCTCTTTATTTAAAGGGAGATAATTTGTATATGGCTCGCTATAATAACTCTGAAATTATAGACTTGGGACCTTGTACAACAAACGGAAGTGTTATGGAAAAGTTTTCTATAAACACCATACAGTAAAGATACCGATTTATTCTGTTCATTTTTCAGATTATGATGGAGAAACCTATACACTTTATACATCTACATCAAAATCACCTACAAAAGCGAACCAAAGGTAGCCGACAAAAGTTACAGTACATCATATCTTAAAAACGGTGACATACTCTATATTTCAAATAAAGAGTTGTTTTTTTAAATAAAAGGTGGTAAAGCGGTTAGCCTCTTTAAAGAAGGTGAAGAAGAAATGAGATACACTATTTCCGATGACGAGGACACACTTTTTATTGTTCCATATAACCGCAATTCTGAAAAAAGAATTTATAGTAGATGCATATTTTATTGATATTTACTCAGGTAAAAAAACTATATATTCAGATATTAATCCTAATATCATATCACATTCTTTTGACCTTGATACAGTATGTTACTTCAATGACAATACATTATATCAGTTGAAAGATGGAAGCTCAAAAAAATAGTAACAGGTATTAAACAACCGTATAATTACTATTCTGTTTCCTATGATAAGGCCATCTATACATCAAAGGTTGATGAACCCGGATTCCTTTATAAGTTTGACCTTGACGGCAATGAGGAATTAGTCAGTGATACATTTGTAGACTTTGTAAAATTTTAAGAACAAAGAAGATTTACTGGCATATATAGAAAAAGAATTCGAAGGTGAGACTGTTCTAAAAATACGACAAAATGGTGAAACTATTAGGTGAATATAAAGATATAAAAGGGTCGGATGATGATAAAATAGAGGATGTACTTCCTTATAATTCAAAAGTATTGGTATTTTTTTCTCTAAGGAAAATAGTAAGCTTTGGAGAGTTACTATAAAGGGAGATTCCAAAAGGCGAAATTGAGCTTATGAATGATAATATCTCTAATTTTTCATGAAATGTATACTGATAAAAAAAGGCAAGAAAGAAAATGACAGCTTGTTGTACACAGCAAAAAAATTAGGAAACGACTATTATTCCTTGTTCATAGATGGAAATATTGTCATTCAAAACTTAGGTGAATATTATTCACATGCGGATTTAGTAGTTGACGATACCGAAACCTATATCATATATAATGTCTCTCTTCCGGGAACTTCAACCGGTTCTGATACCTATCATATTTGGGAAAACGGCAAAGATACTATAGTTGCTGAAAATGTAAAGGATTATGACGGATTCCTTCCAAAGTATGAAAAATTTGAAAAAACTTATTTTTTAACAGATTATGACGAAAGCAAAGGAACAGGTACTTTAAAACAATATTTAAACGGAAAACTTAAAGATATAGATAGTGATGTAAAGGGCTTTATATGGAATAACTCAGGTTCACTTGGCTCTATATTATATAAATACCGTTAAAGATATAAATACTACCGAAGCCTGACGCAACCCATGTGGATCACGTAAGGCTCCGGCAGTAATATATCTTCTAAAGAATTAGGCCCTGCTTTCCCATATCTTCCAAACAGTTTTTCAGTATGGTACTTATATAATTGCCCTTTTTTCTGTTGATACATGCAGTTGCAAATGTCATCGGTGCTATATAGCTCTCTCCTATGTAATCAGGACTTGTCAAAACAGGCATGGAATAGTATGCATTCTTTTTATTTTTCAAATCTATAAACCACTCTCCACCTATATGTTTCCTGAAAGTCTCGCCTAATATATACTCGTCAAATAGTCTAAAGTCTTAGTGTCATTTATCAAATCCTTTATCTCTCTGTAATTATTTAGGATCCAATTTTCAATCTCATCCAGTGACACTATACTAAAGTCAAGTTTTAAATTATTTTCTTTTGCAAACACATCTGTAAAATACTCCATTTTAGAGTCTATAAGAATAATCCATTCTTCAAAGTTTTTCCTTGGTATACGCCATATTTTTGTCTCCGACTTTTCTAATTTTTTTGAATCATTAAATGATTCCAATATTTTTCAATATTCTAAATTTTTAGTGGACTAAAAGGCGCATACCTGATAGGCAAATCAATCATTGTTTTCACTCCAAACAATACTCTTTTTATGGCTGAATGTATCGAATCCGAACTTCCCATGATACGAACCCGTTCCGCTACTTCCTACTCCTCCAAACGGCATATAATGATTTGATACTTGCAGTATAACATCATTTATGCATCCGCCACCGTATGAAATACTCTTTATAATATGCTTTGCAATATATTTATCCCTTGTAAATACATAGCATGCCAAAGGCTTCTCATGTTCTTTTATTATCCTTATTACCTTATTTATATCGTCATATTCTATGACTGGAAGCACCGGTCCAAATATCTCTTCTTTCATGATTTCATGGTCAAAATCCACATCCGGTAAAATAGTAGGCTCTAATCTATGAACTACATCATCACCTCTGCCACCTATTATACTCTCCTCTGATTTTTATTAAATTCATCAGTCTTTTTATAATGATACTCATTTATTATTCTCGGATAAGTATCATTATTTAATGCATTAGGATATCTTCTCTTTATTTCTTTTTGCAGATACTTTTATAAATCTGTCCTTAACACTGCTATGTATTAACACATAATCAACAGATACACAGGTCTGTCCTGCATTAAGCAGTTTTCCCCCACAGTACTCGCCTTGCAGCAAGTTTAATATCGGCTGTCTCATCTATAATGCAAGGGCTCTTTCCGCCAAGTTCCAATGAAACCGGTATAAGGTTATTGCTCGCTATATTCATTACAATCTTTCCTACTCTTTGACTTCCTGTAAAGAATATATAATCATATCTCTGATGTAGAGCTCATCATAATCTATATCTTCATCCACGCAGAAAAATATAATTTGAACAGAAGGCTTTATTTATAATGTATTTAATAACTTTTTGAGGTATAAACACTCTCTTTTGAACATTTGATTATTGCGGTATTTCCTGCCGCTATTGCCGCTATCAACGGTGCCATCGCCAAATTGAAGGGGTAATTCAAGGTGATATAATAAGCACCACTCCATAAGGCTCAGAGTATATATAATTCTTTTGCCGGAAATGTAGCTATAGTTCCTTTTTACCTTCTCCGGCCTGCTCCACTTTCTTACATTTTTTTAAAGCCTCATTTATCTCCGCATAAACTATTGCAAGTTCACTCATATATGCCTCAGCTCTAGACTTTAAAAAGATCCTTATATAAAGCGGAAAGGATTGCTGCCTCATTATTTCTGATTGCCTCCTTTAACCTTTTGCAACATTTTTATCCTGTATTTAACTGACTTAGTTGCATTTGTGTTAAAAAGAAAATCTCTTTGTTTATTTATAATTTCTTTTAATTCTACTTTTTTTCTCCATAATGTAACTCTACCGTCCTTCCACATTATAAAATAGATTTAATCGAATTGAAATACCAGCTTGGAGAATTTTTGACTTGTCAGTTTCTTCAGGAAGCACAAAGTGTAACTCTATTTTCCTTTGATGAATATCCGCTGTTAAAAATCAATAAAAACGGTCCCTTCCCCGGACTGTTCATCTATATAAAAGCCCTTTTCGTCCATCAACCGAAACATTTCCTCATCTCGAGAAACAAAAATATCCGTTGTTTCATCTTCATTATCAATTACAATATATGGATTTTTTTCCAAAACGTAATACTTTCTTTTATTTTTTTCTATAAAAGCATCTCTATTTTTTTATTAGTATATAAGATGTAGTCGATACCTGTAATCATGTTTTTCACCTGCTTATTCTAAACTTATAACTGTTTTGTTATTTAAGCACACTACCTTATTACTCTAAACATCAACATTTCATCAATGCCTACTGTTTCTATATCGCAAAATGTCACCACCACGTATAGCCACTTCCAAATGATAAAATGTTAAACAATGTTTTATATACTGAACAATCAATGATGATCTACGTTTATAGCCATATCTTTCTAATAAAGTTCTAAGCTTTATTTTTTTACATAACTTTCTACTGCCATATAATATTTTTTTATACGACAACTTTTTAAAGAAAATATCAAAAGTCAGAAAAAAATAACCACTTAACTGATCTAATTGCAATGTTCTATCCGAATACTTCAAATCTCTCTGTATGGCAACAAGTTCTTCATCAATTGCATCCTTATCCAATATATAATGACTCCATTGGTATATATCTAACAGAAATTTTCTCTTATTATCTCTATACTGTTCGGAAAGTAAGCTATTTTTCATTTTCCCATATTGAATCAAGAATTTTTACTTTCCTCTCTACAACCAAGTTTTAAATCCTGTAAGATAAATGCAATATCGATTGCCGTATAAAACAATCCATACATTATTTATCACTCTTCCTTGAATTACAACTGCGGCAAAAGAATCTGTAAATTCTCCACAACAGATTTACCGCCATTATTCATTGCAATAATATGATCCACTTGGAAAGGTGATCTATTTCTATCTTTAAATCCACAACAAGCACAGTAGTAATTGCCTTCGCTATCTGTATACTTTTCAAAAGTACTATCTCTCAACATCTTCTCCAAATCCGGTCTGATTTTTCCAATTTCATGAAGTGGTAAGCTTTCTAAATATTTTTTCTCATATTCCACATTTTCTTTTTCGTATATCTTAGGATCTGATATTTTTATCAACTCAATATCAAGCTGCTTTCTGAAATATATCTTTCTTCCAAAGAACAAACGAAGCATATTATCATCACCTGACTCCCATAGTCCATCAATATATGCAGACTTTTTACGTTCACCCATGTCTTCGTCCCAAATATGCTGTGCAATCTTTGAAATATCCAGCTTATTTCTATCCACCTCTTCAAATGTATAGAATCTTGGTGCTTCCTCATATTGTGCATAGTATTTTATAATATTTATAACATCTCTGCTCTCATATGGCGGTATCATTTCACCACAGAAAAATGAATCTCTACACTGCGCTTCCATTTCATCAAGCTGTTCCTGATTTAAATACTCCTCTGTTACATCAAATGACTTGAACAATGAAGGCAGTGAATCCATAAGATTCTTATAAGCTTCCTGTGTACTATCATATACCATTACCTGATATGAATGATCCATTCCGTTTTCTTCCAGATATTTAAATGCGTACATTCCTATAGGAATTCTTTTTTCAAAAGCAACTCTTTCCAAATCTATCGTATCTACCGAATTGTCAAGTATTCTTGCAAACTCCTCAATCTTTGAGATTGCAATCAGTTGAATATCTCTTTTGATGCGCTCGGAATCATCGCTATCCTGAAATTCATTATCTCCTGCAAAAAAGCTCTCCGGATTTACCCATGCAATATGCTCATTCCAATGATCTATAAATGAAACAATATATGCACTTGAGGTACCACCTGCTGCCGTTCCTCGCAATGCTCTACCCACCATCTGTGTCATCAAAACAGATGAAACTGTAGGTCTTGCCAAAAATACTGTTTTTGTTTTCGGTAAATCCACACCCTCAGTCAATATATTTACATTAACAAGTACCTGTAATTCTCCGTTTCTGTAGGCGTCAAGTTTTCTCTCATTATCCTCTCTACTTACTGTCACTCCTGTAACACCGTCTCTGATATCGGATACAACAAAATCAGACTTAATTCCCGCTTTATTAAAAAGTGCACTAAGCTGAATAGCATGTATTACATTTACCGCAAATACAATTGTCTGACCATATTCATCCTGTTTTTCTTTATATGTTTCAACAATCAGTTTATTACGTGCGGCACTCTCCGCCATCTGACTCGCAATACCCTCCGGCAAATTATCAAGGTATTGAATCCTTTCCCATGACTCAAGACCCAGAGAATCTCCATAGTTTTCTTCAGTAAAGTAACTTTCAAAAATAGGCTTTGAAAGAATCTGCCTGTTTATAAGCTCTTTTAATCCTATTTGATATGTTATTCCTATGTCTCCACGTACAACCTGACCGTCACTGACACCGTCAGAGTAGATTTTACCCAAAAGTCCCTGCTCTTCTTCTGCTGTACGGAATGGTGTTGCTGTAAGACCTATTAACTTTAAATTCGGAACCTTGTCCTTTACATAGTTGATAACTTTTTCTGTATGTTTTTGCAGTTGAATGATGTGCTTCATCCACAACCAAGTACAGCTCTTTTTCTCCTTCCAGCCACTTATCAAGTCTTTCAATATTTCTGCCTATGCTGTCCTTACTTATAATCAATAAATTATCATCCGCTTTGATGTCTATTGTTCTGTCATGACTTGATGCACCTGACACAATTCTGAATCTGAAAAGAAGAAATATGCGGTACAACTTCCGTATAAGCAAACTTTTTGAAATGACTCCGCAGCCTGGTCAAGCAACATCTGTCGATGTGCAATCCAAAGAATTTTTCTTTTTCTTATCAATAGCATTTTTAAAAGCCACATAGAAGCTGTATAAGTTTTTCCACCTCCTGTCGGCAGAACTACCAAAGTACTGTAAGATTCTTCTTTATTAATCTTATCAAGTGCTTCCATAGCCTTTTTTTGATGCTCATAAGGGCTTCTTATATTTCGTTCCGTTCTTAGGTAAAAATATCACCGAAAGATTTCACCTCCACAAAAGTTTTCAAATCATTTACAGAGCCTGTTTCCATTCCCATTACCTCCATTATAAATTTATTAATTTAATCTTATTTATATATTAATTGGCATTCCTATCATACTTCATATATCTGAATTTCTCAACTGTAAACCCTATACGTAATATGATATATATCCGGTATGTTTTAACAATAATGCTCCCTACTCAAGTATCTCCAAAAATATCCTCTATCTCTACTCCCTCACTTAATACAATAGTTTTATTATATCCCTCATCACATAATAAAACTTCCTTCTCATAAGGGAAGTAGCTTCTAAGCCATATAATATTTTTGCATAATCATAGAGCCTGTTTTTCAGAGTTAAAATAATCTATCATCAAAACACTCCTGTCTCTATTTATCCAAAGTTCAAACTCGCATTCATCCCTCATAATATTCAAAGTGAACATTATATTTGCAGTTTTCATCGCTTTTAACTTCTACACTGACTCCTGAAAATCTTTGTTTAATGTCATTATTAAACTTCTCCAAATTAAAATCAGTATTTTTCTTTATCAGTCAAATAAATAAAATATGAAACAGCCATATTCCTCCCCATAAAAGTATTAAATATCGTAAATTTTACAACAAAAATGATATAATACGAGTATACAACTTTTAATTTGAAAAGGGGAGCTACAATGGCCTTTTTTTATAATTTCAATAGCACTCGCTATACTTATATTGATACTCCTTACGTTTTACAGTTTATATGTACATAAAACTGGTAATAGCTGTAAGTACTTATACCGAGGTTCCAAATTGGATGTACAAGATTGGACAGGCATTTAAAAAGTAAAATCAATATCAATTACGAGGATTTTTACAGAACCTGCGGCATTATGGGATACCAATTTTTATCCTTTGTTTTATTTTAGCCAATATTTTTCTATTTTTGTAATGTATTATCAAACACAAAATTCAAGAAAGCATTTTATATATGTGTAGGCTTGCAGGTCGTAGTTGTTTTGATAGCAATGTTATTCTACTTTATAGTAAAACTGATTTTTATTTTTTTGTATCTCATATATCGGGAAATTACAGGCCACTCTACTCACCAACAAATGCTGTAATGGCAGGAATATTTGTAACTGCACTTGTCTATACTCTATGGATGCTCAGGGTAGGATTTCCTGAAAAACCTATAAATATACAAATAGATAACAGCACTGTGGTAATAGGCGAAACAAAAGCCTCCTCTCTTTTAGCAGACGGTTTTGAGTTTTACGGTAAAGATGCAGACAGTGAAATTGTAAATAAACGAAACAGCCAACTTCACTATGGTGAACTTGTAGAATTACTTCGTGACGGAAAATCTTATGGATATATGAGTATTACTCCTACATTTAAGAATTCCGATAAACTTGAAAATTGCACAATAACATATTATGAGATACCAGGTGACAGTGAGGTTTTATCTCAGGTAAAAGTTAGTGATGCAACTCTGTCCGAATTGAGCATTCAGGATTTTGAATACAAAGATATGGCTGATATCTTTTCACTAAAGCCTTATAATTATAATCAGTATAAACGCAGTCCTTTGTATACCTTAAAACTGCAAACTGTAGGGTACTCACTGTGGAAAAGTTATAGCATTGAGGCGGATTTTTTTGAAAATGGCTCAGTACACCATTATGGTGTCAGAGCACAACATACTATTTGGGAATAATGGGGGAATAAAATGGGATTTACTGTATTCGCATTAATTTTTGGTCTTTTGGTTTTACTATGCTTTATATTAACAATCTATATGTTTTTAAGGCTGATAATTGCAGTAGCTGCCGGTAAGGAGGTTCCAAAATGGATGTACAATATCGGGCAGGGCTTTCAAGGTAGAATACATATAGACTATGATGATATTACCGAATCTGCTGCGTTGAAAGCTGCATTATTATTTTTCTTCGTGTATATTTTGGCAAATATCTCCTGCATAGGCATTATGTTTTTACATAACAAATAATTTTACCTTGTCACTTTATAGATGTTTAAGATTTCAGCTTGGACTTGCAGTAATAAGCTTGGTATTTTATCATCTCATTCAGCTTATTTCAGGACTTATAAGCAATCATAAAAAAATAAAATATTTCGACTCTACTCAGCTTCAAATGCTGTTATAGCCGGACTGTTTATAACAAATTTTACTCTTACCCTTTTTATATCTATGATAGGTTTTTCCCGAAAAAGCCGGTCGTAGTACAAATAAATACAAGCAATATAATTGTAGGTGAAACAAAGGCATCCACACTTTTTATCTGACGGCTTTTACTTCTCGGAAAAGTCTGCAGACAGTGAAATAGTAAACAATCGTAATGACCACTTTTATTATGGTGAACTTTTTGGAAATATTTCGTGATGATAAATCCTACGGTTTTTGTAAGCGTTACTCCTACATTAAAAGATAGCGATAAACTAAAAAAACTGTACAATAACTTATTACAGGATTCCGGCAGACAGTGAGGCTTTTTCCGGAAGTTAAATTTAATAATACCGACTTGTCAAAACTGAGTATAGATGACTTTAGAGAAAAAGATTTGACGGATATTTTTCACTACATCCGATTGAATATGAAGAAATAAAGAATGATATTTCATTTACACTTAAGATTCAGACTTCCGACTATGTTATATGGAAAAGATACAGTGTAGAAGCTGATTTTGATTCATTTTATAAAACCTGATAAATATGGTGTGAGAGCACAGCATACAATATGGGAATAGACACAAAAAAACTGTAGTAGAAGCTATCCTTCCGCTACAGTTTTTTTATTTATAATTCTTCTTTACCATTGTATGTG
>BNJV01000892.1_pt1 | contig 119413 bp, 148 predicted proteins | sample 8540591 | NCBI WGS metagenome assembly BNJV01 (sample SAMD00202457, study PRJDB9452) | human saliva metagenome | host: Homo sapiens
GCTCATGCCATGTGCAACGAGATTGCCGGTATTGTCCACGAGCAGATAGACGTTATCCGGTGTACTGGCTTTTGCAAAATTCTCCTGCACCGAGGTGAGGTTGAGATCCGCGTCGACCACTCCGATGAACTTGCCGTCCTCGATGAGTGGAATCGAGTACGAGACGATCATCGTCTTTCTCCGTCGACCTCATCGTAGAACGCCTCTGTCAGTGTCGGCTTCATCGAGCTCTTCGGCTTTTGGTACCAAGATGCACTGTCGTACCCCCACTCGGACTCGAACTCGACATTGTCATTGTCATCACGTGCCGCATAGAGAGTCACACGTCCCGAGCTGTCCGAGAGTTCATCACCAACGTGGGCGGCATCCTGCCCATCGAATGCATCCGGCTCAAAGACAACGCTGACGCCTTCGATATTGTCGTTCGCGAGCACGATCTCACGCAGGATCTCGTTCAGATCATCGCGGCTGCGTGCTTCCTTCGGCTTTTCCAGTTCCTTGTTCACACGCGCACGCATATCCTCTGTCGACTGCTTGATGCTCTCATAGCGCGACAGGATCAAATTCGCGTGCCCTTCCAACTCGTTGTACTGGGCACGTGAACCGGTTGCGAGCAGTTCGTCGTACGCACGATAGCCGACGAAGGAGATGAGGATCGCAACCATCACCGCCACCCCGATAAAGATGACGGCGTTCAGCTGGAAGCCGATGCCCCTCCCCTGCTTGTGTCCTTGTTCCTCCACAATTTCCTCTCCTTTCTCCTGTGCACAGTCCCGGAGCACAGGTTACTCGTTCATAGTCCCCACAAAAACATGGTGGTTTGTCGAGACACGTTTTCCCCTTTCCTCTTTTAGTTCGTCATTAATGTTTCTTTTCCTTCTCTAAAAATTTATTTGTTTTTCCGCTCTCTCTTTTATGGTATACTGTTGAACAGTTCTCACAACAAAGAAAACACAAAGGAAGTGCTTCTATCTCATGACAGCAACCGCATGGTCGATTCTGCCGCCGATTATCACCATTATCCTCGCCCTCTGGACAAAGGAAGTCTATATGTCCCTCATCATCGGCATCTTCTCTGGTGCGATGCTCTTTGCGGGCGGGAATTTTCTGCAGGCAACGCTCACGATGTTTCAGGTCATGGCAGACAAGGTGGGCGGCAACGTCAACATCCTCGTCTTTCTCGTCATCCTCGGCATTCTCGTCGCCGCCATTACGCGCTCGGGTGCGATGAACGCCTACGGCGAGTGGGCAACGCGGACGATCAAGGGGAAGCGCAGTGCATCCCTCGTCACCGTTCTCCTCGGCATCGTCATCTTCATCGACGACTACTTCAACTGCCTCACCGTCGGCACGGTCATGCGCCCTGTCACGGACAAGTTCCAGATCGCGCGGACAAAACTCGCCTACATCATCGACGCGACAGCGGCACCGATCTGCATCATCGCTCCCGTCTCCAGCTGGGCAGCAGCGGTCGGCTCGTCGCTCCCGGAGGACTCGCCCATCGACGGCTTCATGCTCTTTTTGCAGACCATCCCGTTCAACCTCTACGCATGGCTGACGATCCTCTTTATGCTCTATATTATATGGACGGGACGTGATTTCGGTGCGATGCGCAGGAGCGTCGAGAAATCCAACGTAGCGTTCGAGATCCCGAAGGAGTATCAGGATACGGCGGAGGCATCAGCAAGTGCGGCGAGCGAGGGACATGGCAAGATGATCGACCTCGTACTTCCCCTGCTCGTCCTTATCGTTGCCTGCATTTACGGGATGCTGTATACGGGCGGCATCCATGAGGGCAAGAGCATTGCGCAGGCGTTCGCCGGCTGTGACTCCTCAAAATCCCTCGTGCTCGGTTCGTTCATCGCCTTCGTCTTTACGGGGCTGCTCTACCCTGCCGCGCCGCGTTGTTTCATTTAATGTATTCTGCGACAGCTTCGGCTGGGGGTTCAAGGCAATGACCCCTGCCATCTTCATCCTCTGCCTCGCGTGGACACTCTCGGGCATCTGCAGCAAGGAGTACCTGAACCTCGGCGGTTTCGTCGGCACGGTCGTCGCCGCCAATGCGGGCGTCGTCATGTTCCTGCCGCCGCTCTTCTTCCTCGTCGCAGCAGGGCTCGCCTTCGCGACGGGCACGAGCTGGGGGACGTTCGGCATCCTCATCCCGATCGCCATCGCCGTCCTCGGACAGACGGCGCCTGACATTCTCGTTGTCTCCGTTGCTGCCATCCTCTCGGGTGCGGTCTGCGGTGACCATGCATCGCCCATCTCCGACACCACCATCCTCGCATCGGCAGGAGCGCAGTGTCACCACCTCGACCACGTATCGACCCAGCTTCCCTACGTCGCCGTCGTCGCCTCCTGCTCCCTCATCGGCTACATCGCCGACGGACTGACCGAAAACGGCTACATCGGACTCGCCGTAGGCATCGTTTCCCTCGCCGTATCCATGCTCGTGCTCTCCTCACGCGTCACTTCGGCAGAGCGGTGAAACACAATACGATGCGAAAACGCCGCCAACGGGCTCTATGCCCCGTTGGCGGCGTTTTCGTCATATTTGATTGTCAGCCCCGCGTCTTACCGCCGGCGACGTTGTACGTAACGCCGTGGATATAGGATGCACGCTCCGAAGCGAGGTAGGCGACGAGATCGGCGACCTCACTGAGCTTTCCACTGCGTCCGAGCGGTGTGGTCTTCGTGCTCGCATAGCCCTTGCGCAGATCATCGACGGTAATCCCGCGCGTGTAGGCAAGAGCCTCCTCATAGGCAAGAGTACGCAGGCCCGTTGCCTCAAGAATGCCGGGCGCCACTGCGACCACGCGGACACCGAGCTTGCCGAATTCCTTTGCCCACGAACGCGTAAAGGAATTGACTGCATTCTTCGTCGCCGCATAGATGCTCTGCCCCTCAGAGCCCTCGATGCCGCTCTCTGAGCTCATGTTGATGATCACACCGTGTCCCTGTGCGACGAGCTCGCGCCCGACTTCCTGTGCGCAGAGATAGACGCCCTTGAGGTTGACCGCCGTCACCTTGTCAAAGACGGCGTCGTCCAGCTCATACTTCCCATGCGGATCCTTCGGGTCGACCAGAAGGCGCGGGATGTTGATGCCCGCATTGTTGACAAGGATGTCGATGTGTCCGAACTTCTCCTTCGCCGCCGCGACCATTGCCGCGACGCTGTCGCGCTTTGTCACATCGGTGACCACGTAGAGCATCTTACCTTTCTTTCATCAAAGGCAGGTGCCTGCGGATTCATATCGCAGACGACGACATTCACGCCCTGTGCCAGAAACTCCTCGGCGACCGCCTTGCCGATCCCCGATGCGCCCCCGGTAACAATCGCAGTCTTTCCTTCAAGATTCAGCCAGCTCATTGCATATTCTCCTTTTCCCTACAATTAGTTCTCGTACAGCCCCGCACTGGCAATCCACGCGATGATAACCGCAAGAGGGCCAGTCATGAAGCGGGAGTAAAGGACAGCGGGCACACCGATCTCCACCGTCTTGGCATCTGCCTCGGCAAGACCGAGACCGACAGGGATAAAGTCGCAGGCACACTGGACATTGATGGCGAACACCGCAGGAAGCGCGAGGTTCGGCGGAATGTGTCCGAGACCGATCTCAACGCCGATCAGCACACCGACGACCTGCGCGATGACCGCGCCTGGTCCAAGGAACGGGGATAGGAGCGGGAAAGAGCAGATCAGTGCCAAAATGACGAGACCGATCGGCGAGGAGGCGAGCGGCGAGATAAAATGCGCAACGAAGTCGCCAAAGCCCGAACCGAGGATAACGCCGATCAGCATGGAAACGAACGCCATAAACGGCAGAATCGTCGTAATCATCGTATTGACGGACTCACGCCCTGCCTGATAGAACGTCGCGACGATGCCGCCCATCATCTGTCCGATCTTTGCCATAAGGCCGCCGGACTGCTCCGTGATCTTCTTCGTCGTATCGTACTTCGGCGCGGGTGCCGCCGCAGCTGCATCGGATGCCGCCGGTGCAGCGGGTGCTGCCGAGCCGTCACTGAATGCGATATTGTTCGGCTTGACCGCCGAGACGTAGATATCTTCCTTGATGTACTGGGCGAGCGGGCCGGAGGGTCCCGTCTGCTTGACGTTCACCGTAAAGATGCGCTTCTGCGGATAGATGCCGCAGCGCAGCGTGCCGCCGCAGTCAATGACCACAGCGAGGATTTCCTCCTCGGGAACACTGGTCTTGAAGCCATCCACGACCTCTGCGCCCGTCATCTCACCGAGGCGAAGGGCAACATCCGAGATGACCCCGCCCGTGATATTGACGATTTATGCCGCTTCTCATCCGGCGTCAGTGTGAGCGGACCGCCAAAGCCGCCCGAACCTGCCGAGACGACAACACTTTTATACTCTGCCATGGTATTGCTCCCTTCTTCCTTACTTCAGTACAGCGGGCTCTTTGCTGAGCTCAACGCCCTGCTGCCGCTGCACATACGCCGTCGTAAAGTCCGTCAGCCAGCCGCGCAGGAAATTGACCACGAGACCGACGAGCAGATAGCGGACAGCAAGATCCGTATAGGGCAGTCCGAGTGTCGTGATGCCGTTGGCGACGCCGAGGAACACGAACATCTCACCGGGATTGACATGCGGGAACATACCGTTCATCGTATGGCATGCCGAAGACGATGCCGCATAATAAGAAGGCTTGTAAAATTCCGGAAGGAATTTTCCCAGCGATAGTGCCATCGGGTTGCAGAGGAAGAACACCCCGATGAACGGCAGAATGACATAGCGGGAAAATGGATTGCCCGCGCAGAAATGAGCAAATCGCTCCACGCGCTCATTTCCGACGAAGAGAACGATTGCGTTCATTGCGACGAGCAGACAGAGCAGCGTCGGGATAATGCCCGTCACCCAGCTGATGAGTGTCTCACCGCCCTTGTTGAACATCCCGATGAAGCCCTGTGCGAAAAGAATGAGTGTGTCCATGCGTTTGTCTCCTTTCACATGGAAAAAGTTAGGGAATCGCTGATAAAATGAAGTCTGTCAGATTGGTGTAGATTTTTTGTCCTGTCAAGGAGACAAACCGGACGCATAGCCAAAGCTATATGGAGGGTTTGTCGACGATGGCAGGGCGAAAAAGATGCGCCAAGATGACAGGGCTGAATTTATCAGTGCTTCCTGAGTCTTATGCTGAACCGGCGAACGCCGTGCCCTGCTCCTGATAGATCATATACTCCTCACGCGCGCCAAGTACGGCGCGGCGCGTTTGGCGATCATAGCGGGCGACATGCTCCTCATCGAGATCGAGAAGATTCACCCCATTGAAATCATCAAATGGTCGGAATCCCGCGAAGACGGTGACGCCCTTCATGATCTCCCCACGCAGGATATTGCAGTCCCCATCGATCACAAAGAGTACAATCGCCCCTGCGGCGAAACGTCCCTTTGCCTTGCCGATGGCAACGCGCCCCTCATGCCGCAGCTCACGCACATGCGCGGCAAAGCGGCGAAACTGGAGAATACTCAGTACTAGCTGAAGAACCCACATGCTCACCGCGATAACGATCAGCCAAAACATTGTTCTCACCCCCGAATTATTCATTGAGTAAAATCTTTGCTGTCTCCTCATCCGTGATGAGAACATTGATGTAGCGACCGCGCAGGGCGCCGAGAATCGCAGGCACCTTCTCGCGCGATGCCGCCATGCCGATGCAGTATGGCAGGCTGCGGAGACGCTCGAGCTCGACGGCAATGATACGGTCATGAAACTCGTTCGTCACAGGGCGGCCGTCTGCATCGTAAAACATGGAACAGATCTCCCCCCACAGCACCGCTGCGCAAGAGGCTCTCGATCCCCTCCCGGCCGAAACTCCCCATCCAAACCAAGTTGGAGGATTTGACGGGGGCGCCGATGCCGACAATCCCAACATCGAGCTTTTCCCAAAGTTTTGAAATCTGCTCGAAATTGATATCCTGTCGAATCGCCTCTGCGATCTCGCCCGTGCGCGCAATGGCAGGAGCGTAGATATAATGACTGCGCCCGCCAAAGGCGTTTGCGAGCTCATAGCAGAGCGTGTTCACATGAAGCTCGCTGTCGAGGCTCTCAGGCCCTCCATCGAGCGGAACAAAATCCGCACGTACCGCACGCATTTGTTCCTCGGACGCACAGCGCGTCAGCTCGCGGATGCTCGTCCCCCACGCCAAACCGATGGTCTGGCCATCGGCTGCAATCCGGCGCAAGAGGCCAAGCCCCGCCTGTCCCATGCGCTTTTTGACCAGCTCGAGGTCAATGCTGTGTGCGACGACGCACGCCTCACGCAGCCCAAAGCGCCGCTCCAAGGCGCTCTCAAGTTCCTCGTTGCTGTCCATCGCGACGGTGATGCGTACGATCCCCGACGCGAGCGCACGCCGTAGGTACTTGCTGACCGTCGTGCGGTCCACGCCGAGCCGCTGTGCGATCTCGCTCTGCTTCAAGCCTTCTGTATAGTATAGATTTGCCGCCTTGATAAGGATCCGTTTATCAACGGCCTGCATCATCATCCCCCTGTCCCATCAACCTTCACTTTTGTGACGAACCGGCTCACATGTTGCTGTTACAGATAGAATATAGCGCATTTTGTTATTGATCGCAAGAAAAAAAGACCATGATTTGAAATAATCACGGTCTTTTCCCAATAATTGATCAAATGTCGTCACATAAGTGACATCACTATATCAAAAGTGACAATGTATTACTTATCCATCATTCCATTCATCCAGTCGCGCAGAACAACTGCCTGATTGAGCTGTGGATCCTTCGCCCCATAGAGGAGTGTGACATTCTCCCCCCTTTGCGAGATGCTCAGCGACCGTCTTAGTATGGGTGGGGGCAGCCGTCCCCGTCGAGAGCTCCGTCCGATACTTCTCGGTAAAGGCCGCAAAGTTCTCCGCCTTGTGTCCGAACCACTTGCGCAGCTCCGGTGTCGGCGCGATGTCCTTCCACCAGTCCGAAAGAGCGGCGTGCTCCTTCGAGATGCCGCGCGGCCAGAGTCGATCCACGAGAACGCGGAACCCATCATCCTCCGCCGGTGCCTCATAAACGCGTTTGATACGAATTTCTGCCATAATAACGCTTCTTCCTATCGCATCGGAAATATAACTGCATTTATCTTAGCACATTTTCGCATCTGCGTCAGCAAATCTTTCGCATCTGGTCATATCTCTCAACTATAAGCCCCGCCTCACGCCGAACGGGCAGCCTTCATCGGTGCATCCATACCGATATAGTCCTGAACGGAGCGCACCTCACCCGTGCGCAGCGCCGCAATCATGCGGTTGATGCGCGGCGGCGGCGTCCACTCGAGTGGAAGGAAACACCCCTCGCAGTGATTATACATGACGTGCAGATCGTTCTCCGCCTGCCGCCGCAGCACTGCATACTCCGCCGCACGCCGCTCATAGCGCCGCCCCGCGCGCAGATAGCCGATCACACTGACCGCCGCCCACAGGACAAAGTAATACGTCCAGACGAAATGCGGCAAAAAGGGCGACAGCGGGAAATAGACGAGCGCCGCAGCAAGCCCGCCTGCCAGCCCCCAGAACAGAAAGACGGATGCGAAAATCCGCTCTCAATATATCGCAGATCATCTGCTACCTGATAGAGATTGCTGTACTCCACAAAGTAATCCCGCAGCCGCTCAAGCCCCGCCAGCTGTGCTGCCATCGTCTCCGGCGGCGGACACGGTGCATTCAGCTCGACTTCCTTCGGCATCGCATGGCGTTTACTTGCGGCCGTATCGGCGATGAAGCTCCATGTCTCAAGCTCATCGTCGACGAGGGCGCGTCCCCCGCAGTGCGGACAGATGCGCGTCAGATTCTCGATCTTCGCGCCGCATTCCTTGCAGATCATCCGTCTCTCTCCTTTCTGAAAAAATACTTGCTGGCACAACCATTCAACCTATTTATAATTATTGTGTCGTCAGCCGCTTAGAATATAGGAACATTCTACCATAAAATATTATCTTTGTCTAATAAACAGATTTTATCCATAGGACGTCTGTCATTAGTGATCGCAGATAAATGGAGGCTTACCAGATTGATGCAACTGAATTTATCCGTGCGGTTCTATGAGCATCAATGAAAAAATGCTGCTGCACATTGATTTCGTACAGCAGCACCCAAAGTCCCAGCTTACCAGACAAACAATCCACAGATTGCGGCAGACAGCAGCGAGACCAGCAGTCCGGACAGCATCATGTATACGACGTTGCGCGCGACGATCAGATTGCGCTCAGGGTCAACCAGCCCCTTGAAGCAGCCGAGGATGATGCCAACCGTCCCGAGGTTGGCGAATGATGTGATGAATACAGTCATCACGGCCTGCATGTGCGCCGGCCACGTCGGAACCATCTCCTGGATCTGCAGCATGACGACAAATTCGTTCGTGATGAGCTTTGTCCCCATGTACTGGGCAATCTGGAATGCCTCTGCCGGCGCAAGGCCGAGCAGCCACGCAAACGGGAACAGCACAACACCGAGGATGAGCTCGAGCGAGAGTGATGCATGCAGCAGACCGAGTAGGACATTGACGCACTTGAGCAGTGCCACAATGGCGATGACGTTCGCACAGATGATGAGGACGAGACGCCCTGCACCGAGAATCGACTCCGCGAGGTAGGAGAAGAACGGCTCGCGCTCCCCGCCCTCACTCAGCGTGGCAATCGTGTCCTCCTCCGGCGCAACCTTCACGGGATGGAGAATCGAGGAAACGAGCAGCGCATTGATCACGTTCAGTGGGATCGCCGTGACGACGTACTCCGCCGGCATCATCTTGACATAGACGGCGATGAGTGCCGCCGTCACGCAGCTCATCGACATGAGACCAATAGTCAGCACGCGCTCCTTGCTCATCCGCATGAGCTGGAGCTTCGACACGGCGAGTGCCTCTGTGTTGCCGAGGAACATCATCTCGATGGCGAAGAACGACTCGAACTTCGGTGCACGCGTGAGGAACGTGAGCAGCTTGCCAACCCAACGGATGATGAACGGTAAAATACCAAAATACGTGAGGATGTCAAAGAGCGGCACGACGAAGAGGATCGGCAGGAGCCCTGCCGCGAAGAAGTTCATCTGCGGCACGTTGACCCAGTCAGGGAACACGAACGCGATACCGACGTACGAGATGTTGATCAGCTCCGTGAACCCGCTCGCGGCGGCCGTAATCATATCGCGGCCAATTTCGAACGATGTCAGGAACCACGCGAGCACGAGGTTCAGCGTGAGAAGCGAGGCAACCGAACGCCACTGGATCTCCTTGCGGTTCCGCGAGGCGAGCACGCCGATGCCGAGGAACACCACAAGGCCGAGCAGGTTGACGAAGAAAAAAACATACGAAATCCTCCCCGAAAGATTTTTTGGCTAGTACCGTACGACCTTGTCTTTTTCCACGCGGGCATAGACAAGCGGACGGCTGGGCGGCACCTCTTTTCCAATGGTAATCGCCGCACGGAAGAGCTGCGCCGCGCTTTCGCCGCACTGCGTGCTCTCGGTATAGAGCGTTGCGATGACATCGTCCAACATCACTGCATCGCCGTACTTCTTATGCAGGATAAGCCCGGCGGCGAAATCGATCGGACTGTCCTTTGTCTCGCGCCCTGCGCCGAGCACAACACTCGTCTCGCCGATTTTCTCCGCATCCATGGCGGTGATATAGCCGTCCGCCCCCGCGCGAATCTCCACCTGCACAGCCGCCTGCGGGAACTTCGATGCGTCGCGCAGCACGGCATCGTCGCCGCCCTGCCGCCGCACCATCGTACAGAACGTCTCGAATGCCGATCCGTCCGCAATTGACTGCTCCGTCATGCGGCGACATTCCTCGATCGTCCCCTTGCCGACGAGGTAAAGCATGTTCTCCGCGAGCTGGAGCGACACCTCCGTCAGGTCATGCGGTCCCTTGCCGCGCAGCACGTCCATCGACTCTGCGACCTCGATGCTGTTGCCGATGCCGTGACCGAGGGGCGTATCCATATCCGTGATCAGCGCAACCGTGCGCCGTCCTGCCCCCTCGCCGATGGCGACCATCGTCTGCGCAAGCGCGATGGCATCGTCGAGCGTCTTCATGAACGCGCCCGAGCCCGTCTTGACATCGAGCAGAATGCAGTCCGAGCCTGCGGCGAGCTTCTTGCTCATAATCGAGGATGCAATCAATGGGATGGAGTCAACTGTCGCCGTCACGTCGCGCAGCGCATAGAGCTTCTTATCCGCTGGCGCGAGGTTGCCCGACTGGCCGATGACCGAGACGCCGCACTCGTTCACGATGGAGAAGAATTTCTCCCGCGAGATCGCCGTCTCATAGCCGGGGATCGCCTCCAGCTTGTCCACGGTGCCGCCCGTATGTCCGAGACCGCGCCCGCTCATCTTTGCGACGCGTCCCCCGCAGGCGGCGACAATCGGGGCGCAGATGAGCGTCGTCTTGTCGCCGACGCCGCCGGTCGAGTGCTTGTCCACCTTCTTGCCGGCAATCGCCGAAAGATCGACACGGTCGCCCGAGTCTGCCATGGCAATCGTCAGTGCGGTCGTCTCCTCCGCCGTCATGCCGCTGAACCAGATCGCCATCAGCATGGCGGACATCTGGTAGTCCGGAATCTCCCCCCGCAACATAGCCCTCGACCATAGAGCGCAGTTCCTCGGCAGTCAGTTCGCCGCCGTGCTTCTTCTTCGTAATCAGGTCATACATGCGCATGGGTACGTCCTCCTCAGCGGGCAAGAATGCGCGGCAGCAGACTCTCGCCCTTTGTCGTCAGCGGTGCATCGAACATATCCGCCACCGTCGCGCCGATCATGGCGAACGTCGGATACGTCCCGAGGTTCGTGTTCGGGCGGATCCGCGCACCATAGACGAGGAGCGGCACATACTCGCGCGTGTGGTCGGTGCCGGGCGCGCCGGGGTCGCAGCCATGATCCGCTGTGATCATCAGCACATCGTCTTCGCGCATATTCTCCATAAACGTGCCGAGCTGCATGTCGAACTCCGTCGTCGCCCGCGCATAGCCTGCGATGTCGCGCCGATGCCCATACGCCATATCGAAATCAACGAGGTTGACAAAGCACAGCCCCGTGAAGTCCTCCTGCTGGATGCGGAGCGTCTTCTCCATGCCGTCGGCGTTGCTCTCGTTGACGCCCGTGCTGCGCGTGATGCCGCGTCCCGCAAAAATGTCGCTGATCTTGCCGACCCCGATGACCTCATATCCCTTCCGCACAAGCGCATCCATCATCGTATCCCCCGTCGGATCGAGGGAGAAGTCATGACGATGTGCGGTACGCTCGTAGTTCGGATAGCTGCCGACATACGGGCGTGCAATAATGCGCCCGACGCCGTGCTCGCCCTGCATGATCTCGCGCGCCGCACGGCAGTAGTCATAGAGCCGCTCGACGGGCACATCGGCCTCGTTCGCCGCGATCTGCAGCACGCTGTCTGCCGACGTGTAGACGATGAGGCCGCCCGTCTCCTCCTGCTCACGCCCGTAGTCGTGGATCACCTGTGTGCCGGAATAGGGCTTGTTGCAGAGCATCTTCTTTCCATCGCACGCCGCCGAGAGACGCTCAAGGATCTCGGGTGGGAATCCATTCGGATACGTCGGCATGGGCTGCTCGGAGACGATGCCCGCGATCTCCCAGTGTCCGATCGTCGTATCCTTGCCGCGCGAGAGCTCCCGCAGGCGGGCAAAAGCGCCGATGGGGGTGTCTGCCGGCGTACCGCAACCGACACCGTCGATATTAAAGAGCCCAAGTTTCGTGAGGTTCGGCGCGTGCAGCTCCAGCGAGGTCGTCAGCGACGCGAGTGTGTTGCATTTCCCGTCGCCAAAATCCGCTGCGTCCGGCTCATTCCCGATGCCGAAGCTGTCGAGCACAATGATGAATACGCGTTTGATACCAGCCATTGCCGTCTCCTTCCTCCGTTAGGCGATGGACGCCTCCAGTGCAATCTCGATCATCTCGCTGAACGAGGTCTGACGCTCCTCCGCCGTGGAGGGCGGCTCGTCACTGACGAGGTGGTCGCTGACGGTAAAGAGTGCGAGCGCACGCACGCCGAACTTCGCCGCGATGAGGTAGAGTGCCGCCGCCTCCATCTCGAGGCCAAGGACGCCGTAGCTCGCGAGCTTCTGGATGTCCATTTCGTCATCATAGAAGCGATCCTGCGACATCACGTTGCCGACGCGCACCGAGATGCCCTTGTCCGCCGCTGCCTGATAGGCATGACGCAGCAGGTCAAAGTCCGCCACCGGTGCAAAGTTGACCGAAGCGCCGAAGATGTTGCGCGGCATGGAGGAGTCGGTCGTCGTCGCCTGCGCGATGAGGACGTCGCGGATGTGGATATCCTTGTGGCACGCGCCGCAGCTGCCGATGCGGATCAGTGTCTTGCAGCCGTACTCGCGGATGAGCTCGTTGACGTAGATGGAGATCGAGGGCATCCCCATGCCCGTCCCCTGCACGGAGATGGGATGTCCCTTGTACGTGCCGGTGTAGCCGAGGATATTGCGGATGTTCGTGTACTCCTTCGCGCCCTCGAGGAAGTTCTCGGCGATGTACTTGGCGCGGAGCGGGTCGCCCGGCAGGAGAATGCGCTCGGCGATTTCGCCCTTCGCTGCGGCAATGTGTGGGGTTGGCATAATGTGTACCTCTCTTTCGTCATGATAGAAATTTTTATTGTAAACCGCCATAGCGGTCTATGTCACTGTGCTGCCTCAAAGACGAGCTGCAGGAGAAATAGTACGCCGAGGACGTAGGAGAGCGTTCCAAGCTCATGGCGGCGTCCCGTGAACACTTTCATCATGGGGTGCGCGGCGAATCCAAACGCCAGCCCCGTCGAGATGCTGTTCGTCAGAGGGATGAGCACGATGATGAGGAACGCAGGGAACCACTCGGAGAAATCCTGAAACTGGATGTTCTCGAGATGCTGCATCATCAATGCGCCCGTGATGATGATGACGGGCGCAACCGCCGCCTGTGGAACGTAGGCGAGCAGCGGAATGAAGACGAGTGTGAGCAGGAACAATGCGCCGCCGACGAGTGCCGTCAGCCCGCTCCGCCCTCCTTCGACAATGCCCGCCGCACTCTCTGCGGCAGCGACGGTCGGGCTCGTTCCGAGCACCGAGGACAGCACCGCCGTCAGGGACGAGGCGCGGAATGCATTGCGAAATTTTTCCGTATCGGGCAGCAGTCCTTCGAGCAGGCCGATGGACTCAAAGACGAGGATCATCGTCATCGAGAAGACCGCGAGCCAGAACGAAACGGTCAGCATGGAGGAGAAGTCCTCTGCAAAGAGCAGTGCACCGTACTCACCGAGCCGCGTCATATCAATCTCAATCGTATTGGCTTGAACCAGACCGAGCGCATTGGCAATGACCGTCACGATGAGGATGGCGATGAAAAATCCGCCCTTCACCCGCCGCTGGTAAAACAGCAAGCTCAGCACGAGGCCGAGGAGCGCGAGCAGCGCAGAGGGATTCCGCAGATCGCCGAGCGCGAGAATCGAGTTCTCGCCGGCGCGGATCAACTCTGCCTTCTCCAGACCGATCTCCACGAGGAACAGTCCGATGCCCGCCGTCACAGCGTATTTCAGCGATTTCGGCACGGCATCCGCCAGCACTCTGCCCGCACGCGTCACCGCCAGAGCAAAGAAGATGAGCGCTGAGACGAGCGAAATGGCAAGTGCCTCTGCCAGCGGAATCCCATGTTCACCACGACGGTATACGTAAAGAATGCATTGATGCCCATGCCGGGCGTCAGAATGATCGGCGCATCCGCCCAGAACGCCATCAACAGGCACCCGATCGCCGAGGCGAAGATCGTCGCGAACACGCTCAGCTCCGCCGGGATCCCCCCGTCTGCAAGGATCAGCGGGTTGACGATGACGATGTACGAGATGGCGAAGAACGATGTCAGCCCCGCCATCACCTCCACGCGCCTATTGGGCACGTTGTTCGAACTCATATCTCATCCCCCCTTTAATCCGAGTATATCAAATAAAATAAGCGAAAAAAAAGGACATGTGACTTTTCAGCGCGAATTTTTTTCGTTAAAATAGAGAAGAAATGATACATCCAGCGATTTCCATACAAAGAGGAGCATCACCATGCTTTTGCCGTCATTTCCCGAAGTGCCGCCGCACCTTCTGCGCACGGCACGTCCGCTCACATTCCAGCCCGACGAGATCATCCGCTGCAAAGGGACGCATGCCGACACGGTCTACATCCTCCTCGCGGGACGCGTGCGCATCATCAACGAGTTCGCAAGCGGTGATCGCTATGTGTTCGCCATCGCCGACCCGCCCACATTCCTCGGTGAGTACGAGGCACTCGCTGGTACGCCGTACTATGCCGCGACGTGTGAGGCAGAGACGGTATGCGACCTGCTCGCCATCAGCATTGACGCGTTCGGTGCATGGCTCCAGCACGACGCGGCAGCAGCATTTTCCGTCGCCTGCATGATCGCGCGAAAATCCTGGCCCATCTCGGACGAATACGGTCAGATCAAATACCTGACGGTGCAGTCGCGTCTCCTCGCCTACCTGCAAAAGCAACTGCCCGCGACCGATGCCGCCGTGCGCCTCCCCATGCGGCGGCAGGACATCGCCGATGCCATCGGCACGAGCCTGAAGACGGTCAATCGCAGCGTCGAACGCCTCCGCGCAGAGGGGATACTCTCCCTCGACCGCGGCAAGATCGCCCTCACCCCCGACCAATGCGCCAAGGTACGGACAATGGATGTGCACCAAAAAACATAGGGATCCTGCGGCACTGATTCGGTGATACACGAAAAGGTGCTGCACGTTTTTTCGTGCAACAGCTCCTAATTGTTTCGTTCGCTGCGCTCTCTCAACCGTGTCACGCCCCAAATATAGGTTGCTGTACGAAACGTGCTCGCTTCGTACAGCAGCTTTTTTCATTCCCGCAAAGCCGACCGCAAACACTTGACAGTATATATATATATATATAATAGGTTTAGTAGTTTTTTTGAGATCATTAGATGTGGGGCGCGGATTTTAGAATAGGATTGCCCCCATCAAATCAAAGGAGTGACAGAGAACATGAAAACACTACGTCACACATTTCTTGCGGCGGGGTTCTTCCTCATCCTCTTCCTGATGCAGGGCGGGCTTGCCCACGCACAGTATGCATGGGAGCAGCAGGGGCTGCGCTACAACAGTTGGGGGTTGGATGACACCCCCGGCACATTTATCCTGAAACGTGACATGCCAACAGGCACAGCGGGTTCGGGCATCCCGCAGGGAGATTACCTTATCGAGGACTATTCCCAGTCAGGTTGGGACAAGACATTCGACTACAACAGCGAAACGAAAACATTCACCATCTACGACGGGCGTGGACCGAGCGAGGAGCTGCACTTCCTCGGCGCCGGTCAGCTCATAGTGAAGGAGCGGCTTCCTGAGAACAGCGACGCAAGCGGCGTCTATGAGGTGGACAGTGCGGGCATCTACCGCTATGACTCGCATGCCATTCCGCACTACATTACCGACGCGATGGAGTATTTCTTGGAGAGCGGAGAGGGCGTCACGTTCTCCTCCACCGTTCCGGGCGATGGCAGCTGGCGCAATTTCAGCGTGCGCAGGAATACCCAACAGACGAATGCCTCGAACGAACCGCGCTACATCCTCATCAACGCAAACAATTCACATGAATGGGTCGCATTTACCTACGACGATTCAAATGGTGTCTTCACAATGTATGATGCGAACTCGGAAGACGAGCCGTATGCCTATCGACGTTTCCGTTCCGACGGGGTGTTGGAGAACAGATCTGTCGGTGATGAACATGGAGCAGCAACAGGTCTCTACACAAGACAAGGGAATGGGAAGTACTACGGTGATTATTCGAGTATTGCAAAATACATAACCGACGGAATGCTCCTTTTCCTCGACAACATCGACTGACACAGCACATTCCTCACACAAAAAGCGCGGCACGCACGCCGCGCTTTTGTGCGTTTGGAAATACTTGTCAAAGCGCTGTTTTGACGATAAACTATATTTGACAATGAATATTCTGTATTGATACAACAGCTTCCAAAAATTATGGACACAGTTCAATTGCCATTACAGCTGATCTTTATACACACGTCATGCAAACGACGAAGGAGGAAGCTGGCGGGAAAATCACCGATTACGTTTTTGGCACGCACGAGAAATGACAATCTTGCAAAAAAACCAAAGCTCCGATAAAATATAGGCAGATCATTTGATCTGAGGTGATGCGCATGGATATTAACCAAAAGAAAAAAATCGCTACCTTGAGAAAAATCAAACAGCTTCGGTTGATGGATGACATGTTCTTTAACAGCTGCTTTGATGGGAATATCCCCTGCATGGAGGTCGTACTCCGTGCCGTCATGGGAAATGATCGTCTGTGCGTGACGAAGGTCATTACGCAGCAGAGTGTGCCGAATCCCTACGGACGTGCCGTACGATTTGATGCACTCGCGACCGATGGTGAGACCGTCTACGATGTGGAGATCCAGCGCAGCGACGAGGGGGCAATTCCACGTCGAGCGAGGTTCAACAGCAGCATGATTGATTCGCGTGAGGTCAGCAAGGGAACACTCTTCCCCGATCTGCCGGAAACCTACGTCATCTTTATCACGGAGCATGACGTATGGAAACGCGGAAAGCCGCTTTACACGGTGCGGCGAACATTCGAGGATACTGAGGAGATATTCGACGATGGCGCTCACATTCTCTACGTCAATGGAGAATATCAAAGTGAAAGCCCGCTGGGGCGTCTCATGCACGACTTCTTTTGCATTGATCCGAACGATATGTATAGCGACGTGCTCGCCGAGCGCGTACGCTTTTTCAAAGAAAACGAAAAGGGGGTTGCCACTATGTGCAAGGTAATGGAAGAAATCTATAACGATGGTATTGCTATTGGCGAAGTTCGCGGCGAGGTTCGTGGTGAAATTCGCGGTGCAGAAACAGAACGTATAAAAAGCATCAAAAACCTCATTTCAAGCCTAGGCATCACCGCCGAAGCTGCAATGGATGCGCTGAAGATTGCCAAGGACGATCAACCAAAGTACTTAACACTCCTCTAAGGAGAAGTCTGCATCACTTTCAGCGTATGCTTCTTCAAAAAGTGATGACATAGAAAGGGGCTGCGGCACAATCGCTGCACCACATGAAAAGGGCGCTGCACGAAGCAAAAACTTCGTGCAGCGCCTTTTTTAGTGCCCCTTCAACCGCGGACGCGGTCCCCTTCCCCGTCATAGCGGGGAAGGCTTAGCTTGGCTTAGAAAGTAGAAGACGGGCAAAGCGATTATGCGTTTTCCCTCTTGCGCTTCGACCGATAGCCGAGCCAGAGCACGATCAGCCATACGGGCAGGATCGGCACGGCAATCTGCATCCCGGGGATCTGTGCCATCATGATGACAACCCCCGCGAGGAAGATGAGACAGAGGTAGTTGATCCACGGATAGAACGGTGTGCGGAATTTGATCGGCTTTCCCTCACGCGCGCACTGTCTGCGGAATTTCAGATGCGTGACGACGATGGTCGTCCAGCTGATGACCGCCGCACAGGTCGCAATCGCAATCAGGTAGAGAAATGCGTCCCCCGGGAAGAAGTAGTTGAGAAAGACGACAATAAGCGTCATCCCCGAGGAGATGAGGATGCCGCGCACGGGCACCCCGCGGTGCGAGAGCTGGCAGAGTGCCTGCGGTGCATCGCCGCGCTGTGCGAGTCCGTAGAGCATACGGCTGTTGCTGTAGATCGCGGAGTTATAGACCGAGACCGCCGCCGTGAGCACGACGAAATTCAGGATATGGGCCGCCGCAGGGATGCCGACGTTGCGGAAAATCTGGACAAAGGGGCTCGCATCCGCGCCGACCTCGTTCCATGGCCAAAGAGCCATAAGAATCGCCATGGTGCCGACGTAGAAGATGAGGATACGCCAGATGACCTGATTGATCGCCTGCGGGATGGTATGGTCGGGATCCTCTGCCTCCCCCGCCGTGATGCCGATGAGCTCGATGCCGCCAAACGAGAACATGACGACCGCCGTTGCGAGGAGGAAGCCCCACCAGCCATTCGGCAGGAATCCCCCGTGCGCCCAGAGGTTACTGATGTTCTCGGGGAACGGTGCGCCCGTCACGAGCAGCCAGCCGCCGAGCCCGATCATGAGCACAATCGCCGTGATCTTGACGAGTGCCATCCAGAACTCCATCTCGCCATAGGCACGCACATTCGTGAGATTGAGGATGGTGATGACCGTGAGACAGACGAGCGCAGAGAGCCACTGCGGCAGATCGGGCAGCCAAAAGTTCATATAGATGCCGACCGCCGCCAGCTCCGCCATGGAAACGATGATGTAGTTGAACCAGTAGTTCCAGCCGGAGAGGAAGCCCGGAAAGTCGCCCCAGTACTTTCCCGCATAGTGACTGAACGAACCGGAGACCGGCTCATCCACCGCCATCTCGCCGAGCATCCGCATGATGAAAAAAATCATGATGCCGCCGAGCAGGTATGCGAGCATAACCGCCGGCCCCGCGAGCGCAATCGTCGAGACAGAGCCGTAGAAAAGCCCCGTACCGATTGCGCCGCCGAGGGCGATCATCTGGAGATGCCTGTTCTTGAGCCCGCGCCGAAGGGCGGGCGATGCTTCCTTTTCCTGCATAAATCCTCCGTCCAAAAAAACAATCCTATCCGCGCTGACGCGATTTTTAGTGCCTGTTCCACTTCGCGTTTTGCCGCCTTTTTCCTTCAGCGACTGCCGCTTGTCGTAGTTATGCTTGCCGCTCGCAAGTGCTAGCTCGAGCTTTGCACGGCCGCGCTTGAAATAGACCTTCAGCGGGATGAGCGTCATGCCTTTTTCTCGCGTCTTGCCAAAGAGCTTCAGAATCTCCGCCTTGTGCATGAGCAGGCGGCGCACGCGCAGCGGGTCATGGTTGAACTGATTGCCCTGATCGTAGGGGCTGATGTGCATGTGGTCGAGGAATACTTCCCCGTTCTTGATGTAGGCGTAGCTGTCGCGCAGATTTGCCTTGCCGGCGCGCAGGGACTTGACCTCCGTACCGACCAACTCCATCCCTGCCTCGTAGGTCTCGTGGATGAAGTAGTCGTGCCGCGCCTTGCGGTTCTCACAGGCGATCCGTACGCCCTCGTTTTCTTTCCCATTGATGTTCCTCATTCGGTGCCTCGCGTGCCGCCCTCCGTCTTGCGATTCATGCGGCGTGCGGGGCGCGGCGCGCGGCGCGGCTTCTCCGTCCGCTCTGACTCCTCACTCCGGCTGCGGTAGCCCGGCGGATCGGGCCAGACCGCACTGTTGAGCCCCGTCACCTTGACGCGGTGATAGTCGCGTCCGGTGCGCTCATCGTCACGACGGTTCTCACTGCGACTACGTCCGCCGCGTGACGGGCGGTCTGCGTTCGGCTTTCCGCCGTGCTCACTGCGCCGCGAGGCCGGCTTGCCGTCCGTCCGTGCCTTGCGCGGCACGCTCTCCGCCGCCGCATGGGCGGCGCGGTCGCCCTTCTGGGCATGTCGGCCGCTCGTACCATGTGCGCCGCGCGTTTTCCTGCGCCGTTCGCCATGGCTTTCGCCGGCTGCAGCGACGGGAGCGTCGCGGCGCTCGCCCTTCCTGCGGCGCGGGCTGCGCGTCTGCTCCGTCCCCGCCTCCTTCTTCGCGGGGCGCGGGGCAGTGCCGCGTTTCGCAGGAGCGGCCGCGTTCGGTTCGTAGACGCCGTTGTCCTTCAGCACGAAGTCGAGCGTCCGCGCCTGTACGTCGGCGCGCGTAATGATGATGGTCACGGTGTCACCGAGGCGGTAACGCGTACCCGTACGCTCGCCCACCATCGCATACTGATCCTCGACGTAGGTATAGTAATCGTTGATCATGGTCGAGACGTGAACCAGTCCCTCAACGCCGTTCTCGAGCTCGACGAAGATGCCAAACGCCGTCACGCCGCTGATGACGCCCTCGTAGGTCTCGCCCACGAACTGCGCCATGTACTCGATCTTTTTTTCATATCGGTCGTCTCGCGCTCCGCCTCGATGGCAATACGCTCACGCGCCGAGGAATGCTCCGCCGCCTCGGGGAGGAGCGCACGCAGACGCTCGCGTTTCTCCGCCGCGATATGCCCCGTGGCGAACGTCTCACGCAGGAGACGATGCACGAGGAGGTCGGGGTAGCGTCGGATCGGCGAGGTAAAATGCGTATAGTAGCGCGCCGCAAGGCCAAAGTGCCCAAGGCTCGCTGTCGAATAGCGTGCCTGCTGCATCGAACGCAGGGCGACCGCCCCAATGATGCGCTCCTCAGGCTGTCCCTTGACACGGTCGAGCACCTGCTGGATGTCAGAGGGGGCGCACCTTGCCGTCCTCATCGACATGGAGGCGCAGGCCGAGTGCCGCGAGAAGGCTCTGCAGACGCTCGATCTTCTCAGCGGTGGGTGTCTCATGCACGCGGTAGACGAACGGCTCTTCCTTCAGCTCCATGTGACGCGCCACGGTCTCATTTGCCGCGAGCATACACTCCTCGATGATGGACTCGCCGACCGAGCCCGTGCGCTTTTCGAGAGCGACAGGATGTCCATCGGCATCGAGTTTTACCTTGACCTCGGGCAGCTCAAAGTCAATCGAGCCGCGCCGATGACGCTTGGCACGCAGCACCTCGCGCAGACGGCGCAGCGTCTCGAGCATCGGGCGGATGTCGCCGTTGTCCGAGACGAACGGCTCATCGCCGGCAAGGACGCGGTTGACGAGCGTATAGGTAAGGCGGCGCGCAACATGGATCACGCACGGCACGATCTCATAGCTCTTGACCTCGCCGTCCATGCCGATCTCCATCTCGCACGCCATCGAGAGACGATCCACACCCTCGTTCAGACTGCAGATCCCGTTCGACAGCTCCTTCGGGAGCATCGGAATCACGCGGTCGACGAGATAGACGCTCGTCCCGCGCCGCGCCGCCTCACGATCGAGCGGCTCACCCGCACGGACATAGTGGCTGACATCGGCGATATAGACGCCGAGGAAGAACCCGCCGTCCTTCTCATAGGCGTAGACACCGTCGTCGATGTCCTTCGTATCCTCACCGTCAATCGTGACAATGGGGAAATCACGTCGATCCCGCCGCCCTGCATACTCCTCGGGAAGCGGATCCTTCGGGCAGCGCGCCGCCGCCTCTGCAACATCGGGCGGGAACTTCTCATCGAGATCATAGGCGCGCATGACGGCGAGCACATCCACGCCGGGGTCGCCCGTCTTGCCGAGCACCTCGACGACGCGCCCCTCGGCGCTCCTGCGCTGCTCCGGCCACTTCGTGATCTCAACGACGACCTTGCTGCCCGTCTTTGCCCCGCCAAAGTCCTTTTTTTCAGCACAAAGACATCGCGCCCGATCTTCGTGCTGTCGGGCGTGACGAAGCCGAACGCCTTGCTGCGCTCGAACGTGCCGACGATATGCGTATTGACGCGCTCGAGGATGCGGATGATCTCCCCTCGCGCGCGCGTCCCGGCTGCTCGGACGGCGTGACGCGTGCGACCACGCGGTCACCGTGCATCGCCGTCCCCATCGCACTGCCGGGGACAAAGACATCCGTCTCCTCCTCCGTCTCACGCACATCGGGGATGATGAAGCCGAACCCCTTCGGCGACATGGAGAGCCGCCCCACCACGAGATTCATGCGGCTCGGCAGACCATAAAGGCCGCTGCGGTTGCGGATGACCGCACCCTCGGCCTCAAGCGCGGCAAGAGCATCGGAGAGCTCCTGCCCTTCGCTCTCCGGGAGCCCCAGCCCCGTACGCAGCTCCGCCTCAGGCAGCGGGCGATAGGCGTCCTCCCGCATAAAGGCGTAGATCCTCTCCTTGAGCGTATCCAGTTGTTCCTGTTCCATATTTTCCTCTTTTTTCGTTTCTACGATCTTCTTCCCTGCACAGCCTTCTCCAAAAAATCTGCCGTGCGCTCAAATACGCGCTCCCTGACCCCCTCGTCGAGCGGAAGCAGATGGCCCGCATCAGGGAGAATCACCGTCTCACAGTCCGTGCTTGCCACGTGTGCGCGCAGCTCCTCGGCGCTCTTTGGATCCGCCGTATGGTCACGCGCTCCGTGGACGATCAGGAGCGGCGCGTGCACCTTGCCCAGCTCGCTGCGGGCAGCGGCGATCACATCCATCATCTCATGCACAGAGACGAGCGGCATACGCCGATAGGTGTTGTTCGCTCCCTGCGGAACGTTCGCCAGTTTGCGGCGCGCCTTCGGCACATAGCGACCGACGCTCGCCGCGCGCGTCGGCAGATGCTCGATCCCCTGCTCGCGCGCAATGATCAGTGGCGCACCGAGGCTCACAACACAGGTGACCTCCGCCTCGACCGAAAGCAGCAGGGCAAAGATCGCCCCCATCGAGTGCCCCACGACGGCGATGTCGTCACACGCACCACGCAGAATCGCGTAGCCGTCACGCACAGAGTCCATCCAGTCCTCATGCTCCGTACGGCTGAGATCCTCTGCGGTCGTCCCATGCCCCGCAAGTCGTATGGCAAGCACCGTAAAGCCGCGCGCATAAAGATACTCCCCCATGAGACGCAGCTCAGCGGGAAGCCCTGTGAATCCATGAATGAGGAGGACACCATGCCGTCCGCCCGGCAGAAAAAAAGGCTCTGCGCCCAGTAAATGCATGACGTATCCCCCTTCCGACAAAACGATTCCATGCATCCCAAAACAAAGCCCTGCCCCGCAGAGCGGCAGCAGGGCTCCTGCACGGATACGATCAGCTCGACAGCCGCGCGATAATGATCGTAATCACCCCGAACAAAATCGCGAACACGACGGTCACGCGTGCGAGCAGCGCATCCATGCCGCGTGCCTTGCCCGAGAACACCGTATCCTCGCCGCCGTCCAAGCCGCCCATGCCGGCAGACTTTGCCTCCTGCCCGAGCACGGACGCGATGAGGATGATCGCGACGATTGCATCAAGTACCATTAAAAGCGTGAGCAAGAAAAAGCCCCTTCCTTCTTAAAATGAACGATATTTTGTAATCATAACACAGAGAACGCAAACGTGGCAAGCGAAATGTATCCGCACCGCCATGCGGATTCCGTCACTTCTCCCCGCTGGCGGTCGGGAGCTCCTGTACCACGAGCATCGTATGCGGCATACGCAGCAATACACGCGTAATGCGGATGCCCTCTACCTCCTCCACGTAGAGGAGTGCGCCCGCATGCGCCGCCATCTGCCCGACGCGCGGCACCTCACCGAGCTGGTCATAGAGCCAGCCGCCGATGCTGTCCACATCCTCATCCACGATGCAGACGCCGAGGAGATCGTCGACCTCCTCGAGCAGCAGCTTCGCATCGATGGAGCAGATATCGAGTCCGCGCCACTCGACGCTCTCACGCTCGACATCGAACTCGTCGCGGATATCGCCGACGATCTGCTCGATGATGTCCTCGACGGTCACCATGCCCGCCGTTCCGCCGTACTCATCGACGACGATGGCCAGCTGCGAGCCCTGCTCCTGCATCGTGCGCAGAAGGATGCTTCCGTCCATGCTTTCGGGAACAATGAGAGCCTTGCGGATGTAGCGGCGCAGATTCAGCCGCTCTCCGCGCATGAGCGGCGGCAGAAGATCTTTCACATGGATAAAGCCGATGATGTGATCTTTGTCCTCGTAGCAGACAGGATAGCGCGTCTGCTGCTCCTCGATGATGGTCTTGATGCGGTCGGCGGGCGGATCATCGAGATAGAGGCAGATCATATCCGTGCGCGGCACCATGATCTCACGTGCGTTCAGCTCGGTAAAGGAAAAGACCTTGTCAACGAAGTCCGCCTCCGTGCTGTTGATTAGCCCCTGGCGAAAGCTCTCCTTCATTAGGAGACGAATCTCCTCCTCCGTGTGTGCGTCCTCGTTTTCGCCCTTGACCTCATAGCCGAGTTTGCGGCTGATGTGATTCGCCACCGTGTTGAGCACCCAGACAAAGGGGCGCATGACGCGGCCAAAGAGCACCATGGGAAACGCGATCGCAAGGAGGATGCGTTCCACGTTGGCGATCGCCATCGACTTCGGCGTCAGCTCGCCAAGCACGATGTGAAGCGAGGTGATGAGGGTAAAGGCAATCGCGAGCGCGACCGTGTGCCCGACCTCGTCCGGCAGCCCCATGTGCTGCGTCGCGGGCAGAATCAGCACGGCAATCGCCGGCTCGCCCACCCAGCCGAGGCCGAGCGAGGCGAGCGTGATGCCGAGCTGCGTCACGGACAGCGAGGAGTCGAGGTGATCGGTCAGCTGCTTGGCGTATTTCGCACGGCTGACGCCCTCGGCGATCAGCGTCTCAAGGCGCGACGGACGGATCTTGACGCAGCAGAATTCCGCCGCGACGAAGAATCCATTCATAAAGATCAGAAAGATAACGAGCAGTAAATCGAGTAATGTGGGCAATATGTCCACGAATCAAGGCCTCCTTTAGGCAGGGATAATCAATCGAGCTGTTTCACATCGAGTTTCATGCGCGCGGCGAGTGTCTTCAGCCGCTCCACTTCCTTTGCATCGACGAGCGAGATGACGGCACCCGCTTTGCCCGCGCGCGCCGTCCGTCCCGCACGATGACGATAGGTGCGCACATCCTCGGGCAGATCGACTTGGACGACGCAGTCCACATCCTCGATGTCCAGACCGCGTGCAGCAAGGTCGGTGGAAATGAGGAGCTGTGCACGCCCCGCGCGAATCGCATCGAGGGCAGCTCGCCGCTGGTCGCGCCGCTCGCCGCCGAGCAGAGCGGCGACGCGGATACCCTCGTACTGCAGCTTTTTCCACGGCTTTCGCCGCATCGAAGCTGCGTCCGACAAAGACAAGTCCCCGACGAATCGGCAGGCGGCGCGTCAATTTTTGCACAGCCTTTATTTTATCACGAAATGACACAATATGATAGTAGTTTCCACACGTCGTTTCCTGCGCCGCCGCACGGATGATGCGCGGCGTGCAGAGCTCCTCCGCTGCCTGCACAGCCCCTGCGGCCGCCGTCGCCGAGAACAGGAGCATCTGCCGATCACGGGGCAGGAGGTGCAGGACGGCACGCGCCTCCGCGCTGTGCTGCCTGCCGAGGAGACGATCGAACTCATCGAGTACACAGAGGCGCACCTCCTGCAGTTTTAGTTTGCGGAGGCGGTGCAGCTCCACGATGCGCGGCGCGGAGCCGACAATGAGCGCAGGTTTTTTTTTCAGCGCATCAATCTGCCGCTGCACATTCGCCCCGCCGATGAGTGCCTGCACCCCGACAGAGAGCCCCGCCGCCTGTACGAGCTCCCGCGCGACGCCGGCGATCTGCATTGCGAGCTCATGCGTCGGTGCGAGGACGAGTACCTGCGCCGCGCGCACGGCGGGGTCGATGCGCATGAGTGCGGGCAGGAGGTAGGCGAGCGTCTTGCCCGTTCCCGTCGGCGCCTCGCCGATCAGGCACTCACCCGCACACGCGGCAGGAATCACCTCCCGCTGGATCTCCGTCGGCTCCGTGATGCCGCGCGCAGCCAGTGCCGCCGCAAGCGGCGCGGGCACGCCAAGTGATGTAAAGTCCATCGTATCCTCCTGCGAAACAGATCTAAATCTTAGGGAACCGCTTGCGGTGGTGGGGGGGCGCCATGAGCGATACAGGAAACTCGCCTTACTGGTCAAAAAAACAGCGCATCCATCTCCGCCTGCTCATCTGCCGTCGGCGTATAGCTGCGGCGCGCCGTCATCGCGGCGGCAGGGGAGACGCGTGCCCGTCCCGCCCGCAGAGCCGCGCGGCACACGCAGCCCGGCAAAGTTCGGCTTGCCGCCCGCATCATCCGCCGTCATGCGGCACTGCGGAAATGCCGAACAGCCCCAGAAGTCACCGTGCTTTCCCTTGCGCTTCAGCATGACGCCGCGCCCGCAGGCAGGGACAGGGAATCCCTCGCCGCCCGCCATCTGCGCCATCCGCGCTGCATCACAGAGATCACGCGCGAACGCCGCCTGCCCCGCGAGGAACTCCTCGGGCGTCCCCACGCCGTCCGCCATCGCGTGCAGCTGATCCTCCCAGATCGCCGTCGCATCGGGGTACGTCATCGTGTCGGGCAGTGCGTCGATGAGCAGGTACGCCTCCGCCGTCGGCGTCAGCACCTTCTTCTTGCCCGCAGCATGGAGAAACTTGCGGCGGATGAGATCCTCAATGATGCTTGCGCGTGTCGCTTCCGTCCCAATGCCGGACACATCGCGTAGCATCTTTTTTTCGCCGCCTCGTCCTTGACGTACTTATGAATCTCCTTCATCCCTTGGAGCAGGGTCGCAGGCGTAAAGCGCGCGGGCGGCTTCGTCTGCCGCTCCTTCATCTCCGCTGAGACGAACGCCGCTGCGTCGCCCTTTTTCATCGGCGGGAGAACCGCACTTTCCTCGTCCTCCTTCTCCGCATCCTCGGACTCGTTCTTCCCCGTGCGATACATCGTGCGCCATCCTGCCGTCCGTTCCGTGCGCCCGCGCGCCGTGAACGTCTCGCCGTGATGCGTCACCTCGGCCTTCGTCTGATCGTAGACGTAGTTCGGGCAGAACTGAGCGATATAGGCACGCGCGATCAGCTCGTAGATATTGCGCTCCACCGCCGTGAGCCGCGCGAGATTCACAGGCACGGTCGTCGGGATGATCGCGTGATGTGCCGAAATCTTCGTGTCGTTCCACGCACGCGACTTCTTCGCAGGATCTGCCGCCTGTGCCCACGCCGCAAGCGGCGTATCAGAGAGGGCTGTGAGATTGCCGAGAATCTTCGCCGCATCCTTGTGCTGACTCACGGGCAGTACTCTGCATCGGAGCGCGGATAGCTAGTCAGTTTTTCCTCGTATAGCTTCTGTGCCGTATCGAGCACCTGCTGCGGCTCATAGCCATAGCGTTTTCCTGCGAGCACCTGCAGGGCCGAGAGCGAAAGGGCAGCGGCGGCGGCTCCTCCTTTTTCTTTCGCTCATACTTCGTCACCGCGCCGTCTGCGGGCGGCGCGCCAAACGATGCCACGGCAGCATTGACCGCCGCAGGGTCCACGAGCCGCCCCTCAGCATCGAGCGGCGTGCGCTCCTCCGACGGCTTCCACCGCGCACGGAACGTCTCTCCTGCCTCTGTGCGAAAGACTGCATCGACGAGATAGTAGGTCGCGGGCGTAAAGTGCTCGATCTCGCGCTCGCGCCGCACGACGAGTGCCAACGTCGGCGTCTTGACCCGGCCGATGGGCAGGACGAGCCGTGCATGACCTGCCCGCCGCGCTGCGAGCGTATAGGCACGTGAGAGATTCATCCCGATGAGCCAGTCCGCACGCGCACGCGCCAGCGCCGAACGTTTTAGCGGAAGGAAATCCCCGTTATCGCGCAGGTCATTCAGTGCATCGTGGATGCTCTTGTCATCGAGCGCATTGATGAGAATGCGCCGCACGGGTTTTTTATTGCCGAGATAGTCCAGCACCTCATCCACCAGGAGCTGTCCCTCGCGGTCGGGGTCGCCGCCGTGCACGATCTCATCGGCGCGCGCGATCAGCCCCTTTACCACGGCGAACTGCTGCGCCGCGCTCTCATTCACAACGAGCTGCCACTCCTTCGGCAGGATCGGCAGATCCTCCGCGCGCCAGCGTTTCAGCGCAGGATCGTACTCCTCCGGCTCCGCCTGACGCAGCACATGCCCAAAGAGCCACGTCACCACACCGCCGCCCGTCTCGATCCATCCCGAACCCTTGCGGTGCGGCGCAGGAAGACACGCGGCAAGCGCGCGGCCGACGCTCGGCTTCTCCGCGATGTAGAGCCTCATGAAAACACCTTGATGAGCGCCCAGATGAAAATGACGATCCACAGCACCATTAGAATGGATGCGCCGATGAGCAGCCATGTACCGTAACGCTCCACGCGCCGCTCGCCCTCCGTGCGCGTATGTGCGGGCAGCATGCGGATCAGCAGCGACGTCGCCGCGGGGAGGATCACCATATCATCCACCGCCCCCACGAGCGGAATCGTATCGGGGATAATGTCCACCGGACTGATGAGATAGAGCAGCGAGAGCGGAAAGAGAAATTTCACGACACGCGGCGTATCGCGCTGCAGCATTGCGTAGAGCAGCAGGGCGATGTTGTGCCGCATGGCGCGCAGGAGAACAAGAAATCGCAGCATAAAAGCCTCCGATCATGAAGTAAATATGATCTAGTATACCATTCTGTCCAATCTCTTTCAAACGAAAGGACAGGTGGCATGCACCCGTCCTTTCCGAGATGAAACGAAACGGTCTTACTTCAGCGTCACGAGCGGCTTGCCCGTCATCTCCTTCGGAATGGGAAGCCCCGCCAGCGTGAGGAGTGTCGGTGCGATGTCACAGAGCGCGCCCGTGTGGATATCCTTCACACGGTCAGAGACGACGATGAATGGCACGGGATTCGTCGTGTGTTTGGTGAACGGCTGATTGTTGTCGTAGTCCCACATCTTATCCGCGTTGCCGTGGTCTGCCGTGATGCAGACCTCGCCGCCGACCTCACGGATGGCATCGACGAACCGTCCGACGCAGGTATCGACCGTCTCGACCGCCTTGATGACGGCAGGGACGACACCCGTATGTCCGACCATGTCGCAGTTGGCATAGTTGAGGATGATGAAGTCATACTTGCGGGACTTGATCGCCTCGACGACCTTGTCCGTGACCTCGACCGCGCTCATCTCAGGCTGCAGATCATAGGTCGCCACCTTCGGCGAGTGCACGAGAATGCGGTTCTCGCCCTTGTACGGCTGCTCGACGCCGCCGTTGAAGAAGAATGTGACGTGTGCGTACTTCTCTGTCTCCGCGATGCGCAGCTGGGTATAGCCGAGATCCTGCACGTACTGTCCAAAGGTATTGTCGATCTCCTCGGGCGGGAACGCCACGAGTGCGTTCATCCCTGCCTCGTACTCCGAGAAGGTTGCAAAGGGGATCTTCAGCGACTCGTCGCGTGCGAAGCCGTCAAACTTCGCATCCACAAAGGCATGTGTGAGCTGACGCGCACGGTCGGGACGAAAGTTGTAGAAAATCGCGCCGTCGCCGTTCTTCATGCCATGATAGCCCTCGACCACAAACGGCACGACGAACTCATCCGTCACACCCTCGGGCTTCTCGCTCGTATCCGCATACGATGCAAGCAGCCCTGCCACAGCGGACTTCGCCACAGTCTTTGCCTTCGCATGGGCAATCGCCTCATAGGCGAGCTGCTCGCGCTCCCAGCGCTTGTCGCGATCCATGGCGTAGTAACGCCCACTGACCGTAGCGATCTTGCCGACGCCGATCTCCGCCGCCTTTTTCTCGACCGCCTCGAGATACTCCTGCGCGCTCTTTGGCGGCACGTCGCGCCCGTCGAGGAAGGCATGAATCCAGACCTCGGTCAGACCCTCACGCTTCGCGAGCTCGAGCACGGCAAAGAGATGATCGTCGTGACTGTGCACGCCGCCCGGGGAAACCAGCCCCATGACGTGCAGCGCGCCGCCGTGCTCCTTGACCCCGCGCACGATGGTAAGCAGCGCCTTATTCTTGAAGAAGTCGCCGTTCTTGATATCACGCGTGATGCGCGTGAGCTGCTGGTAGACAATGCGCCCTGCACCGATGTTCGTATGTCCGACCTCGGAGTTGCCCATCTGCCCGTCCGGCAAACCGACGTACTCCCCCGATGCCTGGATTTCCGTATGCTGGAACTCCTTCATCAGGCCGTCGAGTACAGGCGTCTTTGCCATGGCGATGGCATTGTACTTCAGATCGTTCGGATCGCCATCCCCGAATCCATCCATGATGATGAGCGCAACAGGCGCGTTCTTAAGTTTTGCCATAATATTGGTATCTTTCTAAGAGCTTTCGCTCAAAACTCGTATGGCGCTTCATTTCCGCTGAGCGGAAAATCCACGCCATACAAAATGAGAATACGATAATCAGAAATTCACGATTGCCGCGAAATCCTGTGCCTTCAGCGAGGCTCCGCCGACGAGTGCACCGTCGACATTCGGCTGCTGCATGAGATCCTTGATCGTCGCCGGCTTGACACTGCCGCCGTACTGAATGCGGATCGCGTCGGCTGCCTGCGCATTGAACTTCTTCGCGACGGCCTCGCGGATCGCCTTGCAGACCTCCTCCGCCTGCTCGAACGTTGCCGTCTTGCCCGTACCAATCGCCCAAATCGGCTCATAGGCGATGACGAGCTTTCCTGCCTCGTCCGCTGTAAAGCCCTCGAGCGCGGCGTTGATCTGCGCAACGACGTGCGCGATATACGTGCCCGCCTCGCGGATGGCAAGCGACTCGCCGCAGCAGATGATCGGCGTGATGCCGGCTGCGTATGCAGCGCGGGCGCGCTTGTTGACGCCCCTCATCCGTCTCGCCGAAGTAGTCGCGGCGCTCGCTGTGGCCGAGGATGACGTAGTCCACGCCGATCTCTTTCAGCATATCCGTCGAGAGCTCGCCCGTATAGGCACCGCTCTTTCTCCCAGTGCACATTCTGCGCACCGATGTGGATGTTCGTGCCCTTGACCGCATCGGCGACAGCGGCGAGTGCCGTTGCCGTCGGGCAGGCGACGACCGTGACCTTTGCATCCTTGACGAGCGGGATCAGCTCTTTGACGAGCGAAAACGCCTGCGGCGATCGTATTGTTCATCTTCCAGTTGCCGGCAATAATCGGGGTCCGTGCCATAGTTTTTCTCCTTCTGTATCAAACGTAAATGTTCTTACTTGTCTGCGATGGCTGCAATGCCCGGCATCTCCTTGCCCCTCAAGGAACTCGAGCGTCGCGCCGCCGCCCGTCGAGACGTGGGAGATCTTGTCCGTCAGCCCCGTCTTCTTGAGCGCCGCGATGGAGTCGCCGCCGCCGACGATGCTCGTCGCACCGGCCTCGGTCGCATCCGCAACGGCCTTTGCCACGGCCAGCGTGCCCTTTGCGAACTCGTCGCACTCAAAGACGCCCATCGGCCCGTTCCAGATGATCGTCTTGGCGCCCTTCAGCGCATTGACATACTCCTCGGAGGTCTTCGGGCCGCTGTCGAGTGCCTGCCAGCCATTTCGACCTTGTCGACATCGACGATCTTGACCTTGCCCTCGGCCTTCCACTTTGCCTCGTCGGCGAGCGGGAACATATTCGCAACGGCAACGTCGAGCGGGAGGACGACCTTGACGCCCTTCGCCTCGGCCTTCTTGAGGAGGTCGCGAGCGAGATCCATCTTGTCCGGTTCACAGAGGGGAGTCGCCGATCGGCAGCCCCTTCGCCGCATCAAAGGTATGCGCCATGCCGCCGCCGATGATGATCGTATCAACCTTCTCGATCATGTTGCTGATGACGCCGATCTTGTCGGAGACCTTTGCCCCACCGATGATCGCAACGAATGGGCGCTGCGGGTTCTCGAGCGTCTTGCCGATGTAGTTGATCTCCTTCTCCATCAGGAATCCCGCGACCGTCTCGATGTACTTCGGCACGCCCGCATTCGAGGCATGCGCACGATGCGAAACGCCAAACGCATCGTCCACAGCGACATCAGCAAGCGATGCGAGCTGCTTTGCGAAGGCGGGATCGTTCTTCTTCTCTTCCTTGTGATAACGCAGGTTCTCGAGCAGGAGGACTTCGCCCGGCTTCAGGCCTGCCGCGAGCTTCTCCGCTTCGGGGCCGACGCAGTCGGATGCCCACTTGACCTCACGGCCGAGGAGCTCTGCGAGATGCTTGACGAGATGCTTCGTGCTGAACTTATCCTCACGTGCCTCGGTCGGACGGCCGATGTGGCGAGGCGATGATGAGCGCCGCGCCGCCATCGAGCAGATAGTTCAGCGTCGGCAGCGTGCGCACCATGCGCGTATCGTTCGTGATGTTCATCTCGGCATCAAACGGAACGTTGTAGTCCACGCGGACGAATACCTTCTTGCCCTTGACGTCGATATCCTTAATTGTCTTTTTTTGTTCATGCTGTCCCTCCATAAAGAAACGAGGTCCGGCCCAAACATCGGCCGGACCTCGAAAGATCGTATGCTGTAGGAGGGCATGGAGCATATCCTGCCCTCCCAAGAAAACAATGTTTACTTATCAGCCGAGTTCAGCAAAGTACTTGATCGTGCGAACCATCTGGCTCGTGTAGCTGTTCTCGTTGTCGTACCAGGAGACAACCTGGACGAGCGTGTTGCCGTCGCCCGTGTCGCTGACCATCGTCTGCGTTGCATCGAAGATCGAGCCATAGGTCGTGCCGATGATGTCGCTGGAGACGATCTCGTCCGTGTTGTAGCCGAACGACTCCGTCGCCTCTTTCTTCATCTGTGCGTTGACCTGATCGACCGTGACTTTGCCCTCGACCACTGCGTAGAGGAGCGTCGTCGAGCCCGTCGGGGTCGGAACGCGCTGTGCCGAGCCGATGAGCTTGCCGTTGAGCTCGGGGATGACAAGGCCGATCGCCTTTGCCGCGCCCGTCGAGTTCGGGACGATGTTGACTGCTGCTGCACGGCTGCGGCGCAGATCGCCCTTGCGCTGCGGGCCGTCAAGCGGCATCTGGTCGCCCGTATAGGCATGGATCGTCGTCATGATGCCGCTCTTGATCGGAGCGAGATCATTCAGTGCCTTTGCCATCGGTGCAAGGCAGTTCGTCGTGCAGGATGCTGCCGAGATGACCTTGTCTGCCTTCGTCAGCGTCTTGTGGTTGACGTTGAAGACAATCGTCGGGAGATCGTTGCCCGCAGGAGCGGAGATAACAACCTTCTTTGCGCCAGCCTTGATATGCGCCTCAGCCTTTGCCTTTGCCGTGTAGAAGCCCGTGCACTCGAGCACGACATCGACATCATGCTTGCCCCAGGGGATCTGCGTTGCATCCGCCTGTGCGTAGATGTTGATCTTCTTGCCGTTGACCGTGATGGAGTCCTCACCGGCCTCAACGGAATCTGCATACTTATAGCGACCCTGCGTGGAGTCATACTTCAAGAGATGGGCGAGCATCTTCGGGCTCGTCAGATCGTTGATTGCGACGACTTCATAGCCGGGCGCATCGAACATCTGACGGAAGGCAAGACGACCGATACGACCGAATCCATTGATAGCAACTTTTACTGCCATTGAAATACCCCCTGTGCGTTCCCTAAACATCATGCGCTGCAGGGCTTTCCTGCCGCGCGCTCATTACGCTTTATATTATAAACCATTCCCAATAAAAGTCAAACTGTTTATCCTTCTATCGGCACTCATTTTCATGATTTCTTGACGGAAAATGCTTGCAAAGCCTCTCGAATTTTCGCTAAAATATGACTATGGATAAGGAGGAGCGGCATCATGTTGGAAGCAATCAAAGAAACGGTACTCCACTATGCACAGCAGGCGGAACGCGACGGGTTGTGCCGTCATCGTGCGGGCAATTTCAGCATCCGCGACATAGAGAGCGGCTATATCTGCATCACGCCGACGGGCATGGACCGCATGGAGATGCAGACGGACGATATCGTTGTCATCGACGGCACGGGACACACCGTCGAGGCCTGCAGCGGACAGCGGCCGACGAGCGAACTGATGATGCACTGCGCCATCTATCGGAACCGCAGCGACGTACACGCCGTTGCGCATACACACTCGCGCGCAGCGACCGCCTTTGCCGTCATGAATAAGCCCATCCCCGCCATCGTCTATGAGCTCTCCCTCCTCAGCTGCCGCGAAGGCTATGTTCCCGTTGCTCCCTATGGTCGACCTGGTACACGAGCGGCTGCAGAAAATGTTCTCCAGCCGCTCTCCATTGCCAATGTCGCCCTCATGCAGGCACACGGCGTCGTCGCCGTTGCCGCCGACCTCAAGGAAGCGCTCCTGCGCGCAAGCTACGTCGAAGAACTCGCCGACATCTACTACCGCACCCTCACGGTCCTCGGGCGCGAGCCGGAGACCATCCCGGCAGACGAACTGGCCAAAGTGGAAAGTATCCGACGGTTTGGTTCTTTTCCAACCACCCCCGTGATTATTCTTTCCAGTCTCCCCGTATGACGGGGTGACGAGTGCAGTTGCACTAGTCAACAAAAACTGGACACAAAAACCTAAAAATTAGTCATTAGAATTGAGATACCGTACATAATCATCGAAGATGTGATACACAGAATATCCACGACCTCCATTCAAAGGACACGTATCAAGGAGCCGCACCTTCGTGCTTTGGCGCGAACTGCTCCCGATACTGCTTCGGCGTAAGGTATCCAAGGGCATATGCAGGGCGCTCCTCGTTGAAGAAGCGGATGTAGTCGGATACCTGAGCGGGGACATTCTCCGGCGACGTAATATGGAAATCTGTAAAAGAGTTCGGCCTTGATCCAACCATTAATCGCCTCCATCGCGGCATTGTCTGTCGGTGTGCCGGCTCTGGACATTGACCTGACAATGTTGTACATGGGCAGGAGTTCGTTGTAGCTCTTGGAGGCGTAAACAGAGCCTTGATCGCTGTGCAGGGATGAGCTTCTGATTCGGATACTGCTTCTTGAACGCAAGCACGTCCTGCAAGCCGTCGAGGTAGGTCATACGATCGCCGCGCTTGGATGAGAGCGCATGGGCAATGAGCTCGTCATTCCACAAATCCATATATAGTGTGAGCTCGTAGTATGTGCGCTCCACAAAGGCGGTCATATCACTCACCACACATTCCATGGGGCCGGTAATGCTCACTCCTGCAAGCAGCAGGTTCGGATAGAGTTCTGGACGGATCGCCCGCCTTCTTGTAGCTGTAATGTTTGCAAAAGGCTCTTGATCCCCTGCGATCTTGCAGCATTTGTAGGGCATAGGGATCGGAAAATACGATTCCTTTGTCCAATCGTATCTTGGCATTCAGCCAGCGGTAGCCATGGGAGGAAAGCGCCCATGGTATTCCTGAAAATAATCCGATGCTCTGCACAGCCGTTTCTTCTGTTCGGGTGGATGTTCCACGCTCTTCTTCCAGTTGTAGAAGCTGCTGCGTGGGATTCCGGTCTTTGTACAGAGCAGCCGGATGGGGAACTTTCCGGAAAGCTCCATGATTACTTGGTATTCTTCCTGCCGATAGGAATGAACGTCTTTTCCGCACCAACTCCTTCCACCAGATAACCTTTTTAAGCGTGCCTCTGTGATCTTTTGCCATAAGGAGGGCATCGATGAGTTCTTCTTTCGTCATGGACTGGAGATCTTCTAGGCCGGTGGGAACGAGGGTATGGATTTGGTCTTGGCAAGACCCAAAGCAGCTGCGCACACCTTTTCGGCGGGAGCTGGTTGGCATCCCGGTAGTGGCGCATATAATCCCGTGCGGTCTGCTCGCTGATCCCGTATTCTTCTGCTGCCTCATATCTCGTGAGCTCGCCGCCGTAGAATCCGACGGCCTATGTCCAAACGTTGCTCCTTGGTGTACTTCACGTGGCAACCTCCTGTCTGCATTGGGCGATAGGGCTGTCCGCTGCCTGTCATCCTGTGTACAGGATACTGCAAGCAGTGTCCATTTTCTACCCCTCTGTGTCCAGTTTTAGTTTACCACTTCACAGTCGATGTATCCGTTCTTTTAGCCTCCCCCGTATGACGGGGGAGGGACCACTGCGGTGGTGGGGGCACATTTATTTTTGGAGTAGGGCACACAATGAACACAAACATCCTCGCCATGGAAACCCGTTGCCCTCGACGACAGCGAGCGCGCCCTCGTCATCATCGACCAAACGAAACTCCCGAACTGTGCCGAGTACCTCCATCTCAAAACGCAGGGGCGAAATCTGGACGGCCATCCGTGAGCTGCAGGTGCGCGGTGCACCTGCCATCGGCGACGCCGCTGCCATCGGCATCTACCTCGCCGCACTTGAGATGAGACACCGACGACTACAGCGAATTCGCGCGCCGCTTTCATGCGGCGGCCGACTACCTGAACTCCTCCCGTCCCACTGCCGTCAATCTCTCATGGGCACTGAACCGCATGGAGCGCATCGTCGAGAAACTGCGAGGGAAAGCCATTCCCTGAAATCCGCAGCCTCCTGCGCGATGAAGCCCTCCGCATCAAACAGGAGGATATCGACATCTGCAAAAATAGGTGAGCACGCGCTCACCCTCGTAAAAAGCCCGGCGACGGACTCCTCACCCACTGTAACGCAGGGCCAGCTCGCCACCGCCAAAGTACGGCACTGCCACCGCCGTCATGTACCTTGGCCATGAAAAAAGGCTACAACTTCCGCATCTTTGCCGACGAGACACGCCCCTGCTCCAGGGCGCACGCCTCACCGCGTATGAACTCAGCGCGGCCGGCATGGACGTCACCCTCATCTGCGACAACATGGCAGCCACCGTCATGAAAAACGGCTGGATCGACGCCGTCTTCGTCGGCTGCGACCGCGTTGCCGCCAATGGAGACGCCGCGAACAAAATCGGCACCTCCGGCGTCGCCATCCTCGCCAAGCACTACGGCATCCCCTTTCTACGTCTGCGCCCCCAGTTCCACCATCGACCTCTGCACACCCCACGGGCAGCCGACATCCAGATCGAACAGCGTCCGCCCGAGGAAGTCACCGACATGTGGTACAAAGAGCGCATGACACGCAGACGGCATGTAAAGGTCTATAACCCTGCATTCGACGTCACGGATCATGATCTGATTACGGCGATAATTACGGAGGAGGGAATCTTTAACAATCTCGCGCCCTTCTCAGAAAAAGCATGAGATTCCATGGAGGAATAGGAGGATTTATGACTGAATTCGATTTTTTAAATTCATTATATCGCCTTTGCTGATTTTAACCATGAAAATGATCTTCTCTCACCTGCACAAACAATCTTCTCGGCTGGCACAGGCAAACGGAATGTTCTCTGATATCTTGGGCGATATATACAGGAAGGTGTAATCCCCTCTCGGATAAACTGGCTGCAGCGAAGGAGGGATCGCTATGAAGTACGGCATAAAGATTGCCCAGCTCAATGACGTTGCCACGGCGATATACGTTGCTTATACCAACTTCATGTCGAAAAATAACCAAACAAAACAGTTTGAATACAACTTCAAAAACCTATACGAAGCGATTTGAGGAACGATGGATAAAAATAAATTTTTCATGGGTGAGTTTTTACAGGACAGCTGCATCACAGCAATGGGGCTTTTTCTTGTTTGGTGGCTCAACGGTCTGCATTTAGATATCGATATGGATGCCAGCTTTTATTCCGTGCTATTAGCGTTCTCCCTACATGCTCGCGCTCATCATGCAGCTCATACTGCAGCCGTTTTGCAACAAGCTCAGTGAGCGGGCACGGAAAAAGAAATCAGCAAAATCCAGAGCCGCAATCGAGGCTCTGTGCAACTCACACTACTAGGACTGCACTTCCCCATCCAAAAAACTATATCATATTCGCAAAATACAACAGCGGTATCAATTTCTCCTGTCAAGGAAAACATTGATACCGCCGTCTCTTCTACAGATTCTCTTTATACCACTGGATCGCCTCAGTAATGCCCCGTGAGAAATCATACTCCGGTGCATAGCCGAGGTTCTTTTATCTTCGAGATATCCGCACCGCTGTGCCTGATGTCACCCTTACGCTCAGGGCCAAAGACGGGTTTCAGATCCTTGCCAAAGAGTTTGCTGAGGACGGCATACATCTCATTGAGGCTTGATCGTTTCCCCGCAGCAACATTGTACGCCTCCCCGGCTGCCTTATGCGGTGCAGCACGCCAGGAGATTCGCCTGCACGACATCCTCCCACATAGACGAAGTCGCGTGACTGCTCACCATCGCCATTGATCGTCGGCGGCTCATCGCGCGGAGCACTCGATGAACTTCGGAATCACCGCAGCGTATGCGCCATTCGGATCCTGCCGCCGCCCGCAGACGTTGATAACGCATCCCATAGCAGTCGAGCCCATAATTCAGCGTATACTGATACGCATACTCCTCATCGACAAATTTCGTCACTGCATACGTCGGGGAGACGCCGTCCGACGATCTCCTCCCGCTTCGGCATCGTCTCATCGTCGCCGTAGACGGCCGCGCGAGGCATAGGTCATCTTCTTTACACCATGCTTTGCCGCCGCCTCCATCACGTTCACCGTGCCGATGATATTCGTCATCGTATGCTGACCAGCTGCTCGATGCTCTCCGGCACGCTCACCTCTGCCGCCTGATGCAGTACATAGTCAACGCCCTCGCACGCGCGCGATCGCACGTCGCGGCATCGCGAGATATCCCCGCCAAACAAATTCCAAACTTCGGGTTGCCACGAAATCCTGCGATATTCTTCTCATATCCCGTCAGCAGATTGTCCAGCACGCGCACCCTGTGCCCCATCGATAGAATCGCCTCTGCAAGATTCGAGCCGATGAACCCGGCGCCGCCAGTGACGAGAAATAAACTGTTTTCTGGAGAAAATTGATTGTACGGTGATTCATGATATCCCCTGCCATTCTATGAAAATAGCACTGCTTCAAGATAAGATCTTTTTCGTCAGATCTACGATGTGCTTACGGCTCGATTATACCACAGCAGGGACGCACCGCAAACAACCGCGACGCAATCGAACATCGATAACTCAAAAATCAACTATCTATCGGCTCTTCATATTGTCCCTGCTTAATGACGACAACAGGGTTTCCATCCTCTTGCCCACACAACTTCTTCCACTGAATGATGTTGTATAAATAAAGTTGACAACTTCTTCGCAAGGATTTTGGGAAGCACTGATAAAACACGGATAATAATGCTACGTTATCCACAGGCATCAATTCTACAGTTTTCCCATGCAAAAAGTAGAAAATCATGCCCATAGCTCTTTCCTTCCCCGAATCCTCCATTTGAACGGGAATTTCGAGGAAATGGGCGCACTATCCAATCGTCCTACAAAACGCCCTCTGCCTTCCGCCCTCAAACACATAACGAGATTTGCCGACGCAAAGAGCAAATAAAATGGCTCTACTCCAAAACTAGTGGAAATGGTATAATCACCAAGGGTGATGAAATATGGTTGAGACTTTGACAAGATGCTTGCAGGATCACTGCGGCTGGAAGAGCCGTGGTATATCATAGGAGCAGAATTTTTATGAGGAAGAGCCGGCAATCCATATACATGTAGGCGTAGAACAAAAGCGGCCGCGCTGTGCTGTCCTGTCTGTGGTGCGCCGAAACCAAATGATACGGTTACGAGCCGAAGGAACGAATCTTGCGTCATGCGGACTGCCTGTTTTATCCCTGCTATGTCCACTGCAGACGCCCCCCGTGTTCTCTATGACAAATGCGGTGTCGTTCAGGTCAACGCGCCGTTTGAGCGCACAGAACAGTCGCTTTTACCCTGCTGTTCGAAGTCTACGCCATGCTACTCTTGCAAGACATTCTTCGTGCCATAACCTCCCATCTGCTTCGCTGTGATGAAAAGATTGCTTGCCGCTATCCTTACGTATTGGGTGCACGGCGTGGTAAATCGTATGGATTTTTCCGATATCTGCTCCATTGCCATGAATGAGACATCCTTTCGTCGTGGGCACAAATACGTCACCGTAGCCATCGACGCAATAAGACGCCGTCTCTTCGATGTCGAATCCGGTCGCGACAAAACTGCGGTCAAAAACGTGGGCGAAAAACTTGAGAGGAACACTGGCTACGAAGAGCGTCCATTCTGTCACCAGAGACATGTCCGCAAGCTACCTGTTCGCCGTCGGGAGGTGTTTCGAACGCCAAGCAGCACATCGACAATTCACGTCAAACAGGTGCTACTCAAAGCCTTGGATGCGGTGCGCAGGATGAGCAAAAAGAGTCCGGCAGGAAAAAAGGAGCTCTGTTCCTGTGCCACAAACTGTTCATGGTGCCGGAAGGGCGCATGACCAACAAGCAACGGACAATGGTAACGGAACTTTCCAGCAGTACAAGAAGACAGGATGTGCTTATCGGATTGTCCAGTCTCTGGATGACTTCTATGCGTCGACCTCCATAGTGGAGGCGCAGGCGCAACTGGACAAGCTGTATTCATAGATGCGGCACTGCCGACTGAACTCGATGAAGGATGCCGCCTTGACGCTCAGGAATCACGGCAAAGGAAATGCTGAACTATTTCCACGCAGTCTGACAAAGCGCTTTGTTGGCTTGAATCAACGCGATGATTCAAGCAACAAAGCGCAAGGCTGAGAGGTTTTCATACCTTTAGACATAGCGGATGAGATACGCGTCCGCCCTCGTCGAGTTCTCGGCTATCAAACACCAGCAGAACTGTTTAACACCTTCTTGGATGAAGTGTACACTATTGAAAATACTTCTTAACTAACTTGCTGTTCAACTTGCTCTTGCAATTCACGATAATATTTTTTCACACCCTAAATTGCAATATCAAAGCCCGTCAGCAAGCAGAACTGACGGGCTTCTCGTTGGCTAGAATCTACTTGGATGCAAGTCATTCCACGCGCATTCTACGACCTCTTTATTCTCACAATACCACTGTTGAACAACGCGATTGCAATCCCTCGCTAAGGAAGAATGATACACATGTATTGCCTCTCCTGTTTTTATGAAATACGCATTTTCATATTCTCCGATCTTTACATGAAAGTGCAGTTGCATGATATGCACACTCCCGGCTTCTCACTTCGACATAGCCATTGCCAGGTAAAAGGCCATCGAGAAACAGGCTGAGGCTCTCTCGATTCTCCAACGAGGAAAGATTCCACACTTCCCTTTCCCGCCATCTTCCAAGCAAACCGTTAATGTTCCACCGGGAAATTCATCATGCATAAAGGATAAAATATCTGCTTCGACAGCATACGAAAAACAATTAGTGCCTGCTTCTGCTTCCTCCAGCATTACACCATTGGGAAGCTCTTTGATTTTTATCGCCGATATCACATCCTCCGGAAAGTATGGATCAATGCAGAACAGCTGAAAGAATCTCTTTCTAAAAGCCCCTAATGGATATCGCTCTTTTCTCCATAGACAATATCCTGCCAGCATTTTCCCTGACAAATAGGACGACACCACAAATCCTCTTTTTGAAAAACAAGCACATCATTTTCTCTCTCTGAATTTTATCCAGCAAAGGAATTGTGTGATCCTTTACAGAAGATATGAAGGACGGAATATCGCTGAACTGATTGTCTAAAGAATATTCATTGATATAATAACAATTCTTTTCTTCTCCTTGTTCACAGCCCCACCATCGATCCATATCCAGATCAAATTGATCAAACAAATCGTTGAGATCAAGATCTGGATTTTTACCTCTGATACGTCCAAATTCACCAAATTCGATGGGGTTACATTTCGTTTCACCATCTTTCCAAACAAAGAAATTGACGGCTGCCGTAGAGGCTTCTATCGTTTGTTCGGCAACCCCCGCGCGTATCAATTAAACAAATGATCACTATGTGTCTCGACAAATAGTTGACGATTATTTCGACTGATGAAATATAGAAACTCACACAGGCGCGACTGTGCTTTCGGATGCAAATGTACCTCGGGATTTTCAATAAGAATAACATCTCCTTTCCGACATAAGACACAGCGACAACATGGGTGATAAGATAACTCGTTCCGGCGCTCACATTGGACGGTCTGCAAAACAAGCTTTTCCTGATTTGCTAAATGCGGATTGCTATTATATCTGAGCTGAACATAATCCGTATTAATAATGCGCTGAACACGCATCGTTGTTCCATCTAAAAATGTAATTCAACCAATAATTCACTTGATCCGCCAAGCGATCGCCCTAACTGACCTGCTCCGCTGGCAACTCCTTCTCAATTACGGAATCAGCATGGTTCTCAAGTTTTCCTATAACATACTCACCGGTCTCGTCAAACGCACTAGCACCGAAGCTGCGCCGATAAAGATCCTGAGCACCAATGCGGTGGCACGACAGATGGTGAAATCCCAACTCCCCAATTTAACGGCATGGTTTGCTCATCGTCAACAAGCGGCCACTGCAATTCCTCCCTTATGAGGATCAAAATCATCATCCGAACAAAAGACCTCACAATCGGTCCCATCGGTATGATCAGTTCTTTAATTTCAACCCACCATTCTTTTTCCTTGTTCACAATACGATATACGAATAGGTGTGTCTCTCATATTGTAATTTTGAACTTCACGAAAAATCCCCCAAAAGCAACTGCCGGACCATTCAGTCCATATTCACCACTAGTATTTTTGTGATGCAACTAACAATGCCTGTAGAAAGGTAGATTTTCCTGCGGAATTTCTTCCTACAATTAAAGTTAAAAAGCTGCACATTGGACATCTAATCGGGTAATCGGCTTAAACGCCTGAATTGATACAGAACTAATCATAAAGAATCCAACCTTTCCACTAAGGAATCCATCATTGCAAACCGCTGTTTCACCTGCTTTACGTTGTCTCCTCCCTATCAATCGCTGCAAGATAATCCATGAGGAAAAAGACCTTTTCTGAGAGTTCTTTAAGAATTTATTACTCTTGTTCCCAATACCACATTTCCTGTTTATATTCCATACATTGTAGTTTCAAAAATATTCATAGTTTATAGGATGTGATGGGTAATGATGTTTCCGAAACGCCCCTACCAATCGACGTTATGATGTCCTGTAAAGTTTTTCTGTCTTTACATAAAACTCTTGATATAACGAGTCTTTGGATTCTGTATTCATCTGGCGAAGCATGCACGCCAACAAATCATCGATATCTCCCCGATATTCATATACCTCTCCACTCGAATCTTTGAGCTGTTTTTGCAGAAATAAAAATGAAAAAGAAACGTGTCAACAAATATGCACCTTTCATTCGATGGTCATTCTCAAGACGAATACTGGTTGCAGTTTGAAAAAGACTCCGATTCAGTAATCAAATGAATCATATCTAACATCGATCCATGATACAACGCATTGCGAATCTCTTGTTTATTCAGTATCGTACCGCCTCGATTCACTCGATCAAATATATCAAACAAAAATCGAATCCGGAGTTGGCGGCAAAAATGAGATGCGAGTATATCTGGTAGTCCTCCAGTTGAGACTGATAGATCGAAACTATCTTTAAGATCTCTAAGTATTTTCCGTTTAATTCCTGGAAGGACACGCAGCCCATTAAGAGGAACTGATTTTCCATATACCTAAAGAGAGGCCGTCAGTCGTTGACGCCCATCAACGACAATAAAGGTAGCCCCCTTCTTGTTGCTTAAAGTAAAAATGGGCGAGGGCAATCCCATAAAGATGCTCTCATGAGCTCTGATTGCTGTATTGGTTTTCCTTACACTCCCGACGCTGAAAAGTCGGAGCCAAGTCAAGTTTTTCCTTTTTATATCACGCCACTAGCTCATGAGATGGAAAAAGTCTCTTTTTGGTCCATTTATTTTCCGTATGCACGAACTCATGTCAATATTCGTATAGTTCAATTTATCAACATCATCTTCATATCCGACTCCACAGAGCAGCACCTCCCTAACAGCAAAACGTTTCCTGTTTAGTATTTTTACTCTCTCCTTATGCACCCAATCACTCATCGTTTGATCGCATTCTTCCAACAGAACCACATACCGCCCCTTCACTTCACGATAAATTTCAGCGCTGCATTTTTCATCGTAGGTATGCGAAGACGGGTTTCGTTTCTCCATCATCTCCAGCCACTCCCTATGCGTCCGGTATCAGCCCTGTTTCCAACTCTCACGAATACAGCTTCGCGGACTGTTCACCTCGATTCCGTCATATTGCAACACGGCCTTCATCAGTTTCCACGCAAGCTCAAAACAAAATTCAAAACCGCTGAATCGTTGCATCCAAATACATATCATCCATATCGACATCTTTTTCTCAGTGCAGCTTGCAGCCGTACGAAAGCATGATGATAATCTTTCTTTTTAGACGAATTTGCTCTATTGTCACAAGAATTCTTCCTCCTTCAACGCAAAGCAGGAGTTTCCCTCACGGTCAATCGCATCCCGTAATCTTTGATTGTGCTGTCCACCATAAAGAACAACATCGAACGTATAGGGAAGGCAGCTCGCCTCAAATCAGCCAAAAGCGCAGCCCTAAGATCAAAAATCACTTACAATCGCCAAATCGACATCGGAAGTCTTGTGATAATCCCCTCGTGCACGCGAACCAAACAGCATGACCTTACGAATATGGTCGCGATGCATCTCTAAAATGCGATAGATCTGCTTCCAGTGTTCGCTCGTCAAACCATGCACGCTCATTCACTCTCCCCGTACTTTGTTGTATATATTCTCCCTACGAAATAGAATCCCTTCAAAACAATCAAAAAAAGCAGTATCATATCCCGCATCACGCGTGAATACGATACTGCCTTTTCATTCTTACAGATTCTCTTTATACCACTGGATCGCCTCAGTAATGCCCCGTGAGAAATCATACTCCGGTGCATAGCCGAGGTTCTTTTTTATCTTCGAGATATCCGCACCGCTGTGCCTGATATCGTCCCTTACGCTCGGGTCCAAAGACAGGCTTCAGATCTTTGCCGAAAAGTTTGCTGAGTACGGCATACATTTCATTGAGGCTCGACCGTTTTCCCGCAGCAACGTTGTACGCCTCCCCGGCTGCCTCATGCGGTGCAGCACACGCCAGGAGATTCGCCCGACGACATCCTCCACATAGACGAAGTCACGCGACTGCTCACCATCGCCGTTGATCGTCGGCGGCTCATCGCGCAGGAGGCATTCGATGAACTTCGGAATCACCGCAGCGTACGCACCGTTTCGGATCCTGTCGCCGCCCATAGACGTTGAAGTAGCGCATCCCATAGCAGTCGAGCCCATAATTCAGCGTATACTGATACGCATACTCCTCATCGACAAATTTCGTCACTGCATACGTCGAGAGTCGCCGTCCGACGATCTCCTCCCGCTTCGGCATCGTCTCATCGTCGCCGTAGGCGGCCGCGCTCGAGCATAGGTCATCTTCTTTACGCCATGCTTTGCCGCCGCCTCCATCACGTTCACCGTGCCGATGATATTCGTCATCGTATAGCTGACCGGCTGCTCGATGCTCTCCGGGACGCTCACCTCTGCCGCCTGATGCAGCACATAGTCAACGCCCTCGCACGCGCGATCGCACGTTGCGGTATCGCGGATATCCCCTTGATGAATTCAAACTTCGGGTTGCCACGAAATCCTGCGATGTTCTTCTCGTATCCCGTTAGCAGATTGTCCAGCACGCGCACCCTGTGCCCCATCGACAAAATCGCCTCGCACAGATTCGAGCCGATGAACCCCTGCCCCCCGTGACGAGGAAAAAGACTGTTTTTCTGGAAATGTAATAGTATGGTAGTTCATAGTTCCCCCAGACATCACTTCATAAAAATTCAATCATAATGCAGAAGAAGTTATTAGCGTTTCCTATAACTAGTATCTCACGCCTTTTTGAAACCGCAATTTTCATTGTGAATGCTTGCCCCCTTCTGTTATTTTTCATCCTTCACAATCATATCTATTGCAAAGGAATCTATTATCTTTTCTTTTTCCTTCTTCTTCTCCGCTCTTGTCTTATTCGCTTTTATATTGCTTATCCTCTTGAGATAACAACATGTTTTTTCTCGCCTCTTTAATATCGATAAGATATGGTCTCATAGCAAGGGTGAACATCCCAACTATATCGTTGCATATTATTCCATCCGAGCTGGATACTAAATTTTCGTTATATGGAATAAAAGTATATTTCTTTTCTTTCGTATTATCAGCCGCACGAGGATTTATAAAGTCAATATTATATAATAGTTTCCACAGCGCAATGATCATTTCTTCTCCCCGATTAGATAAATTTTTCTCCATTTATTATAATAGCAGACAAACTATCCTGTGTAGAAAGATGTTTTTACATCATTTGCAGCTAGTTCAAAAGTCACAATCAGCAAAAGATTCAACAACCATTCTCAGATTAGAAAAATATCCTTATTTTTGATTTACCAAATCATTCACTCTCTCTTGAGAATATTTCACAGCGATTTCTTTTGTATATCTCTATCTGAGATTTTATCACGATTATTATCTAATGCATTTTGATAAGCATCGAAACTCAACTGAGATTATATCTCTTGGATTTTCACGGCTTGAAGATACTCAGATAGTCCCCCTAACTTCTACGCTCAGTAGAATTTGGCACTACAATCATTCATTTCCATCAAAAATGCTCATATGTTATACCATAGCCTAAATTGTATTTTTACATACTTTAAGTCGTTGCTCTAGAATAGATTTCAAGTCATCACGGGAAGGATTTGGTTCATATACCATAGACCGTAATTGGTCATATTTATCGATATTTCCAGTATCATTAGAAAAATGTCGCCATATTTCTTTGCGAATAGAGATAATAGGGTATACATTTTTTGAAGTTCCTGTGAGATTTTTGAACAATGCCAACAATTCATACCAAACAATATCATAATAATCAAGACGCGTTGCATCGCATATTTGATCAACATCGTCCAATAAAACATAAAATATTTTTCTCTCATCTGAGATATATGATGTTATTGCTCTTTTTCTAGCAGCAACAGAAGAATTTACTTGAGGAATAAGACTTTTTGATATTACAGTCTGTAATTACTTCTCCCTATGTTTGCAAGTGTTTCCCACCATCTTGATCTATCACTGGTGATGAAATTTCTCCCGCATACACTGCATCACTTTTTCATAATATCTGTATATCGAGAAGTTATGCGATCGGGCATCTTCCCAACAGCTATGCTCATAGCTTTTACGATCGAGTTATGATTGAAGATATAACTTTTGCGGGTGAGGGCATTTTTCCCTCAAAGTCTAAATCATTATAATCAGTAGGAGTAAGTCTTACTACAGGAAAGTTTTTGAGCAGTCTCTTTGTCCAACAAGTACTGAAGAAGTGCACTTTTTCCACTTCCTTTTTCCAACCAAGATTTTTCATCCCCCCTATAGTGGGATCAACGATCTCCATAATATTTTCATTTGCAACAAAAATATCAAGTAGATATGTTTTTCCAACTCTGCTGCTCCATAGCCAAAATAACGATTTAAAAATGTAGATTTGACATTGTAAACACCTTCCTAAAAATACACTTACAAATGATATTGTCAAGAACAGTTGACAAATTTCTCCACGAAACGAACGCTTAAGCAGTCGCGGCAATGGAGTCATAGAACTGTCGACGTTTCACCATCGGAGGAAGCCCACCGTTTGTTGAACAAATCCGACGAGTTGTTTCCCAATAGCTCATGAAGTATCGCCAAACAAGAATCTTCAACTCTTCCGTTGTCATTTTCTTTGTGTCATAGCGTCCGAGAGAAGCTCCGACTTCATGCGTGCCCATACTCTCATAACGCGTGTTATCATGACAGCGTCCACCGGCACTCGTTCATACTTTGACGGATTCCCATAGTGTTGGATTGCCTCCCGATACAGCTGACTCGTGTACCGCGCCGCGATCCGAGTGCAGGATTGCTCTCCCTGAGCATCGGGTGAAGTCATGGCGTTATCAAGCATCTGCACACACGAGAAGCCCTCATATTCGTATCCATAGAAAGTCCGAGCACGCCGGCGTCATAGCAGTCAAAGAGTGCTGAAACATAGAGTTTTCCATCACACGCAGGAATCTCTGTCGTGTCAGTGACACACTTGGGAAAGCGGTGTGTCGGCATGAAAAAGCACGGTGCAGGAGATCCTCCGACATCTGTGCCTCGCCGATCTGTTTTTGTGATACCGTTCGGCTTATGATTGGGACGATGACTCGCCGATCTCTTCCATGATGCGGTAAACGGTGCGTTCACTCGAAACAGGGATGCCTTCATGGCTGCTTGATCTTGAGTGCCTGATACATGCGGATTCTTCCGTAGGTATCGTTGCATTCATCCTCTGCATGGATCTGCATCATGGCATCGGCAAGTTCCTGATATTTCCAGGGGCGGTCTTTGCTCACCAGATACTGATAAATTCCCTGTCTTGTGACATGGAGCAGTCTGCAATAAAAACTGATATTCCCTTTGTGTGCGCCGTCTGCTGCTCTTGAATGCAATAAACTTCATACGTTCGTTTTTGTTGACTTTCAGACGTCGAATTTCCTTATCCTGTGCCTTGAGCTGGGCACGAAGCTGCACGAGCTCCTCGTGCAAACTCAGGGCACTCTGCGGTGTTTTAGGTGCCGCACCCAATATCCAATATCCAAGACGTTGTGCGCGTGTCCATGTATACATCGTGTTCTTGGAAATTCCTAGCTCTTTGGCGGCTTTCGCTTGACCGATTTCCTGCGCCAGCTTGATTGCCTGCACCTTAAATTCGTGATCGTATTGCCTGTTTGCTGCCATTTTGACCTCTCCTTCTCCCTCTTTTGACTTTATCTAAAATCCTTGCGAAAAGTTGTCAACTTCTATTTATACAACATCATACTCTACGAAGTTTTCTATAAGAAAAAGTTGCGGCTCTATGATAAATGTTACGGAGACACTCTGAGCTCGATGTAACATTACAGACTGATAAATGTTACGAAGATACTTTGAGTATCGACGTAGCATTTATTTTTTTGCTTAGAAAGGAGGGATAAGAATGATGGGGATTCAGGATTTATCTCGTATGTTGATGCTTTGCCAGCAGACTGTATAGAGGTAAAAGAAAAGGACACGACACAATTCCATCTGCCGCGAAATAATGAGATTGTGTGTCCGACCTGCGGATCACATTATGTGTATATCGATCATTATCGCACACAGCGTTTGCGAGGTCTCCCAGATACAGCTGGTGCGTATATCTACAATCGTAGGCGTTACCGGTGTACGGACTGTGGCAAAACATTCTACGAACCGAATCCATTTCTTTGCTTGCATCAGAGATCGATTGGGAATCGGCTGCGACAAATTCGAGCGCAGAAAAAAATTACGCAGAAACAGGTAATGGATGCTTGTGGCATTCCTCTCTATTTGTATAAAAGGTATGAGAACGACTTTCATCCGGAAGTGCCGCCGACCTTGGTCGCAATGCAGATCGCCAACTATCTTGGGACGGATGTCCTGGAGATATGGGGAGATCAGCTGGGTGGGGGGACGGCTTAATGTACGTACTTGAAAATCGCCTCAAGGAGATCCGTCTTGCCCAGGAAAAGGAACAAGCTGAGATTGCCGGTCTTGCCGGGGTATCACGCAGTACGTACATACGCTATGAGGCGGGATCGATCTTACCGAATCTGCTTGCAGCACTGCGCATCGCCGATGCTCTTGGGATCGACAATCTGCGTGAGATTTGGACATATAAAAATCCGCATTGACCGTACATCAATGCGGATTGGAGGAGGTAAGGATGAAAAGCTCTGCGACCGAACTGCCATCTCCACCACCAGTTTCGTGCATAGCGTAGCAGAAATTTATTAAAACTGCAAGGGTATTTTGACATTTCCTAAAGAAAAGGAGGATTGCTATGGAAAAACAGCCGTCCCGCTATGCACTGATGCAGCAGAATTCTGCACTGGAGCAAAAGGTACAGTACCTTGAGACACTGATCGAGGTGTACCACATATCAAAGTTTGAGGAGAATTTGTACCGATTGAAGCTCAATATCCGTTCCGGTGTGCGGCAGCTATCTTCAGAATTTCTGGCGATGGAGCACGATCCGCAGAACGCAGAGCGTGTCCGTGATCTGATTGACTATATGCGGCAGGTCATCAGCGAGCTGGAACAATTTACCTATCACGACCGAGCGGATTCGTAGAGCTTTATAGCATAAGGAGGAATCTATGAAAACCATCAGTTTCATCAATCTCAAAGGCGGCGTCGGGAAGACAACGCTTTCGACCTGGCTCGCCTATCTCCTTGCGGAGTCGTGGGACGTACGTGTCCTTTTTATCGACAACGACAAACAAGGCAATGCGTCGCGGTTCTTCGGCGCGGATGAGCAGCGAGGGACGCTGACCAACATCCTGATGGACGGGGCATCGGCACGCGATGTGCTGCAACATTCGCAGTACCCGAACATTGACTTCATCGCTGCGGATATGGGGCTTGTCGAGGCGAACTATGCCGTGATCGGCGATCAGGAGACACGTCAGGATGTCATTCTGAAGGATGCCCTTGCGGAAGTCTCTGCTGATTATGCGATTTGTGTGATCGATAATCCACCGGATATTAACATGAGCGTGTTCAATGCACTCGCTTGTACGGATGATGTCATTATTGAGACACTGCTCGAGCCTGACAGCATCGAGGGGATCCGTAAAATGCACGATCAGATCACGGACGTTCAACAGTTTAATCCGCACCTTGCCATTAAAGGCGTACTTGTGAATCAGTACATGGCGTACCCGGAGGCAATCGAGCTCGGTAAAGAGATTGAGCGGGAGGGGTTTCCGCTCTTCCAGTCGCGCATCTCGTATGCGTCGCCGCTGGCAAAACGTCATATTTTGACGGCTGCGCGGGATCGCAAGAGCATCTTCGAGGTCTGCCCACATTGCCGTGTTGCAAGGGATGTCCTGCGCTTTGCAGAGGAGTTGGTACGATGAAAAAACATAAAGGCAGCATGATCTCCTATCTCAACCCGGCGACGCAATCGGCTGCGGTGCAGCGTTCGGTCTATCGTGTAGAGAATATCGATGCCGAGAAGATCATCCCGAACGAAAAGAACTTTTACAGCATCGAAGGCATTGAGGAAATGGCAAATTCTCTTGCCGTATCCGATCACATGGCACCGCTGGAAGTCGTTGCAAACGGGGACGGAACCTATCGGTTGATCTCTGGCGAGCGTCGCTTATCCGCGACGCTTTGCCGCATCCGACGCGGTGAGATTGACCGTGCCGATCTTCCGTGCCACGTTCTGCCGGCGTTTACGGCAAAGGGATCTCTCACAGCAGAGCAGATGGAGATGCTCTCGATCATCTTCGCGAATAACTATCGGCAGAAGACTGTGTCGGATCAGCTGAGTGAAATGCAGCGGTTAGAGCCTATCGCTCGGGTGCTCTATGACGAGGCAAAGGAGCGAGGAGAACTCACGGACACCAACGGAAGGACGATGAAGTTTCGTACCTTCTTCGCCGAGCACGTCCTTGCGATCTCTGAATCGACATTGCACCGACTACAGTCGCTCTCGCAGCTTACGGATGCGGCGAGGGGAGCCTTCGAGGAAGGGCGCATCAGCAAAAGCGTCGCGGCAGAGCTGGCTTCTTTGGAGGAAGCGCAGCAGGACAGCTTCATTGCCTCCGTCCAGGCAGGAGAGCACTCCGGGACAAGTGCCGATCTGAAGGAGCATCTGAAAGCGTCTTGCGACGATCCACCGGAAGAAGGCTCCACAGCAGAAGTATTTGTGACGCCTACGGATACGGCTGCACAAACGAGTGAAGTCACCGGCGATGCTGCTTTTGTTGAGGAGAAAGAGCCGTATGACGACCTGTCGTCGAAGGAGAGCCCTGCGGCGTATGATTTTACCGCCGCTGTCACAGAAGACCGCGCAGCAGATGAGAGCTCAGAGGAGCTTGTCTCGGTCGATGCAGGTGAGCCTCTTGCGGAGGTCTACGAGGAGACGCAGGGCGATCTCGTTGCAATGATTCCTGAAGAAGAGGAAGAACAGGAGGAAGTTTCGACGCAAGGGATGACATCGTCAGTCAATGGCGAAGAGCGCTTGTCGGAGGAAGAGCTTACCCCAAAAGAAGCTGCCAATACGCTGCTGCGTCTTATTGAGGAAATGCAGCAGGACAATCGCGCACACGATGCAGCAGCCCTTGTCTTTGCACTTCAAGCAATGAAATATCGCTATGCGTGGATCAATGATTTTGTGGAAAAGGTTCAGAAAACTGGAGTATGAGGTTGGATGCGCTGAGTGTTTCAGAACGAGGTGAATGCTATGCGATTGAAACGCCGTATTACGAAGGTACTGGCGTACATGTTGAAGTACCTAAGCAAAAATTGTCTATTAGCAGTCAATGATGATGATGGTTCTTTTCTTGTTACAAAAGGTAATCGACCTATGGGCTTTGTTACAAGTCTTGAAGGGAGATTCGTGTTTATCGCTGGATCGATTACACAGTCGCAAAAGAGGGATTTCTTGGATATAAAAAACTATCTCAGAGCGGAAGGTGCATATATCTTAGACCCTCTTACAACTCACGATTCGCGCTATTCCACATTATCATATAAGAGTTATATGGTTCTTGCTCTGGCGTTGATACAGTGTGCGGATTTGGTTTATGTCGTTGAGGAATTGAAAGATGAAAAAGAAGTAAAGGAAGAACTTGATTTTGCAGAGTTCATAAAAAAGGATATTTGGTCAGGCTTTGCTCCAACCAATAGGAGGATACACCATGAACCTTGAAGGGAAAATCGTATTCATCTCCGGTGCGATAACTGGTGTTGATGGATATGCTAAGTACAAAGAAGATGAAGCTCTCTCAAAGACACTAGCAGCACTTTATGGAACGGATAAATGGAAGGAGAATACATGAAAACAGGCGAGTTTATCATTACTTTGAAGGGGATGTTTTACGGCCCCAAAGATAGAAAGCTGTATAGAAAAATCAAATCCGCTATGCCCTTTCTATCTTATAAACAGATTACTTTTTTTATCGGTTCGTGCAACGCTATCCTGATGCTCCTTTATATTATTGCTCTATATTTTTGTGCCCGTCTCATAACCTCTAAACAATTCTTAGATTGGGTGACACGTTGAGCCGAATGGCGCTGCGGGATTAGGTCTGCATGAAAGATCTGTGAGGAGAATTACCCATGAATCTTGAAGGGAAAATAGTATTCATCTCCGGTGCGATCACCGGCGTTGATGGATATAGGAAAATTTTTGCTGCTGCGGAACAATGGCTGCTTGAGCAGGATTGTACTGTACTCAATCCTGCCGTGCTGCCGCCGAGCGGTCTGGAATGGAAGCAGCTGAGATTATCTTGAACCTGTGTGATGAACTGGGAAAGAAATGTCGAGACAAGGAAGTCATAGCCCTTACAAAGGTACTGATGTCTCTTTATACCATGGACGATCTGAGGCAGGACGCAAATGAAAGGCACATGCCCTTACGTAGTTTCTTGGATAAATGTATTGGCACAGCGAAAGAAGGACACTAATGAAAACAGAGGACATTTTACTGATTATTGCAGTTACCGGGTTATCTGTGGGCGTTTATCGAGCAGATGATGAGAAAGAAGCCCTAATCTACGCGATGGGAATCATTACCATATTTCTGGGGCTGTTGATTCAAATTTATAACAAAAGCATGGAGGTAGGCGATTATCGTCTATTGGCACAGGTGATAATTATTACTTTTGGGGCTATTGTCATACCATTTATAAGCCCTTATGTATTCACGTTCATACATTCTTTACACTGAAACACTTATAGATAAGGAGAAGCACTATGAATCTTGAAAGCGCAGTGAGCTGGATTTGTTATCTGCTTATTGGATGGCTATTGACATGGAGGATGGTTGTCTTGTTTGACGGAGCTCTCCTTTTTTATGCACGTTTTTCCGTGGCACTGCTATTTGCTTTTTTTCTTAGTCATATTGTTCCGTGGCTAATGTCATTATGAGAAAAGAGGAATCACCATGAATTTCCAAGGAAAAATCGTCTTTGTCTCTGGTGCGATCACCGGTGTTGAGGGGTATCGAAAGGTTTTCGCTGCTACGGAACAATGGCTGCTTGAGCAGGATTGTACTGTACTCAATCCTGCTGTGTTGCCGCCGAGCGGCTTGGAATGGGAGGCGTACCTGCGCATCACAAAGGCGATGGTGCGTGAAGCAGATATTGTCTATGTGCTCCGAAACTGGGAGCACAGCAGAGGCGTCAAGGAGGAGCTTGCTCTCGCAGCAGAACTTGGCAAAGAGATCATTTATGAACCACAAGAGGCGTGCATCGTATGATGATCACGATTGACCCAAGAGCTTTGCTCACGACAATCCTAATCATTGTAACCCTGTATTTTACAGCTCGAGATTATCTCCTAAGACTAACGATTCTGTCGATTGTTGTATGGCTCATAATTCTTTTTCGGATTCATCAAGAGATTCCCACCAGAATGGTGGTCTCTTTGATGGATGTGGTTCTGGTCGCTATCCTTGGCGCAATCGTTGTTGTTCTGTATTCTGTGTATCGTTTTACAAGGAAACACAAAGAGGAAGAGCGCCTGAAGTGAGAGGAGGATACGATGGAATCCATTGATTTCCGTGTCATCATAGCGATGCTTGGCATAACGGGATGGGGACTTGTTTTTCACCATAAAGGACAGTCATGAACAGAAAACTTTTCTCTGTGGGAGCAGTGCTATTCCTGCTCCTACTTTTCCCGCTCTGCGTTCATGCAGCCGATCTTCCTGTGACCTCGGCGTTCGGATGGCGCGTGCATCCTATTTCAGGGGAGTGGAAATTTCACACGGGCGTTGATCTCGGCTATGCGGAGGGAACGCCAATTCCTGCGCTTTTTGATGGCATCGTGATCCAGTCCGGCAACTATGCGGACGGCTTCGGCAATCAGGTGCTTTTATACCATCCGGCATACGACACATATACACGGTATGCGCACATGTCAGATGTATATGTGTCCGTCAATCAGTACATAACGCAGGGCACTGTGATCGGGCTTGTAGGGGCAACAGGATATGTAACGGGGGCGCACCTGCATCTCGAATATATCGTTCGGGGTGCGAATGGTGATTATGTCTATGCGAATCCGCTGATATTGTGGCAGTAGTTCTGTTTTCGGCAATTTAGGAGGATAACGATGGATAGACGCTTGATGCAGGAACCGGGAACGCTAATATCTCGATACCCATTTAATAGACTGGATATAGGCGATCGCGTGTTCAGCGAATACTACGGTTTTGGAAATGTTGTCTATACATATATTTTAGGACTTTGTGTCATACGGTTTGACAAGTTTAATACTCAACTACGAGCAAGTTATATGTGGATTGATGGCAAACATGTGGAGCTTGTGCCGAAAGGCTACGGGCTGTGGGGAACAAATGATACGCGCTTTGAAAGTGATCGGGATGCTCAGGTCATGTTTGTTCCCGACAAGTTTGTGAGTTCTGTATCAGATTTGTTCCGGCAACTATGTGTATGGTATGTATTCGTTTTGATCAATATATTGTTGAACGTATTGCACAGATAAAATCTTGGTTCATATCGAAGGAGCAACGTCAACAACGACAGGCACTCATTATAGAAGAAATGATGAAGTGTCTGAGAAAGGTGGAGAACGATGGCAGCGACAAGTCTTCTGATTTCGGAATCCCCGCTCACCGTTCAGCCGAGCCTTGCCGTTCTGCTCGGGTTGAATGAGGCAATCTTTCTTCAACAAGTGCAGTATTGGATTACGCGCGAGGCGGGCTTTTGCGATCAATACGGACGCCGCTGGATTTACAACACGGTCAAACAGTGGCGCGATCAGTTCCCATTCTGGTCAGAGAGTACGATCAAGCGGACAATCCGCTCTCTTGAAGACCAGAATGCCCTCCTTTCGACAACGGTCGGTGACGCATTCAACAAGACCAAGGCATACACCATCAACATTGACCGCATTGAAGAACTCAACCAAAAAATTGTGCATGAGCAAATGCGTGCGAGTATAGAGAGTGTTCAGCGACGTGTTTCTGCTCCTCCTCCGAGGGGGGGAATGTGGGAATATACCGAAGAACAGGCTGTTTCTGATGATGCAGAAGCGCAGGACAACTCATCCGCTGATACAGAGATTGATATAGAAGGTCAAAAAGTCAATACGGGTGAACCGCTCGAAGAGGTCAAAATGACCCAACATGCAGTTCAAAATGAACCGCTCGAAGAGGTCAATCTGACACGCTCGAATAGACCAGCCGAAAACCCAATAGCGGCGCGGTTTTGCACGTCCTCCTCGCGCACGCGCGTAACAGAGACTACAACAACAGAGAACACACAGAAAATACGTAGAACAACAACAGGCGACCTCCGCAGCCGCTGCAAGGCACTCGGAATCTCAGACACATCGACGGAGAATTTTCTGCGTCGCTATGGAGCAGAGACGCTGGAGGAAAAAGTCTGCCTCCTCGAGGCTGCGACAGAGACGCAGAGCATTCGGAATCCGACGGGATGGCTGCACGCAGCACTCAAGAACGGCTATATTTACACACCGCCGCGTCCCGCTGCACCGGAAAGGAGCCCTGTGGCGACGCCCACAGCACAAAACAGCAGGCCTGCTGCGCGCTCTCCTGTTTCGGCGGAGCGGCACGGTCTGCGGCGTGATCTCACGGCGATCCTTGCCGATCAGCAGCGGGCAGATGGCGAGGGCGCAGACTTCGCCAAGGAATTTCTGCGCAGACGCGAACATGCCGAGGGGCGGGCAAGCCCGCCGGCATCGAAGGAGGACGCATGATGACACAGAAAAATCACGAATCAAGTGCCCGAGCCTTGGGCTGACACTCGCTGCTCATGCCCTTCGTGAGGCTCTCGAAGAGCAGAGAGTGATCCTGCCGGTTACCCTTGAGGAATTGCAAGGGCTGTGTGCGCGTGAGCGTCGCCCCCGCATCCTTGCGGGGTATCTGCGCTGGCAGCGCGAGGAGATCTCACGTCTTCTTGCGCGCTGCATCGTCGAGAACGCCGACACGATGGAGGCTGAGTTTCTCCACCGTCATTACCGTGAGGGCAGGAGCATTCACTACCTTTCGCTGCACCTTCCTGCCTCTGAGCGCTATCTCTACGCCATGCACGAGCGTATCCTTGGACATCTCTCCGCGCTCCTTTTTTACCGTGTGAGCACGGCAGATGCCTATGCCCCCGCGCTTCTTCAGAACCTCCTCTCTATCCTTGACATGCGTATCGGGACGTTCGTGCTGCGCGCAGAGCTTCCGGTCGCGGAAGGTTGGCTTGAATCCCTTTACGATGCCCGTGCACGCTGCCGTGCCCTGCTCGATCTCATTGACACATTTATGCGGCGGGATACGGAACAAACGGAGTACGAGCGTATCATCTGCGCCAAAATACAGCATCCCTTCGCCGCGCCGGGAGAGCTTCCGGCGCTCGCCGGTGCGGATTCCATCGCGGCCAGCACCGTGCACGCTTATCTGCATCGCTATATCGACGAGGTGCGGGGAATCACTGGGGAGATGCTGCCCGCAAAAAAATCGTCTGCTTAGAAAAACGTGCAGTATTTTAATACTGCATTCGGTTATGCTTAGAGGAGGTGGCGCACAGATGAGGAGATATTCGTTCACCCCATGGCAAAAATGCGGCATCTGCATCGCATTCCTCCTCGTCGTCCTTTCCGTCTCGGCGGATGTCTGCCACTGGTCACTCCCACGTCAGGACGTCCTCTTTTACAATGCGACGGAGAGCCTTCCGCGCGGCTTCTACCTACGTATTCCGGCAGAGGAGATTCGACGCGGCGATCTGGTCGTTTACGATCCGCCGCCCGAGGTCTTGTCTCTTGCCCTTGAACGTGGGTATGCACAGTCACATGAGGCGCGCTTTCTCAAGCGCGTGGGGGCAACAACGGGCGACGTTTACGCCATCAGTGCCCGTGGCGCGTTTGGATCAACGAGAAATACATCGGGGAAATGCGTCAAACGGACAGCAGTGGGCGTTCGCTGCCGCAGCTTCTGCCGGGCGAGTATATTGTCCCTGACGGGGCGTTTCTGCCCATCGGAGAGACGACGCGCAGCTTTGACGGTCGCTATACGGGGACAGTACCGCTCGCAGCGGTGAGAGCCGTCGTTATCCCTCTGTGGACATGGTGGTGAGGAGGCTTGATGCACATGGCAGGAGAGATGAGGATCCGTACGTGGACAGCGCACGGCTGGGATGATTATTCGGCGCGAGTGCAGCCAAAGATGCACGCATTCTTCTCATCGCTCGGCGGCAACAGCATCTACGCAGAGCTCTCTGTCGATGCGGCACTGCGCTGTCTTGTTGGAGCGCAGCATGTAGACGTCTCCATTCGCGCTGCCGTCATTGCCAATGACCTGCGCATTGTCCTGCGCTGTGCAGAGGGAACATTTCCCGCTGAGGCGGTGTACCGATATGTGCGCGAGTGTGCTGATGGGCGCAGGGAGCAGCGACCTGTCACAGAGCTTCCGCCGGAACATCGCAATATATGGCGTATCCTCATGCCTGTGAAGCTCGCCTGTGTGGATCGCAGCGGGAAAAAGGTGACACTGCTTTTTCAGCATCCCTTCATGAGAAATGTGCGGCAAAGCCTCGGTGCACTTGCCTGGCGGCTGCGCATGGAGCATGAGGCGATTATCCGCTGAGTAAGGAGGTTTTTATGAACATCTTGCCCTATTCATTCTGTCGTGATGATGCAGAAAAGAAGGTGCTGCGCCACGGGTTTCTCCTAGGTGTGATGGCCACAGCGGCACTCACAGCTCCGATCGTCCTGCTCGGCGGCGCAGTCCTTTTGGAGCATGGCGAGTTCTCAGATACCGCCTGCTCCGACGCCCGTTTCCGTCGAGGATGCAACGCTTCCTGCGCCCGCTCTGCCGCAGGACGTTGGGGCAGACGGGACGGCAAAGGAGCAGCAGGTCGTTCAGGCGGTACCCATTGGGCAGGTGCCGCGCGCAGCAGCACAGGCACCTGCCGCCGCACGGATCCCGCTGCCGGCGGTTCCCGCTGCGCCGCCTGTGATCGGGCAGACGGCAGTGCTCCTGCCACCGAATCCGCCTGCCGCACCGGCGGCGAGCGAGACGGGTACGGCAGAACCCGCACCGGCATCGGTGATCACTGAGGGGGTGACCTTTTCCGACCGACGTATTGCATATTTTGGTGGGCAGGACGTGCCTACGGCTCAAACAGGGAGGTAGAACATGGCATTAAAATCATTTCGTCAGCCGGAGAAGTTCTCAGACACCGGCAGGACACTCAGTCCGGCGGAACAGGCGCGTGCCACAATCGATGCACGCATCGGCAGCGTCGTCGTGCAAAATTATAACTGGCGTCGCATCGCCATCGGCTTGCTGGTTGCGTGCATCGCACTCTCCATCGGACTGACGGTACAGTCGCTCAAATCGCAGATCATCCCCTATGTCGTGACCGTCGACAAGGCTACGGGAGAGGTTGAAAAGGCGGGAGCTTTTGTCTCACAGGACTACACCCCGCAGGAGGCGGAAGTCCGCTATTTCATCGGGCAATTTATCCAGAACGCACGGAGCATCCAGCTTGATCCTGTCCAGCAGGAAAAGATGCAGGGCAAGGCGTACGCCTATCTCACGCAGGCAGCCGCGCAGAAGTATGCGGCGATCCAGCGCAACGAGGGCTTCAAAGAAAAGTACGCCACGTACACCGTCCAGACCAAGATTACCGGAATCAAAAAGATTCCGGACACGGAATCCTACCATGCGACATGGACGGAAGAAGAGTTCAACATCGCGAGCGGCAAGCAGGACACGAAAAAGTATGAGTGCGTCTTTGCCGTCACGACGATCCCACCGAAGGATGAGCAGACCATGCTCATCAATCCGCTCGGGCTCTACATCTCCGACCTGAACTTCTCGGCAGAGATCGGAACGAAGCAAAAAGCAGATCCTCTCCACTCCGGCACACAGACCGGATCGACGCAGGAACAGGCAAAGCCATAAGAAGGGAGCATCATGATGCAGTTTCAGAAAAAGATGAAAAAGAATCTTGCCGCAGCAGTCCTTGCCGGACTGATCGTCACCCCGTATGGGACGCCCTCGTATGCCGCAGATGCAGCAGCGGCAGAGACGCACACAGAAGCGGCTGCGCCTTCGATGGAGGAGACCCTTGCAGAGTGGATGGCAACGCATCCGACGCAGGATACAGCAGAACCCGAACGTGCAGAAGCACCGCTAGTGACCGATACGGCAGCGCAGCAGCGCAAGCCGCTGACGAAGTCTGAGGCGCGGGAGATCGGTGAGCTGCGTGACAGCATCTACGCTGTCAGCATGTCACAGACCGAGATTCTGAATCTCATCGACCGCCTGAATGCGCGCCTGGATCGCTACGAGCAGGAGCAGGAGCGCGTGCGCGTCGCTGTTCCTGCGCCGACGAGCGGGGCACTGGTGCATCCCGCACCCGCCTCCCATGTGAATGACACGCAGGATGCAGTCAACGCACAGGGCAATGCGACAATGACCTTTGCCTATGCACCGAATCAGCTCTATAAAATCTATTGCCGGCGCGGTTATCTGACCGACCTCGCGTTCCGCAAGGGCGAGACCATCCAGTTCGTCGGCGGCGGCGACACTGCCGGCTGGGCAGTCTCGTCGGCGACCGTGGACGGCATCCCGCATCTCTACATCAAGCCGGTCGTCGAGGTCTCCACGACAAACCTCATCGTCACGACGAACAAGCGCAGCTATCAGCTCATCGTCCACAGTGCGGACTGGTATAACCCAATGGTCTCGTGGACATACGCGACCGAAGACCATCAGGACATGCTGCGCAGCGAGCAGAAGAATGAAGCGGCACGCACGGCGGCCGTCCATGCGACCGACGTCGAAAGCCTCGATTTCTCCTACAAAGTCAAGGGGAAGAACGCCGAGTACCGTCCCGAGACCGTCTTCTCCGACGGAATGCGCGTCTATCTGAAGTTCAACAAACTGCCGCAGCGGCAGGTGCCCATCTTCATCCAGGAAAGGGCAGCCGCATGATGACGCTCGTCAACTATCAGCAGAAAGACAACTATTACATCATCGATGCGCCGTTTGAACGGGCGCAGCTGCGTGTCAGCGAGCACGAGAACGTCACCATTGAACATAAGGCGGGGTGAGACGTATGACAAATATGGAGAAAATCACGAAATTCATTCAAGCCTTTAAGACGCACTTTAACCGCAACCGTACCCGCAAAGGGGACGAGGACGAGGGACAGGAAGAGCCGAAGGAAGCCGCAGCGGCAGAGGACAATCAGAGCCCCGGCGACGTACGCATGAACAGCGGCGTACACAAGAAAGTGTACGGCGTGCGGCGCAAGATTCTCGGGTTCACCGTCGTGGGACTTCTGATTGCCTTCAGCCTGAGTTATCTCTTCTTTCAGAGCGACAACAGCAAGACGCCGCGCCGCCCCTCCGGCTCCTCGGCACAGGAGTCGAAGATGCCGTCTCATGTGGGGGAGGACGCGACAAAGGACGAACTCAGCTATCGTGATTTGCGTGCGCTCGATCAGCGCGGGCAGGCGGGACGTAATGTCCCGGGGCAGCCACCGCACACGGGCGATCCGACTGCTGTGGGCGGCGCAAACGGCGTGAGCCGCACGCCTGCTGCGGCAGGTGCGCAGGCGTACGGCACGCCGGCGCAGAGCAGCACCGTCTATGCCACGCCGACGCCCTCCGTTCCCACACCGTCCTCCGCTGCGGGCAGCAGCGCGGCAGGCACAGGATCGGGCAGCCGTGCAGCATCTTCGGCAGAGGATCGCGCAGCGGCAGAGCTGCAAAAACGCTTTGCCTCTGCCATCGACTTTGCCTTGGGACGGAGCACTGCCGCAGCAGACGCTCCCGCCGCCGAAGCGGCGACACCGCAGACAGCGGCAGACGCACCGGCACCGCCGGCGTCCAACACCTTGCAGACGGCAAATCTCTCGATGGCGTCGGCAAGCCCCTATACACTACAGGCGGGGACACTGATCCCTGCGATGCTCTTTACGGGAATCGACACATCCGTTCCGGGGCAGGTCATGGCGCAGATCAGCACTGATGTCTATGACAGCCTGACACGGTCGAATCTCCTCATCCCGGCGGGCGCACGTCTTCTAGGGACGTACAAGTCCGACGGCGGGGCGTCGAATGGACGTGTCAACGTCGTGTTTTCGACACTGATCCTGCCAAACGGCAGTGCCTATGACATCGGGACGAGCATGGTCGCCGTGGACGGCGGCGGCTACAGCGGCATCGTCGGCAAACTGCATCGGCACACCTCACGGGTGATCGGCGCGGGCATGATCTCGAGTGCCATCGCTGCGCTTGGCTCACTTGCCAGCGGCAACACCTCGGCGCGTGACACCTACACAGGCGGACAGGTCGCCATGCAGGGAGCACTCGCCAACCTCATCTCGACCACATCCAATATGCTCTCGCAGGGGACAGACGTGCAGCCGAACGTCACCGTCGAGCCCGGGCACATGTTTCAGGTGTATGTGATCCAGCCGATTGCGTTCGGAACGCCGTGAAAATGAATAAAGACAGATAGATATTCAGGTGTTCAAATTGAACACCTGAATAAAAAGGAAGGTTATTCATAATGATGGAGATGGATGAGAAAGACCGCAACAAATTTATCCTGATCTGCGTCGTCGTTCTCGCCGTCGCCTATGTCGGAGGGAACTGGGCGACGACACAGCTGATCGCCGATGCACTGGAGTACCATGAACTGCTGCCGGGGCGGCTCTTTGGACATGTATTCCAACCCTTTGCGATTGACCTGTGGCGATCCGATGCGGCACTCTATGACGCAATACAGAGGACGATCCGCAGCTACTTCTATGTGGCGTGGATCTTCTACGGCATCGGGATCTTTATCTGCTATCAGGTCTACCGCAGCATGACCCGCATGAGCTCGCACGGAACGGCAGACTTTGCCAAGGCGGAGGACATCAAAAAGGCAGGGCTCGCAGCCAAGGAGACCGGATTTGTCGTCGGGCAGAACCCCTTCAACGACAAAATCATGCTCCATAACGGCCCCGAGCACGTTCTGCTCGTTGCACCGACGCGCAGCGGCAAGGGCGTCTGCAACATGGTGCCGACGGGGCTCTGCTGGAAGCACAGCATCTTCCTCTTTGACCCCAAGGGCGAGCTCTGGACATTCACTGCTGCATGGCGCAAGAATCACATGGGGCAGAAGGTCATGAAGTTCGAGCCGCTGTGCAAGGACGGCTCGTCGGCGAAGTGGAACCCGTTCGCGGAGATCGACTTCCAGTCCTTCGAGGAACTGACCGACGTTTCCACCGTCTCTGAGATGATGGTCAAGACCGGCGAGGGCGGCAGCAAAGATCCCTTCTGGGAAAACTCTGCCGTTGCTCTCATCAACGGCATTATTCTGCATCTGCTCTATAAGCATCATCAGGAGAAGCGGCTCCTGCCGTGTCCGTCCGACGTGATGACCTTCCTCTCCTCGCCGTCGATGAGTACGGAAAAGCTCTTTGCCACGATGAAGATGTATCCGCACATCTCCAAGGAGGAATTTTTGGAGGTCACGGTGGACGGGGTAAAGCGCACGAACCCGCTCAAGGACATTTATGGCGAGTACATCGAGGATTTCGCCCCTTTGCAAAGGCTCTCCCTGCCTTCGCCGAGGCTGCCGAGGAGAACGAGGCGCAGGCGCACCGCTATGAGGAGGCGCTGTCCCTAGGAAAAACGGATGTCCCTCCGCCGAAAAGCAACCTCGAACTGTTGCGGGATACCATCCGTGCGACAGAGAGCGATCCGGATCCACAGAAGCGGAAGACGCTGAACTTTGAGGCACCTGATATATCGGCTGCTGCGGATAAGAAAGAGATCAATAAGATCATTCAGGCACACGTTGATAAAGAGGGACCCTGGTATCTCCTCCTCGTGCACCCGAAGGTCGCCGAGGCGGCAGCGAATATGTATAACGGTGCGGAACAGACGGCTGCATCCATCATGCAGACCGCGCAGACCTCCATGGCCGTCTATCAGGATCCTCTCATCCGGCAGAACACCGCCGTGTCTGATTTTACCCTGCGCGATCTGCTCGATCCATCGCAGGAGGTTTCTCTCTTATCTCGTCCTCCAGCCGAACGATATTGACAAGCTGCGCCCGATTCTGCGGCTCTTCGTCAATACCATGCTCGCAAAACTCGTGCGTGACATGGAGTTTGCGCGCAAGGAGGACGCGAAAAAGGGCGCAGCAGCAAAGAAGGAAAAGCCGAAGAAACAGCGGCTGCTCCTCATGCTCGACGAGTTCCCGCAGCTCGGCAAACTCGAGAGCATCGAGAAATCTCTGGCGATCTGCGCGGGCTACGGCGTGAAGATCTGCATCGTTGCGCAGAGCATGGGACAGCTCAATAAAATCTACACGAAGGACAACGCTATCCCCGGCAACTGCCACGTTCAGATTTACTTCACGCCGACCTTGGAGGACGGCGGCGGCACCGCCAAGACGCTCTCCGATACGCTCGGCGATAAGACCATCCACTCGTATTCAAATCGGACAACGGCAAGGTCTTTCAGAGTTCCACGTCCACCTCGAATATGGCGCGCAAACTCATGACGCCGGACGAGGTGCGGCGGATGCCCGCCGACCGTGAGCTGGTCTTTGTCGCGGGCTTTCGTCCCGTTTATGGGAAGAAAATCCGCTACTACGAGCAGAAATACTTCATGGATCGCGTACTTGATCCACCGCTCTTTTCGGATACGGCGACACAGATACAGAGTTATGCACAGCTCTTCGCCGTGCACGCCGCAGAGCGCAGAAAGATCGAGGCACGGCAGGAGGAAGTCGCCCGCGCCCGCAGCGGCATCCCGGCAGCAGCGCATGATGCGCCGCACGTCTCATCCGATGCGCCGGCAGAGATGCAGCAAACTCCGGCAGACCTGCACGCAGAGGACGGCGCGCTGGCCGCAGAGACCACGGAGATGCGTGATGCAGATCGGCGTTCTGCGTATCTGAGCGCATCTCATGCGGCGATACTCGCATGGGCGAAAGAACAGTGCGCAGACCTGCGGAAAGGAGCATAGCGATGAGCGAAACAAACCGTGCGGTCGAAAATGAGGTGTGGGAGCGTCGCCTGCGCGTTTTGGAGACGTGCCTCGGCCGATCCATCATGCAGTACATGCACGACGACAACGTCACGGAGGTCATGGTCAACCCTGACGGCAGGCTGTGGCTGGACACCTTTGACAAAGGCGTCGTGCCGACAGACGTTGTCATGGAGCCGGAGGACACCAAGCGCATCATTTATATGGTGGCCAGTATTTCCGGGCAGGTCATTGACCTCAAAGTGGATCCTTCCCTTCAGGCGAACATCCCGGCATCGCGTCTCTTTCCAACTGCCGCTTCCAGGCAGAACTGCCGCCGATCGTCAATGCGCCGAGCTTTAACATCCGCAAGCACTCCAAGATCGTCATCACCCTTGATGACTATGTGCGGCAGGGAGCAATGACCGAGATGCAGCGGCAGGTCATCCTAGACGCCATCCACGGGAAGAAGAACATCATCGCTGCGGGCGGCACGGGCTCCGGCAAGACGACACTCCTCAATGCGATACTCGCCGAAATATCGACGCTCGGCGACCGTATTGTCACCATCGAGGACACGAAAGAGCTGAAATGCACGGCAGAGAACTATGTCGCGCTCTCCACGACGGATACCGTCGATATGGACAACCTCCTGCGCAAGACGCTGCGTCTCTCGCCGAACCGCATTGTCGTCGGCGAGGTGCGCGGCAAAGAAGCCCTGACGCTCGTCGATGCCTGGTCAACGGGACATCGCGGCGGCTGCTCCACCGTCCACAGCGACAGTGCGTATGACACGCTCTTTCGCCTTGAGGATTTAGTGAGCCGCGTCTCTGTCTCATCGCAGCAGGCAGGCATCGCCCGGGCGATTGATGTGATCGTCTACATCGAGCGCAGAGCGGTCTCGCGTACCATCGCCGAGGTGCTCTCCATCGACGGCTGGGACAGGGAGCGGCACGACTACATGACGCATCGTCTCGATGCTGAGATTTAAGGAAGCACGGATAATAGCGCAGCTTAGAAAAATGTGCAGTATTTTTTTTCTGCATGGATTTACAATAGAAGGTGAAGTGTGGGCAGGTGCTCACAGAGGATATTTTAGGGAGGAAATCATCATGAAGAAACTGAACGAGATCACGGCACGCGTGCGGAGCATCACAATGAAGGACGTACGCAGTGCGGCAAAAGCATCGCTGCCGACACTTGCCATGATGGGGCTCTATATGCTGCCGTCGGCCATCGGCTTTGCCTCGGAGATCAAGACGGGCATCGACCCGCTTGATAAGCCGCTCAACGTCATCACCACAGCCTGACGGGACCGATCCCACTGCTCGTCATCGCCGGCTCGATCGGCATGGGCGGCATGAGCTGGGCGATGGGCTGGGAGCAGCAGATCATGATGCGCTGCGTCAAGGGCGCGGGCGGTGGTGCGATTGCGCTCGGTGTCGGCAAATTCATGGAGAATATGTTCGGCAACGGCGTGAACGGCATCATGTTCTGAGGTCGCGCCATGGATGAGACAAAGAACGAACCGGGCGCATCGTGGATCCATTTGCCGATCTACCGCTCGCTGACCGAGTACATTCTTTTCCTGGATGTTCCGCGCAGCTGCATCATCTGGAACGTCGGCGCAGCTCTCCTGATCCTGTTGACGTTTGGGCTGTCCTATTGGTATCTCCTGAGCATCAATCTAATCGTCCATTTCGGCGTGCGCTACTTTTCCGTGGAGGATCCGCAATTCTTTGAGTGCTTCAGCCGCTACTGGACAAAGCGCGACTACTACTCGACGTAAAGGGGGGCGCGTTATGTCTTGGAAAGAGTACCAGCTCGACAACAAGAGCATCGCGGATTGGCTTCCGTGGGGCGCATTGACCCACGAAAGTGTCATGCGAAACAAGGATGACAGTGTGCTCGGCGTCATCCGTTATCGGCGATTCTCGCCGCCGTGGACGCGGCTGCTTTCCGAGTGGAAGAATCCGGTCTATGTGCCGGAGTTCCGCCGGGGATGGAGCATCTGGCTGGAGGAACAGCATCCCACAGATGGGGAAGCAGCGTGCTTTCTGGCCGTCTGCTGGAATCCCTTCTGCAAAGAGGGGATGGCGACCAACGGGATCGACACAGAACCGCAGCCGCTCGATGCGATGGAGGACATCCTCGCACAGACCTTGCGGCGCATGGCATGGAGCTTTCCCAAGGAAGCGGAGGCGACCGTCCTCTCGTATCAGGAGATCGTGGATTACCTCACGTTTTCTCTGACGCTCGGGCGCACGCACGTCGCCATGCCGGCGGTGCCGGTCGATCTCGACGTCTATCTTACGGCGGGGATCGATTTGGACTTCTCACGCAACCACGTACGCCTAGGCGCGGAGAAATTTCTCGTCCTGACCCTGCCGTCCGTTGTCGGCTCGCAGGAGCGCGTCCTGCAACAGATCGTTGAGGACTTGCACGGGGCGGACATCCCATGCCGCCACGTCCAACGGCTGCTGCTCTTTTCGGAGAAAGAGGCGGAGAAGGAGCTGCGTGCCTACGCGGGAAAATGGTGTCCCTCGCGGAAATACATCAAGGATATTTTGACCGGGCGTGCCTTGCAGCGCGTGAACGGCTACTATAACAATCAGACCATCGCCCTTGTCTCCGAGGAGGGCTATACGCGTGTCGAAACCTATCTTGAGACACTGCTCGGTGACCTCGGTGTCCCCTATATCGTGGAGGACTACAACGCCAAAGACCTTTGGTGGGGCAGCCTGCCTGGGCTTTTCCGTGCGGCGACAACTCCCCCGATCTGTGGATTTCAGGCGTTGGAGGAGCTGCTCGCCGTGAAGGATGCACCCCAGGTGAGCGCACCTCCGACCCTTCCGTGGCTGGAGGAACTGGCGGACAAGATCAGCGTAGAGATAGGAGAGGGGGGAGAATATGTACCGACTTGATCTCTTTCGGCGGAGGGTGGATCGCCTCTCCGACATCATGCCGTTCGGGCGCATCACCAGTATCACCGTCGCAGACAGCCCCGTTGCCGTCTGCATCAACAAGGACGGATCGCTTCTTGCGACGTGGCGGTATCGCGGACCCGACCTCGACTCCTCCGTGGAGGAGGAACTCTCCGTCATCGCCAACCGTATGCAGGCGTCCATCGCAGCGATGAAGACCGACTGCACTCTTTACTTTGAGGCGCAGCGCGTGCCGTCCACCGCCTACGAGACGACAAACGCCTTTCCGGATGAAGTGACACGCGGCATTGACGCGGAACGCTGCCGTCTCTTCTCGAGCGGTATGTACTACGAATCCCATTTCTATGCGACACTTCTCTTCCTCCCGCCGAAAGATCGGCAGGAGAAACTCAAAGAGTTTATCGTCGAAGGTCGCGAGAAGAAAATGACGAAGGCGGAGGACGTACTCGAGAACTTCGGCGAACAGCTCTATAAACTCTATCTCATGTGCCGCAGCCTGCGCATCGAGGCGGAGTTTCTGAACGAGGACGAGCTCTTTACCTACCTTCACTCGATGGTTTCGGATCGTCCGCGTGCGCTGAAATATCCGGATACGCCGTTTCTGCTCGATAAATTTCTCTACGACACACCTCTTTACGGCGGGCTCGAACCACAGCTTGGGAAAGCACATGCGCGTCATTGCGCCGATCTCCTACGGCAAAGAGTCCGTATTCGGTCTCTTTGACGAGTTCAACCGCCTCGACTTTGCTTATCGCTGGGTCACGCGCGTCTACTGCATGAGCAAGAGCGATGTCGTCGGGGAGCTGGACGCCGAGCGGCGGCAGTGGAAGGGGGGAAGACGCAGTCAATCTCATCGACACTCGCCGACGTCACCGTGCGTGACAGCGTACAGAACGCAGAGAACATCGACGACGTCGCCATTGACCGCATTGCCGAGATACGGGATGCGATGAACGCCGTGGAGGGCGATCACATCTCCTTCGTATACTACTCGACGGCGATCATCGTCACCGACGAGAACCGCGAGGCGGTGGAGGAGAAGGCGAAACTCATTCGGCAGATCTTCATCGAGCGTGGTATGCAGCGGGTCAAGATCGAGGACTTTAACGCCATCGACGCTTGGCTTGGCTGCATTCCGGGGCTCGTCGGCGCGAACATTCGCCGCCCGCTCATCTCGACGGGAAATCTCGTCCACATGATGCCGCTCGCACTTGCCTGGGCAGGCGACGAGCGCAATAAACACTTGGACGGACCGCCGCTGCTCTACACACAGACCGACGGCAGCACGCCGTATCGGCTGAATCTCCACATCAAGGACGTGGGGCATTCGCTGATGATCGGTCCGACGGGCGCAGGAAAGTCCGTCCACCTCAACTGCATCGAGGCAGCATTTCGCAAGTACAAGAATGCGCGCGTCATCATCTTTGACAAAGGCGCATCGAGCAAAATCCTCACCATGGGCGTCGGCGGCAAATTCTACGACATCGGGCGATCCCGCTCGCTGTCCTTCCAGCCGCTTGCCCACATCGACGATGAGGATGAGCGTCAATGGGCACTCGACTGGCTCTGTGACTATCTACGCGAAGAGGGCATCGACGTGACCCCCGAGCAAAAGGGGATCATGCGTGATTCCCTTGCGACCGTCGCGGGGGTCAAGGAGAGCGACCGCACCATGACGACGTTCATCAGCTTCCTCCAGAGCAGGGAGCTGAAGACGGCGTTCTACCCGATGTCGCTTGCCGACGATCAGGGGAACAAGGGCGAGTACGGCGAAATCTTTGACAGCAGCGAGGATCATCTCTCCATCACGAGCTGGCAGAGTTTCGAGATGGAGACGCTCATGAACGCCCGCCGCATCGTCGGCACGACACTCATGTATATCTTTCATCGCATCGAACAGGTCGTAAAGAGCGCGGAGAAAAAGAACCAGGAGCCGACGCTCATCGTTCTGGATGAGTGTTGGGTATTCTTTCAAATCCTATGTTCGCCGAGAAGATCAAGGAATGGCTGAAGACACTGCGTAAGTACAACACGTCGGTGCTCTTTGCCACGCAGTCCCTCGACGACATCGCCAAGTCGCCGATCCTCGATACTGTACTCTCCTCCTGCCAGTCACGCATCTTCCTGCCGGACAAGCTCGCGATCACCGAGAGCCGCATGGAACTCTATCGGCAGTTCGGACTTAACAAACAGCAGATTTATCTGCTCGCCCACGCGCAGCCGCAGCGGGAGTACTACTACGACAGCCCGCAGGGCTCGCGGCTTTACAACCTCGCGCTCGACCTCTGCCCGTTCACGCTCTCATACGCAGCCGTAGGGGACGTGGCACTTGCCAAGTGCCAGCGCATCATAGAGAACTACGGCGCGGAGAACTTCAACGAGCACTGGATGCGCGAAAACGAACTGACCGTGCCGGAATACCCGAGAAAGGAGGCGGCGGCACTATGACGGCCAGCATCATCTTCCTCTGTGTCCTCATGATCTGTTACTTTGCCATTCGGGTCAACCGCATCGAAATGCGGATGAACGCCCTCGAGAAAGCACTGAACCAGGCGGTCAAGGAGGGGAAACTTGACACCGAGATGCTCGGCAGACCGTTCGGGGGGGGAGTGCGGGCGGCGTCGGCGACTTCTGGACGGCACTCAAAGCCGCATGGAAAGAGCGGTGATGACGATGGACGCAGTACACGCCTATCGTGCGGCGACAGAGAACACGCCGAACCTCATCGCCGCCGTACGGCACATCGAGACCGATGTCCTGCGCAAAATGCGGGACGAGGGATACGGGATCAATCAGCTGCGCACCGCACTCAGCGAGAGCCGCTATCCGCTCTTTGCCGCGCAAAAGAGTGCGGTGAACGACTACCTTGAGAGCATCCTGCCCGACGGGGCAAGTGCGGCGACGAATTTCAGCCTGCCTGCCCCGCCCGCGCGGTTCAACATGCTCTACGAATCGCCGCTGCGGCAGATCGAGAGCGTACTTGCCGCTGCCGATCAAACATACTCAGCGGGGAGGAGATGCGCCGCATCCCGCAGGCGGATGTGCGTGAGGCGTATATCGGCGGCAGCCTCTATGGCATACTCGCAGGGGATACGAAGGCGCGCACCGCGTTCGAGCACCGCATCTGGCGTGCGCATCGTACGGCAGTGCGGGATGCGGCAGAGCGCGAGACGGCAGAAATGCAGCCCGCCTTTGACGGCATCTGGGCAAGCCGCCGGAAAGACCCGTCTCCGGCACTGGCCGAGGAGAACGCAGTCATGACCTTCCTGCGCACAACGGGCGCACAGGAGGAGACCGCCGTGCAGCTCCTTTCGGCCATGACGGAGTACACGGGACGGGACAAGGAAGCCTACGTGCGCAAGACCGTCGCCTCTGCCGTGCGTGAGCTCGGCGCATACGAGGCGATTGCCGCTGCCGATGATGCACCGCAGCACGACAGCGACGTCTATGCGGCGTGTCTCAAGGACGCCGTGCATACGCTGGGCAGTGATACGCTGCCCTACGAAGCGGAGCGTCATATCGTCGGTGCGCTGCGCAGCGCAGGCATGGACGAGGAGACGCTCAGCACAGCGATCCTCTCCGCATCGCCGCTTGTCCGCTCCGCCGGGCGCGATCCCGAGCGGACACTTGATGCACTCCTCACGGGCAAGCCGGAGGAGGCAACCTACGTGGACGGGGACTGCGTGACCTGTGCGGACATCTACCAGCGGCTGATTACCGCGTACGATGATGCGCTCATCGACGCGGGCGTGAATGACAGCGTCGCCGCCGACCGCCGCCGCTACAACGTCAAGGCAGTGCGCGAGCTGCTCCGTACCTACGGTGCAGATGAGGAGGAGGTCAAAGACATCCTCCGCGCACTGGGCGGAATCAAAGAAGAGGAGCGGACGGACGAGTACATCGACCGCCTCCTCGCCGAGGCGAAGGCAGAGCCGCCCGCCGAAACGGTCGCCGCGAACGAGGACACGGCAGTCTCCGACGGTACCGCCTCGCCGACCACAAGGGAGGACTGGGGGCGCGTGCCGGCGGAGTCTGCCAACGTCCGCAGAGAGCGGACAGAGGAAAAGGAAGCGGAGCCGCAGGCGGAGCGCGCCGCGCATGATGCAGAACGCGAAGAGACGCATGATGCAAGGCGCGCGGATGAGCCTGTCGCTCCGCTCACCGATAAAAAGAGCATCCGTGAGGCGAAACGGCGTCTGCGCGACTACACCTTTACCGCAGAACGCGTGCGCACGCGCGGCGACAAAGAGGCGGACGAGATGTACGAGGACTGCCGTGCCGAGATCGAGCGGGACGTCCCGCTGCCGTTTAACGGGCAGATGGACGAACAGATCATCCTGCACCTCTTCTCCCTCGGCTACGAGGAGCGCGAGATCGAGAACGCCGTGCAGCACAACTCACCGCGCCGCCGCTCGCAGAAAGATTATGCAAAGAGCATTGTGCGCGGCGTGCGGGAGCGGTGCCCGTCCGCCGCGAAGGTCATCAAGGATGCTGAGACGAAGTATTTGCAGACCAAGATGGAGCGGGGACAGACGCTCACCACGTATGAAAAGGAGCGCGTCCTCGTGCGGGACGTACCCACCGGGTAGAGACGAAAGGAGATGCACCATGTTTAAGAAGTGGAGCACCAAACGCGTACAGATGGCCGTCGTCGCCGGACTGCTGCTCGGCGTGACAACGCCGATTGCGGCGATGATGATGCGCAGTCATCACAGCGAGGCGGCGGTCGCCGTCATCGACGAGAAGAACATCGCCGAGGCGATTAAGACCGCAATCAGCACGGCGAACATCCTCACGACGGAGGAGAAAGAGCTCGCCCTCATGATCCTTGATGCGAAGAAGATCAACATGGACATGCTGACGGGCTGGATGGAGAAGAACAAGGCGGCAGACACGTTCTGCAAGACGCCGGACATCATGCAGGACATCGGCATCCTGAAACAGCAGGGGAAAGTGCCGAGCATCCTCAACGCGAATACATCGGCGACAGCGATCCTCATGAACGAGATCGGCTCGATCGAGGATGCGATGAACGGCAAGCAGACCATCGTTGACCTCTACATGCAGACGCAGAAGAACCACAAGGCTCTGGATGCGACCTATCGGGCGGCGGCAGAGCGGGCGAAGGCGTCGCAAAGGTCACCGAGGCGACGAACGCCACGGTCCACGATGCGGTCACCATGGCGAATAACGCCGAGGGACAGCAGCAAATCATGCAGGCGGGCATTCAGATCGCCGCTGCGGGCGTCTTGCAGGGCGCGGATCAGAAGGAACTGCTCGCGCAGCTCCTCGCCATGCAGTCCGAGAAGTGGTACATCGAGAACACAGAGAAGGCACGCGATGAGGCGCGCGATCATGCGATGGCACTCAAGCTGCACAACTTTGCCGGAAGTCACTAAAATGAATTTACTGTAAAAATATTCAGGTGTTCAAATTGAACACCTGAATATGAGAATAAAAAGATTCATTTTTATAGAGCAGAACGAAAACGGAGGGGCACATGGAGACAGCGAGGACAGCAATGCGGGCGATGGGAGGGCTGCGCAGGAAGCACATCCTTCTCATGCTCGCCGTTTTCGGGCTGATCGTCTTTCAGCTGACCGGCATCGGCTTTGCCGCGACCGGGTCGGAGGACATCGCAACGGCAGGGACGGGGCTCGGCGGCACATTTGACCAGCACCTCACGACACTCGCCAACGGTGCGGTCAAGGCGATGCACGCCATCCTCATCGTCATGACGGCCATCGCGGGCATGATGGTCGCCTTTGGCATCGAGGATGGGAAAGTTCATCTGGCAGCTCATGCTGGGTGCAGGGCTCGCCTTCAACTTCGGCGCGTTCCTCATGGGCTCGGGCATCTGGGCGATGGCAGACCAGACGGCGAGCACGCAGCAGGTCTCGTACTACACGCCGGAGCTGAAAACCGGTACGGATGCGAAGGTCGCGGATATTAACATCCTTGGGACGTTTATGAACCACTACACGGAGCACGTCATCGTCCCCGGCGCGGAGAATATCCTGCCCTACTGCCTGCGTCTCCTCGTCATCCTGACCGTCATTCAGGCGACATGGGAGCTGACGGTTAAGTTCATGTCGGGAGATAAGCTGCAATACCTCATCAACATGACGCTGAAACTCGGCTTCTTCATGTTCCTCATGATAAACTGGATTTCTCTCATGGGCGGGCTCATGTCCGGCTTTGAGACGCTCGGCTTCCGTGCGGGCGGAAACAATGGGGCGGTGGCCAACAACATCGTCGGGGAATCCTGTGACACGTTTGTGCAGATTGCTCTGAAGATGTTCCAGGCGATCTGGACGCCGAACAGTGACAGCTGGATTCCCGATGTGGTGCAGACCATCGCGAATATGCTGTCACCCGGCGTGCTCCTCATGGACATCATCTGCATCGTCGTCATCGGCGGCTGTCTCTTCCTCACGGCACTTGAGATGTTTATGGCACGCATCGAGTTCTACACGATGGCGCTCCTTGCGCTCCCATGCCTCTCCTTCGGGACGATGAACAAGTTCAGCTTCCTCACGGAGAAGGCAATCGGGGCGATGTTCAATCTCGCGCTCAAAGTCTGTGTGATCGCCTTCCTCTCGGCGGTCGCGAAGCCCTTTATCGAGGGCTTCGCTGACAAGATCATCAAGGCGGACAACCCTGCCGAGGATCTTGCCCTGCTCTTCAGGCGGTGCTCGCATCGCTTCTCATCCTGCTGCTCGTCAAGAAGATCCCGCAGCTCGTCTCGGGACTGCTCAGCGGACAGCCGCAGCTCAGCAGCAGCGACATGACAGGCGCACTCAAGGGTGCAGTCGCTGGTGCTGCTGCGGCAACAGGGAACATCGCCGCTGCCAAGGCGGCAGCCGCTGCGACCGGCAAGAGAGGGCTCGGCGGCACACTCACACAGCTCGGCCGTAACTACATGATGAGCCGCAGTCCCGTGCGCAGCTACCGGGATGCGATCGGGAGCTTCCAGCGCACGAAGGATAACTCCGGTTCGCGTATCTTGCAGGAACTACGTGATGGCGTAGACAGTCGCAATCGGCAGACGGCGAATGCCGCGCAGCCGCCGGGTAAGCAAGGACACTAAAATCGACGGGCAGATTGTTCTGCCCGTCGATGGTAATGTTTTCTATCGTTGTTTTTGTATTTCTTGTTCGAGGTGCTCCACACGTTCGCGCAGGTTCTTGTTCTCTGCCAGAATCTCCTTGAGCATCTCCTTCATTTCGCGGATATGACAGTTGTTCTTGTAGACGCTGTCATCCATCCGGCGGATGATGTAGCCGAACTCCCGTGAGGCACTCGCGGGTCCGCAGCCGGTAACGTAGCCGATCTCTAGGGGCTGTGTGAGTTCCTCATAGAGAACCATTTCCGGTGTCTTTTGCGGTGGTGGCTGCGGCGCAGGTACGTTCTTCTTCGATCCCCAGAACAGTCCCATCATCATCAGTCCTTTCGTTTTTCTTTAACGTAGCATAGTTCCCCCATTGTGACAAGTCCCAATTTTGAGAGGAGGTTTTCGATATGCGCCGGATGTACCTGCTCGTCACGCTCGTGCTCACCCTCCTCTCGTTCCTTCCCGCATCCTCCGCAGCGGCGATAACGATGATCTCCCCCGTTGATCCGATGGTCGTCACGAGCCCGCAGGGCTACCGTATTCACCCGATCACAGGGAAGTATACCTACCATTCGGGTGTTGACCTTGATGCTGACTACGGAGACCCAATCCATGCCGCTGCGGCAGGAACGGTAACATACGCGGGGTGGATGCAGGGCTATGGCAATACCGTCATCATCAATCACGGCGGCGACCTCCATACGCTCTATGGACACAATCGGACGCTCTATGTCGCGGTGGGGCAGCCCGTTGCACAGGGAGAGGTCATCGCCGCTGCGGGCAGCACAGGGAACTCGACGGGACCGCACTGCCATTTCGAGGTGCTTCCAAACGGCATCTATGGCGATCCGGTCGATCCGGGGCTCTATGTCCCCGGGCTCCTTGCGCTCGAGCAGGAACAGGGCGGCGGGCTCGGTCTCGATTTCCACGGGCACACAAAGGACTGGGTCGTGACGAACGACTTCGCAAAGCCCATCAGTGATCTCGTCAACAGCATCGTTGAGGTGATTACGACCGGGCTGGAGCTCCTGCAAGGCTACGTGGCGAAGATCTTCTTCGTCCTCGTCGCCATCGACCTCGCGCTCGGTGGGATGAGCAAGGCGATGACACCTACGAGCGAGGATCGGGAGGGGCTCTTCAAGTGGCTTGTGCGGCGCGGCCTCTTCTACGGGTTCTGTCTGGTGCTCCTCTACAACTGGGGGGACTTTGTCGGCAATTTGGCACTCCATGGATTCCCCGCGCTCGGAGCTCTCGCGGGCGGCGATCCGTCGGCAGCGGAGGCGGCCGTCTCTGACCCGACGAAGATCGTGCAGAAGGGCATGAACATCATCGCGCCTGTCTTTAACGGCGTCATCCACTCGAACGGGTCATCCAGTGTTATCCTCCTCCTCCTCGGCAGTACGGGCTCCGTTCTCCTCATGCTGATCTTTGCGGCGATCCTTTTCGTGCTCTTCTGCTTCATCGGCTACACCATCGCCATCGCCTACATCGAGTTCTACGCGACGATTCTCTTCAGCTTTACGGTGTTCCCGCTCACAGGGTTAAAGCACGTACGGCATTTCGCATCGAACGGTATCAACAGTGTCTTTGCCGCTGCGCTCAACCTCATGTTCTTCTGTCTCTTTGCGGCGATGCTCCAATCGACGATGCAGCACATCGTCGTCGAGAACCTCATGTCGCAGGCGGTCGCCGCAGAGGCGGCATCCGGAGGTCCGGAGCAGAGCATCGCAGGTCGCCCGAAGGCAGAGCTCGCCTACCGCATCTCGCAGATCATGCAGGAGCGGTACGGGCGTACCCTCCATCCCTCGTGGATTTGGGCGCAGCTTGCCCATGAGACGGGGAACTTCACCAGCCGGCTCGCCGTCGAGGATCACAACTACGGCGGCATCAAGGCGACCGGCGACGCGAAGACGGCCGGCATCTCACCCGAGGGCGACTACTACCGCCACTTTGACAGTGATGAGGAGTTCGCGCAGTATGCTGCGTCGAACTACAACGCCTACGCCGAGGACGGCATCTATGATGCACGCACCATCGGGGAGTTTGCGGCGGCACTCAAGCACGGCGGCTACTTCGGTGCGACACTCGAATCCTACACGGCGGCACTGATCTCATTCGTCGGCGGCAGCGCGGGGATGGCACAGCAGGCAGTCGCAAACAATCTGCTGCTCCTCCAGCTGATCCTCATCGTCCTCATGTATATGTACTTTGCCGACCGCATCCACAAGTTCGTCAACACGCAGTTCGGCGGAGCGGGCTTTAAGCTCTCCGAGCGGCAGGCGTGTTCAACTAAACGTGAATATAACAGGGGAATCTTCAGGTGTTCAATTTGAACACCTGAACCAAAAGGAGATGAAATTCATGTTTTTGCAGCGATGGAAGAAGTACCGCGTCAAAGTCCTGTTCGTCGCCCTCTTTACGGCATCGGCATCCGTCGGTGCGCTCGTTGCGCACATGCACGACGGTGAGGCGTGGGGCGTATGGCGTCCGCTCGACCCGCCGAACTATTTCAGTCTGACGTCGATCTCGTGGGCGGACACGGCGAATCCCAGACACTATTTCTATGGTGACGTGGCACAAAACGGCGGGAATGTCTACGACATCACGCGCGAGATCAAGTCCATCCTCTTCGGCGAGAAGTTCACGCATATCTTGGAGACGATCACGGCGCAGCTCGGCATCGACATCAAGAATAAGACGCCGCTCGATGCGGGGATTCTCCATGCGACAGGACAAGTCGCGCAGGAGAAGGGAGCGCGCACGGCAGATCTCTATGAGACGATGCAGCGGGGGCTCCCTAACGGAGAGTACGAGCTTCCACGACTATGAGGAGAGCACCGCGAACTATGAGGCACCGCGTATCCGCTCGCATCAGCGGCAGGAAGTCGCTGCGGCTGCGGGGAAATACGCACAGCTGGCGAGCAGTGCCCTCGCCGATAACGATGCGACGCGTGAGGCGGTGCACGCACTCGTTGCGGCAGCGGCGAATGCCCAGGGCGAGACAGAGCTGCGACAGATCACGGAGCAGCTGAACGCACTCGGGGCTCTCGACCAGGCACAGATCAATGCTCTCCTTGCAGCGAAGGTGCAGCTTGAGAACGATATGCGGCGCGTAAGGCTCGACCAAGAGATCGAGTGGGCAAAGCAGGCGGAGGACGCAAAGATCATCGTCACCGATCCATACAACGAGGAGCGCAACGCTGTGAGCGGCTACACGCGCGAGAAGCCGCGCGGGTTCGTCGCCTTTAAGTGAAAAAAATCGGCTTACAGGATTACACCCTGCAAGCCGATTTTTTTGTGTCTACCGGGCTTTCGCGGACTTTATTGCCCACGCGCTGCCCTCCTCGATCTGCGCCTCGATCATCGCCTCGACTTCCTCGTCGCTCGGAATCTCGTCCTCTGCGTAGGTGTTCGGGTAGCCGAGATCGGAGCCGAACATCTCGACTGCCTCCTCCTGTGTGATGATCTCGCCGCCGAGAAAGCGCGGATCATCGGGATTGACGTGGATGGCGTTGCTCTGATACTGCATGGAAACTCCTCCTCCTTTGTGCGCGATACGACTTTTCTCAAGTATATCGGATTATCGGAAAGAAATCCATGTGCTTAGAAAAACGTGCAGTATTTTAATTCTGCATGCCTTTACAATAGAGGTATAGGCATAACAGGAGGTGCGCACATGGTCACAGCAGAAGCCCTCATTGATGAGAGGGAGCGGTTCTTTCAGGAACTGCGGAACAACAAGACGCGGTTCCGTGATTTTCTCGGCGCAATGGCTGCCCACTATCGGCAGCCGATCGCGCGGCAGGTAGCGATCTTTTTCCATGCGCCGGCGGCAGGACGCGCCTATGGAGAAGAATCTCTATGGGAGCGGTTCGGCACGGATCTCCGTCACGATGCAGAGGGCGTACCCGTCCTCAGCGCGGATGAGCGCAGCGTCATCCGTCTCTATGAACGCAGCGAGACACAGGACGCGGGGCATCCACTCTTCGATCAGCTGGTCTGGACGTATGACGAAGCAAGGGACGGCGCAGCTCTGCGGCGTGTATGCGGGGCAGAGGAAGGACAGACGGCAGCAGAGGCGGTGCTCGCGGGAATGTCCCGTCTGCGTGAGGAGGGATACAGCGAGCTGGAACTTCTGGGTGCAGGCTATCTGGCACTGGAACGTCTAGGGCTGGATGGGGAGGAGCATCTCGGGCTGCCGCTCATCCTCGCACCGTACGAGAATGTCGATGCAGAGCAGCTGCTCAGCGGCATTCAGCGTGCGGCAAGGACGATTCTCGATCCACTGGCGCAGGAGGTGCGGGCGCATATTGCACAGGAGCAGGAAAGGAAGGCGAATGAGAATGATGCTGTTTACGGAGAGCGAGATGGCGCAGCTGACGGCACATCTGAGGAAAGAGGCGGCGGAGCGCGAGAGAGCGGAGCAGGAGAATCAGGCGATCAGCAATCTGATGGAGCAGTACGCGGAGATGAGCTATCTGTATCAGGTCGAGGAGCTGACGCCGCCGGCGGAGCAGCAGATCGAGAGCCTGCGCCTGGTGTCGTTCGCGGAGGAGATGGAGCGGTCGCAGCAGGAGGAGAGGGAGATCTCCGCACAGGACGAGACACCACGCATACCGGGACGGTGGGCAGCGCTGCGGAGGGAGTATCTCCAGTCCTACCGTCCGAAGGAGTGGGCGACGATGCTGATGAACGGGACAGCAGCGGCGCATCTCCGGCAGGTGCAGGAGGAGACGGAGCAGCGGTATCGGACGATGTACCGGCAGGAGGAAGCACGGCAGATCCTAGGGCAGAACCTGCGGGGACTGGAGGAAGTGCAGCGGAGCGGGATGATCGAAGCGCAGCTGCGGGAGATTCTGACGGCAGAACTCGCGTACTAGCAGCGGAGCAAGAGCCCTCTGCGGTGGACTTTTCGACCATCGACTATGATGCGGATATGCGTACGGCGGCAGGAAAGCGCGCCGTCTTTCGACGCAACCTTGCTGCGATTCTGACACTCAAGGAACTTGAGCGTGAAGGGCGCACAGCGAGCCCAGAGGAGCAGCGTCTCCTCGCATCCTACAGTGGCTTCGGCGGGCTCTCCCGAGGTGTTCGACCCTGCCAATAAGGCATGGTCGAAAGAGTACGATGCGCTCCAGTCACATCTGACGAACGAGGAGTACCGCGCAGCGCGCAGCAGCATCCTAGACGCCTACTATACACCGCCCGATGTCGCCAAGGCAATCTATGAGGGATTGCAGCACCTCGGCTTTGCCAAGGGGAATATCCTCGAACCATCCTGCGGGGCAGGGCGGTTCTTCGCGGCGATGCCTGAGGAGATGCGGCGGGAAAGCCACATCTGCGGCGTGGAGCTGGATGCGCTCTCTGCGCGCATCGCCGCCGCTGCGCATCCCGATGTACGTGTCGCAGCGCAGGGCTTTGAGACAACACGATTCGCGGACGGGAGCTTGATCTTGCCATCGGCAATGTTCCCTTCGGCGAGACGCCGATTACTGCCGATCCGCGCTACGGCGGCGCAGGACTGCTGCCGCATGACTATTTTATCATGAAGATGCTGGACGAGGTGCGTGACGGCGGACTGGTCGCCGCGATCACGTCGAGCGGTACGATGGATAAGCTGTCGCGCCGCACGCGCGATATGCTGGCTGAGCGTGCTGACCTCGTCACTGCGATGCGCCTTCCTGCCGAGACCTTCGCCGGGGCGGGAACGGCGGTCACCTCGGATATCCTTGTCTTCCGCAAGAAGGGCGATGCGCAGGCAGCCGAGGAGAAGGATATACGCAAGACGACACCGCCGCATACATGGTTGAATGTTGAGCAGAAAATACACATGAACGGATGGAATTTTTCCGAGCCGCACGTCGTCAACCGATACTATAGCGAGCATCATCCCGCGCACGTACTCGGCAGATGGGAGGAGCGCAAGGGACGCTACGGCACGGAGCTGTCTGTCGCAGCAGAGGAGGGGACGGAGATCCGTGAGCGGATCGCAGCAGTCTTTGACGAGATTCCCGCCGGGAGTGTCTACACCCCGGCGGAGACGGAACTGCCGATTCCCATGCAGGCAAAGGAGCCGGATGTGCGCGCCATGGGCTTTTACCTCTCGGGCGGCGCGCTGATCTACATTGATACCGACGGCAAGGAGACCGCGCCTACGCTCGATGAGAAGGCGCGGGCTCGCGTGATCTCTGCTGTCCTCCTGCGTGATGCCGGGCACGCTGTTCTCGAGGTGCAGCAGAGAGGCGGAAGTGCAGAGGAGCTGCGCAGCGCACAGAAGACGCTCGGCGAGCTCTATGACGGACATGTTAAACGCTATGGGCATATCGCCGCTGACCGCACGCTTGCGAATGTGTTCTACGCCGATCCCGGCTATAACTTTATCCGCGCCTATGAGATCAAGGATGCGAAGGGGAACTTCGTGGCCAAGGCGGACATCTTCACGGAGCGCACCATCCTGCCGGAAATTCGCCCGGAGCACGCCGATACGCCCGAGGATGCGCTCGTCATCTCCATGCAGCAGAAGGGCGATGTCGATCTCCCGTATATGAGCGAGCTGTGCGGAAAGCCTGTGCGCGAGATAGCAGACGAACTGGAATTTACCCACCTCTACTTGACGACCGCACGAAAACGTACGTGCAGGCGGACGAGTATCTTTCGGGCAACATCCGCGCCAAGATCGAGGACATTGACGCACAGCTTGACGCTGTGCGCAGCGAGCGTGATGCACGCGTTGCGCAGGTGCGCTATCCCTCCGCCTATGCGGAACTCATGGAAGGTGCGCCGGCCGTATTGCCGGAGCCGCAAAATGCGCTCGAAGAGGGCATGCGCGAGATACTGGAAAGCCTGCCGACGGTCGGGCGCGCTCGTATGCGTGCGAATTTCAAGGAATACCTGAATACCATTGACGAGGCAGCGTTCCCTGACTGGCGTTCGAGTGTCGCACGATATGTAGTGTCCTTCATCAACAGCGTGGATGGCATGTATAGCAGGTATGATTCATGGCTGCCGGCCACGCTGATGGAGGATCGCGCACTCGGTTTCCAGTTGATGCGCCGTGATCCCCGCTTTTTCTCACGCCGGGAGGATGAGCAATTTCCCGGGGCGGGATTCTCCTACGAGCTATATCGGGCGCAGGAGCCCGATGGAAGCAAGATCACGTTTCTGCAAGAACTGCGCGATCCCATGAAGAGGCTGTCCATGCTGCATCTGATGGATACTGCCGAGCAGTATCTTGCAACTTGTCATGAGAAGGGAGAGACGCCGGAGCTCTCGGCACTGAAAGAGCGGTATCAAGAGTCTCTTGCCATGCAGGAGAGCATCCCGGCGGAGCGTGATGAGGAGACGGCGATCCTCGACGCCCGCATTGCGCGGATGGAACGCAACAGAGCGGCACTCGAGGCGGTTCTCCCGACGCGTGTGGAGATCGGCGACATCAGTGTCGGTCTCGGTACGTCGTGGCTGAAGCCTGCGTACGTGCGGGAGTTCATTCGTGCGCTCGGTCTTGCCGACGTGCGCGTTGACTACGTGGAGGAGACAAGCACATGGAAGGTCACGAAGACAGAGCGTCTTTCCTACGAACTGTCCTCGGAGACGCAGTACGCAGCAGGGACGAAGAAGGCGTACGAGCTGATCGAGCTCTGTCTCAATCAGCGCAATGCGCAGGTGCGTGTCCCCCTAGCAGAGGGCTCGGATCAGACGGTCGTCGATGCGGAGCTGACGACGCAGGCGCAGATGAAGCAGCAGGAGCTGCGTGACAAGTTCCGTACGTGGCTGCTCTCCGATCCCGTCCGCGTGAAGGAGATCGAGGACTACTATAACCGTCGGTTCAACAGCGTGCGTCTGCGTGAGTATGATGGCTCGAACCTGACCTTTCCGGGTATGTCGAATACGATTGCCCTCAAGCCGCATCAAAAGGATGCCATCGCGCACAGCCTTTTTGGCGGCAATACGCTCTTTGCCCACTGCGTCGGTGCGGGCAAGACGTTCGAGATGGTCGCCTCGATTATGGAATCCAAGCGCATGGGGCTCTCACACAAGGCGCTCATGGTCGTTCCGAACCATCTCACGGCGCAGACCGGCGAGGAGTTCCAGCGCCTCTATCCGCGTGCGAAGATCCTCGTCGCGCAGAAGAAGGACTTCGAGAAGAAGAACCGGCAGGAGTTTATCTCGCGCATCGCGACGCAGAACTGGGACGCCGTCATCATCGGTGCATCCTCGTTTGAAAAGATCAAGCTGTCTGCCGGACGTGAGGCAGCGATGCGGCAGCGTAACATCGACGAACTCGAGGACAGGCTTCTTGCCCTGCGTTCGAGCGGTGTATCGGCGAATGACTTCTCCATCCGCAACATCACGAAGCTCGTCAACAATCAAGCGGCACGGCTCAGAAAACTCGAGCAGTCGAACCGCAAGGGCATGGACGATGTGATTACGTTCGAGGAGCTGGGCGTTGACAAACTCGTCGTCGATGAGGCGCATGAGTTCAAGAATCTTGAGGTCGTGACACGGCATGCCCGCGTTGCAGGTGTCGGGACGACCGATCATGTGCAAAAGACCTGGGATCTCTACATGAAGACGCAGTACATCAATGAGATCACGGGGAACAAGGGACTGATCTTTGCCACGGGGACGCCGATCTCCAATGCCATGACGGAGATTTATACCATGCAGCGGTATCTTGCACCGCATGTACTCAAGGAGCTCGGGCTCGAGAATTTCGATGCGTGGGCGGCGGCATTTGCGGATATTGCGGTCAGCATGGAGCTAAAACCCGAGGGACGCGGGTATCAGCTCAAAGAGCGATTCGCGAATTTCCGCAATTTGCCTGAGCTCATGACGAGCTTTAAGGCGTTCGCTGATGTGCGGACGGCAGATATGCTCGCGGGTGATGTCGCTGTGCCGACCGCCGAGATCATCGTCGATAAAGCACCTGCGTCAGCGAAACAGAAGGCGATCATCGACGATCTGGTGCGGCGTGCAGAATACATTCGCAACAGACGTCCGCTGCGCGTTCAGCGCGTCGATGGGACAGCGACAGATGACAGTATGCTCCTGATTACGCACGCGGGGCGTGCGCTCTCCCTCGATCCGCGTCTCGTGGATGCAGATGCGCCGGACAGACCGGACAGCAAGGTGAACCGCTGCGTGAAGAATCTGCTCGACACATATCGTGCGACAGACGAGCAGCGCGGGACGCAGATCCTCTTCTGCGACGAATCGACCTCCACGGGTGCCGGGAAGGGCAGATTTAATGTCTACGACGACGTGCGCGACAAGCTCATCGCAGCGGGGATCCCGCGTGAGGAGATCGCTGTCGTGCAAGAAGTTGCGGACAAGGACAAGCAGAAGCTCTTTGACAAGGTGCGCAGCGGCGAGGTTCGCATTCTGATCGGCTCGACGGGAACGCTCGGTGTCGGGACGAACGTGCAGGATCGCCTTGCGGCACTGCATGACCTCTCCGTCCCGTGGCGTCCTGCTGATCTTGAGCAGCGTATGGGGCGCATCGTACGCCCCGGCAATCAAAACGAGACCGTGAAGATTTTCCGCTATGTGACAGAGGGGACGTTCGATGCGTACCTCTGGCAGACCGTGGAGAACAAGCAGAAGCAGATCGCACAGATCATGACGAGCCGCAGTCCGCTCCGCAGTCTTCAGGATATGGATGAGACGGTGCTCTCCTATGCAGAGCTCAAGGCGGTCGCGACGGGGAATCCGTTCCTGCGCGAAAAGATGGAGATCGAGAACCGCCTGGGACGCATCCAGCTCGCCAAGATCGACTATGAGACCACACGGCAGAAACTGCAGAAGTTTATGGCGATTGACGGTCCCGTACGTCTCAAGGATAAGGACGCAAAGATCGCCGGACTGATGGCAGACAAGCTGCGCATGGACGATGCAGCGTTGAAAGACAGCGAGGGAAAGAACCTATTCCAGATGACGCTCGGCGAGAAGATCATCACGGATCGCGACGAGGCGGCAAAGATTCTGATGACAGCGGCAAAGGGCGGATTTACCGCAGCAAAGGCGGTCAAGGGGTCATATCGCGGGATGAACCTGCGTATTTTGATTGATCCCGTGGCGATGGAGCCCTATCTTTCGCTCTCGGGTGCACGGACATACCGCATCGGCTTTTCCGAAAAGCCGGAGGTCACGATGCGTCGTCTCGATGCCCTTCATGACGGGATCGTCAAGGAGCTGAAAGCGACGCAGGAGGAACGCAGCCGCATCGCCGAGGACGTCAAGGAGGCGGAGGAGAAGATCAAGAAGCCGTTTCCGTATGCAGCCGAGGAGGCGGAAAAGAAGGCGCGGCTCATTGAGATTGTGCGGCAGATGGAGCAAGGCTCTGACGTGGCGATTGCCGCGCGTGCAACAGTTCCCCGCGCAGCCGTCAGCGAGGAGCCGGCACGCGCCGCCTATGCAAGATAAGAAGGAGAGAGCATCATGGCAAAGAAAAAATCCGCCGGGCAGCGTGCGCCGAAAGCGGATGTCTACGCAAAGACCACCGAGAAGATCATCGCGTTGATGGAGACGGGTAAACTTCCATGGCAGCAGGGCTGGGATCGCAGCATCGGGGCATCGCTCGTCTGTCCGATCAATGGGAAGAGCGGAAAACGCTATGCACGGATCAACAGCATTTTTCTTTCGTTCGTCATGGCAGAGAAGGAGAGCGGAGATCCACGATTTTTCACGATGGGGATGCTCAATGCGCAGAACCGCATCTTTCGGGAGCGTGTCGCACAGAAACGCGAACAGGGACAGCCGGTCAATCCTGAGATGGAGTGGCAGTACGGCGTCCGCAAGGGTGCGAAATCCGAGCTGATCCAGATGGCGTGGAAGCAGACGAAGGATAAGTACGGGAATCCACTGCCGGAGGATGAGCAGTACTGGGCAAAGCGGTTCTGCAACGTCTTTCACGCCTCGGACTGCGTGCGGCGGGAGTATCTGAAGGATAAGGACGGGAATCCCGTCCTTAACGAAGACGGCAAGAATAAATACATTGAGCATCCACTCAAGGCGTATGTGCCCAAAGGGAGGTTCTATACGCACGAGGAGCAGTATGAGATCGCCGAGGGCATCCTTGCAGCAAGCGGAGCGAAGATCATTCATGACGTGCCGTCCGTCAAGAAGTATCCATGCTATACGGTGGACAACGATACGATCCATTTGCCGCCAAAGCAGGCGTTCTCTTCCCTCGGTGAGTACTATGCGACGGCTCTGCATGAGCTCTCCCATTGGACATGCCACGAGAGCCGCCTGAATCGTGACGTGTCGGGGGATCTGTCCTCAGAGGCGTACGCCAGGGAGGAGCTGCGCGCCGAGCTCTCCTCAGCGTATCTCGCCCTCGACCTCGGCTTACCGATGAATCCGACGAATCATGCCGCCTATGTGCAGCACTGGATCAAAGACCTCAAAGAGGATAACATGGCGATTTTTACCGCATCGAATGAGGCACGAAAGATCGCAGATTACGTCAAAGGCTTTATGCCCGAGCGTTTCCGCAGCGAGGAGCTGACCATCGCAGAGACGGATACCGTCGATCTCGACGCCGTGCAGGAACCGGCGGCCGAGGAGAAGACCGCAGCCAAGGAAGAGCCTATCGCTGGCGGACATACGGCAGCGGAGGAGGACAGCGCAGCAGCGGAGACCGAGGAATCGGCTGCTGCGACTGCGGATGCGGTACATCGCGTCGCGGATACGGCGGAGCTGACCCTCCCGTCCGAGACGCTGACGCGTGAGACAGCGCGATTCTATAAGTATCTCCTGACGCAGCGACCGGCAGATGTCGGTGCACTCCCCAAGGAACATCTCTATCTCGTCGATCCCGATGATTCTGCGGCGCGCTACGGTGCGGTCTACTATGAGAAACAGCTGCCTGCGAGCGTGGCAGCGGCACATGAACTGACGCCGGACTATCGCTATTTTGCGAACAAGTCCATGCACGTCACGCTCCATCAGCGTCGACGTGATGCCGCGCCCGAGGGTGCGCCGTCCTATTTGCAGCGTGACTATGAGGTCACGCTGCAGGAGAACTACATCCGTACGGATGCGATGCGCACCGAGGGACTTGACCGTATCTTCGCGCATCTCTGTGTGCACCCGCCGGAGGAGGGACGTCCAATCGCCGAGGGTGACCTCATCGAGACAGACGGGCGCATCTTCCGTGTGGCAGATGTCGGCTTTGTGGAGCAGGAGCTGAACGCACATCAGGGCGACTTTGTCTTGACGCCGCTCGTGGACGAGCGCGTCCGGCAGCTGAGTGCCGCAGCAGAGGAGAGCATCGGCGCAGATGCCTACCGTCTCTATACGGAAAAGCTGCGGGAGACGTTCTATCGCGCAGAACAGGACAGAAACACATTGTCCGCGCATCCAGGCAAGTTCGCATACACCGATGATCCGCGCGAGGGAGCGCGCATATCCGGTGACGAGGACTACGCAAAAGGATTTCGTGAGCGCGCCTATCAGAACGGACTGTCGAGCTACACGCCGACGGATGAGCGGGGGTGGAAAAAGGCGGATACGGCGTATGCCGTAGAGGAATTCAAGAGGGCACTCGCCGATGATGCAGACAACTATCTCAGGCTGGATGAAATTCGCAGCTTTATCGCTGACGATATTCAGCGCAACAGCCCCTATGCGGCGATCTCACAGGATCGCTCGTATGGGAAAGAACTCGTGCGTAACGCAGAAAAAGATCCGTCCATCAAAGAGCTGCTCTCCGTGAACGAAGTGATCCAACGTGAGCCGGCAATCGTCGAGGAGTACACGGCAAAGTACAGCAGATAAAAAGATTGCCTGTTCTAGCTCCCGCCGGGGTCCGATTCCCCATGGCAGCTAGAACAGACAACCTTGTTGACAACAGTATAACACGCACATCAAGCATGTCAACAAAAAAGCGATACCCTTCAATCCCAACCTGCTGACCGAGATCACCTACAGTTGAGAGGTGTCGCTTTGGTAAAAGCATAGCAGAGGTTATACATGATGTCAATGGATATGCTAGGGAGAAAGAAAGGAAACGCCATGCCTGAGAAGGACTGGGAAAAAATGTCTGACGAGGAGAAGGAACGCGTGCGGTCATCCGAGCAGGAGAAATTTACGCAGATGCAGCCGATCAGCATCAATGAGGACTTTGTTGAGGAGGAGGATGGAAAAGCTGCACGTTCAGCAGCAATTCAGTACTGGAAGAAGAAATATCCGCATGGAATTACAAAGAACACGATTGTCGGCAACGTCATAATCAATGCAAAATGCATTAAACAGAGTTTATCGCATGGATTCGGAAGGAGAAAACTTGCTGCGATTCCGACACTTGCAAACGGTATGGAAAATGCCGCCTATATATGTACGTTGGCTGACTTCGAGGCAGACAACGTAAAAAATCATTTTTTCTTGTATAAGTTAAGTTATAAGTCTGAGGAAAATTATGTTGTGTGTCGCGTTAGGGAGCAGTTTGATGAAATGCGACTTTATATACATGAGGTAGCACCAATATCGACATTTACACAACAAAAAAGCGATTCCCTTCTATCCCAGCCTGCTGGCAACAGCCACCTACAACTGAGAGGAATCGCTCTCTTTAAGCACATAGTATCAGATTTTTTACAAGGTGTCAACGGGAGTTTTTACCCCAAGAAGAAGGAGGAGAAGGAAATGGCAGTATCAAACGCCGCTATGTATCATCAGGAAATCGCCGACAGTCTCACCGTCGCAGAGGAATCTCTGCGTGAGGAGGATGCCAAACAGCTGCATAGTGCTGTGAAGAATCTGCATGTGAGCATGGAGAAGGTCGAGGAGGCAGAGCAGACCTGCGGTGCAGATCAGGAGACATGGGACGGCTACGCTGCGCGCCACGATAACATTGTCCGACGGATCGAGGCGGCAGGTGACGCAAGGAGTGAGGGCAAGTCCGAGGAGGAATGCAGCGATGCGCTCATCGACGCACAGGAATCTCTGCGCGAGGGAACAGCGTACATGGAGGAGCGATGTGCAGCGATCCTCCGGCGGGAGAAAGAGTACCAAGAGGAACTCGCAGGACTGAGAGCCCGCATCGAGGAGCTGGAACGCGAGCGTGAGGTACGGGCACAGTTACCCGAGGAGCTTGCCCGCTGCCTTGCTGCATCGACGGAGTTCCTCGCCGCCGTCGAGGATCTCCGTCGTGAAGCGAAAGCGCAGCCGCGCATTATCGCATCCGAGATGTATTCCACATCGCGCAGGGCAGTCAAGGATGCCTACTACAGTGTCAAGCTCGCACCAACCAAGGTAAAAAATTATCTGCGTCAGCGTGCGCAAAAGGCAATCGACGGTGTCCTTCACAGTGTCGCAAGCGTATTCGACGAGGGAATTGCTGCACTCGAACAGCGACGCGCTGGTATCCTCCGTAAATCACATGAGATGCAGTCGGCGTCCGAGTTCTATCGGGACGCATTGGAGGAGGCGTTGAAGGACAGCAAGGCGGAGCGCAGCATGGAGACCGAGCGCACGATCGCGCACAGCATGGCAAAGGCAGGCTTCGGCGCATACGCCATCGAGAAAGTCCTGCGCGCCGAATCGCCCTACCGCAAAGAAATGGAGCAGGGCGACGCCAAGAACATCGCAAAGGACGCTGTCCAAGAAACGAAAGAGCAGCGCGAAGAAAAGACGCGGTGACATATATAGGGCATTTGATATGTTTTCTGACGATTGTATGGGGTGTGTATAATGAAAAAACTGGATGATGATGCATTTGCCAAAGACCTTGAGGCGTGGGAAAATAACGGATATAGTTATGGACATCCGCCAATTCGAGTTATGCAAACCCCATATTCTTTGCAGTTAATCGGGATGAAAGATCTTCCCATTTATATTGATCCATCGAAATTAAGCGAAGTCATGCGTCGGAATCATCCTGAAATTACATTGGAGATACTCAAACAGTTACCACAAGCTTTGAGGGATCCTATGATGATCTTAAAATCGAAGACGCATTCTGAGCGCATTGTCGCATCACTTTCGTTAAAAGATACCTCAGGCGTAGAAATTATCGTCCCATTTGCCCTAGATAAACCTAAAGCATGGAAACAAGCAAATGTCATCACATCAATCTATGCTAAGGAAAGGAATGGGCGTCCACGCTATAGCTGGTATATAGATTGTATCAAAGAGGAGCTTCTTCTTTATGCGCATAGAGAAAAAGCCGCTCAGTTTCTCACATCCGCCGGGGTCCAATTCCCCATGGAAGAGCAAACTAACGGCTTTCTTACGTATAGAATAAAGGATGAGAATGATCTTGTCAAGTATAAAAAAGAAAAAGAACGCCTGATTTCGAATATGCAGGGGATTCGCGAACGCATCGAAGAGCTCGGTCGAGAAACGCAGTCACAGTTTCCCGAAGAATTTGCACGATGTCTTTCTGCATCAGAAGAATTCTTTGCTGCACTCGATGATCTTCGAGGTGAAGCCACAACGCAGTCACATGACATTGGTGATGAAATGCTTGCCGCATCTGACATTGGTGATGAAATGCTTGCCGCATCTAACACAGTAGCTGAGGAAGCATACTACAGCATAAAGCTTGCGCCGACCAAGGTGCGGACGCATCTGGATCGTTGTGCGCATGATGCAGTCAGAGATGTTCTCTCCGCCGTTGCAGATTCTTTGTGTATCATACAATGGCAGTGGAGCATCGTCATGCAGAAATTCTCAAGGCAGAAAATCATACAAAGGACGCTGTCCAGGAAACGAAAGAGCAGCGCGAAGAAAAGACGCGGTGACTTGTCAGCGACCGCGCGAGGACTCCTCGGCGATCTCGTCGCGCTCGAATGTCGAGAGCAGTGCCCAGTTGTCATCCATGCGATCCTTGCGGTCTTTGGCAATGAGCTGCACGGCACGCGGTACGCTGCGCAGATGATCGGCAAGTGCGCGTGCATCATCCATCGGCGAGCCGCCGCTCTTCGATGAAGGGCGATAGCGAGCACTGCCGCCGCGACGATCACGCTCTCCATCGACGGCGTCGATCTGTGCATCGGCTGCATCGGATTTTTCCCGCAGGGCATGAAGCTCTGCGGTTATTTTTTTGACCTTCACGACGGCAGACCAATTCTTGCGCATGACACCGACGGCGATCTGCTGAATCTTCTGCTCTACCTCGGGCGTCTCACGGCGCTCCTCAATCTCTCGGCGCAGACGTGCACAGTCGTCACGTTCCTCGGCAAGGTGACGCGCACGCTCCTCGATTGCTGCACGCCGATCGGCGAGTTCCTGTTTTTCCTTCGTGTAGTCTTCGCGCTGGTTGCCGAATATGGCAAGTGCGCCAGGAACGGGTTTTGCTGCAAAGGCACGCGCGTCACTCTCGAGTTTTTCTTGATCGTTTGCGAGATAGGTCTCGTCTTTTGCGAGCTTTCGCTCACGCTCACGCAGCCGTTTGATGCCGCCGTGCTCGTAGACGTTCTCGGCGATCTGGATGATGCGCTCATAGGAGAGCACTTCTTTTTTCGCCTCGGCAAGTTCGGCTGCCTTCATGCGCACCTGTTCGTCGGCGTGCTGTTTCGCATGGCGCAGCATCGCCGCTGCATCGTCGAGCGTCAGCGAGAGATCATCGCGCATGAGGGTGTACTTGTTCGGTACGGCGAATCCGGCGCGCACCTCATCAAGACGGCATCTTGTCTTCTCAACGAGCTGACTGTATGCCTTCAGTGCTTTCATGTAGCGTGCTTTTGGCAGCTCGTTCCGGAAGAGATATTCGTTGATGCGTTTCTGGATGTTTTTATGTGTGCCGCGTTCGCTGAGTTTCTTTAGATGCGGCTGTAATTTTTTAGCGGCTGCCTTGTAGTCGCGCGTGAGCTTTTGGATGCGCTCGTGCATGGCAATCTCGAGCTCGCCCATCGCCACATCCTCGTCCTCCGTCGCATCCGGCGGCAGGTAGAACGATGCACTGAACTCCTCCGCCTCGTGGAGATCTCTGCGCAGCGTCATGACATCTTCCCACGCAGCACGCCCTTCCTCGCCGAGAAAATCGAGGCGGGCTTCTTCGAGCGCGTCCTTTCCCCATACGAGAGAGGCAGAAAGAACATCGAGCTCTTTCCGTGCAGCATCCATCTCCGCACGCAGAGATTCGATATCCTCTTTGTCCTGTTTGCTGTATTGGGCGATGATCTCCGTGCGCAGGAGGTCATGCGTTTTTTGCGCAGCAGAAAGCATCTGCTCCGCTTCGTCTTCTCTTTCTGCATCCTCATGAAGTGCACGACGGATGATTTTATCTGTTCTCTGATCGTTGAACTTGCGCAGCTGCTTCTGCCGGCGCACGACATCATCGTCACGCACAATGGAGGTCGGCGATGTGTGATCCTCGGGCAGACGGTCAAGGATCTCGGCGAGTACCCAGTCGCCGCGCATCTCTGCCTGCATCTTTGTGCTTCGAGGCAGAGGTGACTGACGCGCACGGGGATGTTGTATTTTTCGAGTACCTCGTTCTGGATGCGCGCATAATCCTCGCGCAGCGTGAGGAGATAGTCGCGCCGATCCTTGCCGATCCACTTCTCCGCCTTTGGGCATCCACCGCGTTCAGGGTGCTCTGCATTCGCACGACGGAAGAAATTTTCGGGCGTGCGCTCTTTTGCCCGCTCGACGGCATCCATCTCTCGCGTGGAAAACATGATGTGCACATGCGGGTGACGTTCGCCGTCTGACATCGCGCCGACCTTCTCATGCACTGCCCATGCGTAATAATGTCCGGCGAGATGCTTCTCCAGGAAGCGATCAAGAATTTCTCTGTTTTGCTCGAGCGTGAGTTCCTGCGGAAGAGAAAAAACGATCTCCTTGTACCGCTCGCCGCCGACGCGCTCGAAACGATCGGCGGCATGGAAAAAGCGCAGCGGCGAATCCTGCGCCCACTGCGGAAGATGATGACCGACGGCGAGACAGCCGCCGCGACTGGTAAAAGCTGCCTCGCGGTTAATGTACTGTAAATGAGCAAACGCCAAGTCTCCGTCGATGTTTTTTTGCAGCACGCCGAGAATGGAGTCGGCGGCTTTTTCTATCTCGCTTCTTCTTCGGCGAGATAGGGACCATCGCAGAGTAAGACAGGCATGCTGTCTTCCTCCGCCGAGGTAAATATCTCTTTTCTCATCATCCGACAAAAGCAGGCGACGGCGTCTCCTTTGACGAGCCACATCGCCGCCGGGCAGAACATGCAGGTGAAGTCTTCCTTCGGCTTTAGCTGCGGTGGGAGATTCATCAGCGTCGGACTGGAATAGCTCTGCGCCATCTCTGTCGTCGAGGTCGGAGAACTTTCGGATACCACAGCGTTTACTCCATCCGTTTCCGTCGTCTCTGCGATCTCTGTGCTGCTGTCCAGCATGGACAGCATATCCCTGAGCGAGTCCTCGCTGCCACTCAATTTCTTCACGCTCCTTCTGGAGTTTTTCATTTTCGCGTTCGAGGTCTGTGTCCAGAAAATGAACGCCGAGGGAAAGATCACGTTCGGCGATCAGCAGACTGCGTACAAACGATGTGTCGCCCTGGACGTCGAGTTCGTCGCCGAAGATTTTCTGCGCGACGCTCAGTGCGATTGCCTGTGTTTCAGCAGATGCACGGTGACTGACGTGGATGCCGCTTGCGTCGAGTTTGATATTTCCGTACGGGCTGCTGTAGAGCAGCATCGATTTTTTTGGAAGAGCGATGATCGGATGCGTGCCGTAGATCGTATTTTTGTAACTGCCAATCTGTAAAACACGCCGGCTGTCGATGTCACGGAATTTTCCCTCGCGGCGCACATAGGCGATGTGATCGGTCGATAAAACTCTCATGCCGTTCGGCTTCTTATCCGATTTCAGCCGGAAATGGTACGACGCCATGAGATCATCTCCCTTCATTTTTTCGTTCGCCATGATGCGTGACAGACGCGTTTTTCGTCAATCGTCGTTTTTATCTTTCGTCACTTTTTTTGCCAACCGCAGGTTCAGGGAGCGCAGGCGACCGACAAAACAGCATCATTAAATTTTCATGAGAATCATGTTTTTGTGATGCTGCGTTTTCTGCCGTTCCTGCACCGAGTTTCTCCTCCGGGAGAAACTCCTAAGTGCACCTCCAACCTCTCGTAACACCTTGATTATACTATCGGGGTGATACTACATCAAGTGTCAGATATGACACTTGGCACTATATGTTGTATCTGCTGTGAGCACTATGCTAAGATATGAAGAGAAGCGGAATATCTTTTTTGCCGCTGAGGCAGAACTTTTACAGGAGGCGATTTCTATGTCAGTTGAAAACGAGAAAAATGAGACGAATGATATACTTGCAAAAATCGACGATCAGCTTCAAAAGCACATGAAGTCTTTGGAAAAGGCTGAAAAGGGGCTGAAGAGCGCACAGCAGAAAATTCGTACCTGCAAAAAAGCGATCAGCGACATCCAGAAGATGCGTAGCGCGGTCATCGGCGAAAGAGTTGTTGCGATGGGATTTGATACACCGCAGGAACTGGAACGTCTGGAAGAAATCGCGCGCGCGAAAAAAGAGAGTGAGGGCGTGTCGCAGGAGATGGATTCGACGGAGATGAACACGTCGCCCGAATCGCATGAGGGGGCGATGATGTGAGACGGGTTTTTGTTGCGGAGAAGCCCAGCCTCGGTCGTGCGATTGCACAGGGACTTGGCAAGTGCACGCCGGGGGATGGCTGCATCTATGCCGGTGGCGATGTCGTGACGTGGTGCTTCGGTCACATCTTGGAGCAGTGCAGCCCCGAAGAATACGATGAAAAGTATAAAGCGTGGCGCATCGAGGATCTGCCGATTCTTCCGTCGCAGTGGAAGATGAAGGTGAAGAAGGGAGCCGAAAGCAGTACAAGGTAATCCGTGCACTCGTCAAGGATGCGGATGAGATCGTCAACGCCGGCGATCCGGATCGCGAAGGACAGCTGCTTGTCGATGAGGTTCTCAATGAGCTCGGTGTTCTTCGCACAAAACCAATCCGACGGATTCTCCTCAATGCACTGGATGAAAAATCCGTCGCTGAGGCTCTGCGGAATTTGCGGCCGAACGATGAGTTTGTCGGGCTGCGCAATTCCGCACTTGCACGCAGCCGTGCCGATTGGCTCATCGGAATGAACCTTTCGCGCATCTATACGATTCGTGCGCGTGCGGCAGGGTATCCGAATACGGTCAGTGTCGGACGCGTGCAGACACCGACGATGGGGCTCGTTGTTCGGCGTGAGATTGAAATCCGTCAGTTCCGTCCCGTTACATTTTTTACGCCGCGTATTGTATGGCAGCATGCCAATGGAACTTTTCTTACGAAGTGGAAGACGCGCGAGATGGATGGCGTCGATGCGGAAGGACACATCATTGATCGTGACGTTGCGGATCGTATTTTATTAGAAGGAAAAAATTCTGCGGCATATATTTTGCATGTGGAGCAAAAGAAGGGGACATCTGCGCAGCGTCTTCCGTATTCGCTCTCTGCGCTCCAGATCGAGGCGGGGAAGAAGTTCGGCTACTCGCCGCAGGATGTTCTCGATACGCAGCAGTCACTGTACGAGAAAAAATATACGAGCTACCCGCGATCGGATTGTGACTATCTGCCGGAGAATCAGCTGGCGGATAAAGAGACGATTCTCAAAAATCTCGCGTCGCTCGGCGCACCGTTTTCGTCATTTGCCGAAAATGCGGATCACAGCATTGTGAGCCGGGCATGGAATGACAAAAAGATTTCTGCGCATCATGCGATCATCCCGACGACGGTTTGCCCGAACTATGCCGAGCTCTCAGAGATGGAGAAGAATCTTTATGATCTTGTTGCGCGTGCCTATATCGCACAGTTCTATCCGCCGCAGGAATTTCTCACGACCAAAATCGACGTCAGTGTTGGTGCGGAACAATTTACGGCGAGTGGAAAAGTCGTTTTGCAGGGTGGGTGGAAGGTACTCTATCAAAAGGAGAGGGAGGAGAGCGCAGAGGCAGATGCCGATGAAGCGCAGAATCTTCCGGCTGTCCATGAGGGGGGATCCCGTGCATTTCGCCGATGGGAATGTGCAGGAGGGCGTCACGAAACCACCGCAAAGGTTCACGCCGGCGACACTTCTCAAAGCGATGAAGGAAATCCATAAGTACGTCAAGGACAAGGAACTCAAGGAGACGCTGAAGGAATGCTCCGGGATCGGAACAGAGGCGACGCGCGCCGAGGTGATCGAGATCATCCAGAAGCGCGGTTACGTCCGACTGAGCAAAAATTTTTTCGTGCCGGACGAGCTCGGCATATCGCTCTGTCAGATTCTGCCCGAGCAAATTATTTTTCCTGACATTACGGCACGCTGGGAAAATGACCTCGACGCGATCAGCCAGGGAAGTATGTCGGTGAAGGACTTTTCTGCCCAGCAGGAAATCTATGTGCGGGAACTGCTCGAAAATGCGAAGACCTCAGCAATCGCACCGCCGAAGAACGTCGTAAAATGTCCGACGTGCGGGAAGGCGATGCTGCGGCGAAAAGGCGCAAAAGGATTCTTTTTGGGCGTGCACGGGATACCCGGAGTGCAAGACGACGCTGCCGGATAAAAATGGCAAGCCGGATACTGCGCCGAAGAGCAGCACGCGAAAAGGGAGGAAGTTCTGATGAATATTGTTGCTTTAAGTGGTCGCCTTGCTGCCGATGTTCGCGATCACTATACCAAGGCGGGAAAACACGTCGTTCATTTTCCGCTGGCGGTGCAGAAAAGTTTCAATAAAGATGAGGAAGGAAATATCCCGTCAATTATTTCCAGATCGAGCTCTGGAATAAGGTCGCCGATTCCTGCGCTGCACATCTTTTGCGCGGCGACCGTGTCAACGTGCAGGGCTATCTGGATACAGAAAGCTATCGTGGTGATGATGGAAAAAAGAATTACCAAACGAAGGTCGTCGCTACAAACGTCGAATTTCTGACGCCAAAGAACCGTGACGAATCGTCAAGTACACAAAGCGCGGACGAGGAAAGCGCAGCGGCTGCTGCGGAGGATCGCAGTGAGATCTCGGAAGAACAGATCCGTGATGTGCCGGCAGAAACATCACCATCTCCACGAATTTCTCCGATGTCCCGGATGAAGAGATTCCCTTTTAGACAACGACAGCAAAAAAAGAAGAGCAGCAAATTGCACAGCTGCTCTTCTTTTTTTCATGGAGAAATTCCGCTATACTGTTTACTGGCGAAAGAAAATCAGAAAGGGGAATTCTCCATGTACGAAGACTTTAACACATTCTTACTCAAACTTCCAGAGGACTGCAAGAATTTTATTGCGGAGGACTGTCTTGTTTTCCATCTTCCGCGTAAGCATCACGATTGTCCGGCGTGCGGATCATCATACATTTATGTCGATCGATATCGAAAACAGGAACTCATCGGGATCCCAGACACCAGCATGACCTATATCTATAACAATCGTCGCTATCGCTGCCGCGAATGCGGCAAGACGTTTTCCGAGGAGCGTTCGTTTATCGACGCATACCAGCGTATGCCGCGCAGCGTGATTGACAGCATCGTACGCGAGCACGGAGATCTTGTCAGCACAGCACACATTGCGCACCGACATGATATATCTTCCCTGACGGTTATGCGACACTTTGCACGGGCACATCAGAATGAGGAGACGAGCCCGTTGGACACCGCCGTCGGACTGGATGAATTTTCGGGTCATGTCGGTGCGAAGTATCAGGTCGTCATTAACGCACTACGCACGCGTCGCTGCTGTAATGTCATTGATGACCGATCCGCTGCCACGATCTATGACCGGATTCTTTCTTATCCTCTTTCGGAGCGCGAGAATGTCAGCATCGTCAGCATAGACCTCTCTCCATTCTTTCACAAAATCGTTGAGGAATGTTTTCCAAACGCTAGGATCGCTGCTGATAAATTTCATGCCGTACGCCTTGCCGTCGATGCACTCGACATCATTCGTCGAGAAGTCCAAGCGAATCTTCCGGCGGGTGAACGAAAACATTTCCGCAACGCGCGGCGTATTCTCCTGGGACGTGAAACGAAACTCAGGGCGTGGGAAAAGAACAAACTCATCCAGATGTTCTCCATGTCGGAGCGTCTGAAAACAGCACACGCACTCAAAGAAGAATACTGCCGTCTGTTTGACAGTACAGATCGAAAAGATTTTGCTGCACGGCTGCATCTATTTCGTCAACACGTCCACGATGCGGGGCTTGCACCGTTCGCTCGTGTCCTGAAAACGACGGAGCAATGGAAAGAGGAAATCTGGACAGGCATCGAGACCGGCTACAACAATGGATTCACAGAGGGCTGCAACAACACCATCAAAGTCCTAAAGCGTGTTTGCTACGGCTTCCGCAACTTTGAGAACTTCCGCCGCCGCATCCTATTTATTCTCAATAATGAGGAACGTATCGCTCGCCGTACGAAAAAGGCATAAAAAAGAGCGGCTACAAACCGCTCCTCTTGTCTTACTGTCCCATCTTCTCAATGAGGGCAAGTCTCGCGCCCGCTCCCATCTCTGCGACCTTGCGACTGAGAGTCTCCCTCTCCTCCTGCGTCCCTATGGACACATCGAGAACGTCTAAGTGGAGGCCGCGCACAAATCGACGATTAACACCTGCGCCGCAAATCGCCTCACCAAGAATCATCGTCTCATCCTCCGAGAAATCCGGAATCTCTTCGAGATCGAGCAGAATGCCATACCTTCTGACGATTTCGCTGAGCCGTCCAGAAAAACTCATATCAGAGCCTTCAAGCTCCTCTGCAAGCATCTCGAGGGGCTCACTCATGTAAATCTGCTTTGTTTTTGCCTTTGCCATTTGATTCTCCTTCTATTCCTATGCTTGCAATCCTCTTTCCTTGAGTCGGAGCTGTGCGCTCTTACGCATCAGCGTTACATATCGCTCCTGCTCGGGTGATTCATACTTCCCTGCGAAACTGTCCGCCCACGCGATGGTATCACGGCAGTTCTGCGGCTCTTCCCGTTCCAGCTCAGCAAGGAGACGGCGATTCTCCTGCGCGAAAACCACATCAACAGCCTCGCTCGGAACTTTATTCCAGTCAACCATGTTTGATATCCTCCTTTAGGTAACGGGAGGGGCTTGTGCCCCTCCCTCTTCTCTACGCCACTTCAAGAATGCAAGCACTGCGGAAACCGTGGTGCCCCGCCAATGTAATCCTTGTAGTCCTCCTTGCACTCCTCGTGCATGGAGTTACATACTCGGTAGTCGGCGACTATCCCCCAATCGCAGGCGCCGCCCTCGTCACCGCACTCAGGGTCGTAGTCGTCGAGGATATCCCAGAATACTTCGTATACGGGGATAAACCCGTCCTCATCTGCCTCATCATCGGGGCAGAACGCGTCGGCGACGTAATACCCGCGAGAGTCTGCGGGTCCATCGATGTAGGCCTCCTGCATAAGGACGAAACGTTTTCCGTTCTCATGCTCACAGTCATGCTCAAATTTCATTTTGATTTCCTCCTTTTTCTGGGCTTTGTGCCCCCTCCCTCTTCTTATTGCCCATCCAGTTCATTTTCTTCCCCCCTCACGCAATCATGTTCCGCATTTCTTTCGCGGATTTTTTGATCATGTCGATATATTTGCGCGTAAAATGATTCTCAAATTCGCGCTTGCCGAGGCAGTTGCCAACAGGATCAAGAGCATACACATAGCTCTTGATGCGTCCCGCCTCGTCCATTTCGGCAAGAGACGCACCTTCCGCGCGATCTTCCGAGTAGACGTACCAGAGCACGTCTTTCCGGAAAAATTCGACACGGAAAGAAGTCTCGCCGAAATTATCGACGAAATAGAACCCTTCAACCTTGAAGCCGTGCATCTCAAGGCTTATCCTGTTTTTTGAATACGTGTGCATAATAATCTTCCTCCTTAAGCAGTGACAATGGCAAGGCGTTGTGCCTTGCAAGTCGTGGGGCTTTCGCCCCTGCCCTTATCTTGATTACATTATACCTCCTATATACATATTTGTCAATAAAATATGTATATATTTTTATTTATTTATGTATATAATTGGAGCACCAGATCATGATCGAGTGCTTATAATTTTCGTGCTCCAATCTCAGAGGGAGGGGCGCAGCAGCCACGAGGAAGCCGCTGCGGTTCGTGATGGGAGGGGTTCGCCCTCCCATTTGTATGATGTTACAAGACGGCAGCTCTACTTTCTCCTTCTTCAGCATGGGGGCGTCGTATAGCCTCGATGAGAGCCGTATAGAGGGCGTGTCGGGGGATAGCCCCGACGATGATAAGTAAAATAGTACGAAAATACGTGATAAAATTTTACATTTATTTTTTCCGTAACTATTGACATAGAGCCGGGCTGCGTATTTTTCTTGACAGAACGGGCGTCCGCCCTGTATAATAATTATGTCTGACAGTGGGGAGACCCCGATGGTTTATCGTTGAAGGGAAGATTTGTTTTGGCCATTGAAGTCGGCAGCGTAGTAGAGGGTGTTGTCACGGGCATCACGAATTTTGGTGCTTTTGTCGAACTCCCGGAAGGGAAGACGGGGCTGATCCACATCTCGGAGGTTGCCGACGTCTACGTGAGCGATGTGCATGATTTTTCTAAAAAGAGCATGACAAGGTCAAGGTCAAGGTACTGACCGTGGATGATCGTGGGAAGATCGGGCTGTCGATCAAGGCTCTGCAGGATAAATCGTCCGCTGCGCAGTCCGCTGCTGCGCCGGCACGTCCGCCGCGTCCGCCGCGCGATATGCGCCGTACGGCGGCATCACGTCAGATCGGCTCGCCGTCCTTTGAGGACAAGCTGTCGCGCTTCCTCAAGGACAGCGATGAACGGTTGACCGATCTGCGCCGCAAGACGGATTCCAAGCGCGGCGGACGCGGCTCACGCCGTGGCTGAGCACGTATGTTGCGATAGGATATGAGGAGAAAGAGGACACTCCATGCGGAGTGCCTTTTTTGTGGAAAGCACTGATCACGTGATTTTCATCGAACCGGTGTATGATGGTCTGCGCGGAGATAATTCTGAGCGGGCAGTACGACGCGTGCACCACGCGATGGACGCATGGGTCAGTGCTTCCTTTATCGGGAGATTATGTTGAAACGACAGGTGGCAGACATTCTTCGTGCGCATGGATTTTTTGCGCCGGATCGCCGCGTGCTCGCCGCCTGCTCGGGCGGGACAGATTCTCTGGTTCTGCTGGACATTCTCAGAGATTTACATGCGGAGGGCGGCCCGCAGATCATCTGTGCACACTACGAGCATGGCATTCGCGGAGCAGCGTCACGTGCGGACGCAGATGCCGTGGCGGCATACTGTGCGGCGCGCGATATTCCCTGCGTCATTGAGACAGGCGATGTACCGCGCTATGCGCGGACGCATAAACTTTCGCTTGAGACGGCGGCACGTGTCTGCCGCTATGATTTTCTCCATCAGTTGCAGGGGCAGGAACACTGCGATGCGATAGCGCTCGCCCATCATGCAGATGATTTGGCGGAGACCGTGCTCATGCGTATTCTGCGCGGTACGGGACCCTGCAGGGCTTGCCGCCATGCGTGAGTGGGACGGCGTCCACCTGCGCCCGCTGCTCCATACGGAACGCACGGAGATTGAGAGATATATTCGGGCGCATGAGCTTCACCCGTGCCATGACCGGACGAACGATCAGCAGGATGCGCAGCGCAATCGGATTCGCCACACGCTCTTGCCGACCCTCTGCACCTACGGTAATCGAAATATCCGTGATGCACTCGTGCGCCTCAGTGCGCTCGCGGGTGAAGAGGATGATTTCCTCACACAGTGTGCTGCGGCAGAACTGGAGCGCGCATCCTCCGTCGGCGGCCTCTCCGTCGGCGTGCTGAATACGCTGCATACAGCCATGGTGCGGCGCGTCCTGCGTCTCTTCTGGGAACGCGTGACGGATGGCCAGCAGGATCTTTCCTACGAGCATGAGGAACGGATGCGCCGTCTCCTCACACGGGCGGGAACGGCACAGTGCGAGCTGCCGCACGGATGGCGTGCGCGTCTGCGCTATGGCGTACTCAGACTTCAGCGCGAAGAAACACGGACAACACAGCAGGGAAAGGAAGAAGAAATTTTCCTTCCTTTGACCCACGAATATGATATAATAAATTTCCAAGGAAGATTATTTTCCATGCGTCGGATGGACATCGTGACGGATGAGGATTGGCAGAAGGCAGTGGACGGGAAGGCTGTCTATGCTGATGCGGCAGGGCTGCCGCCGCTTGTCCTGCGTACACGGCGTCCCGGAGACTATATGCGGCTCCCCATCGGACGCAAAAAAATCAAGGATATTATGATCGACGATAAGATCCCGCGTGAAGCGCGGGACAGCATTCCGCTGCTTGCCGTTGCCGGCAGCAGTGAAATTTTTTGGATGGTCGGGGGAAGGCGCAGCATCTTGGCACCGGTGACGGAACATTGTGTTGTTTGCCATTGTCTGGGAAAAGGAGAGTACAGCATCATGATGAGCGATGATATTGAGCGCATATCGTTCTCTGCAGAGGAGATACGCGCGCGCGTGCAGGAGCTTGGCGCACAGATTACACGGGACTACCGCGATGCACAGGAGAAGGTATACTGCGTCGGTATTTTGAAGGGGGCTGCCGTCTTCTTCACCGATCTTGTACGTGCCATTGACCGCCCGGTCAACTTCGATTTTATGATTGTCTCCAGCTATGGAGACGCGGCCGTCTCCAGCGGACAGGTTAAGATTTTGAAAGATCTTGATTTTTCCATCGAAAACCAGCACGTCATCATTGTGGAGGACATCATCGACTCGGGGACGACCATGCACTATCTGAAAACGTTGCTGCAGGGGCGACATCCGAAGAGCATCCGCCTCTGTGCGTTCCTCTCCAAGCCTTCGCGCCGTGTGACGCCGGTCGAGATCGACTATCTCGGACATGAGGTTCCCGATGAGTTCCTCGTGGGCTATGGGCTGGACTATGCGGAGAAATATCGGAATCTGCCCTACATCGGGGTGCTGCGGCGTTCCGTTTATGAGTGAGGAGGCGCCTTTTGAATCATTCAATTCTGCGAAATCTCGCGTTCTATGCGCTCATGTTCTTCGTCGTCTGGACGGTCGCCGACTACATGTCAGGCAGCCATCAGACGGCACAGGCAACAGCGCTGGGATACAGTGATTTTACCGAAAAAGTAACGGCTGGAGACGTGGACAAGGTCGTCATTGTCCAGAACAACATCCGCGGTACGCTGAAGGATGGGACGGAGTTCACGACAATTGCGCCGGATGCCCCGAGCAACGATCGCGACCTCTATACGCGCCTCTCGGAAAAGGGCGTGACGATCTCGGCGGAGAACCCGCCCGAACCACCGTGGTGGCAGACGCTCCTCACCTCGCTGATCCCGATTGCACTTCTGATCGGCTTCTGGTTCTTCATCATGCAGCAGTCCCAGATGGGCGGCGGGCGCATGATGAACTTTGGCAAGTCGCGCGTGCGTCTCATGGTGAGCGATAAGAAAAAAAGGTGACCTTTGCCGATGTGGCTGGGGCGGACGAAGCAAAACAGGAGCTCGAGGAAGTCGTCGAGTTCCTCAAGACCCCCGACAAGTTCAACGAGCTCGGCGCACGCATTCCCAAGGGCGTACTGCTCTTCGGCCCTCCGGGCACGGGCAAGACGCTTCTCGCAAAGGCGGTCGCCGGCGAGGCGGGCGTTCAGTTCTTCACGATCAGCGGCTCCGACTTCGTCGAGATGTTCGTCGGCGTCGGTGCATCCCGTGTGCGAGACCTCTTTGAGCAGGCCAAGAAGGCGGCTCCGTGCATCGTCTTTATCGACGAGATTGATGCCGTTGGGCGTCAGCGCGGCGCGGGGCTGGGCGGCGGACACGATGAGCGTGAACAGACGCTCAATCAGCTCCTTGTCGAGATGGATGGCTTTGCCTCAAATGAGGGGATCATCATCATCGCGGCGACCAACCGCCCCGATGTGCTTGATCCTGCGCTCCTGCGCCCCGGCCGCTTCGATCGTCAGATCGTGGTGGATAAGCCCGACGTGCGCGGACGTGAGGCCATCCTGAAGGTACATACAAAGGGCAAGCCGGTCGCCGACGACGTTGATCTGGACGTCCTCGCGCGGCGCACGCCCGGCTTTACGGGAGCGGATCTGAGCAACCTCGTCAACGAGGCGGCACTCCTTGCCGCGCGCCGTGACAAGAAGAAGATCACGATGGCGGAGATGGAGGAGGCGATTGAGCGTGTCCTCGCAGGTCCAGAGCGCAAGTCTCATGTCATGACGGATGAGGAAAAGCGCCTCACGGCATATCATGAGGGCGGACATACGCTCGTAGGACTCCTGCTCGAGCACGCCGATCCCGTGCACAAGGTAACGATCATCCCGCGCGGACGCGCGGGCGGCTATATGCTCTCCCTGCCGAAGGAGGATCGTTCCTATCGGACGCGCTCCGAGCTCATCGACCGCATCAAGGTCGCGCTCGGCGGACGCGTGGCCGAGGAGGTTGTGCTCGGCGAGATCAGCACGGGTGCATCCAGCGATATCCAGCAGGCGACGCGCATCATCCGCAGCATGATCATGGAATACGGCATGAGTGATGCGATCGGTCCGATTGCCTATGGCGAGGAGAACCATCAGGTCTTCCTCGGGCGTGATCTCAATCGCGAGCGCAACTACTCCGAAGAGATTGCGGGTGAGATCGACCGTGAGGTACGCCGCTACATCGAGGAAGCGTATGAGGCTTTGCCGTACGATCATCGTGGAGAATCGTGACAAACTTGACCTGATCGCAAAGGAACTTCTCGAGCGTGAAACGCTGAGTGCGGCAGAGCTTGAGGAACTGATGACGAAGGGCGCGATCAGCGAAAAGGACAAGCAGAACGACGATACGGATGATACGGGGAAACCCGCACCGATTCCCGTCGATGTCGTGATCGACGACTCTACACAGACCAGCGAGGAGGCAGAGCGCGCCGCTGAAAAAGCGTCCCGCACCTGTCGCTGCGCCGGAACCGAAGTTCAACGTAACCCAGTGGGATAAATAATGGAAAGGCATTGCTGCAAGGAAGGATGAGCGGCAGTGCCTTTCTTCTTTAGCTTATGTAAGATTTCCGATAGTTATCATATAGAGAACATCACTCAGCAGGGAGACAGAGAGAGGTTTGTATGCAGTGGTATGAGGAAATCATGGACACAGCGCAGGAAGCTGTGGACTATATCGGCAGTACACTTTCCACAGATGGCAGCATGGAAGAACCGACGCGTCAGGTGTTGATGGATTTTGCTGCGGCGATGAACGGCATTGCGGAGCGCTTATCCCAGGAGAAGGGGACGCTCATGGAAAAGTGCCGTCGCTATGCGTTGAATGCTGCATGGAGTGGACAGAAAGCGTTGGCTGCGGAAGACGCGCGAGATGCGTGGAAGTATTTTTTCTACGAATTGCGGCCACTCTTTTTGGATCTGCGCTATCAGTTGGATCTGGAATATCTTGTTCTGCAGCATCCGGAAGTACAGGATGCCTATCTGGCGCAGACGATTGCGGCATTTGAGGCAGCGCGAAAGAGGCCGCGCCGGACAGATTTCAAGTACCGCGTGTCGATCATCGTCCCTGCCTACAACAAAGTAGAGTATTCGCGTTGTGCCATCGACAGCCTCTTTCGCCATACGGACTTTTCGCATGGAGATATTGAACTCATTACGATCAATGATGGTTCGTCGGATGGAACGGAGGCGTATTTTAACAGCCTGCCTCACGAGAAGAAAATCAATCTGAAGTACAACGTATACAATCACCTCGGGTGGGGGATCGCCCGCCATATTGCAGAGGGCGAGTACGTCGTCTACTTCTCCAACGATGCCGTTGCCACACCACATTGGCTGGAAAATCTCCTCGCCGTGCATCAGGCGGAGAAGGATGTCTTCTGGGTCGTTCCCACATGCAATGAGAACTGCATTTCCAATCGCCAAGGAATTCCGGTAGACTATGAAAATCGGTTTGAGGCAATGCCGGAAATGGAGGCGTTTGCTGCAGCGCATAATGTGTCGAACCCACTCCTCTGGGAGGAAAGAGCACTTCTTATGCCCTTTGTGAGCGTTGTGCCGAATCTTTTTGATGTGCCCGAGATTCGTGCAGACTATCGCTATGTCCTCTGTGATTTTGAGGACGATGACTTTTCTGCAACACTACGCCGGTCAGGTTTCCGCCAAATTCTCGCCAAGGATACCTTTGTCCATCATTTCGGGGGTGTAACCTTAAACGAGGTGCGCACAAAGCGCGGGAATTATAAGAGCATTATAGCCATGCGTCCGGTCTTTCAAAACAAATGGGGCGTCGATCCTTGGGAGTCACGAGGCCATCTGCCTTTTTTGGATCAATTGTTGGAGAGCATTCCTGCACGTGAAGTTCCTGCGAGGATTCTTTTCATTGAACCAATGTTTGGCGAGGGCCTTTTGACCATTCGCAACTACTTCCGTCGTCTTCAGAAGAAGGTTGTGATTGATGCAGTTGTCTGCAATGAGAGGTGTTTGACCGAAGCAAAGTATATGGCAGACACAGTTCTGCGATGGACGGCTCTTGACAATCTGACGGATGAAGTGAAAGAGAACTATGATGCCATCATCTTGGGAACATTTCTCAATGTGTTGCCCATTTCAGAGATTGTCCCATTCTTCATACAAATACATGAGATATTGAAATCTAATGGATTTATTTATGCAACTCTGCTCAATTACAACAGCTTTGAACATGTGATGGAGAATCTCCCCAACGATATACCTCATCTCATTTATGACAGCATTCTGTCGCTAAATGGAGGACGTGTTTTTCCCATTCCGCGTCTTATCCATGCATTGAAAGAACAGTTCTCCGCCGAACGTGTACATGTCGGCTATTGGACACGTGCTCATTATTTTGAGGATATAACTAATTTTGAGCAGATGGTGAAACAGGTTCTCGGGCCATCAAGCGATCTGCATCATTTGTTGGCGGGAGATGTCATCGTGCTATGTGTCCGATAATGTATCAGTGAAACGCATCAGCATATGAGGGGAGTGTGAGGCGCTGTGAGAGCAGCTGCGGCCGATGGTATGGTTTGCATTGTAGACTCGGATGAGAAAGAGCCTGTCGTTTATGGAGATGTATTAAATCCATATGCAAACCGTGAGAAGAATATGGAGACGATCGCCGAAATGGATGATCCTCTTGTCAGTATTTATTTTCAGGCATACAATCATCTGGAGGACTATACAAAACCAGCGATTGAGGCGCTTTTTCGCTATACGAAGGATATTGATTATGAGCTGATCTTGGTGGATAACGGATCGACCGATGGAACCTTTGAATACTTCAAAAGTCTTGATCATCCAAGAAAACGCATCTATCGTATTACAAAAAATATTGGTGCTCTATACGGGTATTTTGGTGCAAAAAACGCGACATGCGGACGCTTTATTCGCGGAAAATATTTTGTCGGTGTGCCGAATGATATTTTGGTTACCGAAAACTGGCTGAAAAACATGCTGATCTGTGCGGAGTCTGATGAACGGATTGGATTTATTGTCCCCATGTCGGATCATGTATCAAACTTTCAGGATGTGGATTTGGGGTATACTGATTTTGAAGATATGCAAAAAAAGGCGGCGCAGTTCAATCAATCCGATCCATCCAAATGGTATGACCGTATACGTCTGATTCCGACGGTTTGTATGATTCGCGCATCTTTGCGTGAATTTATGAAGCAGACTATGCCTTTTACTATAATTTTGCCGATGATGATATTTCGTTTGCCTATCGTCGGCTCGGCTACCGCAACGTGCTCTGCGGGGATGTGTTTGTTCATCATGAAGGGAGTACGGTTGTCGGTGCTGACCCTGTGAAGCAGGCAGAAGATCTGGCGAAAGGGCGCAGACTATTTCAGCAAAAGTATTGTGGGATTGACGCTTGGTCTGATGTAGTTAATTATGAAGAGTCTATGCTGGATGTACTCTTTCAAGAGTCGGAGCTGCTTCGACAGAATTCTCCACACATACTAGGGGTTGATGTGCGGTGCGGCACACCACTTCTCGAAGTGAAGAATATGCTGCGGTCACGAGGGATATCGGATGCTTCCTTAGCTGCCTATACAACCGCACCAAAGTATTGGCAGGATCTGTATTATGTCTGCGGCGGGGAAGCATTCTGCGGCGATGCGGATCGTGTGAAGAACAAAGCAGGCGAACACACATATGATGCCATTATTCTGGGAGAATTTCCGGATACCTATGAGAATCCGATTGCACTGATACGAGATCTTACGGATCTGCTTTCCGATGGTGGTGTTTTGGCATTAAAAGTCAGGTATTACGATGTGTCGGATGATTTGCAGGAAATCGTAAATGCACTGCAGGACACTCCCCCCCAAAGTTTCATGTCACGTGGATGCATTGATTCCCCTGTTGGAGCAGATGAACTACGAGATTCGTCTGTTTCCTTATATGGAATTTCCTGCCGAGGTGAAACAGGCTTTCTTTGATCAACTGGCATCGATAGAGGAATATCATACGGATGTACGTATGAGGGCACTGTATTCGGAAGAGAGGTTTGATACATTGATGACGAAGTATGTCATTTTGCTGAGGAAAACGCAATGAAGCATTTTGGAGACGGTGGGTTCTTGAACCGTTTCTTTGCAGAGAAGCCGAGAGCCGGCAGTGTTGGCGGATTTTCTGCATGGAAGGAATCCAAGATACTGCTCTATGGGGCCGGTAATCTTGGCAGGAAGCTGTATGCGTGCCTCATGGAAAATGGGGTGCAGCCGATCTGCTTTATTGATCGGAATGCTGCTGCTTGCAGTACGCCTGTATCAGCTTTTATTCCGACAGCAAAGGAACTGGAACCTTACCATGAGGATGCGGTTGTCATCTTGGCAGGACTGTTCGGGCGGACGCAGGATGCCATGATACGGCACTGCCTCAGGGAGGAGGGGTTTCGCCATATATATGCCCTTCATGAGATCAACTGGCAGACCATCGAAAGTCAATCCTTTCTGTCTCATCTGTTTATCGGATCCTATGATCCTGCCAATCTCGCACGCGATGAACAGCAGATAAGGGAAGCATACGAACTGTTCTCGACGGAGGAGGAGCGGGCGTTTTTTCTCGCCCTCCTTGCGGCGTACCGAGCAGGTGATGTCACACAATTTCCTATGCCGCTTCCTCTTGAGGGGCAGTATCTTGCGAAAGATGTCCCGGAACAGATGGACTATCGGCGTCTGATTGACTGCGGTGCCTACGATGGCGATACTCTGCGGAGTCTGCTTCATCATGGGGAGAGCATCGAGGCATACGCCGCTTTTGAACCGCAGGGAGATCTTTGTGCGGGGATTCAGTCCTTCGTTCAGCAGCGAAATGATATTCCTGAGACATATATTCTTCCGCTCGGCGCATCGGATTGTTATGAGCAGCTGCGCTTTATCGAGACGGCAGATGGACGCTCTGCCGCAAAGGCAGATCCATCCGGGACAGCCGTTCTCCAATGTGTACCGCTCGACGGTGTGCTGCGTGGCTTTGCACCGACGATGATCAAGATGGATATCGAGGGGATGGAGCCGCGTGCGCTTGCAGGTGCTGCACAGCTGATACGCCAGTATCATCCGCAGCTTGCCATCTGTGTTTATCACGATATTTCACATCTGTGGTCGATTCCCTTGCAGATCAAGGAACTCTACGAGGGCTATCGGCTCTACATCCGCAATTATCAATTTATGGGTCTGGAAACGGTTGTGTATGCCGTTCCGTGACCCGATGGCGAAGGAACGCCGCTAGGAGAGAAAAGTCTATGGCAGAAATCAAGCCAAACTACGATACCAAGAGGAAGAAGCTCGCGGAGGTCATTCCGCTCGCCGCTCCGTTTACCGTCTATATTGAACAGACGAAATATTGCAATTTCAAATGCTTCTACTGCATTCACTCCACACGTGACGAGGCGAACGGTGAGTTCCGTGCACTCGGTCACCGTATGCAGCATATGGACGAAGTGTTTTTTGAGAAAATCATCCGCGAGTTGAAGGAATTCCCGCAGGACGGCATCAAGCGCATCGTGTTCTCAGGACTGGGGGAACCGCTGATGAATCCACGTCTGCCGGACTATGTGCGTATGACCGTCGAGGCGGGGATTGCAGGGCGCGTCGAAGTGATTACCAATGGACTCCTCTTGACGCCGGAGAAGAGCCATGCGCTCGTCGCGGCGGGCATCACGAACATCAACATCTCTGTGCAGGGGCTTGATGCGGCGGGTTATGAGAAGACATGCGGCATCCGCATCGACTTTGAACGCTATCTCGAGAATCTGAAATACCTTTACGAGCACAAGGGGAACGTCCAGATTTATATCAAGGCAATCGACGCGACGCTGGGGACAAAGGAGAACGAAGAAAAGTTCTTCGAGATCTTCAGCCCCTTTGCTGATCGCATCTACATTGAGCATCTCGTCGTCATGCAGCAGCAAATGGACGGGCTGCGCGAGATCGTCGACGGCACGAAACTTCTATGGCGAAGAACTTGATGTGAATCGCAAGGTTTGTGCGCAATCGTTTTATTTCATGCAGATCGGCTGCGAGGGAGATATTTTCCCCTGTCCCGTACCCGGGCTGGGCAAGAACCTCTCCATGGGCAACGCGAAGGAGCATACGCTCACGGAGATCTGGAACGGCAGCCGCCGCAGGGGATTCCTGCGCAAGATGCTCAAGAAGGAAAAGGATCAAATTCCGGACTGTGCGACATGCACCTGCTTCAATGCAATCAACAACCCGATGGAGCAGCTGGATGATGATGCAGAGCGGCTCTTGCCGCTCTTTGCCGACTAGAAAGGAGGAATTATGGCATCGGAGATTAAACCTATCTACGGGACGGATCGTGTCCAGCTTGCCTCTGTACTTCCTCTTGCTGCGCCATACAGTGCGTTCGTCTTTCCAACGACGTTCTGCAACTTCAAATGTGCCTACTGCGGACACTCCCTTGGCTTTGCTGAGATGAAGAAACAGTATGACTTTACGCCTGAGCACATGACGATGGAGACCTATGTAAAGACCATCGATCAGCTTGCCGAGTTTCCGCATAAGCTAAAAATGCTCTCGCTCACAGGCCAAGGGGAACCTCTGCTCAATCCTCATATTGCCGATATGGTGCGCATTGCCAAGGAGAAGAATGTCGCGGAGCGCATTGAGATCATCTCGAATGCATCGCTGCTTCGTCCTGCACTTGCCGACGCACTCATTGATGCAGGGCTGGATACGCTGCGCGTCTCGCTGCAGGGGCTCTCTTCGAAGAAATATGAAGATATCTGCCGGGCGAAGGTGGATTTTGATGAATTCGTCGAAAATATTCGTTACTTTTATGCACATAAGAAGCAGACCAATCTTTTCCTCAAGGTGATGGATGTCGCACTGGACGAGGGGGAGGATGAAAAGTTCTACGAACTCTTTGCCGACTGCACGGACCGCATGTATATCGAGCACATGCTGCCCGCTTACGACGGCGTGGAGATGACGAAGGACATGGTGATCGAAACCGACCGCAACGGTGTGAAGACCGACCGCATTTATCAGGTCTGTCCGCTCGCATTCTATATGCTTGGGGTGTTTCCAAACGGTGATGTCGAACCGTGCGATACCATCTATAAACCCATCGTACTCGGCAACGTCCATCATGGGCGTATTCTGGATATGTGGCATGGTAAAAAGATGCATGAGTTTTTGGCGGATGCAGCTGGAAGGCCGCCGCAGTGAGAATATACGCTGTGCAAATTGCTGTGCCCCGAATGATGTGGCACATCCGGAGGATCATCTTGATGATGCAGCACAGGAGATACTGTCACGTCTTGCGGAGGTGCGTCGATGAAAGCACAGCGAATCGACGGACAGACCCCGGGAGGAAAACGTACTCGTCTCGCTGACGTGCTGCCGCTTTCCACGCCTTTTTCTGTGCAAATATTTCCAGTGTATGGATGCAATCTTGCCTGCGCATACTGCATTCACTCTGTTCCAACGGAGCAGCGCGGATTTGTTGCGGGCAAGGTTATGCTGGACTACGCGCTCTATCAGAAATGTATTGATGGGCTGATGGAGTTCCCACATTCATTGAAGATGCTCCGATTTGCCGGGACGGGCGAGCCGCTGCTCCATCCGCACATTGCGGACATGGTTGCCTATGCGGCAGAGCGCGATGTTGCCGATACGATCGACATCGTAACGAATGGGCTTGCCCTTACGGAGGAACTTTCACGTGCACTTATTGCAGCGAATCTAGGACGTATTCGCATCTCGATCCAAGGGCTTGACGATGCGGCATACGCGCATACGCGCCGTCGCGGCGTCTTTCATGAGCTCGTTGAAAAAATCCACTTCTTCTACGAGCATCGTGGCGCAACAAAGATCTATGTGAAGATCATCGACTGTGCACTCAAAGATGGTGAGGAGGAAGTCTTTTTGCAGACCTTCGGCGACATCTCGGATTTCATCGCCGTGGAGCATCTCATCCCTGCCGTATCACAGATCGACTATGACAGCCTTGGCGGTGCTGCGGACGTGACGCAGAATGGTGCCGCCGTCGGACACGCTGCTGTCTGTCCGCAGCCATTCTATATGATGCAGCTGAATCCGGACGGTATGATCGTGCCCTGCTGTTCGATGGAGACACCGTATATTCTGGGAGATCTTGCCAAAGAATCCATGAGGGATATATGGCGGGGGAAGAAGACAGAAGCGTTTCGGCGCGCACAACTGGAACTTCATAAGGAACAGTATCCGATTTGTGCGAAATGCCAACAGTATCAGTATGCCATGTTCGAGGAGGATATCCTCGACGAAGATGCAGCAGAACTGTTGGTGCGTGGTGTAATTGCGTAGGAGATATTCCGGACGGATCTGCTGATAATCTATTTGAGGAGCACTTTTGTTGAATTATTTACTGGTAATGCTTCGTTTTGTTGACAAAGCCGATGAATGGTATCAGCTCCCGCTGGATATTTCCTATGTATCCTCCTGTATGAAGGCGACAGAGTTGAGAGTATATACGGTCAACATGAACCATGAGGAGGGAATGTTGCCGAGACGGTGTAGGCATATATAAAGAAGTACAACATAGGAATGGTTCTATATCATCAATATATTGGATCTGATTCAACCCACTGAGGAGTGAGACGCATGTGTGCTGAAGGAATGAATGTCTTTGCTGAGCTGCGCGGGAGGGCCTATGTGCTCTGGGGGACAGGGCGCGTGGCGCGTGCGTTTTATCGGAAATACTGTGCAGAACGGAAAATGCTGCAGAAACCTCTTTATTACTGTGATAATGCAGAAGATAAGCAGGGAACAACGATTGACGGCATTGCAGTGCGGTCATCGGAACAAATCTTCGAGCTTTGTCGCCGGTATTATTTAACGGATCAGCCGCTTGTCATCATCGTTGGGGTTACCGGCATCAATCTGCTGCAAATTATCTCTCAGTTGGAGAAACAGGAGGTAAAAGCAGATATACGCTCTGCTGTCCAGATCGATGCGTCATGTTACTTTGCGGAGCATGAGCAGGACATTGATACGATCTGTGCCTCTTTTGCCGATGAGAAATCACGCCGACTCTATCGCTGTCTGATCGATAATATGGTTCATGGCCGGCCGGTCGATTTCTCTCTTGTGGAAGTCAACCAGTATTTGCCAATGATGTGATTCCTGCGCTGCGTGATGAGGATGTGCTTGTGGATGCGGGAGTATGCGGCGGCGAGGAGATCGACAAGGCACTCGCTATGAATCCGAAGATTCGCGTACATGCCTTTGAGCCGGATGGGCAGAGCTGTGATCTGCTCAAGAAAAAATATGCAGATCGTTCTCAGGTCGTCCTCTACCCCTATGCGCTTTGGAATGTGGAGGAGCAGCTCTCATTTTTAGGAAATCAGGCGGCTCCATCGGCTTCTCGCTTGGGGATTGACGGAGATGGGAATGGGGCGCAGATCACTGCGATTCCCCTTGATTCGGTTATGACGGAAGTGCCAACATTGATTAAAATGGGCATCGAGGGAGCGGAGTACAATGCCCTCCTTGGTGCAGAGCGGACAATACGTGAGTCTCATCCCAAGCTTGCCATCTGCGTTTATCACAGCCTTGAGGATTATATCCGTATACCGTTGTTGATTCAATCATTTTATGATGGGTATCGCTTCTATTTCCGTCACCACAGTGTGACAAGCGGAGAGTCTGTATTTTACGCAATTTGATGTGTCTGGAAGAGGTCAAATGTGAAAATATCACGCAGGGACGCTTTGTGCCATCTGGATCAAGCCCGTGCTCTCAACAATGGCGGATGGATTTCCCATTCGCTTGCCGTCGGAACGGCGGCGGAGCGTATCGCTGTCCATATCGAAGGACTGGATGCGGAACGTGTCTTTGTTCTTGGCGCTCTGCACGATATTGGCCGCAGATTTGGCGAGATGGGGATGAATCATGTGATCCTAGGCTATCGCTTTCTGCTGGCAGAGGGCGATGCAGAGGCGGCAGAGATATGTCTGACCCATTCCTTTCCCGTGCAGGATATTACGGCAGTTAACGGAGGATGGGATCTGAGCCGCGGGGATTATGCGTTCTTGGAACATTTTCTTCAGAAGCGAACCTACACTCTGTATGATCAGCTCATCCAGCTCTGTGACGCGATGGCGACCCATGAGGGGATTGTGGCGATTGAACGGCGTATGATGGATATCATGCTCCGCTATGGTGTAGATCATACCTCAATGCCGCGCTGGCGGAAGCTGTTTACTATGAAAAGCGAATTCGAGCACAGAATGGGTCGATCGGTGGAGTCTGTGCTAGGGCTATGTACTGCTGTGTCGCTGTGAGGAGGCGTAAATATGTTTGATGCAGAGGAGACCTCGCTGCCCGGATGCCTGAGAATTTGCCCTATCGTGCGTGCAGATCGGCGCGGCACATTTGTCAAGACGTTTCACGTTGAGGAGTTTCGGCAGTTGGGGCTTCCAACGTCCTTCGCTGAAGAATATTTTTCCGTTTCTCAGCATGGCGTTTTGCGTGGCCTTCACTTTCAGATCCCACCAATGGAACATGAAAAGATCGTATATTGTGCACAGGGGGGAAGTCCTAGACGCGGTTGTCGATCTGCGCCGTGGCTCACCGACGTATGGCCGGCATGAGCTCTTTCATCTGTGCGCGGAAGAGGGCACAATGATCTATATCCCGAAAGGGATGGCGCATGGGTTTTATGTGCTCAGTGAAAATGCATTGATGATGTATCAGGTAACGAGTGTCTATGCACCGGATTGTGATGCAGGTGTACGATGGGATTCGGCAGGAATTCCGTGGAACGCTGCCGATCCTATCCTGTCGGAACGGGACACGTTATTTCCCTCGCTGGATGAATTTGCCAGCCCGTTTGTGTTTGAGTGAAGGAGACTTCTATGCGCGAGGTATTGCATATTACAACACATATGGGCGGCGGTGTCGGCAAGGTGCTCTCGGGCGTTGCCTCGTATGCGGCACGCACAAACGCCCCGTATCGGCATCGCATTTTGCTGCTGGAGCAGCCGCAAAAGACGAACTTTATTGACGTTTGCCGTGCAGATGGGGTGGAGATTTTTTGTGCTCCGGGCAGAAAGGACATTGAGGCAGCCGTTCGTGCTGCGGATGTTGTGCAGATCGAATGGTGGCACCATCCGCTCATGGCGGCTTTTTTGGCGGATTTTCCACAGATACGGATGCGTCTGGCCCTCTGGGCTCATGTCTCCGGCTGTTGGTATCCGTATATTTCGCCTGCGTTCCTGCATGTGCCGCAGCGTTTCATTTTTACATCGCCGTATTCGTTGGATAACCCCTATTGGAATGAAGCAGAGCGCACATGGGCACGTACACATACATCGGTGATTCATAGTTCGGGTGGATTTGATGCGATCCGTTCCCATGCGCTGCACATGTGTGACGATCACTTTGTCGTCGGCTATATTGGCACACAGTCCTATGCGAAGATGAATCGAGACTTTGTGAAATACTGTGCGGCAGCAGCAGATATTCCCGGGATTGAGTTTGTTTTGGTCGGTGATCTGACCAATGTGGATCAGATTCGTGCGGAAGCAGCCGCTCTTGGTATAGAGGAAAAGTTTCGCTTTGTTGACTATGTGCGGGATGTGAGTGCGGAGCTTGCCCAAATGGATGTGTTCGGCTATCTGCTCAGCCCGCGCCATTTCGGAACGACAGAGAATGCACTTTTGGAGGCGATGGCGGCAGGGCTTCCTGTGATTGCACTTGATCAGTGCGCAGAAAAGTATCTCATCACGCATAATGAAACAGGAATACTGATTAAAAATAGGGACGATTATCGCCGCGCTATGGAGTTGCTTTTTATGTATCCAGAGGAGCGTATTCGTTTGGGGAATGCAGCGCGGGAAAAAGTCCTGCGTGATTTTTCCGTTGCCCATACCGTGTGTCAGCTCCATGCGATCTATGACAAAATGCTCCACGAGGACAAGCGTCAATATTGTTTTTGTGAGGCCATTGGGCGTGTGCCGCACGAGTTTTTCTTGTATGGTCTGCCCGATGAACTTCGTACTATTTTTACCGCGCAAAAGCCGACGACGGGGGATGAGCTGCCGCCAATCCTCCGGGAAGAGAGCAAAAGCTCATTGCCGCATTTTGCACGTGTCTTTCCCGCGGATGTTCAGCTCCGGCAATGGTGGAATGATTTTTGTGGGGGAGAGCCATGAAGTATAGAGCTTTGATTACGGGCGCCACGGGTTTTGTCGGAGGATATGCGGCGGAGTGCCTGCATGCAGCGGGGTGGCATGTTTCGGCGATTGTGCGCTCAACGTCGCGGCGTGATCTTCTGCCGCCGACAGTGCGGGACAATGTGCAGTTTTATGATGCAGATGAAATGCCGCTGTCGGAGATTGTAGGCGCCGCTGCGCCGGATGTTGTCTTTCATCTCGCCACGTACTATACGACGGTACATTCTCCGGAGGAAATCGATGCACTGATTGCTGCCAATATCACATTTAGCACGAAGCTCCTCGATGGCATGGCACAGCATGGCGTACAGAATTTTGTCTATGCACGTTCCTCCTGGCAGCACTATCATGGTGATGTATATGAGCCGGTGAATCTGTATGCGGCATCCAAAGAGGCATTTGATGCGATGGTTCGATTCTATGAATCTGCGTATGATCTGCATACTATTCGTTTGACGCTCTTTGACACATACGGCGAGAATGACCGCAGAAATAAGCTTCTTGCCGCTTTACCGACACTTGCTGCACAGGGAAAACGGCTCGCTCTGTCAAAGGGAGAGCAGCGTGTGGACTTTGTCCATGTCAAGGATGCTGCAAGAGCTTTCTGTTGGCAGGACAGTATCTTGCCGAAGGGCATATTGAGCAATGCGGCAACTATGTCGTGTCGTCGGGACATACCATTACACTGAAGGAGTTGGTTCAGCGCTATGAGACTCTTTTGGGCGTGAAATTTCCCGTGGACTGGGGAGAAAAACCGTATCGGACGCGTGAGGTGATGATGCCGTGGCGCGGAGGAAGGATTCTGCCGGGGTGGGAGCGAATGTATAAAGAATTGATGTGAGTAGTACAGGAGCAGCTGATGCAGGTCTGTTTGCGGCAGAGGGGAGAATCTGTATGAAGGTCGTGATTTTAGCAGGTGGACGCGGCACGCGAATCAGCGAAGAGTCTGTGTCCAGACCAAAGCCGATGATTGAAATCGGGGGGAAACCGATCCTTTGGCATATTATGAAGATATACTCTCACTACGGCTTTCATGAGTTTGTCATTTGCCTTGGTTATAAAGGCTATATGATCAAGGAATACTTTGCTGACTACTATCTGCACACCTCGGACGTCACCTTCGATTTTACACAAGGCAATCGCATGACGGTGCACAACAATGTATCGGAACCATGGAAAGTGACGCTCGTTGATACGGGGCTTGATGCACAGACAGGCGCACGCATCAAGCGCGTACAGAAATATATTGGCAATGAGCCGTTTATGCTGACTTATGGCGATGGTGTCAGTGATGTCGATATTCATGCCTTGATCGATACGCATAAAAGCAAGCCGGGAAAAGCAGTGGTGACGATGACAGCAATTCAGCCTGGCGGCAGATTTGGCGTGTTGGATATTGACTATAATACAAATGGGATCAATCGTTTCGTCGAAAAGGCAAAAGAAGACGGCGGATGGATCAACGGCGGATTTATGGTTGCTGAGCCAGCAGTATTTGACTATCTGCGGGATGATGATCTGTGTGTGTTTGAGACGACACCGCTTGAGAGCATTGCACGGGAGGGCGGACTTCATGCCTATAAACACAACGGCTTTGGCAGTGCATGGATACCCAGCGAGATAAGCTGCGGCTGAATGATATGTGGAATAAGAACAGTGCCCCGTGGAAGCTGTGGGCATAGCGGAGATTGTGAGGTAATCAGGTGGCAAAATTAAGCATTATTGTTCCGGTTTACAACATGCGTGAACATCTGGAACGCTGCCTCTTTTCTGTACGAAATACGGTGCGTATTCCGTATGAAATGATCGTTGTCGATGATGGTTCGTCGACAGATGAGCAGATTTTTGCGTCTGATGCGATGGACCATGTTCGTATACTCCACAGTGAGAAACATCACGGCTATGCATATGCGGTGAATGAGGGGATTCGGGCATCGGAGGGGGGAGGTCCTTCTCTTCCTTCATGCAGATGTGATGCTCGCGCCGCATACGGTGGAGGATATGTTGGATGTGCTTATTGCGGATCCAAACGTTGGAGCAGTGACCGCCGTTGCCCCCGTGGCATATCGGAGGGCGCAGCTGATCCCGCCGAACGACTATCTCTCGTGGGATGACTATGTGCATGTGGCGGAGGAAATTCGTGTGCAGGGGAATCCGCCTCGTCCGGAAATCTTTGCGGAGATGTTTGCGCTGATGGCGCGGAGAGATGCTGTATCGGCGGCAGGACATCTCGATGATCGGTACTCTCTTCCCGCACTCGCGTCCTATGATTTCACGGTGAGTATGACAAGGGCGGGCTATGGAATTGCGTCCTTGCCGAGCACCTATGTGCATCGTGATGGAGAAAATCCCGATACGACATCGGACAGCTATCGACGGGAATGCGATTTCTTCCATAAAAAATGGGGTGTTTCACTGGACTATTCATTTTTCCCGCGCAGGGATCTTATGTCTTTGATGGACTTCTCAAAAGCTGGTTTGCGTGTCCTTGAGATCGGTTGTGCCTGTGGGGCAACCCTGCGGGAAATCGGTGCACGAAGTCCATCAGCACGCCTTTATGGCGTGGAACTGAACGAAAAGGCGGCAGAAATTGCTGCGCCGTATGCGACGATTCTTTCGATGGATGTAGAGAGCCTTGATCCATCACAAGTTGCCGAACGCTTCGACTATATCGTCATGGGCGATGTCATTGAGCACTTACAGAATCCATGGAAAGCAATCGAGAATATGCGGGAGCTGCTCGCTCCCGGCGGAGAAGTTATCGCGAGTATTCCCAATGTGGCCCATATCAGCACGTTTTATGGTCTTCTTTCCGGTTGTTGGACCTACGAAGATATGGGAATTTTGGATCGGACCCACTTCCGTTTTTTTACGAAAAAAGAGATTATCAAACTCTTTCAGGAAGCCCAATTTGATATCCAGGACATGAGATGCTTAACAGTTCCATGTCCCTGACATAGGGAAAGCGGCTGCGCGAAGAACTTCTGTCACTCCAAACGATCTCTGTGGATGCTGAGGATCTCGATGCCTTTCAGTGGCTTGTTCGGGCGAAGCGTGTGTAGGGATCTGATGTATCGTTCAATGTTTTTGTAGCGTGGCAAAGTGATCTGCTGTATAATGGAGCAGATCACTTTTTGTTTGGAGGTGCGGTGATGCGGAGCGATGTGTTGGAGCTGCTGCGTGAGGCAGGGGGCTGTATTTCGGGCGAGAAGATCGCGGAGCGGCTCGGTG
>BNJV01003009.1_pt1:0-47500 | contig 119384 bp, 146 predicted proteins | sample 8540591 | NCBI WGS metagenome assembly BNJV01 (sample SAMD00202457, study PRJDB9452) | human saliva metagenome | host: Homo sapiens
ATAAAATAGTATATGTCAATTAAGGGCTAGTAACTTAGGTTACTAGCTCTTTTTTGTGATTTCTAAGGTGGATAATACTTAAAAAAATTCAAAAATGATATAAACAAAAAAACTCTAACATTTTGTATGTATAGAAATTTATTAAATACCAGATTAATAAAATAAAAAAATAAAAGAAACGAATTTATAAAAAAATACACATAATCGCCTGTATATACGGTATGAATGCTTTTAGTAATTATTTTTTTAGAAAAATATGTAAAATTATTATTAATTTAGTATTTTTAATAGACAAAAAAACGCTCTAATATAGGATAATAGAAAATGGCGTTTTTTTATATGTATAATCGTAAAGAAAAAAAGATTGTATGGAGAAAGGAAAAATATATATTATGATAGGGAAAAAAATAATTATAAACTACACCTAGAAAAAAAGATGGAGAAAAAGTAACGCGTTACTCTATAAAAAAATTCACTGTTGGAACAGCATCGGTAGCTGTTGCAGCATCTATTTTCTTTGGTATGGGTAGTGTTGCTCATGCTGCAGAAGTAACTGAAGAAACTAGTATTAATAAAAATAGAAGTTAAACAAGATAATAATTCTAACGCTAGGTAATAATCAAAAATACAAAACAAAATAATAGTAAACCAGTAGTTACTGAGCAACCTACTTCAAAAAGAAAAGCAACAAATAAGGAAGTTGCTAATAAAGAAGTGACAGGAAAAGAAGTTGCTGATAAAGAAACTGTTAATAAAGAACTAACTAATCAAAGAAACTACTGGGAAAGAAGTATCAGAAAAAGAAGTAGCTAGTGAAGAAAAATGTTAATACAGAGATACCTAATAAAAAAAAGAGGTAGAAAAATCATTAGCAAGTGAAGAATCTAGTAATAAAGAATCAGAGAATACTCCTGAAGTTGCTAAAAAGAAGAAACAAATAAAAATGTAGAATCTAATCAAAAAGCAACTGAAGAAGTAGATAAAGTTATGTTAGAGGTTGCTGTAAAAAGAAGCAACTGAATTACAAAATGCTGAAAATGTTGATGAAAAAAAGTAAAAAAATTCTTTAAGTAATGTTATTATAGAAGCTAACTCTGTACTGTACAAAAGAAATACAGATCAAAATGAAGTTGATGATATTACTAACAAAGTAAATAATATTATCGGAAAAGTTTTTAGCTAAACAACTTGAAAATAAAGAAATAGCTAAAAAGAGAAGAAAAAAAGAAACAGATAGCGATAGAGATACGAGAGCCCTTCCTGGAGTTGATATTAGAGGACTAAAAGGATGGATTGCTACTGGAGATACAATTAAAAAAATAGTGAGCATTATTTAAATGCAACACCAGCTCAAAGAAATGCATTAGACAAAGCGTTGGCAGAAGCAAAAAAAGTTTTTAGCTGATAGAAGATCAAATCAAACTATAACTAATAATGTAACAAATGACCTTACACTAGAAGTTAAAAAAATTGCAAAAAAAGTTGCTGTAACAAATAAAGGTCAATTAAATAATTTAATTAATGCTGATGCAGAATTTAAAAGAAACAAATGCGAAAATATTATAATGAAACTGATAAAGCCAAAGTAACTGCCTATAATAATGCTATAGCTGAAGGAAAAACAAAAAGCAGCGAAAGCACCTATTTCACAAGCAGAAATAAATGCTATAGTAGCAAAAATCAATACTGCGAAAAAAATGCATTAAATGGGAAAACCAACTGATTATTCAAAATTAAGAGAGCTTTTATAATGAGATTGACTCAATAAAAAAATAGTCCACAATATTATAATGCTAGACGAAGTAGCGCAAAAGCGCTTTATGAAGCAAATATAGATGATGTAAAAGCAGTAATTGAAGGTCTAGATAATGGTGAAGATAACCATACTTTCACAAGAAAGTATTAATGAATTAATTAAATTTACGTTAGAGTCTAAAGGTGACTTAACTGGTCGTCCTACAGATAAAGCTGAATTACAAAAATTAGCATCGGAAAATAAAGAAGAAAACTCTAAATATTATAATGCAGACGCAGATAAAAAAGCTGCATATGATAAAGAAGTAGAAGCAGCTAAACAAGTATTAGCAAAAGAAAATGCAACTCAAAAAGAAACAGATGCAGCAAAAGCTAAATTACAAGCGGCAAAAGATGCATTAAATGGTGCGCAAACAGATAAATCAAAATTACAAAAATTAGTAGAATTAAGTAACTCTGATGAAGTAACAAAAGATCCTAAGTATTATAATGCAAGTAAAGATGCATTGTTAAACTACTATAATGCAGTGAAAAAAGCAGAAGAAACATTAGCTAAACCAAATGCTACTCAAACTGAAATTGATAAAATGAAAGAAGAAGTAGAAGCGGCTAAAAATGCATTAGATGGACAACCAACAAATTATGAAGAGTTAAATAAACTAATAGCAGCTCAAAATACTATGCATAATGACCCTAAATACTTTAATGCTAGTGAAGCAGCTAAAAAAGAATATGATGATGCAATAGAAGAAGCTAAGAAATTAGCAAGTAACCCAGAAGCTTATCAAAAAAATGTTGATGAAACAGTAAAAAATCTTAAAGAAATTATTGAAGATTTAGATGGGAAAGCAACTGATAAAGATGCTCTACAAAAATTAGTAGATGAAAGTAATTCTAAAAATACAAATTATAAATACTATAATGCTTCTGGTGGAGAATTTATAGCTTATGATGAAGCGGTAGAAGAAGCAAAAGCAGTATTAGCTAAAAGCAAATCCAACACAGGATGAAATAAATGCAGCAAAAAGCTAAATTAGAAACTAGCAAAAAAATGAATTAGATGGACAACCAACTAATTTTTGAAGGGATTACAAGCCTTTATAGATAAAGAAGAATCAGTTTTAAATAGTCACGAATTTTTATAATGCAGATCCAGAGAAAAAAAGCATTATATGAAAAACGTATAAAAGATGCTAAGGCATTACTAACAAAAAGAAAAATGTAACACAGACTGATGTAGGAGAAATAGAAAGTTATTTACGTTATATTGTAAAAATCATTAGATGGTAAGGAAACAGATAAAACTGAATTATCTAAATTAGTAAAAGACTTAGAAAAATAAAACTAAGGAAGATAAATATACTAAAAGCAGAAGACTCTAGAAAATTTGTTTATGACTTAGCTGTAGAAGAGGCTCAAAAAGTCTTATCAAAAGAAAAAAAGCGACACAAGAAGAAGTTAATCTTGCGAAAAAACAATTAGCAGCTGCAAGAGATGCTTTAAATGGTGATAGAATACGTAGAGAAGATTTACAAACTCTAGTGGATGAAAGTAATAGCAAAGATAGCAATGAAAAATACTATAATGCTGATGATGATAGAAAAAGTTGCGTATGATAAAGCTATTGAAGATGTGAAAAGAACTACTAAGTAGAGAAAACATTTCTCAAGCTGAAATAGACGCAGCAAAAGAAAAAATTGATGCAGCAAAAGAAGCTCTAAATGGTAATCAGTCTACTAAAGAAAAACTAGAAATTTTAGTAAATGAAAGTAATGAAAAAGATAGTAATTCTACGTACTACAATGCTGATCCTGAGAAAAAATTAGCATATGATAAAGCTGAAGAAGAAGCTAAAAAAGTATTAGCGAAAGAAAATGTAACACAAAAAGAAATAGATGCAGCGAAAGCTAAACTACAAGCAGCAAAAGATGCGTTAAATGGAACAGAAACTAATTCTGAAGAACTTAAGAAATTAGTTGATGAATCGTGGAAAACATATAGTTCTAGTAGAAGTTATAATGCAGCAGAAGAAAAACAAGAAGCGCATTATAATGCAGTAGAAGCGGCTAGAGAAATACTATTAAAAGAAAATGTAACTCAAGCAGAAGTAGATGCGGCAAAAGCAAAAATACTAGAAACAGATGCTGCATTAGATGGAAAAGATACTGATTTTTCTAAATTCTGGCCATTGTATAATGAAATAGATAAAGTAAAAAATAGTCCAAAATATTATAATGCAGATGAAAGTGCTAAGAAACAATATGATCAAAGTGCCGAATTTGCAAAAATTCATGGAGCTAACCAAGGAAAAGGTAGTTCACTTACTCAAAAGACTTAGATGGATTGATTGAATTTATAGAAGCTTCTAAGGCAGGGTTAAATGGAGAAGATACTAATAAGGCTCCATTACAAAGTTTAGCTGATGAAAGTAATACAAAGGATAGTAATGCAAAATACTATAATGCGGAAACAGCTAAGAAAACTGACTATGATAACGCGGTAAAAGAAGCTAAACAAGTTTTAGCGAAAGAGAATGCAACTCAAAAAGAAGTAGATGCTGTAAAAGCTAAACTACAAGCAGCAAAAGATGCGTTAAATGGAGATAAAACTAATACAGAAATACTACAATCATTAGCTGATGAAAGTAAAACAAAAGATAGTAATTCTAAATACTACAATGCAGATGCGGACAAACAAGCTGAGTATAATAAAGCAGTAGAAGAAGCGAAAGCTGTATTAGCTAAAGAAAATGTATCACAAGAAGAAGTAGATGCAGCGAAAGCTAAACTACAAGCAGCGAAAAGTGCGTTAAATGGAGCAGATACAAATAAAGAAGCTTTACAAAACTTAGCTGACGAAAGTAGTACAAAAGATACAAATTCTAAATACTACAACGCTGATGCAGACAAGCAAGCTGCATACAATAAAGCGGTAGAAGAAGCAAAAGCTGTATTAGCTAAAGAAAATGTGACACAAGCAGAAGTAGATGAGGCAAAAGCTAAATTACAAGAAGCAAAAGATGCATTAAACGGAGCAGACACAAACAAAGAAGCTCTACAAAACCTAGCTGACGAAAGTAGTACAAAAGATACAAATTCTAAATACTACAACGCTGATGCAGACAAGCAAGCTGCATATAATAAGGCGGTAGAAGAAGCGAAAGTAGCACTAGCTAAAGAGAATGTGACACAAGCAGAAATAGATGCAGCAAAATCTAAACTACAAGCAGCAAAAGATGCGTTAAATGGAGCAGATACAAATAAAGAAGCTTTACAAAACTTAGCAGATGAAAGTAATACGAAAGAAACTGATTCTAAATACTACAATGCAAACTCTGAAAAACAAGCCGCATACGACAAAGCAGTTGAAGATGCTGAAAAAGTATTAGCTAAAGAAAATGTAACTCAAGCAGAAGTAGATGCAGCGAAAACAAAATTACAAGAAGCTAAAGATGCATTAAATGGAGAACCAACGAATACGAAAGAGTTAGAAAAATTATTAGAAAAAAATGAGGAAATAATAAAATCTCCTAAATATTATAACTCTACTCCAGCAATTAAAGAATGGCGTGACACTTTAATAAAAAGAAGCAAAAAGAACTATTAACTAAGAAAAATGTAACTCAAGAAGAAATTGATACTGTAAAAACATATTTAATAGATTCTGAAAGATTATTAAGAGGTAAAAGAAACTAATAAAGCAGAATTAGCAAAAATTAATAAAAAGAAGTCGAAGCTAATAGAAATAATAATGCTAAATATTATAATGCTAATCCAGAGAAAAAAGCTGCTCTTGATAAAGCGATAGAAGAAGCTAAAAAATTATTAGACAAAGATAATGCTACACAAGATGAAGTAAATGCAGAAAAAACAAAAATAGAAAATGCTAATTCAGATCTTAATGGAACTACAACTAATAAGAAACCATTACAAGATTTAACAGATGAATCAGAAAACACACCAAATGCTTCTAAATACTATAATGCGGATGAAGCTAAAAAAGAAGCATTTGACAAAGCAGTAGAAGAAGCGAAAGCAGTATTAGCTAAAGAAAATGTAACGCAAACTGAAATCGATGCAGCGAAAGCTAAACTACAAGAAGCGAAAGATGCATTAAACGGAGCAGACACAAATAAAGAAGCTTTACAAAACTTAGCTGATGAAAGTAATACAAAAGAAACTAATTCTAAATACTACAATGCCGATGCAGACAAACAAGCTGCATATGATAAAGCAGTAGAAGAAGCCAAAGCAACATTAGCTAAAGAAAATGTAACGCAAGCGGAAGTAGATGCAGCGAAAGCTAAACTACAAAAAGCAAAAGATGCATTAAACGGAGCAGACACAAACAAAGAAGCTCTACAAAACTTAGCTGATGAGAGTGCAACGAAAGATAGCAACGCTAAATACTACAATGCTGATTCAGAAAAACAAGAAGCATACAATAAAGCAGTAGAAGAAGCAAAAGCTGTGTTAACTAAAGAAAATGTAACGCAAGCAGAAATCGATGCGGTGAAAGCAAAACTACAAGAAGCGAAAGATGCATTAAACGGAGAGGATACAAACAAAGAAGCCCTACAAAACTTAGCTGATGAGAGTAATACAAAAGCTAGCAACGCTAAATACTACAATGCTGATTCAGAAAAACAAGCTGCTTATAATAAAGCAGTAGAAGAAGCTAAAAAAGTATTAGCTAAAGAAAATGTAACGCAAGCAGAAATAGATGCAGCGAAATCAAAACTACAAGAAGCCAAAGACGCATTAAACGGAGCGGATACTAATAAAACAGAATTAGAAAAACAAGTAGAATTAAAAAATTCTGATGAGGTTACAAAAGATTCTAAATATTATAATGCAAGTGAAGAATCACTTTTAAATTATTATAATGTTGTGAAAAAAAGCAGAAGAAACACTTGCTAAAACCAAATGTGACTCAAAATGAAATTGATAAAATGGTTGAAGAAGTTAAAGCTGCTAAAAAAATGCTTTTAGATGGACAACCTACTAATTATACAGAGTTAAATAAACTAATTGCTGATCAAGATTCTATTAAAAATAATTCTAAATATTATAATGCAAGTGAGGAAGCTAAAAAAAGAATATGATGAAGCTATAGAAGAAGCTAAGAAGTTATCTGCCGATCCCATACGCTTATCAAAAAACTGTAGATGAAGTAGTGAAAAATCTTAAAGAAATAATAGAAGATTTAGATGGCAGGATACAGATAAAAATAGTTTACAAAAATTAGCTGATGAAAGTAATACTAAAGATAGTAACTCTAAATACTATAACGCTGATTCAGAAAAACAAGCTGCATATAATAAAGCAGTAGAAGAAGCGAAAGCAACATTAGCTAAAGAGAATGTATCACAAGCAGAAGTAGATGCAGCGAAAACAAAACTACAAGAAGCCAAAAGATGCATTGAAACGGAGATCAGACACTGATAAAGCAAAAATTACAAGCGCTAGCTGACGAAAGTAATACAAAAGATAGCTAACGCTAAATACTACAATGCCGATGCAGAGAAACAAGCTACATACGATAAGGCAGTAGAAGAAGCAAAAGTTGTGTTAACTAAAGAGAATGTAACGCAAGCAGAAGTAGATGCAGTGAAAGCTAAGCTACAAGAAGCGAAAGATTTATTAAATGGGGCAGACACAAACAAAGAAGCTCTACAAAACTTAGCTGATGAAAGTAATGAAAAAGACAGTAATTCTAAATACTATAATGCAGATGCAGATAAACAAGAAGTATACAATAAAGCAGTAGAAGAAGCAAAAGTAGTATTAGCTAAAGAAAATGCAACACAAGCAGAAGTAGATGCAGCGAAAGCTAAGCTACAAGCTGCGAAAAATGCGTTAAACGGAGCAGACACAAACAAAGAAGTTCTACAAAACCTAGCTGACGAAAGTAGTACAAAGGACAGTGATTCTAAATACTACAATGCTGATGCAGACAAGCAAGCTGCATATAATAAAGCGGTAGAAGAAGCGAAATCAGTGCTAGCTAAAGAGAATGTGACACAAGCAGAAGTAGATGCAGCAAAAGCTAAATTACAGGCAGCGAAGGATGCATTGAACGGAGCTGACACTGATAAAGCAAAATTACAAGAATTATCAGATGAAAGTGCAACGAAAGAAACTAACGCTAAATACTACAACGCTGACGCAGAAAAACAAGCTGCATATAACAAAGCCGTAGAAGAAGCCAAAGCTGTGTTAACTAAAGAGAATGTAACGCAAGCAGAAGTAGATGCAGCAAAAGCTAAACTACAAGAAGCGAAAGATGCATTAAACGGAGAGGACACAAACAAAGAAGCTCTACAAAACCTAGCTGATGAAAGTGCAACAAAAGATAGCAACGCTAAATACTACAATGCTGATGCAGATAAACAAGAAGCATACAACAAAGCAGTAGAAGAAGCTAAAGCTGTGTTAACTAAAGAGAATGTAACGCAAGCAGAAGTAGATGCAGCGAAAGTTAAACTACAAGAAGCCAAAGATGCGTTAAATGGTGCAGATACTGATAAAACTGAACTTAAATTATTAGTAGATAATAGCTCAGAGTTGAAAAATAATGATAAGTATATTAATGCTGGTAATGATCTGAAAGGTGAATATGATAAACTTTTAGAAGAAGCAAAAGAAGCATTAAACAAAAACTTATCACAAAATGAAGTTAATCAATTAGTAGCTAAAGTTAAAGAAGCAGAATCTAAATTGAATGGTAAGGCTGTGGAACCAGAAAAAAACCAGCTGAACCAGAGAAACCAGCTGAACCAGAGAAACCAGCTGAGCCAGAAAAACCAACGGAGCCAGAAAAACCATCTGAGCCAGAAAAACCTTCTGAACCGGAAAAACCATCTGAGCCAGAAAAACCATCTGAACCAGAGAAACCATCTGAGCCAGAAAAACCAGCTGAACCAGAAAAACCATCTGAACCAGAGAAACCGGCTGAGCCAGAAAAACCGACTGAACCGGAAAAACCATCTGAACCAGAGAAACCAGCTGAACCAGAGAAAACCGACGGAACCTGAAAAACCGGCTGAACCAGAGAAACCAGTTGAGCCAGAAAAACCATCTGAACCAGAGAAACCAACTGAACCGGAAAAACCAACTGAGCCAGAAAAACCAGTTGAGCCAGAAAAACCATCTGAGCCAGAGAAAACCATCTGAGCCAGAAAAACCATCTGAGCCAGAGAAACCATCTGAACCAGAGAAAACCATCTGAACCTGAAAAACCGGCTGAACCGGAAAAACCATCTGAACCGGAAAAACCATCTGAGCCAGAGAAACCATATGAACCGGAAAAACCATCTGAACCAGAAAACACCAGCTGAGCCAGAGAAACCAGCTGAACCAGAGAAACCAGCTGAACCAGAAACACCAGCTGAGCCAGAGAAAACCAGTTGAGCCAGAAAAACCAGCTGAGCCTGAGAAACCAGAAAACACAGCCTGAAAAACAGTGACTCAGAAAAAAACATAATGTTTGATGCTGATAATAATAAAGTTGCAACAACAAATACGTAAGTCTGGAGAGAAAATACTAAGTAATACAGGTATGGAAAGCACAAAGTGCAACATCTTTTAGGTTTTTGGTCTATTATCATTGCTATCATTTGGTTTATTAAGAAAACGAAAAGAAGACAATAAATAATTGTATATTTTTCCAAAAAAATACCCTTTAGGAATTAAAGTTCTAAGGGTATTTTTTTGTATTGTATTTAATTAATAATACATATTAATTACTAGGGTAAAACTAAACTCCTACGATAGCGAAATAAAAACAATACTAATACAGCTATTAGTACTATGATATTTGTTAATATAATAATGATAATATAGATATTAAATTTCTAAACAGAAACACTAACTAGATAAAAATAAAAATTATATTAAAATATAATTAAAACCTATAATATCAAAACATATAAAACGATTTCTAAAAATTAATTTGACAAATATATACTAAAAAGTGATACTATTATAGATGAAAGAAACAAATATATAAATATTTTTAAATGATGTTTGTACTTTCAAGAAAACTGTAAATTTATAAAAAAAGGAGGGAAATATTAATGAAAAAAAGCAGTTTTTAAATTTTTTTAGGTGTATTACTGTTTGTAATATGCGCAGTAACTGGATTATCATTTTTTGACCAAGGTAAAGCTAAGGCTGCAGAATCAACTGAGAAGAAGATTGATGTGTCTAATGTCCGTGTGGAAAAAAATGAAGGTGGAAAAGTTGATCATGCTCTAACGCCATGGGAAACTTTCAAAGTTAGTGCAGAGTTTAGCATACCTAATCCTTCAAAAGTGAAACAAGGAGATACATCAACTATAGGAATACCTGATCAATTCCAATTTGGTAGTACTTATGCTGATAAAAATAGAACATTCAATATTGTTGACAAAAACAATACTTCTGAAGTTGTAGCAAATGCAGCGGTTGATATGAAAAAGAAAAACCTTGTTTTTACATATACTGACTATCCAAGTAAACACGCAGAAGTAATTGGAGATTTCTTCTTTTATGGGCGTGTAGACCATGAGAAAGTATCAGGAGAAAAAGATCTAGACTTCAATTTAACTGTTGATGGAAAAAAAGTTGAAGGAGATAAACTTAAATATAAAGGAGCTCCTGTTCAACCTAAAGTTGGTATCAAAAAAGAAGGTTGGCAAAGAGAAAGTAAATCATCAGACTTACGTTATAAAATTAAAGTAAATGCTGATGGTAAACATATGAAAAATGTTGTAGTTACTGATAACTTAGCATTTTCAGATGGTACTATTGATCCAAGTTCTGTTAAAGGTAGAATATGGTACATTTACATATAGTCCAAGTGACGGTGTATATCGTCTGGATAACTATCCAGCAACTGCAAAAACCATTACCAGAAACAGATTATAAAGTAACTTTCAACGAAGGTAATAGAGGATTCACAGTAAAATTCTTAAGAGATATTTTTACCAAGTGATAATATCCGTATTATGTATGATGTTACTCTAGGGTCAAAACACCACCTAATGGAACACTTTATCACAATAATTCAAAAATTAGAAGGTGAAGTTGTTACAGAAGGTTCTAATGATAATGGTGGCAAAAGTAGATAAACCGAAATAAAGTTTCTCTAACATCTGAATCTTGGGTAAAAACTCTAACACCTGGTGGTGAAGCAGAAGGTAAAAAAAGTATTCATTATCTATACTGAAAACAAGACTCTGTGACTAATGCACCACTAGAAGGGGCTAAGTTTAACGTTTATGCATCTGACAAAGATGGAAATAAATTCGGAAGTTCAATAACTACTTTAACTACGAATAAAAAAGGTGAAGCATCTGTTGAAGATTTAGTAAATGATTACTATCTTCTTGAAGAAATAGCAGCACCAACTGGATATTCATTACCAGATAAAGCAGTTAAATTACTTATTAACGCTTAAAAAACAAACAGAAGCAAAAGAAAATGGAGTAGCAGCTGATGCTGTTTACAAAATTACAAACAAAAAAATCGATGAAAAAGTGAATGTAGTTGGTACTAAAACATGGGTAGATAACAACGATAAAGATCTAAATCGCCCAGAAAAAATAGTAGTAAAATTACTTGCTGACGGTAGTGAAGTTGCAACAAAAGAAATTACTGCAGCTAATAACTGGAAATATAGCTTCGATAATCTACCTAAGTACAAAGATGGTAAAGAAATAGTCTATACTATCTCTGAAGTTGGGGTAGAAGGATATACACCTGAAATAACAGGATATAATATTAAAAATACTTATAACCCAACAGTTACAAATATAACTGTAGAGAAAAAATGGGATGACAACAACAATAATGATGGAATCCGTCCCATCATCAATTGATGTACAATTACTTGCAAATGGTGAAAAATTAGGTGGTATTGTTACATTAAATGCAGCAAATGCATGGAAACACCTATTTGATAATTTACCAACAAAATTAAACAAAAAAGAGGTTGTTTACTCAGTATCTGAAGTAAATGTACCAAAAGGTTATACTGTTGAAAATTCTGGTCTGAAAGATGGAAAAATAGTATTAACTAACAAACACAACCCAGTTGAAAAAGAAGTTTCTGTAGAGAAAAAATGGAATGATGAGAATAACAATGACGGTATCCAACCAACTGAGGTAACAGTACAATTATTTGCTGGAAACAAAGCAGTAGGTGCTCCAGTTAAATTAAACAAAGAAAATAATTGGAAACACGTATTTAGCAACTTAAAAGCTAAAGCAGAAGGAAAAGATATCGAGTATACTGTAAAAGAAGTAGATGTACCAGAAGGTTATACAGTTACAGTAGAAGGTAAAAACAACATCGTTATTACTAACACTCACGTACCAGCATTAACAGAGCTATCTGTAATCAAACTTTGGGAAGATGAAAACAACAAAGATTCTTCAAGACCAGCTAGCATCACTGTTCAATTATTTCGCAAATGATAAACCACAAGGTGATGTAGTAGTTCTTAATGAAGAAAATAGTTGGAAACATACTTTTGCTAACTTAAAAGCTAAAGTAAATGGTGAAGTAGTAAATTATGAAGTACGCGAAATCGACGTACCAAGTGGATATACTGTAACTACTACAGTAGGAGAAAATGGTGAAGTAGTATTAACAAATACACATAAACCAATTTTACCTCCACCACCAGTAGTTGAAATTCCACCAAAACCATGGACACCAACTCCCCCACCTGCACCACAATTACCACCGAAAAAAGTTGAAGTTAAACCCTAAAACAATTAGCTAAAACTGGTGTGGAAAAATGATATGAGCGCAATGCTAGTATCAACAATTTTACTAGGTGCAGCAGCGGTGTTACGTAGAAAAAAAACTAACTAGTTTGAAACTACTTATAAAAGACTTTAAGCATTTTATTGCTTAAGGTCTTTTTTTATATTTAAAGATAACATAATCTGAAATAACTAATAAACTATCCATTAAGGTGACATAAATAAAACTCAAGAAAGAAAAAAATAGGCTCTGTTTATATTGTGAAAAATGAGTAATTTATTTAGTGAAATTTGAAAATATATTTACGTGGATAATATTTTTAGTATATAAATATATTTATATACTGTCTCATAGACTTAGAAGTAATATTAAGATATCATATGTTGATTTAAACTTTTTCAATATTTTTAAATTGTGCATATATTCGTCACTAATGATAATAACAACGATTAGTAAACTATTTTATATAACTGAAAAAAATAGTTAATAAATTATACTTATGATTATTTGAGTTGAATGTAATTAATTGTATTTACAGTTATTTTTCTCTTTAATATAGTTAATGTAAATCAGAAAAAAATATTGATATATTTATAATGTAGTGCTATAATTAATAGTATTATGTTAAGTGTATACTATATTATATATTTAGCTAATAACTATGTGAAAAAAATATATTAAGTTGTTTAGAAAAGGAGAAAGAATATAATGAAAAAAATAACAACTACAGTGATTTTAGGAGGAGCGTTAGTAGGTAGTGCTGTAATGGCGAAAGAAGCACATGCAGCAGAAACTGAAACTCCAAAAAATGATAGTAATTTAGTAGTAAAAACAGAAGTTGGAAAAACAACGGAAGCTGATGTTGCTAAAGAAAAACAAAAAGCTGATGAAGCTAAAAAATCACTAGAATTAGAAAAAAAAGAAGCAGATAAAAAGGTTGAGTTAGCAAAGAAAGATTCTGAAAAAGTTAATAAACTGGAAAAAGATGCTGAAGAAGGTTCAAATGTAACGGATAAAGTAATTGATGAAAAAGCAGATGAAATTAAAAAATTAGAATCTAATAAAGATAATGTTGCAACTGAAATCAATAAATCTAAATCAGATGTAGATACTGCGAAAAAAAGATACAGAAGACAAAGAGAAAAGTAGCTAAAGAGAAAAGAAGAAAAATTCATCTAGTATTGATAAAAGATCTTAAATCAAAACAAAGTGAAGAAGCTTCACTTTTTAGCTAAAGTTAAAAGAAGATAAAAAAATAAACTAAATACATTAACTGAATCACTAAATAAAAATAGAAAAAGATAAAGAGAAGTCTGAAAAAGCGTTAGAAGAAGCTCAAGCTGCTTTTAAATAAAGCAAAGAGAAGAAGAAGCTGAAAATCTAAATAAAATTAAACAATTAGAAGCTAAACGTGATGAACAAAAAGCTGTTTTTAAATAATAAACAAAAAAACAATTAGATAAATGCTAAAGCAGAAAAAGTAAAAAAATCGAAGATGAAATTAAGAAAAAATGAAGCTATTTTTTTGGAGCTAAAGGAATCTTTAACAGAAATCAAATTCGATCAAGAATTTGTTGATGCATTAAAAGCATATCAAAAAGCTTCATTTGAAGAACAACAAAAAACAATTGGAAGTGTAGTTGCTAAAGAAAAAGAAGCAGTTAAAAAATATCCAATCTTAGATACAGATTCTATTGATTATTCTAATAGTGAAAAAGTAGATGTTAATAATTTATCTGAAAAAGACCAAATTTTATTAACACAATACTTTAACTACTTAAATAATCAAGTACGTAAACAATTTGGACTAGCGCCAGCTAAAACAAACTTAAACGTATTAAAATTTGCACAAGATATTGCTAAATATACAAAAGAAAGTGGTTTTAAAGATCCAGACCACGATAACCGCTCTATTAATAAAGCTGCATTCGAAAATGGAATTGATAAAACTGATAGAGGTACTGTATACAACAGATTTGAAAGTTTAGATGCGAAATCGATTGATAAAGACGACTCTCAATCAAATATGGTGGCAAGAAAATTCCTATTCGATTCTATCTATCAATCAGTACAACGTTTCTACCATGAAGGAAGAGTGAATAATCATTATGATCATGCTAAACACTTAATGAATACAGAAGACCAAACGTTTGGAACATACTTCGTGTTAACACCATCAGATAGTAAATACTATAACTGGCTAAGATTAGGTGTAGTAAGTGTACCGCCACGCTATGGAGTAACAGACTATGATGACAACGGGCAACCCAATTTATGAAAAATTCGATAAATTATGGGGTGCTAAATCTGAAAAAACTCTACCATTATTAGAGGTTAAAGATACTACAGAACTAAAAGCTAATTTAGAAAAAGCAAAATCTGAAATAACACGTATTGAAAATGAAAAAGCTGCTGAAGAAAAAAAGAATTAGCAAAACGTGAAGATGAATTAAAACAAGCAGCAGAAATAAACCATCTAAAAGTTAAATACTGCTACTCAAAGTATTCAATAGTGCTAAAAAAAGCTAATGATAATAATGAATCAGTTTTAAATTCAACAAAAGCTGAAATAAATAAAGTTAATGCTGAAATTGCTAATGATAATAGTCAAGCAAAAACAAGTGAAAAACGACATTATTAAATTATTAAGTGATTTAGCTAAGGCTAACTCTGAATTACAAGAAGCAAAAATCAAAATTAGATAGTGCTAAAAAAAGAATGAAGAAAAAAATTAAAATCTCAATTAGAATCTTTAGAAACTGAATTAACTAGCTTAAATAATAAAGATTCTAAATAGTACTGAAGAGAAAGCTCGCTTTAGAATATATTAAAAATAATCATGCGTTAATTCTTAAAGAATTAGAAAAAAAGCTCGTAAAGACTTTAGAAGTTTCTAGTAAAAAAACGCTAAAGATGCTTTTAGAAGCATCTTAAAGTCTCTTGAAAAAGATGCACAAGAAAAATACAATAAATATTTACAAATCAAACGTCAATATGATATGGAAAAATTATACTTGGGGAGTTACAAAAAAATCCTCCAGTAGTTGATTTACCAGAATTATCTGCTGAAGATCTAGAAAAAAATCTTGGAAAAATAATACAAAAACTCCAGATACTGTATCAAATGTTAAACGTGAAAGATTTGCTAAAAACATCTAAATTTAAAGGTAAAGCTATAGTTAAAAACTATAAATAAAAAAAGAAAAAAAGTTTTACCAAATACAGGATCTACTAGTACGTCAACAACTGGTGTTGCTGTGTTATTAGCTGCAGTAGCAATAGCTGCTAGAAAACGTAGAACACGAAAGATAAATAAATATAATTAAAAATAGTTTTTAAATCCGAAGTGGTAAGTAAATCACTTTCGGATTTTTTTAGTATTATATAAAAAGTTAGTTTACATATAAATTTAATAATATGCAAACTGCTTACAATTAGTCAGGGAAATACTTTACTATAAAAATAGTAATAATATAATGACAAAAAGCGGTATCATTGCGATATAATTATAATTAAAGTATCCTTAAAAAAAGATACTAAAAAATTTTTATATATAAATTAAGGAGTTTAGATATGAAAAAGGATAGCCTTTTATCGAAACTGTTTCATAGATACTTTATTGTTGCGCTTAATGGTATGGCGCTAGGGTTGTTTTGTACGCTTATTATAGGTCTTATAATTAAGCAAATAGCTATAAATTTAAGTGGAGGCATTTCAACATTTTTTATAGCGATAGCAACAATAGCGATGGCTTTAACTGGCCCAGTAATAGGTATAGGTGTTGCGCATGCATTAAAAGCACCTAAGCTGGTAATTTTAGCCTCGGGTGTAGTTGGATTTTTAGGAGCATTCGGATCAAACTTAGGTACTAATCACCTTATTGAACAAGGGAAGTTAATAGTTAGTGGTTCGGGAGATCCATTAGGTGCATTTATCGCGGTAGTTATAGCTGCTGAATGCGGAAGGTTAGTATCAGGAAAGACAAAAATTGATATTATCGTAACACCGTTTGTAACGATAGTTATAGGTGCTACCGTTGCATATTTCACAGGACCATATTTAATAAAAGGAATGAAGATTCTTGGAACATTTATTAGAGAAGCAACAGAATTACAACCATTTTTAATGGGGATAGCTGTTTCGGTAATAATGGGGATAATATTGACATTACCTATAAGTTCTGCAGCATTATCTATTATATTAGGTCTATCAGGTATAGCTGCAGGTGCTTCAACTGTAGGGTGCGCTGCTCAGATGGTTGGTTTTGCGGTTATTAGCTTTAAAGCAAACAGATGGAATGGACTTTTAGCTCAAGGATTAGGTACATCTATGCTCCAAGTACCGAATATAATGAGGAAACCTATAATTTGGATACCACCAATAGTTGCTAGTGCAATATTAGGTCCAATAGCTACATTAGTATGTAGAATGGAAAATAATCCTGCAGGTGGAGGAATGGGTACTTCTGGTTTGGTAGGGCAACTTATGACATGGCAAACAATGTCATCTTATACAAGTCATGTAGTATTATTAGTTGAAATTATATTATTGCATTTTATCTTGCCAGCAATTTTATCATATGCAGTATATTATTATATGGAAAAAGAAAAAAACTATGTATGTGCAGAAGATTATAAATTAGACTTGTAAATTTTATCCATTTTACTAAAAAGATAGATTAGATTATAAATAGTAGATTTAGACATTTTACAGTATTTGAAAAAAATATAAAGAAAAAAAACTACTGTATAAAATTCTGTAATAAATCTTTATATAGTAGAAAGAAATTTAAATAATTTTGAAAATGAGTCTTACGATTAATGAGTAAGAATTCTACAAAAACAATCTCCAATTATAAATATTGGAGATTAATTTTTTTGAAAGAATAGAAATAATACTTTTGAAAACTTAAAAAAACAAATAATTATTTATATAATAGACTCTAAAATATATCTTTTATCAACGAAATATTTTTTTATTTTGACATCTATAATGTATGGTAGACATAACTTCTGGAAACGATACTATTTATAGGGTTCATAATAAGAAGTCTAAAAAAAACATGCTTAACGAACAATTGATAACGCTAATGAAAAACGCTATTTATGACAAATTTATGAATTATAAAATTTTTTTCAAAAATAGTTATGTTATTGCTTGTAGGAAGCGTTTTTGTTATGTTATAATAACGGGGTTAGTAATACGATGTTTATACATATATTATGAAACAAAGATATACATATATAATTGTATACTCTTTAAAAAAATATTATTTAAAAAAAGGAGAAATTATCAAATGATAAGAAGAGAACATCAACGTTTTTTTCTTTAAGAAAAATATAAAGTTGGCGTAGCGTCTGTTTTTCTTAGGATTTGGACTTAGTTTCGTGCTAGCAGGAAGTGGGGAAGCAAAAGCGGCCGAAACTAATGCAGAAACTGCAACACCCTAAGACTGAAGCAACAGCAAAACCTGAAGCCTCGGCAACTACAGCAGCACCTAAAGCGGAAGCTGTAGCAACTGAGACTCCAGCAGCTACACCAGCAAAAGCAGAAGAAGCTACACCAGCAGTAACTGAAGCTAAACCAGCTGCTGAAGAAACTGCTAAAGTAGAAGAAGCTGCTAAAACCAGAAGTTGCTGAAGGAGAAGCTAAAAAAGAAGAAAAAGCTGAAGAAGCTAAAACCAGCTGCTGAAGCTAAAACCAGCAACAGATGAATCAAACAAACCAAGAGTACGTAGTCGTCGTGCTGTTACAAACGAAGCTGTAACTGGAGACCACAACTCTAACCCAGTAGCGGTAAGCACTTACTTAAAAAGATGGGGAAAAAAAGTAACTCCAGAAATCAGAGATGCTAACGGTGCAACTGTTAGCTCTCAACCTGTACCAGCTGGGTATGCAAGAAAAAGAAGGAGACTGGTATACATACAGTATCATAGACCTTACTCGATTCAACGAACGTTATGGTACAAAATACTATACACGTGCGTATAAGAGATTTGATGATTCTACAGAAACAACTGTTGAATTAATCGATAAAACTACTGGTAATGTATTAGAAACTAGAACTCTTTCTGCGTCAAGCGGTATTCAAAAATTCACAACTACAACTGCTGCCTCTAATGGTCAATTAACTGTGAAATATGATTACGACAAAGGTTTAGGAGCAGGACCTGGTAAAACTGACGAACCATTTATTCAATTTCGGATATGAACTTGGTGCAAGTATCCAAGCTTTTAGTAGCTGCTGGGACATAACCTTACACCAGCTGAGCAAGCACTTTATACTGCTGTTACAAATGCTCGTACTTCAACAGACATTATCAACGTTGTAGAACCAGCTTATAACGGTCGTACAATTACTGATTCAAACGCTAAAATTCCAAAATTTGTCGAAAAACCGACTTACTATAGAGTAGTCGATAAAAATAATGCAACATTTAACGCTAATAAAACAGATAAAACTGTTCAAGACTACGTACCAAATGGTAAAGAAGTAGATTTAGCTAAATATGCAACTAAAGCTATGGAAGGACAACATTTCACAGCGTCTGGTGAGCGTCAATTTGATGGATACAAACTTTACCAAACAGCAAATCCAGATTCGACAACTGGCTTTGTAAGTCGTCCTTACGTAGTTGGTACTAAATTCATGGACGCTGAGCGTGCAGGAATTAAACGTATTAAAGAAATCGTAGGTGAAGATGGATCTGTAGTAGTTCGTGTTTACTTACTAGATCCAAAACAACAAAGTAAACGTTCTGATGGTACATTAAGCACAGATGGTTATATGTTACTAGCAGAAACTAAGCCTATTAAACCAGGTGATTATAACACAGAAGAATTTAGTTGTTAAGAAATCACCACTTCACACAATTGCGTTCACAGATAGTAAAAGGTGTAAACTATCCAAATGGTAAAGGAAGTTCCATTTGACTTCCAAAACAGCTGCTAATTATACACCCTATGAAAAACTGTATTCGTACCATTCTTAGGGGATAATATCGGTCACCTTTCTCCAAATGCTCAATTAGAACGTGGAGTAGAAGGTATTGGTACAAACGTTGACTTATTAAACTCGTTAACACCGTATAAACCTACTGTTTACTACTATGTAAAACAAGAACCAGTTGAAGTAACTCCAGAAGTTGAAAAACAACTTGAAGGACGTGTATTAGCAAATGGTGAGTTTACATTCAAACTAAAAGAAGTACAACCAAATAAATCGCTTCCAGCTCATGAAGAAACTGTAACTAACAAAGCTGACGGTAAAGCTACATTCAGCAAATTAACATTTAACAAAGTGGGAACTTACACTTACACAATCACTGAGACTCCAGGTTCAGATGCAAATGTTGAATATGATGCAATGACAGTTACTATGACTGTTACTGTAACTGAAAACGCTCAAGGTGAATTACAAGCTGCAGTTAAATACAGTGCTGAAGGTGGATTCAAATCAAGTGCTGATGATAAAGTCTTCAACAACTATGTTGTAGCACCTGTTAAAACTAAATTCGACTTCACTAAGAAATTAGCTGGACGTGAGCTTAAAGACGGAGAATTCAAATTCGTTCTTAAAGATGCAAACGGACAAGAAGTTGAAACAGTAACTAACAAAGCAGACGGAACAGTAACATTCACAGAATTATCATTCGACAACTCTAAAGTTGGTACTCACACTTATACTGTAGAAGAAGTTGTCCCTGCAGCTAAAGAAGCTGGAATGGTATACGATACTATGAAAGCTACTATTACTGTAGAAGTTGCTAAAAATGGTCACACATTAACAACTGTAACTAACGTAGTTTCTACTGGTGGGGTAGACGCTAATGGTAAAGCAACTGATGGAACAGCGGATAAAGAGTTCAATAACAAAATAACTCCTCCAGAAACACCTGTATTCCAACCTGAAAAATTCGTTCTTAACAAAGAAAAATTTGACCTAACAGGTACAAAATTAATGGACGATGATGATGAATTACAAGATGAATACACTGAAACAAATGCTAATCCATATGCTGATCAAACTAAAAACAACGAAGCAGAAAACATCAATACTAAAACTGTTGAACGTGGAGATAAATTAGTATACCAAGTATGGTTAGATACTAAAAACTTCACTGAAAAGAAAAACAACATTCAAATCTGTTGGTATCTCTGATACTTACGATGCAGACTAAATTAACTGTTAACGCTGCTGATATTAAAGCATACGATAGTGTAACAGGAGTTGATGTAACATCTAAATTTGATATTACAGTAGCTAACGGAGTAATCACAGCTACATCTAAAGCTTCTATGAACAAATCTTTAGGTGATGCAGAAAATACTCAAGTTATTGATACTACTAAATTTGCATTTGGACGTTACTACAAATTTGATATTCCAGCTACAGTTAAAGCTGATGTACCTGGTGGAGTAGACATCGAAAAACAAAGCGAACCAAATCGTTCACGTTTACAACCCAGTAAGCAAAATCTGTAGAAAAACCCAAACAAACCAACTCAAAAAAACGTGTTAACAGTGTACCTATCACTGTAGAATTTAACTTCACTAAGAGATTAGAAGGTCGTGAACTTAAAGCTAACGAATTCAGCTTTCGTACTTAAAAGATTCAACAGGTAAAGTTGTTGAAACTGTAAGTAACGATGCAGCAGGAAACGTTAAGTTCTCAGCACTTAAATTCAAAGAAAAGGTCAAGAAGGAGCTCACAACTACACAGTTGAAGAGGTTGCAGGAACAGACACAACTGTAACATACGATACTATGAGAGCAGAAATGTAACTGTAACAGTATCTCACGATGGAACAGCTAAAGCATTAGTTGCTAACGTAACTGAACCAGCTGACAAAGAGTTCAACAACACAGTAACTCCTCCAACAGAACCTAAGTTCCAACCAGAAAAAAATATGTATTAAATACAGCTAAATACTCAATCACTGATAACAAATTATTAGATGATGATAGTGAATTAACTGACAAATACGGTGAAACAAATACTAATCCATATGCTGATCAAACTAACAACAACGAAGCAGAAAACATCAATACTAAGACTGTTAACCGCGGAGATAAAATCTACTATCAAGTATGGTTAGATACAACTAAATTCTCAGCAACTAACAAAGAAAATGTTCAATCTGTAGGAATCACTGATGACTTTGATGAAACTAAAGTTGACGTTGATGCAACTAAGATCAAAGCATACGATTCAGTAACTGGTGATGACGTAACAAACAAATTTGACATTAAAGTTGAAAATGGAGTAATGACAGCTACTCTTAAAGCTGGATTCACTAAGTCTCTAGGAGATACTGAAAATACTCAAATCATTGATACAACTAAATTTGCATTTGGACGTTACTACAAATTTGATATTCCAGCAACAGTTAAAGCTGATGTTGCAGCTGGAGTAGATATCGAAAATACTGCGGCACAAGTAGTAAACTACTACAACCCAGTAAGCAAAACTGTAGAAAAACCAAACAAACCAACTGAAAAACGTGTAAACAGCGTACCAGTATCAGTAGAATTCAACTTCACTAAGAGATTAGAAGGTCGTGAACTTAAAGATCAAGAATTCAGCTTCGTACTTAAAGATTCAACAGGTAAAGTTGTTGAAACAGTTAAGAACGATGCAGCAGGAAACGTTAAGTTCTCAGCATTACAATTCAAGAAAGGTGAAGAAGGAGTTCACAACTACACAGTTGAAGAGGTTAAAGGAACAGACGCATACTGTAACTTATGACACAATGAAAGCAAATGTAACTGTAACAGTATCTCACGATGGAACAGCTAAAGTTCTTGTAGCTACTGTAGGAGACATCGAAGATAAAGAGTTCAACAACAGTGTAACACCACCAGAAAGAGCCTAAAGTTCCAACCAGAAAAAAATATGTTGTTTCTGAAGAAAAATTTGACATTACTGGTGACAAACTAGTTGATGATGATAAAGAATTAGCAGAAAAGTATGCAGATACAAATACAAACCCATATGCTGATGATGCATCTAACAACGAAGCAGAAAACATCAATACTAAGACTGTTAAACGTGGAGATAAATTAGTTTACCAAGTATGGTTAGATACAACTAAATTTGAGTTAGCTAACAAAAACAACATCCAAATCTGTAGGAATCTCAGATGACTATGATGAAAGCTAAAGTTAGAGCTTGATGCAACTAAGATCAAAGCTTACGATTCAGTAACAGGAGATGACGTAACAAACAAATTTGATATCACAGTTAATAACGGAGTAATCACAGCAACTCTTAAAGCTGGATTCACTAAGTCTCTAGGAGATGCAGAAAATACTCAAATCATTGACACAACTAAATTTGCATTTGGACGTTACTACAAATTTGATATTCCAACAACAGTTAAAGCTGATGTTGCAGCTGGAGTAGATATCGAAAATACTGCAGCTCAAGTAGTAAACTACTACAACCCAACAACTAAGAAAGTTGAAAAACCAAACAAACCTACTCAAAAACGTGTTAACAACGTACCAGTACCAGTAGAGTTCAACTTCACTAAGAAATTAGAAGGTCGTGAACTTAAAGCTAACGAATTCAGCTTTGTACTTAAAGATTCAACAGGTAAAGTTGTTGAAACAGTTAAGAACGACGCTGATGGAAAAGTTAAATTCTCAGCTATCGAGTTCAAGAAAGGTGAAGAAGGAGTTCACAACTACACAGTTGAAGAGGTTGCAGGAACAGACGCTACTGTAACTTACGACACAATGAAAGCAAATGTAACTGTAACAGTATCACAAGATGGAACAACTAAAGTTCTTGTAGCTACTGTAGGAGACATCGCTGACAAAGAGTTCAACAACCGTGTAACACCTCCAACTGAACCTAAGTTCCAACCAGAAAAATATGTTGTTTCTGAAGAAAAATTTGACATTACTGATGACAAAACTAGTTGATGATGATAAAGAATTAACAGATAAGTATGCAGATACAAATACTAATCCCATATGCTGATCAAACTAACAACAACGAAGCAGAAAACATCAATACTAAGACTGTTAAACGCGGAGATAAATTAGTTTACCAAGTATGGTTAGATACAACTAAATTCTCAGCTAACAATAAAGAAAATGTTCAATCTGTAGGAATCTCAGATGACTACGATGAAACTAAGTTAGATCTTGATGCAACTAAGATCAAAGCTTACGATTCAGTAACAGGAGATGACGTAACAAACAAATTTGATATCACAGTTAATAACGGAGTAATCACAGCAACTCTTAAAGCTGGATTTCACTAAGTCTCTAGGAGATGCAGATAATACTCAAGTTATCGATACAACTAAATTTGCATTTGGACGTTACTACAAATTTGATATTCCAACAACAGTTAAAGCTGATGTTGCAGCTGGAGTAGATATCGAAAATACTGCGGCTCAAGTAGTAAACTACTACAACCCAACAACTAAGAAAGTTGAAACTCCAAACAAACCTACTCAAAAACGTGTAAACAGCGTACCAGTACAAGTAGAGTTCAACTTCACTAAGAGATTAGAAGGTCGTGAACTTAAAGCTAACGAATTCAGCTTCGTACTTAAAGATTCAACAGGTAAAGTTGTTGAAACTGTAAGCAACGACGCATCATGGAAACGTTAAGTTCTCAGCTATCGAATTCAAGAAAGAACAAGCAGGAGTTCACAACTACACAGTTGAAGAGGTTAAAGGAACAGACGCTACTGTAACTTATGACACAATGAAAGCAAATGTAACTGTAACAGTATCACACGACGGAACAGCTAAAGTTCTTGTAGCTACTGTAGGAGACATCGCTGACAAAGAGTTCAACAACCGTGTAACACCTCCAACTGAACCTAAGTTCCAACCAGAAAAATATGTTGTTTCTAAAGAGAAAATTTCGACATTACTGGAGACAAACTAGTTGATGATGATAAAGAATTAGCAGATAAGTATGCAGATACAAATGCAAACCCATATGCTGATGACGCATCTAACAACGAAGCAGAAAACATCAATACTAAGACTGTTAAAGCAGGAGAAAAATTAGTTTACCAAGTATGGTTAGATACAACTAAATTTGAAGCAAGTAACAAAGCAAAACGTCCAATCTGTAGGAATCTCAGATGATTACGATGAAACTAAATTAGATCTTGATGCAACTAAGATCAAAGCTTACGATTCAGTAACAGGAGATGACGTAACAAACAAATTTGATATCACAGTTAATAACGGAGTAATCACAGCAACACTTAAAGCTGGATTCACTAAGTCTCTAGGAGATGCAGAAAATACTCAAGTTATCGACACAACTAAATTTGCATTTGGACGTTACTACAAATTTGATATTCCAACAACAGTTAAAGCTGATGTTGCAGCTGGAGTAGATATCGAAAATACTGCAGCTCAAGTAGTAAACTACTACAACCCAACAACTAAGAAAGTTGAAAAACCAAACAAACCAACTGAAAAACGTGTAAACAGCGTACCAGTTACAAGTAGAGTTCAACTTCACTAAGAGATTAGAAGGTCGTGAACTTAAAGCTAACGAATTCAGCTTCGTACTTAAAGATTCAACAGGTAAAGTTGTTGAAACTGTAAGCAACGATGCATCAGGAAACGTTAAGTTCTCAGCTATCGAATTCAAGAAAGAACAAGCAGGAGTTCACAACTACACAGTTGAAGAGGTTAAAGGAACAGACTCTACTGTAACTTATGACACAATGAAAGCAAATGTAACTGTAACAGTATCACATGACGGAACAGCTAAAGTTCTTGTAGCTACTGTAGGAGACATCGCTGACAAAGAGTTCAACAACCGTGTAACACCACCAGAAGAACCTAAGTTCCAACCCAGAGAAAATATGTTCTAAATCGAAAAGAGAAATTTGACATTACAGGAGACTAAACTAGTTAGATGATGATAAAGAATTAGCAGATAAGTATGCAGATACAAATGCAAACCCATATGCTGATGAAAGCATCTAACAACGAAGCACAAAACATTAACACTAAGATCTGTTAAACGCAGGTCATAAAACTAGTTTACCAAGTATGGTTAGATACAACTAAATTCTCATGCAAACAACAAAGAAAATGTTCAATCTGTAGGAATCTCAGATGACTACGATGAGAGCTAAAGTTAGATCTTGATGCAACTAAGATCAAAGCTTACGATTCAGTAAGACTGGAGCATGACGTAACAAACAAATTTGATATCACAGTTAATAACGGAGTAATCACAGCAACTCTTAAAGCTGGATTTACTAAGTCTCTAGGAGATGCAGAAAATACTCAAGTTATCGACACAACTAAATTTGCATTTGGACGTTACTACAAATTTGATATTCCAACAACAGTTAAACAAACAGTTAAAGCTGGTGTAGATATCGAAAATACTGCGGCTCAAGTAGTAAACTACTACAACCCAACAACTAAGAAAGTTGAAACTCCAAACAAACCTACTCAAAAACGTGTAAACAGCGTACCAGTTAAAGTAGAGTTCAAATTCACTAAGAGATTAGAAGGAAGAGAACTTAAAGCTGGAGAATTCAGCTTCGAACTTAAAGATTCAACAGGAAAAGTTGTTGAAACTGTTAAGAACGATGCAGAAGGAAACGTTAAGTTTGCAGCATTAGAATTCAAGAAAGGTCAAGAAGGAACTCACAACTACACAGTTGAAGAAGTTAAAGGAACTGACGGAACTGTAACATACGATGCAATGAAAGCTGTAGTAACTGTAGAAGTTAAACACGACGGAACAGCTAAAGTATTAGTTGTAAATGTAACAGACCCAGCAGACAAAGAGTTCAACAACACAGTGAGACCTCCAGAAACTCCAGAATTCAACCCAGAGAAATACATTCTAAACGAAAAAGAATTTGATTTAACTGGAACTAAATTATTAGACGATGACAGCGAATTAACTGATAAAGTTGCGGATACTAACAAAGATCCATACGCTGACAAAGCTGATAACAACGAAGCTCAAAATATCAATACTAAGACACTTAAGAAAGGTGATCAAGTTGTTTACCAAGTTTGGTTAGATACAACTAAATTCAATAAAGACAACAAAGATTACATCCAATCTGTAGGTGTAACAGATAAATACGATAGTGAAAACTTAGATATTAATGTAGCTGATATTAAAGCTTACGATTCAGTAACAGGTGAAGATGTAACAGCTAAATTTGATATTACAGTAGCTAACGGAGTAATTACAGCAACACTTAAAGACGGATTTACTAAGTCTCTAGGAGATGCAGAAAATACTCAAGTAATCGATACAACTAAATTTGAATTTGGACGTTACTACAAATTTGATATTCCTGCAACTATCAAAGCAACAGCTAAAGATGGTGTAGATATCGAAAACACTGCTTCACAAACTGTACACCAATACGATCCAACTAAGAAATCTGTTGAAAAACCAGAAAAACCAACAGAAAAACGTGTAGTTAACATTCCCAACTAAAGTTGAATTTAACTTCACTAAGAAACTTGAAGGACGTCAGCTAAAAGAAGGTGAATTTAGCTTCGTACTTAAAGATAAAGATGGAAACGTAATTGAAACAGTTAAGAACGATGCAGCAGGAAACATCAAGTTCTCTGCACTTGAGTTCAAACGTGGAGAAGAAGGAACTTACACTTACACAGTGGAAGAGGTTAAAGGTACTGAAGCAGGAGTTGAATACGATAAGATGGTAGCTACAGTAACAGTAACAGTTACTAAAGAAGGTAAAGTCTTAACAGCAACTTCTCAATTACCAGAAGATACTGAGTTCAACAACAAAGTAACTCCGCCTTCAACACCACCAACTACACCTCCAACAACGCCTCCGACAACACCACCAACACCACCGAAACCACCAAAACCATTATTACCAAATACTGGTGAAGAGTCTACAAGCGGTGCGTTAGCTGGATTCGGAACATTGTTAGCAGGTATTGCGTTAGCAGTAAGAAGACGTAAAGACGAAGAATAATCTATAAAAAAACTTTGTAGATTATCAAGTTAGAAATAACTAAAAAAATAACGGATTCGATTTAATCGGATCCGTTGTTTTTTTATGATTAATATCATATAAAAAAAAACACCCCTAAAAAAAGGGGTGTTAATAGTTTAATAGTATTTAAATTTATTTTTTTCTTTTTAATTCTGTATATTTTTCTTTATTACCGAAAACTTTCCTGTACTGGATATTTTTTTCATTTAACTTTTATTTTTATCTGAAATGATTTTTTTCAACATCTAGATTTAGATTATCCGCAAGCATCAATCCGTAAATAAAAAAACATCGGCTAATTCTTCTTTAATATGTTCTAAATCATTTAGCTACAGCTTCTTCTGATGTTTTTCCATTGGAATATTTCAAGTAGCTCATTTGCTTCTAATGAAATAGATATAGCTAAAGTCCTTTTTCTTTATGAAATTGTCTCCAGTTTCGGTCATCTCTAAAATTTATTAATTTTTTTCAATAGTTGATTTCATTTTATCACCTCAAATATATTATAACATTAGATAAAGATAATTACAGTATAAATTTAATGATAAATTATATAGAATATGTTCAAAATAAAAAAGAAGACCCTAAAACATAATATTATAGGGCTTCTTTGTTTATTCTTATTATCGTACTTCTCTAATACGAGCAGCTTTACCACGTAAGTTACGTAGGTAGTATAATTTAGCACGTCTAACTCTACCTTTACGTACAACTTCAATTTTTTCAACTTTTGGAGTGTGAACAGGGAATGTTCTTTCAACTCCAACACCGTTTGAAATTTTACGTACAGTATAAGTAGCAGAGATTCCTCCACCACGACGTTTGATAACTACTCCTTCGAATTGTTGGATACGTTCACGTCCACCTTCAACGATACGAACGTGTACTCTTACTGTATCCCCAGCTTTAAATTCAGGAATGTCTGTTCTTAATTGCGATTTAGTGATCGCTTCAATGATTTTGCTCATTTTTTCTTTCTCCTTTTTTTACAAAATGTTCTTTAATAATGCTTCTTGATTAACAGAGGAACATCGTAATTTAATGTGAAATCACATCTTTTCAATTATATCATTTTTAATGATAATTATCAATAGAAAATATAATTTTTTCTTATAGAAGCGCTTTTTTTCCCACTCTTCTTCTTTTGAACCCTAATAACAGTATATCGTTCTCGAAATCAAACACTAATGGACGTTTAATTAGCATACCATTTTCGTGTAATAGTTTTACCGCATCTTTTACTGTTAAAGTATCAAATTTATCTTTAAGTTTCATTTCTTTATAAAGATTACCACTTGTGTTGAATAATTTTTTTAATGGAATATTAAATGTGTTTAATATTTTTTTCAAAATCTTCTTCTGATGGGTGTATTTTCTTTAACATTATAGTAGTTTGCTTCAATATTTTTTTCAGTTAATAATTTTTTTGCTTTTTTTACATGTTGTACATGTAGGGATATTCATATATGTTAAGCATAGTTACTCCTTCTTTCATAATCAGTTATTAATAAGGTAGTACCTCTACCTTTTCTACGTAAACTATTATAGACCTATTGAAATACAAAAGTAAATTAATCTGTTTGAAATGATTAATTTACTTTTAAAAATTTTTTTATAGTTATAAATTAATATGCATTAATAATATGATATAATATATAATGAGAAGATATAAGGAGTGACTGGTGTGGAAAAAGATAGTAGTAAAAAAAATCTAGTAAAAAGAATATGGTACTGACAATAATAAAGTAATAGCGAATGACAATATTAGCTTTGAGATAGATGAAGGAGAATTCGTCGTTATATTAGGGCCTAGTGGAGCAGGAAAAAGTACATTGCTTAATATTATTGGTGGTATGGATAGTGCTACTAGTGGTTCAATAAATGTTTTTGGAAAAGAAATAGTAGGGCTAAACGACAAGGAATTAACAAAGTATCGTAGAGAAGATATTGGTTTTGTATTCCAATTTTATAATTTGATTCCAAACCTTACAGTATTAGAAAATGTTGAGCTAGCGGGACAAATAGTTAAGCAGTCTAAACCTGCTGAAGATATTTTGAAGCAAGTAGGATTAGAACATAGAATGAATAATTTTCCTAGCCAAATTTCTGGAGGGGAGCAACAACGTGTAGCTATTGCACGTGCTATTGCGAAAAATCCTCAATTATTGCTTTGTGATGAGCCTACAGGGGCATTAGATTACAAAACTGGTAAGAATATACTAAACATACTTAAAGAGTATTGTAAAAATGAAAAAAGAACAGTAATAATAATAACTCATAATAGTTCTATAGCGCAGGCAGCGGATAAAGTTATTGAGATTTATGATGCTAAAGTGAAGAAGATATTTGTAAATCAAAGTCCAAAAAATATAGATGAGATTGAGTGGTAATCTGTTATGAAAGGCTATTAATAAAGATATTTTTAAGAGAGATATTAAAAACTAAATCGAAAATTTTTATCTATTGTAGTAATAATGTTTCTTGGAGTGTTTATTTTTTGTTGGTTTAAAAGGAGACATCACCAGCAATGGAAAAATACTTATAATAAGCATTTAGCTCAGCATAATATGTATGATATACGTGTTAGTCATAGTATAGGAGTAACCCAAGGGGATTTGGATATTATCAATAAAATGAATAATATTGATAAGTTAGAAACATATTATACTAAAAAGCTACAAATAGAGAATAAGAATGACTATGTATCGTTGGAATCTATTCCTAAAGAATTAGCCACACCTAGTATAATTAGTGGTAGATTACCTGAAAATAGTGATGAAGTGGCCCTAGTAGACTCATTGGCTAGTAAATATAAAATTGGAGATGAAATCCAGTTTGTTAAAGAAGAGAATGCTAAAAATAAATTAACTACTTATAAATATAAAATTGTCGGATTTGTTCAAGGTGCGGATCATGTCGAAGTATCCAGTAATAATGTAGCTAATGTGAGTTATTTTTGGTTATATTTTTAAAAAGATAATTTTTGTATATGATAGTGTTAGCGGAGTAAATATAAAGTTAAAAAAAATATGCCAAGTTTATATAGCTCGAAAGAGTATATTGATGAGGTTAATAAAGTTAGAGAAGATTTAATTTCTAGTTTGGCTAGTCAACAAGAAAAAGATGCTAAAGATTATAAAGATGAAACTTTATCAGCAATAAGCTCAAATGAGAGTAAGATTGCGGAAGGTAAAAAGACATTAAATGGGTATTTAACTAGTGTTGAGGCATTAAAAAAAATGTTGATAATAGTGAATATACTAAGCAATTAGAAAAAAACTTAAATAAACAAAAAAAGCAGAGTTAGATAGTAATGAAAAAAACAATTAAAAGTTGCTAGAAAAGCTGCAGAAAATGAAAATTATCCACGTATTAATGTTGATAATATCCGTGGTTTAGAGAATTATGCTCAGTTTATAGATTCTGCAGATAGTTTGAAAAGTTTGTGGCTAATGTATTTCTCTATATTCTTATTTGTAGTTTCGTTATTAGTATCGTTAACTACATTAACTCGTATGATTGATGAGAATAGAATTAATATAGGTACATTAAAAATCTCTAGGTTATAGTAATTGGAGTATTAGTAAAAAGTATTATGTATATGGCGTCTTTATCAGCAATAATAGGTACAATATTAGGAATTATCGGTGCATATACTATAGTAGTACCAATAATTTATAATTCATATGCAAGATTCTATACTCTGAATAAACCTATGATTGTTTATAGTCCAGTTATATTATTATCAGCATTTGTTTTAGCTATTGGTTGTATAATGCTGGCAATATATATTCCTTTAAGAAGGAATCTTAAGGAAAAGAGTGCATATTTATTAAGACCAAAAGCTCCTAGCGGTGGTAGTCGTATCATTTTAGAAAGAATACCATTTATTTGGAAAAGACTATCGTTTTTACGTAAAGTAACGTTTAGAAATATATTCCGTTATAAAGTGCGTATGATGATGACGATTTTTGGAGTATTAGGTTGTTTAACCCTTATGTTTATAGGATTTGGTATTCGTTATGGGGTTGTAGATATTTCGAAAGAACAATTTGGAGAGTTGAATAAAGTAGATATAGTAGCTACTTATAATCCTTATATCGATAAAGATGATATTGATAATATTTCCAAGGAAATACAAAGTAATGAAAAAGTAGAGCGTTATGCTCAAATTAATATGCAACTGGCAACAATTGAAAAAAATCATGATGTTTTAGATAGTGTTCAGCTATTAGCTTTAAATAGAGATAATTATAAAGATTATATAACTTTAAAAAAATGGTAATGATATTATAGATTTACCTAAAGACGGGTATAGCAATCAATGAAAAAAATTAGCGTACTTGCATAATTTAAAAGTAGGGGATAGCTTTTTTTCAATGATCGTCAAATAATAAGGAATACACTTTTAAAGTAGGAGCGATTGTTAAAAAAACTATTTTTGGACATATAGCTTATATGGATCAAAAATTATTATAAAGAAGTATTTGGAAAAGATTATCAAGATAATACATTTATGATAAAGACAAATGGAACACCATCTGATGTTGAAAAATATATCGAAAAAAAATTAAGTGATAATGCAAATATAGTAAATATTGTAGATAATTCTAAAAATACAGGTTACACTAGATAATGCGATTCAAGGAATAGATATTATAGTGGCAGTAATGGTGGCATGCTCTTTAATGCTAGCTCTTGTAGTGCTATACAATTTAATAAATGTCAATGTATCAGAGAGGATTCGAGAGTTATCTACTATTAAGGTGCTTGGCTTTTTATCCCTAGTGAGGTAACGATATATGTCTTTAGAGAGATTTTTCTACTTTAAGTATAGTAGGAATAATTCTTGGTAATTATTTAGGTTATCAATTATATCTAAAAAAATAATATTGGAGCTTGCTGCAAGGAATATGATGTTTAGTAGTAAAGTACCGATAATAGTGTATGTACTAGCTTCTAGTATAACTATTTTTAATAACTATTGTCGTAATGTTAATTATGCATCGTAGATTGAAAAAAAGTAAATATGGTTGAAGCGTTAAAAGCAATAGAATAATTCAGGAGGTAAATATTTATGAATATAGAAATTACAGAAAAATGCTAAAGATTATTTAGCAAAAAAAGAATAAAAAAAATACTATCGTAATAAAAATTAGAAGAAATACTATGCTGAGGTGGTAGAAAAAAACAGGTCTATTCGAATTATAGCCATTGATAAAAGTTAATCATATAGAAGATTATGAAAAGTATAAGATAGGGAGATTACACGTTGTTTATTGGTAAGAATCTTATAGTGGATAGTAATGTTGTATTGGATAGTAAAAAGTTTTTATTTACAACATATCTAGTTCAAAGTGGTATTAGTTATTAAAAAAAGAATCAGGAAGTAATTAGACACTAATTACTTCCTGATTTATTTTCAGGGAACAAAATTATTTGGCTGCTTCTGTTACTTCAGATTTTTCTATTTTATCTGTGTGAGCAGCAGCTTTTTCTTCCTCAACTTTGTGTTTATCATTGTAAATTCTTCGCATAATTCCTATTACAATAGATAATGCGAATAGACACATTAATCCGATAAATAGGTTACGAGCTCCACCTGAAAGTGTTCCACCTACATATGAATAAACGATTGTTGCTGGTAATTGACCAACACCAGTTGCTACGAAGAAACGCCAGAATCCCATATTAGTAAGACCTGCACCATAACTTACAAAGTCGAATGATACGAAAGGTAATAGACGACAAATTAAGATTGCACGGTCACCATAACGTTCAAAGAATACGTCAACACTTGCCATAGCACCTTTACTAGTTAATTTTTCAACAACATCACGTCCTAATCCACGAGCTATGTAGAAACACACAGCGGCACCCGCCATTGCAGATGACCATGAAAGAATTGCTCCGATAACCCAACCGAAAATAGCTGCGTTAGATAATGTAATTAAGAATGCTGGGATAGGTGCAGCGATAGATTGAAGCACCATAAGAATAGCTGATACTACTGCAGCCCATGCCCCCCAACCACGTAAGTATTCGATAACTGCATTTGTATCGAATTGTGATAGTGTTGCGAATGCTGTATTAATCCCAGATTTAAAACTTGGAACTGCGAAGTATACTGCAAAGAAGATTGCAAAACCAGCTAAAGTTATTATACGTACTTTTTTACGTTGCTGTTTCATACGTTTTTCTTCTTCTGGGTCTACATGACGTAAATCACTAAGTTTAACTTCTTCTTCTTTAATTTTTTTAAGTTCTTCTTTAGTATATACTTTTTGGTATTTAGAACGAGTTAAAATGATGTATAAGTTAATAAGGTTAATTAATACTAATGCAATAAGGAATGGTGTTTGTACTTGTTTTATTGATGTTAAACCTAATACTTCTTTAGTAATATAGTAAAGAATGTTCATTCTTCCAGCGATAAGCATCATAATAAGAATTAATCCTTCTATAATAAAGAACCCATATTTATTACCGATTTTTTTGAATACAAAACCAGTCATAATTCCATATACAGTCCATACGAATACTACTAAGCTTTCATCTGCTAACATTTCATATTGAACGAAGAATGATAGAAGAACAGCGAAGAAGTATCCAAGAGCTATACCTATAGTTGTAAAGTAAAAATAATAGTCTTAAACGTTTCATTAAATCTCTCCATTAATTTATTTATATTTAAACAATTAGTCGGAGTATAAACAATATACAACTCCGACTATATTAATTCTAAAGAATTATTTTTTTCAATACTGTATATAACTGCTACGTAAGTACCGTCTTCAGGTAATACATCTGTGTTACCAGTAAATGATACTTCTTTACGTTTTTCAACAGCTCCATAAGTATAAGTTTCATTAGAGATAATTCCAACTGGGCAACTATCTAAACAAGAAAGACATCCAGTATTCTTATCGATAGCAGCTTTTAGGTTTCCACCAAAACGGAAACTAATTTTCTTACCGTTACTATCTTTAACTACTTCATTTATATCATATTTTTTACCTGCTCCGTTCCAAGTAACTTCAGTTTTGATTTTAGTTCCTTCAACGTGAGTAGTTTCTCCGTTATTAGGAGTCATGTTGTTACCAGGTTGAGCTCCAATTTCGATTAGAGCGTTATAGAATTCTTCTGGTTTAGCATAAGCTGTGAAAAATTGATTTAGCTCCGTTAGTACCACTTTGTTCTACAGAGTTGTGACGTGTAGCTTGATCAAAGTATTTACCGTTAACTTTTGTTAGTACTGTAACAGTACCAGCTTCTTTATCAACTTTCATTGGTTTATCTAAAGAAACTCCTTCAACGTAATCAGCTGGTTGATTAGAGTTTTGTGAAGATGAGTTAGAATTAGAATTACCACATCCTACAAGAGTAAATGCTAATCCAGCTGCCATAAGAACTGATAATATTTTTTTCGATTTCATTAAGAAATACCCCCTGAATAAAAATTTTTATACTTGTATTATAACATTTATAATCTATAGTAACAATATTCTTTACAGAAACATTGAAAAAAATCAATGATTTTTATGATGAAAAACACCCGGGAAAAATAGAGGTAAATATTTTTTTATAAATTGTATAAATAAGTACATCAAAAAGGGTAGTGATAGTTTGCTATTAGAAAATTAAGCCAAATAATTTAATAAAAATCACTATATTTTTAAAACATAAAAAGTAAAAGAAGAAGCACCTATATTTAATTGATAAACGCTATCAGTTAATATAGTTTAATATTTTTTTATAATATAGATACGTAGAATATTAGCGTTATAAAAATATTGTATGGTATAATATTTTTAGTTAAATATAAATATTATAGTAGTTTTATATAATTAATATAGAAAAAAAGAAAAAAATCTGGAGAAAGGAGAAAGTAAATGCTGATTCAATTAAATAATATTACGAAAAATTTTGTGGTTAACGAAATTTTTTCTAATGTTAAGATGGAAATAAATGATAAGGATCGTGTAGCTATTGTCGGAAGAAATGGCGCTGGGAAAAAGTACATTGCTTAAAAATAATATCTGGTGAGCTGAGTTTTGATAGTGGAGAGCGAACTGTTTCAAAAAATACGACTATAGGTTATTTATCTCAGGAATTTATAGTTAGAGAAGACTTGTCTATATATGAAGAGATGATTACATGTTTTGATGAGATTATAGGATTAGAAGCAAACTTAGAGAAACTATCATATGAATTAACTCCTGAAAATATAGAAAAAGATCCTGGACTTTTAGATAGATTTGATAGATTACAAAATGAAGTTTTTAACACATAAAGATTATCATTATAAAAGTAAAATTGAGAGTATATTATATGGATTAGATTTTACAAAAGATGTTTTTGATAAAAAAATCAGTACTTTTTCTGGTGGAGAAAAGACTAGATTATCAATGGCGAAACTTCTATTAAGTGAACCAGATTTACTTATCCTTGACGAACCAACCAACCACCTTGATATGGAAAACGTAGCATGGTTAGAAAATTATCTTAGTTCATATAATGGGGCAATTGTTATTGTCAGTCACGATAGATATTTTTTAGATAAGGTAGTAAATGTTGTTTATAACTTAGAATTTGGTAAGCTTAAAAAATATGTAGGGAATTACTCTAAGTTCTTAAAACAATATGAAGAAGATTATGAAAAACAATTAAAGGAATTCACTAGTCAGCAAAAAGATATTAAGAGATTGGAAGAATTCGTTCAAAAAAATATAGCTCGTGCTTCTACTAGTAAAATGGCGAAAAGTCGTCAAAAAGTACTAGATAAAATGGAACTTATTGATAATCCTAAAAAAGATGACAAGGCTGCAAATATTGAATTTAAAATTAAAGAACAAAGTGGTCGAGATGTCTTAATGATAGAAAACTTAAAAGTTGGTTATGATGGAAAACAAGTAGGTAATGCTTATAATTTTTCTGTTTATAAAGGTGATAGAATCGCAATAGTTGGTAGAAATGGTATAGGGAAGTCAACCCTTATTAAAACAATAGCTAAAAAACAAAATGCCCTAGGTGGTAGTGTTCATTATGGTAGTAAAGTATCACTAGGATACTATGATCAAAAGCAGGCTGAGTTTGAGTCATCAAAAACAATATTAAATGAGTTGTGGGATGAATATCCTTTGATGAAAGAAGCTGAGGTAAGAACAGTACTTGGACGATTCTTATTTAGAGGAGATAGTGTCTTAAAAATTGTTCGAGACTTATCTGGAGGAGAGAAAGCTCGTTTGCAATTAGCTAAGCTAATGCTTGAAAAAAATAATTTGTTAGTTTTAGACGAACCAACTAACCACTTAGATATTACTAGTAAGCAAGTACTAGAAGATGCCTTAGAAAATTATGAGGGGACAATCGTATTTGTCAGTCATGATAGGTACTTTATTAATAAAATAGCTAATAAGGTATTAGATATTACTGAAGACGATTATAGTATATACTTAGGTAATTATGATTACTATTTAGAAAAAAACGTGAACAAGAGTTAATAGCTAAAAAAATTAAAAAGAAGAAAAAAACTGAGGAAGTTCAGGAGAAAGTTGTTAATGATTATGTTCTAGGAAAAGAAGAGAAAAAAACGAATTCGTAAGTTAGAAAGAACACGTGAAGAACTTCTAGAGAAAATAGAATCATTAGAGGAAAAAGTTTCCTCAGTTAATAATGAATTAACAAAAGAAGAAGTATATACAGATGCTATGAAAGTACAGGAATATAATGAAGAACTAAGAAGTTTGAATCAAGAAATAGAAGATTTAAATAATACTTGGTTAGAAATAGAAGAAGAGTTAGAGAGTTTACAGTAGATAATATGGAAATAAAAAAATAACTACATATACAGACAATGAAAAAGTCTATGAAGATAAACATTTTGGAGAGTTTTTCAGAAGAAATAAGCTCTGAAAAAAAATAGTATATAATGATAAAAAAATGAAAAATAAAAAAATTTTTTATTGACAAAAATCAAAGAAAGTGTTAGTATAGAGAAAGACAATTTAAAAAAACACATTGGATATAACCGTAAAAGTAGTGATTATAACACTATTTATGGTAATGTGAAATTAGATACACAATTAGTTTCTATGGAGAAAAAAATCAAGAAACAATTTAATTATGTATGAAATTGTCTATAATATTTTTTTGATAGAAATGAAAAAAACAACAAAAATAAATTAAAAAAATATTAATTAAAAAAATTAGGAATAGAATTATTTGGAGGAACTTTTTGTGAAAAAAATAAAATAATAGAATTGTTACAAAGTTCCTTGGCTAAGTTGGAGATAAGTGGAGTAGATATTTATGTAGAAACTCCAAAGAATAATGATAATGGAGATTTCTCTTCTAATATTGCTATGCAATTGACAAGAGTACTAAAGAAAAATCCAAGAGTTATTGCCGAGGAAATTATTAGTAATATACCTGAGGATGAATCAATAGAAAAAATCGAAATAGCAGGACCTGGATTTATTAACTTTTATGTTAAGAAATCAAGTTTAGGAAGTGTTATTAGTAAAATTTTAACTGATAATGAGAAGTATGGGGAAAATAATGTAGGTCAAGGGAAAAAAGTTCTTTTAGAATATGTTTCAGCTAACCCTACAGGAACACTTCATGTTGGACATGCTAGAAATGCAGCATATTCTGATTCATTAGCTAGAATTATGAAAAAATCAGGATACGACTTATCTCGTGAATATTATATTAACGATGCAGGAAATCAAATTAATAACTTAGTTATTTCTGCTATTGTACGTTATAAACAGGCTTTAGGACTAGAAGCAGAACTTCCAGAAGATGCTTATCATGGTGAAGACATTAAAGTTCTTGGTCAAAAATTAAAAGATGAATTTGGAGATTCTTTATTAGAAAGAGAAGATTTAGAGAGCTTTATTCGTGACTATGCTGTAGCATATGAAATGGAAAATATTAAAAAAGACTTAGGTGATTTTGGATTAGAGTATGATGTTTACTTTAGTGAAAAATCATTATATGAAAATGGATTAGTAGATAAAGCTTTAGAATCACTTAAAGAACAAGGTTATGTTTATGAAAAAGATGGTGCTTTATGGTTAGAAACTACAGCTTTAGGTACTGGAGATGACAAAGATCGTGTTTTAATAAAAGCAGACGGATCATTAACTTACCTTACTAGTGACATAGCATATCACAAATAAATTAGACCGCGGATTTGATTTACTACTAGATGTTCTTGGAGCTGACCACCATGGATATATTGCTAGACTTAAAGCTAGTGTAGTTGCTATGGGATACAAAGCTGAGCAATTAGAAGTATTAATTATGCAAATGGTACAACTTTTAAATAATGGAGAAGTTGTAAAAATGAGTAAGAGAACAGGTAAGGCAATTACTTTACGTGATTTAATCGATGAAGTAGGGGCTGATGCTGCTCGTTACTTCTTAGTTATGAGAAGTGCAGATAGTCATTTAGATTTTGACTTTGCAGTTGCCAAAGAACAATCAAGTGATAACCCACTTTACTACGTTCAATATGCGCACGCTAGAATTTGTTCAATTCTACGTCAAGCAAGTGAACAAGGTGATTTCAATATTGAAAATTGTAACTATGAGTTACTAACTGATGAATATTCAGTTGAATTATTGAAAAACTTAGCATATTTCCCTGAAATAGTTGCTCAAGCAGCAACAAATTATGAACCTCATAGAATTTGTAATTATCTACAAAATCTAGCAAGTTCATTCCACAAGTTTTACAATAATAACAAAGTAATTACTGAAAATAAAGAGCAGACTGAAAGTTATTTAGCTTTAATTACAGCGGTAAAAATAACTTTAAGAAATGCATTAGAGTTAATTGGAGTATCAGCTCCAGAGAAAATGTAAATTAGGTAGAAAGGAATTAGGATTAGATGGTGAATTTGAAAGAATTAAGTACTGAAAAGATTAAGGAAATGTCATTAATAGATTTATGTTATGCTTATATGGTAGAAGAAGGAATAGAAAGATTAAATATTTACGACTTTCTTGACTACATTAAACCATTAAGAGATGCTAGTGATGAAGAATTTGATACTCAAGCTGCATATTTCTATACAGACTTAAACTTAGATGGAAGATTCGTTTGTGTTGAAGATGGAAGTTGGAAACTTAGAGATAGTTTATTAGTAGAAGATATTAAAAACTTCGTAGAACCAAGTGTTCATAAGTTTGCAATTGAAGAAGATGAAGAAGAATTAGTTGAAGAAGAAACTGAAGATATCCATGACGAAGTTGATGAATTAATCGAAGATGAAGACATGGAAGAAAATGAAGATGTATATGACTTCGACAATGAAGGAATTGTTTCTAAATTTAATATTAAAAGTGAAGATGAAGAATTCTAAGATAAAAAAAGCACCGACAGGTGTTTTTTTATTTTTTTATAAAGATTTAGTTGATAAAATCATATAGTTTATTAACTTATATATATTTTTTATGGAAATAGTGAGTCTTTTCATTTGCTTATTTTTGATAATTAAGATATACTAATAAAAAGTCAATAAAAGATATAGTAATAATTGTAATACAGGTTTTAAGTTTTTTTAAGTGTTAATATAATATCTCATTTATTTTATTTATTATCTTAGCAAGAATACGTCTGATTATTGATAATAAAATAAATAAAAAAAGGAGATTGTAACTTATGAAACAAGGTACAGTAAAATGGTTTAACGAGGAAAAAGGATTTGGATTTATCGCAGTAGAAGGTGAAAAAGATGTATTCGTACACTTCTCAAGCATCCAAAAAGAAGGATTCAAAACTTTAAAAAGAAGGCGATAAAGTTGAATTCTCAGTAGAAGAAGGTGCTCGTGGACCACAAGCAGCTAACGTAGTTGTTCTTTAATTTTCAGAAAATTAATTGTAAAAACCCTATTTTTTTAATAGGGTTTTTATTTTTCATTAATTTACATTTTATAATTTTTATTTCTCAAATAATAAAAATTATAATTTAGTGGGCTTTAGTAGGTTGATAGAAAAAAACAATAAAGATTATGAAAAAAATATGTAATAAACCCTTTATTTTTGCTGGTATACATAAACTTTGAAATTTTGAAAAGTGTATTGAATCATGATTTTCAATGATATATAATGAAAGCGTAATATTATAAATAAAAAGGGGGAGAACTTTATGGAACATAAAGAACAAATGAAGCATCCTAAAGGTTTGCTTTTGGCTAATATTACTACAGGATTACAAAGTTTTTATGCATATGGGATTGTAGGATTTTTAATTCTATTCTTTATAGCTAGTCCTGCGGAAAACGGTCTAGGTTTAGAACGTGGTTTTGCGACAGAGTTATATGGTTATTATTCAGCAATTGGATATATGATGTCGATTCTAGGAGGTTGGCTAGCTGATAAATATCTTGGATTACAAAAATCTATACTACTTGGTACGTTAATGAGTACGTTTGGTTATATTGCATTGTATTTCTCTACTACTCAGTTATGGACTGTTTTATTAAGTTTATCTATCTTACTTATTGCAGCTGGTATTGGTAAAGGAAACACTAGTGCATTAGTAGGGGCTTTATATGAACGTGACCAAGTAACTATGAAAGATGCCGCATATAGTATTTTTTACATGGCTATAAACATTGGTAGTTTATTTGGACCTATTATTTTTGGATTAATTACTGACCAATGGTTTGCTAATATTGATAATAGTGGTAATATTTTATCTTATGGTTATCGTATTGGATTTATAGCAGCTGCTGTCTTATCATTTGTTCAATTTTTGATTTTCTTAGTGTTAGCACCATCATGGTTAAAAGATAAAGGTAAATATCCTACTGCTAGTAATAAAGTTAAATCAGTAGTAAACCATCCTATTACTAAAGTAGATAAAGATAGAATGAAAGCAATGGCTGTAATGTTTGTCTTCTGTACTTTATTCTGGTCTGCATGGAACCAAACTCAAACTTCATTTGCAATACTGACTCAAAAAGCTGTTGATAGAAGCATATTTGGTTGGAATGTACCAACACCTTGGTTAATTTCATTTAATGGACTGTTATGTGTAATAATGGCTCCAATGTTTGGATCTTTATGGGTGAAATTAAGTAAAACAGAAAAAGGAGACTTACAAACAGGTACTAAGATGGGAGTAGGTATGTTATTTCTCTGGTATTGCTTTTGCAGTGATGGTAATAGGTGTTAAAACAATTAATGGTACTATTGATAGTGGTTTGAAAATGAGTATTTCATATATTCTTATAGCTTACTTCTTATTAACAGTAGGGAGAGTTATTCCTATCACCAATTGGATTATCAATGTTCAATAAATTGGCACCAGCAAAATATGCATCTTTAGCAGTAGGTTTCTGGTATTTAACTACATCATTAGCTAATATTATTTCAGGTTACTTAGCTAAATTAACTGTAAAATTAACATTTACTCAAGTATTTACGTCTATCGCAATTGCGGTTACTGTCTTTGGGGTAATATTGATTCTATTAAGAGATTACCTAACAAATCTGATGCATCTTGATAAATTGAAAGAAGAAGCTGAACAAATGGCAAAAGAAGCTGAAGCAGCACATGAGTAATATGAAATGAGAGGTCATAGAATTTCTATGGCTTCTTTTTTTATTAACTTGGGCCATAACAAGGGTTCTTTGAAATGGTTTACTTTATTTTTAAATTAGGTTTTATAGGGCTAAGGAATTTTGTTGTTTTCTTTAAAAAAATGCTGACTAAAGTAAACTATTATGATAGAATATAATTAAAAGAATATAAATAAAGGAGAACTTTATAATGGAAATTAAAAAAGTTAATACAGAAAAAGCACCGAAAGCTGTTGGACCATATGTTCAAGCAAATAAAGTAGGGGATTTAATCTTTTGTTCTGGTCAATTAGGTATTAATCCTGAAACTGGGAAAATTGTAGAAGGTGGAGTTTTAGAAGAAGCTAAACAAGTATTTAAAAAAATATTGAAGCAGTTTTAGAAGAAGCTGGAAGTTCTATGAATCATGTAGTAAAAACTTTAGTATTACTAAAAGATATTTCTGATTTTGCAGAAGTTAATAAAATATACGCTGAACAATTCCAAGATGTATTACCAGCTAGATCTGCTTTCCAAGCAGCAGCTTTACCTTTAGGGGCTAATATTGAAATCGAAGTAATTGCAGTAGAAAAATAATATAATAAAAAATCAAGGCTAATCTAATGATTAACCTTGATTTTTTGCGTTATATCTTGCGATAGCTGCGTTTATTTCTTCATTTGAAAAGTTTGAAATATCACCTTTTAACTCATTTTCTACAATATTTCTGCTTACGCTACCTTCTTGAGTATAACGTAGTGTATTGTATGTTTCTGGTGCCTGTTGTCCATAAATTTGTGGATGGACTTGAGTATTAGGTGTTGAAGATTTTTTTAGACTGTGATGATTTTTTTGAGTTTTTAGTTTCTTTTTGTTTTTTTCTTTATCTTTAGATTTTTTTCTTTTTTTCTTCTTTATCAGATTCAGAATCATTTGATTTTTTTGATCAACGTTATCCTTGTCGTCTGTTTTTTTAGAATCAGAAGATTTTTTTCGTCGTTATCTTTATTTCCTAATAATTTCTTTTTAATACTGTCGTAGTTAAAATGGTACTTTTCAACGATATTTTTTTAGTAAAGTATCGTAGTCTTCAGCATAAATGTCTAATTCATTTATCTCTTCTACAGCTTTTTTATAGTTACTAATTTCAGTATTAAACCAGTTAGTTGTTTTACCGAAAGTTTTAGAAGTATCTAATTGTTTAGCTTTATCTAAGTGATTTTCTGCAGATTCAATATCTGCATTTTTTAAAGATTCATCAATACTTTTTAGTTCAGTAGCTGTTTCTATTTCATTTTTCTACATTAGATAGAAACACTTTTTGCTTTTTCAGTTGTTAAAGATTCTAAACCTTTTAAACCAGCACCGAAATCATGATCGTCATTAATTAATGATACATATTTTGAGTGTTCGTTTTTTAATTTTTTCGCTACCTGAATGCATGTAAAAATAGGTTCCACCAACTATCAATACTATTGCTATTATTGGTAGTAGTAGTGAAAAGAATTTTTTCATTAAGGGTTCTCCTTTCATAAAGACATCACCCAACTATTTTATACTGATTATTATAAAAAATCAAGGTTAAAGATTGAATGTAAATAAATAAAGTAGAAATTTGGTTCCGTTTTTCTTGTCAATGTTTATGCATTTCTATTCTTGACAAGATAGTTAGTTTAGTGTAATATAGTTAAATAATAGTGACAAAATGTAATAGTAAAAAGAATTTTGCTTTATGTTTTAATAAGAGAGAGTCTTATCCATGGGCTGGAAGATAGGATATTAATGATTAGAGTAAAGAACACTTTTTATAAAATTAAATAAATTGTAAATTAAGGTATCAGTATTCTGATATGAATTAGGGTGGCACCACGAAATTACTTATCGTCCCATGTAGCGTTTGCTATGTGGGGCGTTTTTAATTTTTTATTTGGGAATTTGGATTAGAAAGTAGTTAGTAAGATTTAGGAAGGAGATTATTTATGGTAATAACAATGCCGAGAGGTACACAAGATATTTTGCCTGAAGAAAGTAAAAAATGGCAATACATTGAAGATAAGTTAAGAAAAATTAGTGATTCATTTTGTTACGAAGAAATTAGAACACCAATGTTTGAGTCAACAGAACTTTTCAGTAGAGGTGTAGGGGATACAACAGATATAGTGCAAAAAGAAATGTATACTTTTATGGATAAAGGAAATCGTTCGATTACTTTAAGACCAGAAGGAACAGCAGGAACTGTACGTTCTTATATTGAGAATAAATTATTCGCTAAAACTATTCAACCTCAAAAACTTTATTATGTTGGACCAATGTTTAGATATGAAAGAAAACAAAAAGGACGTTATCGTCAATTTGTTCAATATGGAGTAGAGGTTATTGGTGAAGAGAGTCCAAAAATCGATGCAGAAGTAATTAGCTTAGCATATAATATTTACAAATCTTTTGGAATTGAAAATATTAAAGTTAGCATTAACTCTTTAGGGAAATCCTGAAGAAAGACAAGCGTATAATGAAGCGTTAGTTAAACATTTTGAACCAAGAATTAACGAGTTTTGTGAAGATTGTAATAATAGACTTTATAAAAACCCAATGAGAATTCTAGATTGTAAAGTTGATGCAGAGCATGAACTTATTAAAAATGCTCCTAAGTTATTAGAGTACCTTGGAGAAGAATCAAAACAATATTTTGCAGAAGTACTAAGACACTTGGATGCTTTAGGTGTTAAGTATGAAGTTGATCATAATTTAGTTCGTGGATTAGACTATTATACGCATACTGCATTTGAAATTATGATTGATAATCCAGAAGTGGAACTTAAAACACTTTGTGGTGGTGGACGTTATAATGGATTAATAAAACTTTTAGATGGTCCAGAAGATAAAAAAGGAATTGGATTTGCTTTAAGTATTGAGCGTTTATTACTAGCTTTAGAAAGTGAAAATATAGAATTACCTATCGATGATACAATAGATGCTTTTCGTTGTAGCTATGGGTGAGAAAGCCGGAGATGCTGGTGTTAAACTTACTAATGATTTACGTTTAGCTGGTTATAAAGTTCAAAGTGATTATTTTGATAAAAAAATGAAAGCTCAAATGAAGTTAGCAGACAGATATAATGCTAAATTCTCTATAATAATTGGTGATAGTGAATTAGAAAATGGTCAATATGTAGTTAAAGATATGAAAACTTACGACCAAGAGAATGTTGAATTTAACAATATAGTTAAGTATTTAGAAGAGAAACTGAAAGGAGAAAAATAATGAGTGCATACGGAAGAACAGAATATGCAGGCCATATAGATGAGAAATATATAGGAAAAAGAGTTACAGTAAAAGGTTGGGTAAGTAAAAGACGTGATTTAGGAAACCTAATTTTTATTGATGTTAGAGATAGAATGGGAATAGTTCAATGTGTATTCTCAGGTGAGAAAAATACTGAAACACATGAATTAGCTAGTACTCTTAGAAATGAGTTTGTTGTTTCTATAGAAGGAGAAGTAGTAGCAAGAAGTGAAAATACTGTAAATGATAAAATTCCTTCAGGTAAAGTAGAAATCATTGCTGATAAATTAGAAATATTATCAAAAGCTAAAACTTTACCATTTCGTATTAGATGATGCTAGTTTATCAAGTGAGGAATTACGTCTAAAATATCGTTATTTAGATTTAAGAAGAACAGAATTAGCTGAAGTACTACAATTACGTTCAAAAATTACAAAAGCAACACGTGATTATTTAGATAACAATATGTTTGTTGATGTTGAAACTCCAATCTTAACAAAATCAACACCTGAAGGGGCGCGTGATTACTTAGTACCAAGTAGAGTACACCCAGGAGAATTTTATGCATTACCACAATCTCCACAATTATTTAAACAATTATTAATGGTTTCTGGTTTTGATAGATATTACCAAGTTGCTCGTTGTTTCCGTGATGAAGACTTACGTGCTGACAGACAACCAGACTTTACTCAAATAGATATGGAAATGAGCTTTATGTCTCAAGAAGAAATTCTTACTATGATCGAAGGATTAATCGCTCATGTTATGAAAGAAGTGAAAGGTATTGATGTTGTCTTACCATTCCCAAGATTAGATTATGAAGAGGCGATGGAAAGATTTGGTAGTGACAAACCAGATACTCGTTTCGACATGGAATTAAAAGATGTTAGTGATTTAGTTAAAAACTTAGACTTCAAAGTGTTCTCTAATGCAGTAGAACAAGGTGGAGCAGTAAAATGTATCGTTGCTAAAGGGATGTGCGGATAAATATTCTCGTAAAGATATCGATGCTTTAGGTAAATATGTAGCTAACTACGGAGCTAAAGGTTTAGCGTGGGATTAAAGTTACGGAAGAAGGATTAAACGGAGCTATCGCTAAATTCTTTACAGATGAAGTGGCACAAGAGTTAGTTACTCGTGTCGATGCAGAAGTAGGAGATATTATTTTATTTGCAGCAGATACTAAAAAAGTATGTTATGCTTCTTTAGGAGCACTACGTCAAAAATTAGCTGCTGATTTAGACTTGATTGATAAAGATAAATATAACTATCTATGGGTAGTAAACTGGCCATTATTAGAATATGATGAAGAAAAAGGTAGATATAGTGCAGCTCACCACCCATTCACTATGCCAAAAGAAGAAGATGTAGAATTATTAGAAACTGCACCTGAAAAAGCATATGCTCAAGCGTATGATATAGTATTAAATGGTTATGAATTAGGTGGAGGAAGTATCCGTATTTACGACAAAGAAATCCAATCTTCTATGTTTAAAGCTTTAGGATTCACAGAAGAACAAGCACAAGAACAATTTGGTTTCTTATTAGATGCATTTGAATATGGAGTTCCACCACACGGAGGATGTGCATTAGGATTAGACAGATTCGTAATGTTATTAGCTGGACGTGATAATTTACGTGACACTATTGCGTTCCCTAAAACTGCAAATGCAGCTGACCCAATGACACAAGCACCATCTCCAGTAGACTTAGAACAATTATTAGAACTTAATATTTCATTATTAAGAAAATAACATTTATTATAGAAGAAAGCAGAAAATTTATGATTTTTCTGCTTTCTTTAATTTTTAATTTATAAATTATAAGAATATTCGATAAAAGTAACCGAACAATCATAGAAAATATGATATTATAATGTTAAGAAAAAAACTAAAAAAAGTTAATGAAAAATTCTTGACAAAGAATAAACGAGATGATAGAATAGAAAAAAAGTCTTCAGGGAAGAAGACTAAAAACAACATTTTTGAAAAAAACCGAATGTTAGAAAATTTTTTAAAAAAACTTTTTAAAAAGTTCTTGACATCGACAAGATAAAAATGTTAAACTATAAAAGTTGCTAATCGCAACAAACTTGAACATTGAAAACTAAACGAATTAAGTCAACGTTAATTC
>BNJV01003009.1_pt1:50000-119384 | contig 119384 bp, 146 predicted proteins | sample 8540591 | NCBI WGS metagenome assembly BNJV01 (sample SAMD00202457, study PRJDB9452) | human saliva metagenome | host: Homo sapiens
GGGCGAAATAGTATGATGGAGTAGACCCGAAACCAAGTGATCTACCCATGGCCAGGTTGAAGTTTAGGTAACACTGAATGGAGGACCGAACCAGGACACGTTGAAAAGTGTTTGGATGAGCTGTGGGTAGCGGAGAAATTCCAATCGAACTTGGAAATAGCTGGTTCTCTCCGAAATAGCTTTAGGGCTAGCCTCGTTGTGAGTTTACTGGAGGTAGAGCACTGTTTGGACTAGGGGCCCATCCCGGGTTACCGAATTCAGACAAACTCCGAATGCCAGATAAATATCAACGGGAGTCAGACTGCGGGTGATAAGGTTCGTAGTCGAAAGGGAAACAGCCCAGACCGCCAGCTAAGGTCCCAAATTGTATGTTAAGTGGAAAAGGATGTGATGATGCACAGACAACCAGGATGTTGGCTTAGAAGCAGCCACCATTTAAAAGAGTGCGTAATAGCTCACTGGTCGAGTGACATCGCGCCGAAAATGTACCGGGGCTAAAACATACAACCGAAGCTGCGGATATAACTAATGTTATATGGTAGGAGAGCGTTCTAACATCATAGAAGCCGAACTGGAAGGTGAGGTGGAGAGGTTAGAAGTGAGAATGCCGGTGTGAGTAGCGAAAGATAGGTGAGAATCCTATCCACCGAAAGACTAAGGTTTCCAGAGGAAGGCTCGTCCGCTCTGGGTAAGTCGGGACCTAAGGTGAAGCCGATAGGGTGAAGCCGATGGACAACAGGTAGAAATTCCTGTACCACCGAATATCGATTGAGAGAAGTGGGGACAGAGGAGGCTAATTGATCGCCCTGATGGAATAGGGGCGTCTAAGCACAAAGACTGACAAGTAGGCAAATCCGCTTGTTTAAAGGTTGAAGTGTGATGGGGAGCGAAATAAAGTAGCGAAGTCAATGAAGCCAAACTCTCAAGAAAAAGCCGCTATCGAGATAAGAGGTGCCCGTACCGCAAACCGACACAGGTAGTTGGGAAGAGAATTCTAAGGTGAGCGAGAGAACCATCGTTAAGGAACTCGGCAAAAATGACCCCGTAACTTCGGGAGAAGGGGTGCCTACGAGAGTAGGCCGCAGTGAATAGGCCCAAGCGACTGTTTATCAAAAAAACACAGGTCTCTGCAAAACCGAAAGGTGAAGTATAGGGGCTGACGCCTGCCCGGTGCTGGAAGGTTAAGAGGAGTGCTTAGCGCAAGCGAAGGTATGAATTGAAGCCCCAGTAAACGGCGGCCGTAACTATAACGGTCCTAAGGTAGCGAAATTCCTTGTCGGGTAAGTTCCGACCCGCACGAAAGGCGTAACGATTTGGGCACTGTCTCAACGATGGACTCGGTGAAATCATAGTACCTGTGAAGATGCAGGTTACCCGCGACAGGACGGAAAGACCCCATGGAGCTTTACTGTAGCTTGATATTGAATTTTGATGCAGTATGTACAGGATAGGTAGGAGCCTGAGAATCATGCACGCCAGTGTATGAGGAGGCGTTGTTGGGATACTACCCTTGCTGTATTGAAATTCTAACCCTCGGCATAGAAAACCGGGAGACAGTGTCAGGTGGGCAGTTTGACTGGGGCGGTCGCCTCCTAAAGAGTAACGGAGGCGTTCAAAGGTTCCCTCAGAATGGTTGGAAATCATTTGCAGAGTGTAAAGGCACAAGGGAGCTTGACTGTGAGACCTACAAGTCGAGCAGGTGCGAAAGCAGGACTTAGTGATCCGGTGGTTCCGCATGGAAGGGCCATCGCTCAACGGATAAAAGCTACCCTGGGGATAACAGGCTTATCTCCCCAAGAGTCCCACATCGACGGGGAGGTTTGGCACCTCGATGTCGGCTCATCGCATCCTGGGGCTGTAGTCGGTCCCAAGGGTTGGGCTGTTCGCCCATTAAAGCGGTACGCGAGCTGGGTTCAGAACGTCGTGAGACAGTTCGGTCCCTATCCGTCGTGGGCGTAGGAAATTTGAGAGGAGCTGTCCTTAGTACGAGAGGACCGGGATGGACATATCAATGGTGTACCAGTTGTCACGCCAGTGGCATAGCTGGGTAGCTAAATATGGAAGGGATAAGAGCTGAAAGCATCTAAGCATGAAGCCCCCCTCGAGATGAGATTTCCCACGGATATTAAGACCCCTTGAAGACGACAAGGAGAATAGGTTAGGAGTGTAAGTGTGGTAACACATTCAGCTGACTAATACTAATAGGTCGAGGACTTAATCAAGTGAAGTTCTTTTAGGTAAGAGGTTGACAAAGGAATAAATGATGATATAATAGATGTATGAAGTTTTCGTCTGGTGGCGATAGCGAAGAGGACACACCTGTACCCATACCGAACACAGAAGTTAAGCTCTTTAGCGTCGAATGTAGTTGGGTTTACGCCCTGCGAGACTAGAACGTTGCCAGGCTTCAGAGGTCTTTAGCTAATGCTTTAGACTTATCATTCCACAGTAGCTCAGTTGGTAGTAGCATCTGACTGTTAATCAGAGGGTCGTAGGTTCGAGTCCTACCTGTGGAGCCATTTTTTGGCCCGTTGGTCAAGTGGTTAAGACACCGCCCTTTCACGGCGGTAACACGGGTTCGAATCCCGTACGGGTCACCATTTGAACGGAGGTTTAGCTCAGCTGGGAGAGCACTTGCCTTACAAGCAAGGGGTCAGCGGTTCGATCCCGTTAACCTCCACCATTTTAAATATTTCGGGAAGATAGCGAAGAGGCTAAACGCGGCGGACTGTAAATCCGCTCCTTAGGGTTCAGTGGTTCGAATCCACTTCTTCCCACCATTCTATTATTGGGATATAGCCAAGCGGTAAGGCAACGGACTTTGACTCCGTCATTCCCCTGGTTCGAATCCAGGTATCCCAGCCATGAGCCATTAGCTCAGTTGGTAGAGCATTTGACTTTTAATCAAAGGGTCGAAGGTTCGAGTCCTTCATGGCTCATTAAATGAATAAAAGGCTATCTAATAGCCTTTTATATTTTTGGCCCGTTGGTCAAGTGGTTAAGACACCGCCCTTTCACGGCGGTAACACGGGTTCGAATCCCGTACGGGTCATCTTAACCAAGTCGTAACTTTTAGTTACGGCTTTTTTTTATGTCTACAAAAAAGTATAGCATATAATTATATATGCGATACTTTTATAATTAACTATTTTAAATTATTTTTTTGTAAAAACTTAGTGGTAGTACTTCTTTAAAAAGTTATACACTTCATAATTACTTTCAGATGTTCCTAGAATTAGTTCAAAGTTCTCATCTGCGAATTCGGCAATTACTTGTCTACAAACGCCGCATGGAGGACAATAAGTATCAATATTTCCTTTTGGTCCACCAACTACAGCTATCTTTTTTTAAAGTTAGTTACACCTTCACTAACTGCTTTAAATATCGCTGTTCGTTCTGCGCAGTTTGTAGGTGTATAACTAGCATTTTCAATATTACAACCTGTATAAATTTCTCCATCTTCTGTTAGAAGAGCTGCTCCTACTTTGAATTCAGAATATGGAACATATGAGAATTTTGTCGCTTCGATAGCTTTGTTAATTAATAATCTATTAATTTCTTCGTCTTTTTTTGGTTGTTATGAATATTTAATAGTTCAAAAGATAGTATCTGCAACACCTGCTTCATCATTATTTTTTTCAGTAGTATATTTTGCTATTTCTTTAAGATGTGGGTTTGCATTTTGCATAGCTACGCTGTATTTTACTATTTTAAGCATAGCTTCATCATTTAAGTTATCTCCTATTGCTAATGTATTGTTTAGTGAAATTTTTATATGCTTCTGATACTTGTTTTAAAAGCATACCCCTTAGTTGCATTTTTTTATCCATGATTTCAAGGTTATTAGCACCTGAAGAAGTTACAGCAATATTTTTCATTTTTCTGATAGTAGTTTTTTTAGCCTTTTTCTAATTTATCAAGGTCATTAGATATTCCAATTATTTTTAATTGATGGATTATGTTCTTGGTTTAAGTAAAGTTCTATATTTTTCTACTTCTGTAACATGTCCATTTTGTAGTCTTTTTTTGATTCAGCTCTTAAATATTCTAAATCTGGAGTCGAACCTATAGAGCGTATAAGATCAGCATATGCTTGAATATCAGTTTCAATACTATGAGTATAAACAGTATTTTTTTGTATATAGTTGATAGCTGATATCTAAACTTTTAAATATTCCTATTGTATAGTATAAATCTTTTATCTGTATAGGAGTAATACTAATGATCTCTTTATTTTTTTATTGTAGACAACCCCTCCGTTAAAGCTAATAACATCACATACGATATTATTTTTCTTCAAGAGCGGGTAATGCTTCATAGTAAGCTCTTCCTGTTGCTACTACGAATTCAATGTTATTATTTTTGGGCATATTTTATTAATTCTACATTTTTTTCAGGTATTTTATGTTCATTATTTAGCAGTGTACCATCCATATCACTAGCTATTAATTTAATCATATTTTATTTTTAAGATACTAGAGAAATTTCCTAGTTCTTTCTCCTTTCCTCATATATAGTTAGATTATATCATAACTAGATAATTAATGTAACCTAAAGAAAAAAATATATTAATATTAGAGTAATATTTCTACTATAATTTTTATTATTTATGATAATATAAGAGTTAATCAAATTATTTATAGAGAGTGATTAGATATGGAATTAAAAAAATATTATAAAAAGATAATAATTTAGAAGAATTGTTTTCTAAAAGTAACAATAGGAATAGAAAAGGAAGGACAAAGAATTTTTAGAAAATGGTCATATAACAAAGTCAGACCATCCTAAAGTTTTAGAACCTCGTCACAAAAAAATCCATATATTCAAACAGATTTTTGCAGAGTCTCAAATTGAACTTATAACAACACCAGAAAGAAACGAGAAAGATGTTATTAGAGTTTTTGAATGCTATTCATGAAGTAGCTTTTAAAGAATATGCCCGAAGATGAGTATATATGGCCTTTAAGTATACCTGCTGTACTGCCTGATGATAAAGATATTAAAGTAGCTCAATTTGAAAAAGAATGGGATATTGTTTATAGAGAATACTTAGTTGAAAAAAATACGGTAAGTATAAACAAATGGTATCAGGTATTCATTATAATTTCCAAATTGATGATGATTTTTATGAAAAAGTGTAGCTGATATAACAAATAACGATGTTGTTAATGTTAAAAAAATGATATTTATATGAAATTAGCACGTCAATTTTTAAGATATCAATGGTTACTTGTTTACTTATATGGTGCATCACCTTTTGCAGAAAAATAAATATTTTACAAATGGAAATAAACCGGAAGGTTTTGTGAGAAGCTTAAGAACAAGTAGATATGGTTATGTTAATGATGATGATATCGTAGTATCTTATTCTTCATTAGAAAAAAATATATCTGATTTAACAGGTTATGTTAAAGATAAAAAAATTAATAGCCGAAAAAGAGTTTTTATTCTAGCGTTAGATTTAGAGGAGCTGAAACTGTAGCGGATTTACCAAAAAAAGGAATTAAATATATAGAATTTAGATTGTTTGATTTAAATCCATTTGCTCCTTTTTGGAATGTTAGAAAAAGATGTTAGATTTATTCATTTATTTATAAAATCTTTTAGTATGGATGGAAGAAGTGGATAAAAAAACTTCAGAATCTAAAGGAAAAGAATATAGTGAGAGTATTGCTTTTATCTCATCCACTTGAAATGCCAATCTACTTAGAAGAAGGTTTAGAACTTCTTGATAATATGAAAAAAACATGATTAGAGAATTGAGCTTACCTGAAAGTGATATATTATTAATAGAAGAAAAAGAAAATGAATTAATAGACCCATCACTTACACTCGCTGCAAAAAAATAGTAAAAGAGTATAAAAAAAGAAGGTAATATAATAGAGTTAGGGGTCAGTCTAGCTAAAAAAATATAAAGAAGATGCTTTAAGGAATATTATTCATTAAGTGCATATAGGAACATGGAATTATCTACTCAAGCAGTAATTGAAGATGCTATGAAAAAAATGGTATAAAAGTAGATGTTATAGATGAAAATGATCAGTTTATCCGCCTAGAAAGTAACGAAACTGTAGAATATGTAAAAAAATGGTAATATGACAAGTAAGGATACTTATATATCTCCATTAATAATGGAAAATAAAGTCGTAACTAAGAAGGTATTATCGGAAAAAAAGGATTCAGAGTTCCAGGTGGCTATGAAGTATCAACATTAGATGAAGCTTTATTAAAATTTGATTATTTAAAAAAATAAACCTATAGTTATCAAAACCTAAAAAGTACAAATTTCGGATTAGGAATCTCTATTTTTAAACATGGTACAGATGATATAGAAGACTTTTCAAAAGCTATATTGTTAGCATTAAAAGAAGATAAGGATATTTTAATAGAAGAATTCATAGATGGAACAGAATATAGATTCTTTGTTATAGAAGGTGAAACAAAGGCTGTTTTACTAAGAGTACCAGCAAATGTTGTAGGAGATGGAAAACATACAATTGCTGAATTGGTAGAGATAAAAAATGAAAATCCTTTACGTGGAGATGCGAAGAAAACACCACTTAAGAAGATAGAATTAGGTGAGATAGAAAGCCTACAATTAAAAGAACAAGGGCTAAGTTTTGATACTGTTCTTGATGAAGGTCAAATAGCATATCTAAGAGAAAACTCTAATATTAGTACTGGTGGAGACTCTATAGATATGACTGATGAAGTAGATGATAGTTACAAAAAGCTAGCTGTAGAAATATCTGATGCTATGATGGCTAAAGTATGCGGGGTAGACCTAATTATTAAGGATATTAAACAAGTAGCTACAAATCAAAAATTATGGAGTAATAGAAGCTAATTTTAATCCAATGATGATGATGCATATTTACCCTCATAAAGGTAAATCAAGAAGGTTATCTCTGGATGTATTGAGGATGTTATTTCCGGATAGAAAAAAATAAATTAAAAAAAAGCTAAAATTTGATAATTGACCAAATTTGATATATAATATCAAGTGAGGTATAAAATAGGAGGTAAGAAAAATGAATTTAATTCCTACAGTAATAGAGCAAACTTCTCAAGGAGAAAGAGCTTATGATATTTACTCAAGACTTTTTAAAAGATAGAATTATTATTTTTAGGATCAGAAGTTAATGACCAAGTTGCTAACTCAATTACAAGCCAACTTTTTGTTTTTTAGAAGCACAAGATAGCGAGAAAGATATTTATTTCTATATTAACTCTCCAGGTGGTAGCGTAACAGCTGGTTTTTGCGATTTATGATACTATGCAACATATTAAATGTGATGTAGTAACAATTTGTATGGGTATGGCTGCAAGTATGGGAGCATTCTTATTAGCTGCTGGAACTATTGGTAAGAGATATGCGTTACCAAATGCAGAAGTTATGATTCACCAACCGTTAGGGTGGAGCACAAGGACAAGCTACTGAAATTGAAATAGCTGCAAAAACACATACTAAGAACACGTGAAAAAAATTAAACAAAAATTTTTAGCGGACAGAACAGGTCAAACAATTAAAAGCAATTGAACGTGACACAGAACGTGATAATTACTTAAGTGCAGAAGAAGCTTGTGAATATGGTTTAGTTGATAAAAGTTATGTATCCAGAAAATAATAAACCACAAAAAAAGAAAAAAAGTAAAAAAAAGCTGCTAAAAAAAGCTACTAAAAAAATCAGAATAATTCTAATTCATAAAAAAACTCTCTCAGATTTCTGAGAGAGTTTTTATTATATTTTTCCAAATTTTTTTCCAATTGCATTACGGAATTCGTAATTGTCCATAAAGTACTCTACATTTCCGTTAAAATGACGTTTGAATTGAAGAACACTATAATCAGTAGCATCTTCAGAAGTGAACTCTTTAGAAGTTCCAAAGAAGTTGAAAAATTTTTGAAGTTATTTCTAATAGCATATTTTTATCATAGTATACATTACTAAATATGACCCATTAAATCTAGAAAATTCTTTTTTTCATTCCTCCAGTGAAGTAAATAAGATCTTGTTTTTGTCTCTATAAAACTTGCACATGATAGATAAATAATATTTCCATGTTCTTCTTTTTAAAGAAGTGATTTTTTTGCTATTTTATCATTGTTAAAAAGCAATTGATTCATCTATTCTAGCAATTTTGTTCATAGTTTTTTTCAGGATTTACTTTTTCCACTTTCAAGTTTTTTTCAGTAAGTTTATTTTTTTCAGCGTTAAAAATCTTCAATTTCTTTATTTAATTTAGAAATAAGTGAATCACAATCTAAATAAGAAACCATAAGGTGAAGTTTATCACCCTAATGCAGTTTTTTTAGATTTCTAAAGTACTCACTAGTTCTAATTTGGAAGTTAATTCTATCTTCTGTACTTTTTGTTAATTGAATCAAATACTGCAGCATCTTCATCGTTAAAAAAATGTCGATTTCTTTTTACAGTTATTCCTTCTTTTATAGCTTTGTTAATTGAACGTTTAGCCATTGTAGAAACAGTTTTTTTAATAGTGTATCTTCAGTAAGAGTTTCTTCTAGTTCTCTTGAATATATACAACGAGAAGCTAAAGTAGGGTTTGTAAATAAGTCATCATTAAGTGGTTTTATACCCTAGTGAAGTTAATATTTTATCTGTTTCTATAGATTCTTTAGTAGTTTCAACATATTCAATATCTTTGTATATACGTTCATTTAAAAATGGATTTACCCTTACGCAAAGAACACGGAAGTCTTTAGCGAAGTATTTTTTTCAACTCTGTCATATAAAAATTTAACTAACTCAGTATTAGAATAATCCATTATCGGACCATGTTGAGCTGTTACTTTAAAGAAGAATTTTTTTATAAGGGAAGTAAATAAATGTTGCATATGCTAACACTTCGTCATTTTCTTTTTACAGCAAGAATTTTTTTGTTTTTAAGGTTATTGAACTTTTGCATATTACTATATACAGCGGCTTGTTGTAAATAGTAACGATCATTATTTTTTTCTTGAACCGCTTGTAGTTCGTTACTGCTAATTTCTGTAAATATCATTAAAATGCTCCTTATATAAATTTTTAATACATACCCATACGATTATATAACAAATAGAAGAAAAGTAATAACTATTATTTAAACTGCTTACAATAAATGATATAATAAGGATATAAATGTCTGGGAGGATAATTTATGAAAGAATATCAATTAAGAAATAAAAAAACTATAAAATTAGATATAATGATTTTTCCTGGTGAAGGAATACCGATAATATTTATTCATGGACTAGGTTGTGCAGGATCTTTTGATTATGTTGAGATAGCAAATAGGAGAGAGTTCTTAGGTCATAGAAGAATATTAATAGATTTACTAGGAGCAGGTTATAGCGATAAACCTCTTGATTTTGAATATAAAGTTAAAAAAATCATGCGAAGTACTTAAGTGAATTTTTTTAGAAGATCTGAATTTAAATAAAGTTATATTATTTGGTCATAGTTTAGGAGGGCTATCTCTATAGAACTTTGTGGACTTTGTGAGGAAAAAGATAGATCGATTAATACTGACAGAACCGAATTTGGATCCTGCTACTAAGGGAGAACAAGTTGGGCTGTTGCTCAATACACTGAAGAGAATTATAAGAGTAGAATAAGTAGTTTAATAGAATATTGTGCAAGTGGAAAAAAATACAATGTGGGCAGCAACATTAAGAAATTGGTTGCCAGAGGCAGCATATCAAATATCAAGGGATGCTATAGAAGTTAGAGAAGTACCTTGGCGTGATATGTTCTATAGTTATAAAATTCCTCGATTCTTTATCTTCGGTAGTAAAAACATTACCAAGTGACGATTTAGAAGAGTTACCAAAAGAATAATATAGAAGTAAAAATAGTAGAGAATGCTGGGCATTCTATGGCATGGGAAAATCCAGAAGGATTAGCTCAAGTAATATACGAATGTCTTAAATAAAGAAAAAAATAAAAAGTTTGGATACTTCAAACTTTTTTTATTTTTATATTTTCTTAATTTTTTAAATTACTTACCATTAAGTATGAACAGATTATTAGTAATAATAGGTTTATAATGCTTGGTAAGTTAAATAATGATATTATAGCTAAAAACCGATCCACATGTTGTAATAGGCACACCTTGATAATAACCATCTTTCATTTTAGTAACATTAAATCAGTGCTAATCTATAAGCCCCACAACAAGCGTAGATGGCACTAAGGATAGCCACTATCACTATTAATGTAGAAGTTGGTTTATCAATAAATACAAATTTTTTTCAAAAAAATTAGTATAGCAGGTGCTACACCAAAACTTACAACGTCACATAAAGAATCTAAATCATGACCGATGTCAGAAACGACACCAAGTTTTTCTTGCTACAATACCATCGTATCTGTCTGCAAGCATTGCTAATAAAAATAAAGACAGTTCCCCAAACGTAATATCCATGTACAGTAACTAATATTGATATAAAAGCCACAAAAAGATATTACACAAGGTAAGATAATTCGGTATAAAAATTTTTTTATTCATTAAGTTATCCTCCAATGATTGATATTATAATTATAGTACAAATTGAAAAAAAGTCTAAAAATAAAAAGTTACAATATGAAATTTATTAATTACTTTAATTTACATAAAAAAATTTTTGCAAGAAGTGTTGTTTTTAAAAAAATATTACTTGATATAATGTATATGTAATTTATTATGGGAGGGTATTATGTCGCTAAAAATTAGATAAAGTTGATATAAAAAAAAATTGCAAAAGAGTTAATATTTATTTGTCTTGGTTGTGCTATTTATTCATTTGCGATAATGCACTTTAATGTACCAAACAAACTTGCAGAAGGTGGAGGAACTGGGATTTCCTTATTACTACTTTTATGCATTTCGGATTACCAGTATCAACTGGTACAATATTGGTTAATATTCCATTACTAATTATTGGATTTTAAAAATGCTAGATAGAAAAAAACTATGATATACACTTTATATGGTATTTCTATGTTAACAGCATGGTTAAAATTTTTTTGAAATATATAATGTTAATATTGATATTGGTGGAGATAAGTTATTAGCTTCTGTCTTTGGTGGTATTATCGCAGGTATTGGACTAGGAATAGTATTTTTTTAGTTGGTGGTACAACTGGAGGGTAGATATTGTAGCTAAAAATTATTCAACTTTATACAGGAAATTCAATTGGAAGAATTATTCAAGTATTAGATGGTGTTATTATAGCTCTTACGTTTGTAGCGGTAAAAAGTTTCCCAGCAATCTTATATACTCTATTCTATATATTTATTAGTACCAAGTTAATAGACTATGTAGTCGAAGGTGGGGTATCAGGTAAAGGTGTAATGATTGTTTCACCAAAAAAATAGAAGAAATAACTAAAAATAGTTCAAGAGGATATGGAACGCGGTTTAACGTATTTTTAAAGGACAAGGTAGTTATACTAGAAAAGATATGAATATTGGTTATTGCGTTGTATCAAGAAATGAAATAAGTAGATTGAAATCACTTGTCTTTTGAGATTGATCCTCGAGCCTTTGTGACCATAACAGAAGTTCATGATGTAATGGGTGAAGGATTCAGTTTTGATCAACCAAAAGAAAAATTAAAGTAGGTATAAAAAAAGATAAATAATAATAGGGAGTAACCTAATATATAATATTGTTAGGTTACTCTTATTATTTGAAAGGTATTAAGATGATAAAAAAACTTTTATTTTTAGAATTATATTATTAATAGTACTAACTACCGTATGTTGTTCATACTTCGGGCAAACACTTCTATTTTTTTAATTAATATTAGTAAAAATTACTACCAATATTTAATTCTCTTAACACCGCTAGTGCTTCTTTTTTTACAAAAATATAGTAATAAGATAATTAAAACTCATGGAGTAGGTATGAAGTATTTTGTTGAAGCGGCAAATAATAAAAAAAGGATAAGGTTAGCTGGTTCTTTCCCTGTTGTCCTTACTATAAATACTTTGCTTGCTCATGTATTTGGTGTAAGTGTGGGAAGAGAGGGTGTTGCAGTTCAATTAGGTGGTGCTATTGGGAAAAAAACATGATGACTAATGATTTTAGTGACAGACAAAAAGAAATATTTTTGTTCGTTTAGGGATGATTAGCGGTTTTTGCAGCACTATTTCAAACTCCACTAGCAGCAGTATTTTTTTATTTTTAGAAATAATCGGTAAAAAGATAAGAGTTACAGCTAGTTCTATTTATGAGTTCGCTAGTTACATAGTTGCAGCATTTATTTCAGCAAGGCTATCTCATCTTTTTAGGTTTAGAGAAAATTCTTTGTAGAAGTTACTTTTTGGTAATAATGATATTAATTTAGTAAATATCTTAAAAAAATAACTGTTATAAGTATAATTTTAACTTTTTTTATTGGAATATTATTTGTTATTATTCAAAAAAATCTAAAAGTGGCTGTAGCTACTCATAAATATCTTACATGGGTTTTTATTAGTATTATTTATAGTAATGAGCTTTTATACTAAACTTTAGATATGCTTCACTAGGTACTAATTTAATAGACTTTCTCATTTAATGATTATAGTAATATTAAAGTATATGATTTTTATTTTTAAAATTAATATTTACGGCAATTTGTACAGCGATTGGTTTTAGTGGGGGAGAGGTAACGCCATTATTTGCTATTGGGCACAAGTTGCGGAGTTGTATTAGGAATATGGTTAGGTCTGCCTGTGTTAATGGTAGCTGGCTTTAGGGATATTGCTTAGTGTTTTTCTTCAGCAACAAAAAAACATGGGTAACTCCTATATTTTTTTAGCTTTGGAAGTTTTTCGGCTTTAAACTGATGCTAATAATGATACTACCAGCAGTACTACTTTTGTACTTTATTAACAAAAAAATATAGTATTTATAGTTAGTATAAAAAAATACCAAGAGAAGTGTAGTTTTCTCTTGGTATTCTTTTAGTTTATTATAAATCCTAAATAGAATTTATTTTTTTAGTGACCAACTTTTCTTTCGATTAATTTAATCATTGTGTCTACAGTTTCTTTATCGCCTTCTATAGAAGTATAATGTATTTTACCATCGTCTGCTTTAAAAAAATATGTAATAAAAGTATTTTCCAGTTTTTGTTAAAGTATTAATAACATAAGCATCATATCCACCAATTTTTCGATTTAGTGCCTGACATTTTTTTCAAACAGTTTGACTATTCCTATGTTTAGTATATACTGAGTTTGCTACTTGTTTAGGATCGATAGATGCATATTCTGCCTCAGATATTCCAAGTTGACTTTGGGACGGAATATGTTTAATGTAACAACATTATACGCAGATGTATCACTAGATTGTATGTCATTACCACCGTTAATATCTTGAAAATTAACCCAAGTTTTAGGGACTTTGACATATCCGTATTCGTCAGAACCAATTACTTTATAAATATCATCTGTTTTTTTGTATCTGTTGAAGATGAATCTTTTATTTGATGAATCTTTTGTTGCTTCTGAATCTTTTTTTATTTGATTCATTCTTTTTTATTAGAGTCCTCTTGTTTATTTGACTCATTTTGTGTTGTCTGCTCTTTATTTTTGGTCTTTATTTTTCGTTTTTTTATTTGCATGACAAGACACAAGTAGTACGGAACTTAATAATAACATTAGTATACCTTGTAATTTTTTTCATATAGAAACCCCTTTCATTTGCTTATAATTTTTATTATATCATGTATATAAGAAAAAAATTATATATATTTATAAATAGATATAAATAAATAAATATTAAAGAAGAACAGAATCAGTTTAAAGTCTGACTCTGTTCTTTATATTATAAACCTAAAAGTTTTCAAAAATTTCTCTTTTATATTTTTAATTTTTTTGTTCATCAACATTTTTCACCATTTAGTTGAACTTTTTATTTCGGAGATGATTTCACCAGGTTTATTTTTTTAATAATATATATTCTGTCACTAAGTTCTATTGCCTCATCTATGTCATGTGTTATTAGTAGGGTTGTAAGATTAAACTTTTTTTACAAATATCTAAATACCAAGAATGTAATGATATCTTTTGTTATTGCATCTAGGGCACTAAAAAGGTTCGTCTAGTAAGAATAATTCTTCTTTAAACATATAAGTTCTTAAAAGTGCAACCCTTTGTCTCATACCACCACTTAATTCACTTGGATATTTATCTTTATAGTCATAAAGATTAAATAGTTTTAAACTTTTTAATAGCCTCAGCTTCAGCTTCTTTTTTTATTTACTTTTTCTTATAAGAAGGGAAGTATTATATTTTTGAATTACAGTCTTATGTTCTAAAAGTAAATCTTTTTGAAGCATATAGCTGACTTTTTCCTTTGAAATTAGAATCTCCTTGAATTTCTATAGTTCCAGATTGAAGTTCGTTGATACCTGCAATTAAATTAAATAAGGTAGTTTTTTTCCAACGCCGCTTCCGCCTAGAATAGAAACAATTTCACCTTGGTCGACATGAATATTAATATTTTTTTAATATACTATTATTTGGGTAATTGAAAGATAAGTTTTTTTATTGTTAAGACACTCATTATTTTTATGTAGTCATTGCTAAATCCTGTATTGTCTGCAAGTGGTTTTTTTCGATAATTTTGTTTATCGTTAACCCAACGATAAAAATGCGTTCCATCTTTCAGCATCAAATTCTCCCCAATGCTCTTTATTTGAAGCATATTGTTGAGAGATATATTTTTTTGTGATGCTACTACGAAATCACGTTTTTCTTTTTAGTTCTGGTGCATTTTTTTATTAAAAATATCTGCAGCTTCTTCAGGATGCTCCATAGCGTAGACATATCCTTTCTTAATAGCTCTAAGAACTTTTTTTGGCTTCTTCTTTGTTATTTTTTTAGATAGTCATTATTTGCGATAATTACTGGTGAATAGTAATCAAGTTTTTTTATCAAAATCTCTTAAGTAGAAGAAAGTTTGTTTCTAAATTCATACTTTCTGCTAATTTACCATCCCATGCATAGTAAATCCAAGCAGCATCAAAAAAACTCCGTTTTTCAAGAGGTGTAATTGAGTTACTATCACTATTTGGTACTAACTCAATTTTTATTATAATCTCCACCTTGTTTTTTTCAACTAGAGATTTAATCATAGCTAGTTCAACAGGATCATTCCATGTTCCATATTTTTTACCTTCTAAAGCTTTAGGATCAGTAATATTGTTTTTCTTAGGTGAAATAATACCTGAAGTATTGTGTTCAATAATAGCAGCTACAGCTGTAATTCCAGCTCCTTTAGAAAGTTTACTAGCCATTGTATCTTGATAATATATTCCAAAAGGTGCTTTATTATTAATTATTAAATCTGATGTGCTATCTTCTGGTGCTGGTTTGATATCAAGATCTATTCCTTCTTCAGCAAAATAACCTTTTTCTTTTGCGACATATAATCCTGTGTGGTTTGTGTTAACTGCCCAGTCTAATACAAAGTCGACTTTTTTTAAATCTTTATTATTTGAACTATTATTAGCAGAACCACATGCTGTAAGTGTTACTGCAAGAATAATAGAAAATATACTAATTAGTATTTTTTTCATGATTTTTCTCCTATATATTTCCATTTAATAAATTTTTTTCTCACTTAGTTTAACTAATTCTATACTTAGTAAACTTATAATAGATACCAATATAATAATTGCGAACATAGTATCGTATTCAAATAGTTTTTTTGCTTTTAATCATATAAACACCTAGGCCTTCAAAACCTCCTAACCACTCAGCTACTACTGCAGCTATAAATGCATAAGAAACACTTACTCTAAGTCCCTGCATAGAAAGTAGCTTAAGCTAGTTGGTATTTTTAACATGCCATAGTATTTGTAATTTACTAGCATTCATAAGTTTTAATAATGTGATCATATCATTATCACAATTTCTAAATCCATCTAATATACTGACAACAATAGGGAAGGTTGTAGTTAAAACTATTAAAAACAATCTTTGGTGTTAATCCGTACCCAAGCCAAAGAACCAAAAATAGGTGCAATAGCAATAGTAGGAATAGTTTGTGTTAGGACTAGTAGAGGATAAATAGCTTTTATTAAATACTGGGATGCTGTCCATAATTAAAGCTAGAGTCCAAGCTATTATTATACCAAGTAGTAAAACCAATAATAGCTTCAAGGAGGGTGATTTTACTGTGGAAAATTAATTGTTTATAATTTTTTTAATGAAAGACTGTACTATTTCTATAGGGGTAGGAATAATATACTTAGGAAGTAAATTTAAATATCCAGCCCCCTGCCAAATTATAATAAGAATAAGCATAGAAATAGCAGCAGCATATTTATTAATTAAATTTGCTAAGCTTTTCATCTATAGTTAAAATATTCCCATAATTAATTTTTCACATTAGCAAAAAAATATTTTTTTGCTATTTTCACCCGCAATTAGTAAACATTCTTTTTAGAGTATCTATTAATTCATTGAACTCTCCTTCTATTACTGTTTCAAAAAGGAGAAACAACGACATTAGAATGTTTATTCTGAAGATAATGAATAACATTATCTATTATTTTTTTATTTTTTTCTTCATTTTGTTCGCTTAATGGAAGAATTTGTAATGCAATACTGCAATTTGACAAAATAAAAAAACCTCCTTACAATTTTAAAGGGGTCTAAGTTAGGTCTTAAAGAATACTACCTACGCTGGCATTACCCAGATCAGGTTCGGTCGAAATTTATAAATATTTCCTCTCAGACTGTTCACAGACTCCCGTATTTATGATTATATCATATACATTATTAAAATCAATAAATCTGTTTAACGTTTTTCAAATTTAGAGTGTAGTTTCGAAAAAAAGAGATACAAGAAATATAGTATAATATGGTTATTATTTTTTTAGTTATGGTTAATGTATATTTAATATAATTAGTAAATAGATTTAATAATTCACCTATATATACTTAGATTAAAAAAAGATATTTTTTTGATTTTTTTGACTAGATATGTGGTAGAATAAAAAAATCATAATAATATAAAATTTAAGAGGGATAACGAAGTGAAATTTTTTTAAAAAGAAATATTTGAATGGATTATAGTAGTTGTCGCATCTATAGCAATTTACTTAGTATTAAGCACTTATGTAATAGCTCCATTTACAGTTAAAGGACATTCTATGGACTATACATTTGCTGATAATGACAAAGTTTTTGTTAATAAACTTAGTAAAAACTATGAACGTGGTGACGAAGTAGTATTCCATGCAAATGAAACAGATGATTATATTAAACGTGTAATTGGTGTTCCAGGTGACACTATTGAATATAAAGATGATGTTTTATATGTTAATGGTGAAAAAAAGTGGATGAGCCTTATTTAACTCAAAAAATTAAAGAAGCTAAAGAATCAGGAACAGCACCATTTACACCAGACTTTAATATAGAGTACTTAAGTAGTACTAAATCAAAAACAGTTCCAGAAGGAATGTACTTTGTAATGGGTGATAATAGACAACATAGTACAGATAGTCGTGTCTTTGGATTTGTTAAAAAAGAAGCGATGATTGGGAAAGTAAGTCTAAGATACTATCCATTTAGTTCATTTAAATTCTTCTAGAATTCAAAAATATTTTTAGTTGAATAAAAATATGATGTTATGCTATCATAATATACGGGCACTCTAAAAAGAGTGATAGAAGAAAACCACCCCTACGATTTACGTAGGGGTTTTTATTTTTATAAAGGAGATTAACATGACAAAATATTTTTTTGTAACAGGTGGAGTAGTATCATCATTAGGAAAAGGTATTGTAGCTGCATCAGTAGGTAGAGTACTTAAAAAAATAGAGGATTAAAAAGTAACACTTCAAAAAAATTTGATCCATACTTAAATGTTGACCCAGGAACTATGAGTCCTTATCAACATGGAGAAGTTTTTGTGACAGAAGATGGAGCAGAAACAGATTTAGATTTAGGACACTATGAAAGATTTATTGATGTTAATCTAGGTCAATATTCTAACGTGACTGCAGGTCGTGTTTATTCATCAATTATTGAAAAAGAACGTCGTGGAGATTATTTAGGAGGAACAGTTCAAGTAATTCCGCACGTAACAAATGAAATTAAATCGCGTGTACTACTAGCTGGAGAATCAAGTGATGCTGATGTAGTAATTACAGAAATCGGTGGAACAACTGGAGATATCGAGTCATTACCATTCTTAGAAGCAATTCGTCAAATTCGTAGTGATTTAGGTCGTGAAAATGTATGTTATATTCATTGTACATTATTACCTTATATTAAGGCTGCTGGTGAGATGAAAACAAAACCTACTCAACAGTCTGTAAAAGAATTACGTGGTTTAGGTATTCAACCAGATATTATTGTTGTAAGAAATGAACTTGCATTAACAGATGAATTACGTGCTAAAAATATCTCTATTCTGCGACATTCCAAAAACAAAAATGTTATTGAGAGTCGTGATGTAAGTAATTTATATCAATTACCATTAAATCTAAAAGCACAAAAAAAATTGATGATATCGTTCTAAAAACATTTCAATTTAACAGCTAAAGAAGCGGATATGGAAGAGTGGACATCACTTGTAGAACGTGTAGATAACTTAAAAGATGAAGTTAGAATTGCCTTAGTAGGTAAGTATGTAGAATTACATGACGCTTATATTTCTGTAGTTGAAGCATTAAAACATGCAGGGTATAAACACAATTCTAAAGTTAAAAATCGATTGGATTCAATCAGAAGATATTACTGAAGAAAATGTTCATGAGTATCTAAAAAGAAGCTGATGGAATTTTTAGTTCCTGGTGGATTTGGTGATCGAGGTGTTGAAGGAAAAAAATCACAACTATTAAATATGCTCGTGAAAATAAAGTACCATTCTTTGGAATTTGTCTAGGTATGCAACTTGCAGCTGTTGAGTTTGCAAGAAATGTTTGTGGACTAACTGGAGCTCACTCTTCAGAATTAGATCCAAATACACCATACCCAATTATTAACTTACTTCCTGACCAAGAAAAATGTAGTAGAAATGGGAGGAACTCTACGTCTTGGAAGTTATCCTTGTACATTAATAGAAGGTTCACAAGCACATAAAGAATATGGTGAAATCAACATAACTGAAAGACACCGTCACAGATATGAATTCAATAATTTCTACCGCGAAAGATTAACTAATAAAGGATTAGTTCTATCAGGTGTTAGTCCAGATGGAAGATTAGTAGAAATAGTAGAATTACCTGAACACCCATGGTTTGTTGCTGGTCAATTCCACCCAGAATTCAAATCTCGTCCAGAAAAAGCACATCCATTATTTGCTGGATTTATTAGAGCAAGTTTAGAGAATAAACGCTAATTATGGATTTGTTTAATATAATAAAAGAGCTAGAGGCACGTGCAGATACTGCGCGTGCTCTCGATATGTCTAGGTATATGAAAAATCAATTTCCTTTTTTTGGTATTCAAGCTCCCGTTCGAGATGGAATTTGCAAACCTTATTTTAAAGAAGCGAAAAGAGAAAAGCAAATAGATTGGGATTTTATAGAGTATTGTTGGCAACATGAAAAAAGAGAATGTCAATACGTTGCAGCATATTACTTAAAGAGTATGCAGAAATTTTTTTAGAAATTACTGATTTTGAAAAAAATTAAAAAAATTAGTTATAAAAGAAATCATGGTGGGATACGGTTGACACGCTTGATAAAGTAATAGGAAGTTTAGTTTATCAGAATGAGACGTTTAAAAAAAGAGATTTTAAAATGGAGTGTTGATGAGAATATTTGGCTAAGACGTGTCGCTATAGATCATCAAATTTTTACGAAAAAGAAAAGACAGATACTGATCTTTTAGAAAAAAAATATTAGTTAATAACTTAAATCATACTGAATTTTTTTATTAATAAAGCAATAGGTTGGGCGTTAAGAGATTATTCTAAAACTAATCCCCAATGGGTGAAAAAAATTTTATAGAAAAAAATACAAAAATAATATGGCTACACTTAGTATAAGAGAAGCTAGTAAATATATATAATATGATAAAGAGAACACTATTTAATATTATTAAGAAAGTGTTTCTCTTTTTTTCTTATTGTTTAATAGTGTTATACTATTAGTACTGCTGTTTGAGTCTTAATATTGGATAAAAAAATGTATTTTTACATGAGCATTTATTAATGTATGCAGTTTAAATTAAATATAAGTAAAGGTTGGTTTTTAATAAATGAAGAAAGTTGCAATAGGGACTAGTAGTTGCTATATTATCTATAGCATTATTAGTAACACTTCCTTTTATGTTTAAAAGTAATCAGGAAGATTATATTGATTTCTCAAAAGTTTCAGAAAATGTCGATGATAATGGAAAAAGATGATGATACATTGAGGATTGGTTTAATCTCTGTTGCTGGTGATAATAAAAAGTTATATTTTTAGAAAAAGAATTAGCTAATTATATTGGTGATAAAATTGAATAAAAAGGTAAAGTTGATACAGAAAAAAAGCTACAGTGATATTAATTTATTACTAAAAAAATAATCAAATAGATGTGGCATTTTTTTATCTACCGGTGCATATTCATTATATGAAGATAAAGGATCGTTAGAACTTTTAGCGAGGCCGAATAGAGGTAAAAGCATATTATCATCCAATAATAATTACAAAGAATGATTCGAATATAAATACAATAGAAGAATTGAAAAAAACAATAGTTTTGCTTTTTGTTGATACTTATAGTTATTCAGGATACCTAGTATTTAATGATTATCTAAAGAAAAAAATGGAACAACAGCAAATAAATTTTTTTCAGTAATAGTTACTTTTACACATAGTCACGAAGAATCTATAAATCAAGTTATAAATGGAAGAGTATCGGCTGCAATAGTTGATGACTGGGCTTTGCAGTATATGAGTAGTAATTTTTTTCTGGAATAGAGAATAATATAAAAAAATTATTAAAACATTTCCGGAAGTAGCCACAGGACCGGTAGTAACTCATAAAAAAACTATGAGGATAAAGAAAAAAATCAAACAGATATTACTATCTATTGATAAAGATAATTCTATAAAGAACGTCTTATCACAGCTTCAGATAGAAAAGTATGAAGAAACAAAAAGCTAGTGATTATCCAGATTTAATAAGTGAGGATTAAGTAAATGGCTAAGTTGAAAATAAGAAATAAGATTATTATATTCTTTGCGATAATCTATACAATTTATTTAAGTATAATCTCAGCATATACATATGTTAATAATAAAAGCATATTGGAAAGTGCTTTGAAAGATAGAATTACTCAAACCTACTATCAGCTAGCTGGTGATATATCAGACGATATAAAAAAACTGAAAATACTTATGAAATATATCAAAAGATACATAGTGCTTCATCGAATAAGGAAGTGTCTTATATTATTATTTATGATAATGATAAAAAAATATTATAGGTAAAACTTTAAAAGATGTTCCAGAAAAAAACTTATGACGTTTAATGAAGGACAATTAAATAATTATAAGAGTTATGGTAGTTCAAAAGGAGAGATATTAGAATACATTTCTCCTATCGATGATGTTAATATTGGTTATATAAGAATAGGTTTTTATACTAAAGATATTTATGTGAAAACATATATGCAATTTGTAAGAATACTTGTTTTTAAATATTGTTGTTTTTTTGTAATGTTGCTAATTGTTGCTTACTATATTTCAAAAATTAATTGAGCGACCAGTAAGAGATCTAACATCTGTAACTGATGAAATAATTAGAGAAGGTGACTATAAGAAAAAAATAGATAAAGATAATTATAGTCAGGATTTCCATGTATTAGTTAGCTCTATAAATGAGATGGTAGATAGTAATAAAAAGAATAAAAAAAGTTAAATAACTATTTATTAAATAAAGTTTTTTTAGAATTCAAGAAGAAGAAAGAAAAAAATGCTTTCTAGAGAATTACATGATGAGGTAAGTCAGTCACTTGCGAGTTTATTATTTTTTTATTAAGTAATTTAGTAGAAAAAGAAACAGATTTAGTGAAAAAAAGATAGATTATTACTAATTCAATCAGAAATCGAAAATAGTTTAACTAATATTAGAAATATAGCAGTTAATTTAAGACCACCTAGTGCAGAGTTAAGTTTAGAAGAGGTAATAAGTAAATATATCGAAGATTATAAAAAAATTTATATGGTATCTCAGTCGATTTTTTTATAGTAATTATGAAGGTGGTAAAAAAATGATAATTTCGATATTACACTTTACCGAATAATTCAAGAGTCATTATCTAATATAAAAACGACATTCTGGAGCTACAGAAGTAATTATTAAGCTTTTATGGTAATTCAGATTATATTATTTTTGAGTATAGCAGATAATGGTATAGGATTAACAAAGGAACGTGTAGAATCAGCCAAAAAAAGAAGGTCGATTAGGAATATTTGGTATCCAAGAGAGAATATTAGATTTTTTTCTGGAGAATTCAAGGTGCTTAATAATAAAAAAAGTACTCTACAATATTAATGTGTAAGTTTAAAAACAGAGACAATAGAGGAGAAGTCTAATGAAAAATACTATTGATTGATGATCATAAACTGATAAAAAAATGGGGATTAGAGTTTTTGTTAGAAGACAATAAAAAAATTTAGTTTAATTGATGATTGTGGGAGTAAAAGTGAATTTTTTTAGAAAGAATTAGCACTACTGAATATGATTTATTTATTTGTGATATTTCATTACCTGATGGAAGTGGTTATGATATATTGGAGATTATAAAAAGAGAAAAATTTAAATGCTAAAGTTATTATACTAAGTATGCATGAAGATAAATCATATATAAAAAAAAGCTTTTTAAAATGGGAGCTTCAGGCTATGTAACAAAAAAAGTACAGCACATGAGGAAATTTTTAAAAAGCTATTGACGTAGTAATGGAAGAAAATGAAATCTACTTAAATGAAAAAGTATGCTACAATTTTTTTATGAATTATATAAAGCAGATAAAGAAATAGAACTTAGTGAACGAGAAAAAGAAGTCGGAAAAATATATAGTTGAAGGGTATACTTTAACTGATATTGGAGAAAAAAACTGTTTTTTTAAGTGTAAAAACAGTTGATACATATAAAAAGCGACTTATGGAAAAAAACAAATACTAAAAAAAACGTAGTGAGTTAGTTGAGTATTTAAAATCCAACTTAATGTTATAAAAATAAGAGGATCTCTATCAGATAATTTGATAGAGATCCATTTTTTTATTAATCTTCTAATTGTTTTGATGTTTTCTTGAATAATGTTAAAGCAATGAATACGAATGCTAATACACAAGAAGCTATTAATGCGTAGAAACCTCCGTTCCATCCGAATACATCAACAAGTTTACCCATAACATAACCAGCACTTGCTGATCCAAGTAGGTAACCGAATAAACCAGTTAAACCAGTAGCTGTTCCAGTAGCAACACGTGGAACAAGATCAGCAGCTTGAAGACCGATCATCATAACAGGTCCGTAGATTAAGAATCCGATAGCTACTAAACAAATGTTATCTACAAGTGGGTTACCTGGAGGGTTTTTCCAGTAAACGAATACTGCAATAAGTACTCCAGTTAAGAATAATAACATTGGAGGAGCACGGTGCCCTTTGAATACTTTATCACTTAAGTATCCACTTGCTAACATTCCGAAGATACCAGCATATTCATATAAGAAGTAAGCCCAGCTTTGTTTATCAACAGAGAAGTGTTTTACTTCTTTTAGGTAAGTAGGAGCCCAGTCGATAATACCGTAACGCACGAAGTATACGAATACGTTAGCAACTGCGATAGCCCATAAGTATTTGTTATTAATAATGTATTTGAAGAAAATATCTTTTGCAGATAAAGTGTGAGCAGACTCAACTTTTTCTACGATTTTTTCTCCTCTCCATTCATCAACAGGAGGTAAACCTTCAGACTCTGGAGTATCTTTCATTAAGTAGAACATAATAATTGCTAAAATAATAGCGATTATTGCTGGTAAGTAGAATAGTGATTGCCATGCACCAAAAAAACAGAAAGTCCTAATAATGCAAGTGGTCCAATTAATCCACCACCAAGGTTGTGAGAAACGTTCCACCAGCTCCACCAAGCACCACGTTCTGAAGTAGAGAACCAGTTAGTCATAGTTTTTGCTCCAGGAGGATATCCCATACCTTGGAACCACCCGTTAAGTGCTGAAAGAACAATCATAAATGATAATGAAGAAAGCACTGCAGGTACAAGACCAAAAATTAAGCTGACAGCAGCAGAAGCAACTAATCCGATAGTAATAAAGTACTTAGGATTACTTCTGTCTGAAACATTACCCATAATAAATTTACTGAAACCATAAGCAAGAGATAGGGCAAGTGAAACTTTACCTAAATCAGCTTTAGTGTAACCGTATTGATCAATTAAATAAGGAATAGCAAGTGAGAAGTTTTTTCTAATTAGATAGTACGCTGCGTATCCAATGAATACTCCTGAGAATACTTGCCATCGAAGTTTTTTGTACTCAGCATCAGTACGAGAACTGTCGATTCTCGGTTTTTGGTGCTGAAGCTTTTTAAAAATGAAAACATATTAATTTCTCCTTCACTTCAATAATTTAGTATATTAAATTTTTTTGTTAGAAGGAATGACGTCAATCTTCTTGAATAAATTTTTTTACTTTATTTTTATAAAGTATGTAACTTATAAACCTTATTATATACAAATGAAAAAGCGTCTGTAAATGCTATTATGTAAAGTTTTTTTATCTTTTTAGAAAATCCCCTACACCTATTGTAGGGAAATTTCTTACAAAAATAACTATTGACAATTAAATATAAAAGAATTATAATTGATTAATCAATAGTTGACGAGTCAATTAATTAATTTTTTTAATAGGAGTATAACATGGATGTTAAGGAATGTATAGAGTTATTGTATGATCTGAAAATTTTTAGATAAAAAAATTGCTAGATTTATTTGAGAAAAAAATAGGTATTAGTTTGACAAGATTTCAAATTATAAAATATCTACATAAGAGTTCTTCTAGTACATCAAAACAGATTTCACAAAGTCTTAAAATAGATGCAGCGGCAGTAACTAGACATTTAAAAAAATATTAGAAAAAAAGAAGGTTATGTAATTAAAAGACGTAATGAAAATAATAATAGAGAAGTCTTAGTAGAACTTTCTGAAAAAAAGCTCATGAAGAAATACGACGTTGCGAAAAAAAGAAACAACTGTTCAAGATATTATCGGCAATGAATTCACTGAGAAAGATTTAAAAAGACTTAGTCAGATTGCTAAATAAATTCAATGAAAAATTTTTAAATAAAAGAGGTATAAATAATGAGTATATTATCAACAATATTAGTAACGTTAGTTGCAATGTTATTTTTTTCTATATAATGTATTTAGAAACATTTGTAACAGATTCTGAAAGTACAAGTAGAGTATTTAATATTCCGCAAGAGGAATTAAGAAGATCAAGTTTAAATACTTTGTTTAAAAAAATCAAGGTGTTTATAATGGGCTATTAGGAGTAGCTTTGTTGTACGGAACATTTTTTTATCTAAAAAAATTCAGTAGAAATAGTTACAATGTTACTAATATATATTATTTTTAGTAGCTATATATGGTGGTTTAACTAGTGATAAAAAAAAGATTATTTTTAAAACAAGGTGGATTACCAATATTAGCACTTCTTTCATTATTATTTTTAGTTTATAAAGGAGCAAGATTAATATGAACAATACAGCAGTAATAATAGGATCTACAGGGGCAGTAGGAAAAGAAGTTTTTAAAAGAAGTATTAAATCAAGATTATTATAACAAAGTTTATATACTAGGAAGAAAAATCAATAGAGAGATTTCCTGACAATGATAAGTTAGAAAAAAATAGTTATTGATTTTTGAAAATCTAGATTTTGATGAAAAAAATTTTTGAATGGTTCAGATGTTTTTTTGCTGCATTAGGGACAACAATAAAAAAATTGCAAAAAAACAAAAGAGAATCAGAAGAAAAATAGATTTAGATTATACAGTTAATTTTTGCTAAGTTATGTGAAGGTAAAAGTAAAAAGTTTTAATGTCGTATCTGCCTTTAGGGGCTACAAGTAAATCTAAGAACTTTTATACTTCGATAAAAAGGAAAAATTAGAGGATGAATTGTCAAAATTAGATTTGGGTATTTTTAAGAATATACCGACCTTCTTTATTAATAGCTAAGCGAGATGATAAAAGATTAGCAGAGGAATTATTCATGAAGGTAGCACCGATTTTTTTAAAAAAATTCTTGTAGGAAAAATTCGAAAAAAATATAAACCTATCGAGGTAGAAATTCTAGGTAAAAGCAATTGTGAAAAAAATGCAATAGACAACAAAAGAGAAGGGGTATATCATTACTCTGATTTTTTTATTTATCTTAAAAAGAATCAATAAATTCTATAATATTAATATTTTAGTAACCTAAAAGTTATGTTGTGATGATAATTTTGGGTTATTTTTTTAAAAAAATTTAATCTTTATTTTATATTCATAAAACTCATATACAATTAATTTATCAAAAGAAATAAACAAAAAAATATAAGTTAACTTTATTGTTTGCTGATTCTGTGGTAAAATAAATGTATAAAAGTGAGAGGAGACAGAGAGTATGAAAAAAAGGATTGACAGTATTTGCAATAAGCACATTATTATGTGGTGGATTAGCAATAGCAGATGGGGGACATCAAGCTTTTGCAAAAAGGTGGTAAGGGAGCTCTTCTAGTAGTTCTTCTCACAGCAGTTCGAGAGGAAGTTCGTCACATGGCTCATCATATGGTAGCTCAAGAGGAAGTTCGTCACATGGCTCATCATATGGTAGCTCAAGAGGAAGTTCGTCACATGGCTCATCATATGGTAGCTCAAGAGGAAGTTCGTCACATGGTTCATCATATGGTAGCTCAAGAGGAAAAATCATCATACGGCTCATCATATGGTAGTTCGAAAGGAAAAATCATCTCGCGGTTCTTCGTATGGAAGCTCAAAAAGAAGTTCATCAAATGAATCATTATTTGATAGCTCTAGAAGTTTAACGTATGGAAAATCTAGAGGAAGTTCATCATTTGGCTCATTATCTAATAGAAGTTCAAGAGTGGGTACAAGTTCAAAAAGTAAATAATAGAAATAGGTATTCAAATGGAATTGCAACAAGAACTTCTAATCTACATAATAATTTAAGTAATAGATCATTTGGTTCATCAAGAAATATTACAAATTCAAGATTTGGTAAAACAAGAACCTATGGAAAAAAACAACATTTACTAATTTATCGAATAGAAATACAAAAAAATATAGGAAGTAATAACATTGTAACTAAGAACTTTAGAAGTAATTTTGTAACAAGAAGAGGAGCAGGGTTACATAAGAATAGAACTAGAAATAATATAGTAATTTCTAATAAAACATTGCAGAATAACATACACAATCAAACACAACTAAATGTCGTTAGTCCGAATATTAGTAAGTTTAGAAGTCGTATATTTAGAGGGCAAAAATATGACATTTTATAGAACAAATAATAATCAATTGATTCAATTACCAAACGAGAATTAATAAGGATATAAACCTGAAATATATTATTAAGATTTATTTCGGGTTTATTATTTATATATAGATAAGTGGGGAAAAATTTTTAAAAATTCATAATAACTAAAAAAATTCGACAATAATTATAGATAATTCTCATAAATTTACAGAAAAAAATTTTTTTCAAAAATATAAATGATAACTTTGTAAAGTCTCTAAAATATTATATAGATAATATAAATATTAAGTGTATAAATATAATTTATAGTATTAAACTAAGGTGTATATTTAAAAATATTTAGAAAGCGTATTAAAGATAAAGAATATGTTTATATTAAAATAATAATTGTTAATTGAAAAAGAGATATGAATTATCTAGTGAAAAATTTTTTTAATGTATAAGTAATGATAATAATTGTCAAAAATGTAAGATTAACTAATAAAAAAATTGATGTTGATATATGATTTTTATTTATGATATAGTATTTTTTTCAAAGTTAACTAGTAGTGATTATTTGTTAGCTAATTTACTATAAAGGAGAACAATCATATGAAGAAGGGATTAAGTGTATTTGCATTAGCGGCTTTATTATTTGGAGTAGGTGCAGTAGCAGATAGTAATCATGAAGTTCAAGCAAAATCTCATTCAAAAAGGAGGTAGTGTTAAGAGAGCAAAAGCTACACCAGTTCGAAGAGCTGTGGCAAGACCAGTAGCAAGAAGAGTGGTAGCAAAACCGGTAGCGAGAAGAGCGGTAGCAAGACCAGTAGCGAGAAGAGCGGTAGCAAGACCAGTAGCGAGAAGAGCGGTAGCAAGACCAGTAGCGAGAAGAGCGGTAGCAAAACCGGTAGCGAGAAAAACTACAACAAGACCAGTTGTAAGAAAAGCAACACCAACAGTAAGAAAAAAACTGCAACAAGATCAGTTGTAAGAAAAAAACAACACCAACAACAAGAAAAAAACTGCAATAAAATCAGTTGTAAGAAAAACAACACCAACAGCAAAAAAACAGCAGTAGTAAAAAAAGCTTCAACAGGTAAAAAAGGAACAAAAACTGCGGTAGCAAACAAAGCAACAGCAGCTAAAAAAGGAACAAAAACAGCGGTAGCAAACAAAGCAACAGCGGCTAAAAAAGGAACAAAAACAGCAGTAGTAAACAAAAAAACAACAGCTAAAAAGGAACAAAAAGCAGCAGTAGCAAACAAAGCGACAGCAGCTAAAAAAAGGAACAAAAAAACAGCGGTAGCAAACAAAGCAACGGCGGCTAAAAGAGGAACAAAAAAACTGCGGTAGCAAACAAAGCAACAGCAGCTAAAAAAAGTAACAAAAAAACTGCAACAGCAAATAAAGCAACAGCAGCAACAAACAAAAGCCACAGAAGCTAAAAAGGAAAAATTTAAATTACCATTACATGGAAATTATTGTGGTCCAGGACATGGTGATTTAACTAAAAATCCTAAACCAGTTGATACATTAGATGCTATTTGTCGTAAACATGATATTGGATACAAAAAAAGATGGATATTTTTAGTAGAAAAGCTAATGCTGAATTTGTTAAAGATGTAGCTAAAAACTTTAATAAAATGAAACCAGCTGAAAAAAAGTAAAAGCAGCAATCTTCTCAGCTGGGTTTATAGCTATGAATAATACACCATTGCGTGAAGTATCAACAATTATTGGTCGTATTACTGGTAAATAATTTTATTTAGTCTTTTTTTCAAAGCACCCTTTAAGAAGGGTGCTTTTTATATACTGCAGATTTAGTTATATAATTCTACATAAAAACAAAAAAAATAATAATCATTATCAATAAAATGCTAGTAATATTTTTGTATATTGTAATAAAATAGAAAGTAAAGATTTATATAAATAGGAGTGGAATTTAATGAAAAAAAGAAGCGGGCCATAAGTTTTTTGAAAAAAATTAGGAAAAAAACAAAAATTACGTCCTGGTGGAGTTAGAGGTACGAACTTTCTTTTAGCTCATGCAGCATTTAAAGAAGGAGATGTAGTTTTAGAAGTTGCATGTAATAAGGGAGTAAACTTAATTGAGTTAGCTAGGAATTATCCAAAAAAACAATTTTTTTGTAGGAATAGATGTTGATAAGGAAGCAATACAAGAAGCTAACGAGGAATTAGCTAAATATCAATATCAAAATATTAAATTTATAAAAGCAGATGCCTTTAGAATGAAGTTTTTCTGATAATACTTTTGATTACATTATTAATGAAGCTATGCTAACAATGTTTAGCAATAAGAGTAAGGAAAAGAGCTTTTAAAGGAATATCTTAGAGTATTAAAAACCAGGTGGGTTACTTTTAACACATGATATTGCTTTAGTAAATAATTATGAAGAAACGAGAAAAACAACTGTCGGAAGCAATAAATATTAGTATATTTCCTCTACCACAAAATGAATGGAAAGAGTTATTCTCAGAAATAGGATTTACTATTGTTAATTTTTCTACAGGATGAGTTAACTCTTATGGACCCTAAAGGAATGATTACAGATGAAGGTCTAACAAATACTTTAAGAATATTAAAAAAATGGTTTAAAAATCAGAAAATAGAGCTCAATTTATTAAAATGAAAAACTACATTTAGTAAATTAGAAAAAGATTTAAATTTTTATTTGTTTTTGTAAATAAAAAAAGCGTTATAATAAAAAAATACAAGTATTTAAAATTAAAGGAGAAATGACATGGAAGTAGGAACAATTTTTTTCAAGATAAAGGTTTATTAAAAAAACACGATCGCTTTAAACTAGTTAAAAAAAGTAGGGAAAAAAAGGTGATTTAATTCAAAAAAACATAATCATCCAGAAGCGCTAGTAGTATTCACTGTAGTAAAAGGTGAGGTAGAAGTTCATTTAAATGACAATGAAGTTCATAAAGTAGAACCTGGTAAAGTTCTTCACTTTGATGGAGACAACTATATAAACGCAGAGTTTTTTTAACAGATGGAGAAGTGTTTGTTACTTTTGATAACTAAGTAAACCCAAAAAAATAGTATAACTATAATTTTTTTATATGTTTTTATACAATCTAAATTACTTTAGGGAGGAAAATATATGTTAAATCAAGTTATACTAATAGGAAGACTAGTAAAAAAACCAGAGCTCAGAGAGAGTGAAAATGGAAAGAACTATTTAAAAAGCAACTCTAGCTGTACAATCAGATTATAGAAAAAAAGATGGTGAATACGAAACTGACTTTTTTAGAATTTACAGCATTTGGAAAAAGTTGCGGAAAAATACAGCTAAATATTGTGATAAAGGTAGTTTATTAAATGTCATTGGAACATTAAGTAACAATGTTTACAAAGATAAAAAAATGGTGTTAATCATTATCAAATGTCAGTTATTGCTACTAAAAATCTCATTTTTAAGCAAGGGTAATAAAAAGAAGAAAAAAACAAATAGAGGATGTATTTGTTTTTAGGTCAATAAGGATAAAAAGTAATTTAGATTGTTAGAAATCTTTAATGTAATTAATTGCATTAAAGATTTTTTTGTAAGGGGTAACATTTTTTTATATTTACTAACTTAAAAAAAGATAGTAAAATAATTAGTGTAGACAAATAATCTTAAATACAAGGAGTATCAATTTTGAAGAAGTATAAATTATCAATATTTTTTTAGCTAGTGCTGTATTAGGAGGAGTTGAGGGCAACTTATTTAGCTGCTGAAACAAATCATGCGGCAGCAGCAGAAGTAAAAAAACAGAAGTAGTGGCACCTGCTAATACTAATGCAACTAGTGGAACACCAAATACAGGAGCAGCTAACACGCAAGCAACAACACCTAAAGAGGTTGCTAATATTGGTGAAATTCAAGGAGAAAGTCACCAAAGCCCACTAGTTGGTCGTGAGGTAATAGTTAATAATGTAGTTGTTACTAAAACAGATAAATCAGGGTTTTTATGTACAAGATAAAGTTTCAGATAATAACCCAAAAAAACATCAGATGCATTATATGTTGCGTCAAAAGATAAAGTGAAAAAGTGGAGATTTATTAAAAAGTTCAAGGAACAGTAAAAAGAAGGGTATTTAGAAGAATATGCTGTTAGATCAGGGCAGACTTTTTAAAGCGCCTGTAGGTAGCCTAACTGTAACTCAAATTATTAATGCTACTATTACTAAATTAGGAGTGGCTGCTTTTACCAGATGCAGTGGAATTCTCTGAAAAAAAATTCCTAAAGACACTGTAGATAAAACACCAACAAAATATGATCCTGAAAATGAAGCTTTAGATTATTTTTGAAAGCTTAGAAGGAATGCGTGTTAATATTAATAAACCTAAAAATTTTGGGGCCACAATATAAAGGTGATATCTATGTATTACCAGGTAACTATAATGGACAAAAAAATTAAACAATATTGGTGGAGTAAATCTTCGCCCTGGTGTTCAAAAATACCGAGACAATAGCTATTGAAGTTGGGAAAAAAATGTGGTAGCAAAAGCTAAAGATTACTTTGATGAAGATATTACAGGGTATTTACATATAGATATAAAACATATAGAATTGATCCATACAAAGTACCGAAAGTGCAAGATGGTGGTTTAAAAACGTGAAGTATCAAAAAAATATCCAGCAGAAGACAAGTTAACTATTGCTTCATATAATATTGAAAACTTTTTCTGCAAATAGCAAAGGAAGAGACGAAACACCAGAAGAAAAAAAGTAGATAAAATTACTAAGTCATTTATAAATGAAGTTCATAGCCCAGATATTATTACATTAATTGAAGTTCAAGATAATAATGGTGGAGTAAATGACGGAACTGTAGAAGGTGTTAAAAAGTGGAGAAAAAAACTAGCTGATAGAATTAAAAAGTTTTGGTGGACCAGAATATAAATATACTGAAGTAGCTCCAATTGATGGAAAAAGATGGAGGAAACCAGGTTCAAATATTAGGGTTGCATACTTATACAATCCAAATAGAGTAACTCTTATCGGAAAAAGATAAAGGTGGAAGTGAAGAAGCTGCACGTTTTGTAGATGGACATTTAGAAAAAAACCCAGCAAGAATCGATCCAACGAATATAAACTTTGAAAAAGTGAGAAAATCATTAGCTGCTGAATTTGATTTCAAAGGTGAAAGAATAGTAGTTATAGCAAACCACCTAAAATCAAAATTAGGGGATGATGCAGTATATGGGTCTAATCAACCAGCAGTAGAAAATACTAAAGCACAACGCGTAGAAGAAGCAAAATTATTAAATGCATTTGTTAGAGAGGGATTACGTCAAAATCCTAATTTAAAATTTGTTTTAACAGGAGACTTTAATGACTTTGAATTCTCTGATACAGTGAAAACAATCGTAGGTAATGAGCTTGTGAACTTAATGGCGGAGCATGAAGCAGGTGATAGATACTCATACTTCTATCGTGGAAGTAACCAAAGTTTAGATAATATACTAGTTTCTAAAAATATTAAGGATAGAGTATTATTCTCACCAGTACATATTAATGCATCATTTATGGAAGAACATGGTAGAGCCTCTGACCACGATCCAGTAGTTGTTCAAATAGACTTTAGTAAATCTGAAGAAGTAGTTAGTCCAGAAGTAACTCCTAATAAACCAGAAAATACACAAGGTAATACATCTCCAGCAGTACAAAAATATAACAAAATTAAGTGCTGTTAATCACAAAGGTGAAGTTAAAATTAATTCACATTCAAATAAAAAAAGAAGTATTACCAAAAAAACAGGTCTAGATTCATCTAGTTCATTTGGTTTAGGAATATTTGGTGTATTTGCGGCATTCTTCTTAGGTAGAAAAAAACGTAATAATTAATATAATAAAAGATATTTATAAACAAACTAAAAAAATCAACTCTATTTAATGGAGTTGATTTTTTTATAAATAAGGTTATTAGGAGTATAATTAATAGAGAAAAAAACTAGAAATATGATAAAATTTTTATAGTTAATCAAAAATAATGATTGAGGAGTTTTAATCATGAAAACAATGTTATTTATTGATGGTCTTGAAGTATTTGCTAATCACGGATTATTTGAAGAAGAAAAATAAATTAGGGCAAAAAGTTTATTTTTTTGATATTGAGTGTGAATTGAATTATAAAAAAAGCACTATTTAGTGACGAAATGACAGACAGTGTTAGTTATGCTGATATAGCTGATGTAGTAGTTAAAACTGCTACTGAAAATACATTTAATCTACTAGAGCGTTTAGCAGGTGAGGTACTTAAAAAAATATTTTTTTGATAGATTTCCTGAAATAGAAAATATAAAATTAAAAAAATTAATAAACCAGCAGCGCCTGTAAGACATCATTTTGAAAAAAATGTGGTGTAGAAGTAAAAAAACATCTCGTGAGGAGTTCTATAGATTATAATGATTATTTTAGCATTAGGAACCAATATAGAACCGAGAGAGCAATATTTAAAGGATGCACTAAGAAAACTTGAAGAAAATAATATGAGAATTATTTTTAAAAAGTAGTGTATATGAAACTCCAGCTTGGGGAGGAGTAGCTGATCAAAAACTTTTTTGAATATGTGCATAGAAGTAGAGAGTACTTTAGATGCGTATACACTTCTTGATACGATTCAAAAAAATAGAACTTGAGCTAGGTCGTGTCCGTAAAGAACACTGGGGAAATAGAACTATTGATATAGATATAATTACATTTAACGATTCAGTTTTTTTAATGATGAAAGATTGATTGTTCCTCATAAATATATTCACGAGAGAAATTTTGTATTAGCACCATTAGTAGAGATGTATGGAGATATTGAAACATCAGGAATGAATATAAAAAAATCATTGGAGAAAATTACAGAACCGATTAGAATTTTTTTAAAAAGTAAATTATAAGATGAAAGGATAAAGAATGTTTAAAATTAGAGAAATTGAAATTCCTAATAGAGTAGTATTAGCGCCGATGGCTGGTGTTTGTAATGCTGCTTTTTAGGCTTACTGCAAAAAGAATTTGGTGCAGGATTAGTATGTGCGGAGATGGTTAGTGATAAAGCTATTTTATTTAACAATAAAAAAACAATGAATATGCTTTATATTGATCCAAGAGAGCGTCCATTAAGTTTACAAATATTTGGTGGAGAGATTGATACTCTTGTAGAAGCGGCAAAATATGTTGATAAAAATACAGAAGCGGATATTATTGATTTAAATATGGGTTGCCCTGTGCCAAAAATTACTAAAGTCGATGCTGGTAGTAAATTATTATTAGATCCAGATAAAGTTTACGAAGTAATTTCTAGAATCGTTGATTCAGTATCTAAACCAGTGACAGTAAAAATGAGAATGGGTTGGGATGATGAACATATTTTTGTAATGGATAATGCACGTAATGCTGAAAGAGCAGGAGCAAGTGCAGTAGCTATTCACGGAAGAACAAAAGTTCAAATGTACAGCGGAAAAGCTAACTGGGATGTTATACGTGATGTTAAGAAAGAACTTAAGATACCTGTGATTGGTAATGGTGACGTAACAACTCCAGAATTAGCAAAGAAAATGTTAGATGATACAAACTGTGATGCAGTAATGATTGGTAGAGCGGCATTAGGGAATCCATGGATGCTATACCGTACAGTTAAATATTTAGAAACAGGTGAATTAACACCAGAACCAACACCAAGAGAAAAAAAATTGATGTTTGTTTACTTCACTTAAGAAGACTTATGGAAATCAAACCAGAAAAAGTAGCAGTTCATGAGATGAGAAAGCATGCAGCATACTATATGAAAGGTATTAAAGGTGGAGCAAAAAGTAAAAAGAGCTTAATTACCTAAATACATATGAAGAGATGGAAAATCTGTTTGGTGAATTTTTTTAGATTTCTTAGAGTCTAATGAAAAGCCTCAAAAGAAAGAAATAATACTTTAATTATAAAGTGGATATCAAAAAGAATCTAGTCATTATTAATTTAATATGTTATAATTATCGTAGAAAAAAATTGAGATAGGACGGGGGAAAAATGGTAAGAAAATCAAAAAGTAATAGCAACTTTAGGACTTAATACTGATAGTATTTTTAGAAGATATTATCGCAAGTTCTGTAGACGCAGTTTTTAATTGATACGTATTATGGTTCTGAAGAGGAGAATGTAGAACGTATTAAAAAGAGTAAAAAGAATTAAGAGAAAAAAATTAAATAAAAAAATACAGCGATTATATATGATATAGATCATATATATGCACAAAGCAAGTACAAACTTATAAAAAAATTGATGAAAATAACGTTGATTTTGCGTGTGCTAACGATGTTGATTTTATTGCATGTCCATTTGTAAGTAATTTGGATGAAATTAAAAAGGTTAAAGATATACTGGAAAAAAATAATAAAAAAAGATATTGGATTAATAGTAAAAAGTAGACTGTAAAGAAGCTTATGATAACATTGATGAGATTATAAGTTTTGCAGATTCAATTATGATTAATCGTGACGAATTAGGGGTAGAAGTTCCATACCAAGACTTACCTAATGTTCAAAAAGAAATCATAAGAAAAGCAAATGACAATACTAAAGAAGTTATATTAACAACTCAAATGTTACACTCTATGATATATAATCCACGACCAACAAGAGCTGAAGTATCTGATGTTGCTAATGCGATTATAGATGGAGTAGATGCAGTGATGTTAATAGAAGAAACTGCTATAGGGAACTATCCAAAAGAAGCTTTAGAAACTATTGATCGTATTATAAAATATGTTGAATCTCAAGATTCAGTTACAGAAAATGATGTAAAAAATAGTGACCAAAAAATGAGTATAGCTCACGTTATTTCGCTATCTACAAAACATATTATTGATTCTCTAGATGTGAATAATATTGTAACTTATACTAAGTCAGGTTCAACAGCGAAATTCATAGCGAAATATAGACCAAAAGTACCAGTTTTAGCCGTTGTACCAACAAAAGAAAAAGCTAGAAAATTAGCTTTAACTCGTGGAATAACTACATTTATTGAACCTAAAACTTTAATGATGGACGAAATGTTAGAAAATGCTGCTCTTTATTCAAAAGAATCAGGACTAGCTAAAGAAGGAGATTATATTCTAATAACTGCTGGGCAACCAGATTTAGGAAAAGAAAATACTCCGCCGACAGACTTCGTAAATGTAAGAAGAGTATAAAAATAAAACCAGTTAGAAATATCTAACTGGTTAATTTTTTTTATCATTTTTAAGAGCGAAGTAACTAATTATAGTACATATTAACATAAGTATAGTAGTTATATAAAAAGGTGTAATATATTTTTTTCTAACCTGAATATTTCAGGAAGTTTAGTTAGTACTACAGGTGTTAAAAATAACTCCAATATTTCCACCGACTAAAAACAACACTAGTCGCAAAGTTTATATATTTATTTTTCTAACTTTTTAGAAATATAAAAGAAATTAAAAGACATAGTACCAACAAAGCTAATACCTATTAAAATTGCGCCTATAGTAAACAATATTGAATTATGGAAGATTGCAAAAAAATAAAACTACCACAAGTCATAAATAACAACATAATTGAAAGTGTTAGATTTTTTTAAATTTCTTAACTAATTCACCAAATAAAAAAATCCTGAGAATATACCACTAATAGCAAGTATTGTTAGTAAATTTCGTGAAACCTCTGGATGTAGATGATATTTTTTTCAACAAGTAGAGTTGGAATTTTTTTATAGTAGCTCCCATATATGAAATACCAACTAGAAGTGTTAATAGAGTTAAGATGATTGTTTCTTTATGGAATTTTTATACTAATCTGTTTACTCTCATTATTTTTTTAGGATTTGGAACAAATACTAAAAAAATAAAATGAATATTGGCATTGCAAGAGCATAAACTAGGAAAGTATATTGCACACCATATATAATTAAATAGCCTGAAATAAATGTAGTTAGTGCTTTACCAATATTTAAAAAAATGCAGTACGCATTCCTATCATAGTTCCACGAGTATCTTGATCAAAAAAAGTCACTAATCATACTAATTGACAAAGAATTGAATAATCCAATTCCTGCACCAAGAAGTAATCTACTAATAAAAAAACAATTTTTAAAATTTGTTGTGAAAACTGGTACTAAACCAAAAATGAAAAATTATGGCTAGACCAAGTAGTACTGTATTTTTTGCCAATTCCTTTAATAATAAAAATTACTTAATAGTACAAATACTGTAATCATCATAGCTGGAATAGTAGCTAACGATTCAACAGAAGCTAATCCTATGTTAGGATTCTGAGTGTTATATAATCTGTATAAATTAGGAATTACAGGCGAAATCGCAAGATGTGACATAAGTAAAATAGAGATACTAAGTAAAGAAAAATTTCGCTAATGAATTTAATTTCATTGTCTTCTCCTTTGTAAATATTCTCTTAGGTTTACTAAGAGTAAAAAAATCTCACATTATACAAGTATAAAGAATATTATAAAAAAAGTGTCAAGAGATGAGGATTAAATAGTATCAATATTTTTTTAAAAAGATTATAGAAATAACTAGAGATTAAATATCCTTGCCAATAAGTATATAATCAGATAAAATATAGATAATAATAATTTTGAGAGGTTTTTGATAAAATGGCAAAAGTAGAAATTAAAAAGAATAGTTATGGATATGGTAGACGAAAAATTGCTATATTATCTATAAAGATGGACGTGGACTTATTGTTGATCCAGGAGAAGGATTTGAAAGAATACAAAAAAAGCAGTAGAAGAATTAAATGTAAAGATTGAAGCAATATTATTAACTCATGCTCATTTTGATCACATTATGTCTTTAGATGAATGTAGAAAGTATTATAATGTACCTGTATATATTTCTGGTCATGAGCGTGATTGGTTAAGTAATCCGGATTTCAATGGAGCAACATCATTTAGATTAAGAAGAGCACCTATAACAGATCCAGCAGAATTTGAATTTGAAGAAAACAAAAAATATGAATTAGCAGGTATGGAATTTACAGTACTTCCGACACCTGGGCATTCACCTGGTGGAGTTTCTTTTGATTTTGGGAAATTTATAGTAGTAGGAGACGCCTTATTTAGAAGTGGATTTGGTCGTTATGATTTATATGGATCAGATTTTAAAGCTTTAAAAAACTCATTAGGAAATGTACTTTTCAAATTAGATGGAGCTAAAATAGTTTATCCAGGGCATGGCGATGAGACTACTATTAAACGTGAACGTGATTTAAATCTTATTAGATATTAATTATAGTAAGGGGGAAGTTTATGAGAAAATATATAGGGAGATTGTATGTTGATTATCTTTTCTTTAATATTTTTCGTAATAAGCATGATATGTATCGTGCTTATTTCTGTGATTTTTAAAGTTATAGGTTTTGATAAAGTGTTTGGTGTAGGAATCTATCTTATTATGTGGATACTTTTTAGGGTTAGTATTTTTCAAATCACTGTGTAGTTGTAATGCTAAGGGACAAGTATGAATACAATACTTTTTTTGAAATTACGGATGAACATTTTAAATTAGCTTCAACCTCAATATATACATTCTATAAGTTGGAGAAAGTTGCACCACTAAGAAATATTTTTAGATTATACAATTAAACAAAAATATATTGACCAAGAGGTTTAACGTATTTAGGGTCAATATTAACTGTGGTTCGGATAAATTAAGTTTTTTTATATTTCAGGTAGGGATATTATTCAGTTAGAAAAATAACTTGCTAAAAAAATTTTTAGAAAATAACCTTAATTATAGGAGGTATAAAGATGAATAATATAAAAAAAGTCGAGTACATCCTTTGGTTATTATCGATACTCTAATAAAGGGATTGAAATTAAATGGAATTCTTATATTATTAGCATTAAAAAGAGCAAAACTGGAAACTTAACTTACTAATTTTTTTGTAGGTATTTTTATTGCTAATAGTAATAGGCATGTTTGATTATTTTTTTAAAGAGTTATGAAGTTCGTGATGGTGCTTTTTATTTACACGACAGGAATAATAAATAAAAAAAGTAAAGAATATAAATTTGGAAAATATCCAATCGATTGACACTAGTTCAAATATATTGTATCAATCATTTGATTTGCTTTCGGTAGATATAAATCTTGTTGGGGATAATATTAAGATAAAAACCTTTAAAAAAAGGATGTTGCACTATTCTTAATAGAGATACTAAATAAAAATTAGGAAGAGTGAAGAATGTACTTTTCTTGAAGAAGAAAAAAAGTAGAAGTAGCTCAAAAAGAAATATTAAAAACTATCAGTAAAAAGACCTTGCATTTTATGGTTTGTTGAGAGTTAGGTTTTTTTGCTGCTTTAGGTTTAATACTTGCATTTAATGACAAGATTCGAGATGTATTTAAGTATATTCTTGGAAATGAAGCTTATTTTGATAAACTACTTCAAGAAAATGCCAAGTCAGTTATTGGTGATATAAAAGTTTTAATTTTTAACAATTGGAATTTTTTTATGATATTAGTAGTTATAGCTTCAATTATTCATACGATTGTAAAATATTATAACTTTGTTCTTACGACGAAAAGAAAAATAATTTACTGTGTAAATATGGATTATTGAATAAGAAGTCGCTTATTATTGATATTGATAGAATTCAAAGTGTAAAATTAATATATCCTTTACGTTATCGTTTCTTTGGTTTAGCAAAGTTATCTGTTGAGACTTTGACTAATGATGCATCAGAAGATTTAAGTGAAAAAAATCTACGATAGACGTATTGCCTCTTGTGAAAAAAAGATTTTTGCACGAAACTTTGTAAAAAAATAATCTGAGTATTGATTTAGAATACTATGATAATGTAGAAGGGGAGAAAAATACAATCAAGGGCAAGAATAGCGATGTATCGTTGGAGTTTATTAAATTGTAGTTATTTACCGGTAATAGTGTTTGGAATTTTGTATTTTGCGAAGATCGATTTGAAACTTGAGTACAAAATATTATGTTCAGTTGTTCTCTATCTTGTTTTTGGTTTCTTATAGCATTTTAGTGAAAAAAATTATATGTTGAAGTACAATGAACTTTCTTATGATAGATATTACTTTAAGAACACATTCATGAGGCAGCTAACAATAATTACGGAATTAATCAAAGTGAAAAAAAGTAGGAACTATAAATAGTAGAACGAACTACTTTATGAACAAAAAGAAATCTTGCTCATCTATCTATAAATTCTATCGGAGTAAATTCTGATATTAATTTAAGGTATTACGATAAAGGATATAAAGAAAAAAATTAGAACGAGACTTTATAATTTCGGAGGTAGGTTATGAATAGAATATTTGAAAAAAAGTCATGTGATTTACCACCAAGGTCGGTACAATATTTAAGAATACACTACAGGGATATATGCTATATTCTTTTTTTACTACCAGTTATTGGTAAATGTGTATTTGATTATTTTACAGATGAAATAAATTATAAGTTTTTTTAGGTTTAAGTATACTAGTAATAGTAGTAATATATTATATGATAGCTTCAATTCTCCCTCCACTAGTAATTAGAAATTATTCTTATGAGGTAGATGAAATGGGTGTGTCGAAAGTTGAAGGGATATTATATAAAAAGCAAAAAAAAATTGCCATACAATACGATTCAAGATGTTACGATACATATGGGACCTATTCTAAATAAATTTAAATTAGCAAATATCAAAATAACTGGAATATATAGTAAATTGTCTATTAACTATTTTTTTCAATTGAAGAAGCGGAGAAGCTAAAAAGAAAAAGATTTTTATTTGAAAGAAGTAAGTATAATATAGAATACTAATTTTTGTACTTTATGTTTGACAAATAACTAAAAGTGTATTAAAAATCTAATATGCTGATAAAAAGAAATATAAATACTTATCAAGAGTGAGTGAGGGATAAGGCCCGATGAACTCCGGCAACCTAATCAATTGATTAAGGTGCTTTCCTTAGCAAAGTTTACTTTGAACGATGAGGTATATAAAAAGACCTTGTCTATGGATAAGGTCTTTATTTTATTTTAAATGAAGATATTAAGGATTAAGACGATAGTTTTGTATTGATGTCAGACGCTAAAAAATTTAAGGAGAAAACAATGAGCAAAACATATTTATTTACATCAGAGTCAGTAACAGAAGGACATCCAGATAAAATAGCAGACCAAGTTTCAGATGCTATTTTAGATGAAATTTTAAAACAAGATCCATATGGTCGTGTAGCTTGCGAAACATGTGTTAACACAGGGCTTGCAGTACTAATCGGAGAGGTATCTACAACAGCAAATGTTGATTTTCAACAAGTAGTTAGAGATACTGTAAATGAAATAGGATATAACGATCCAACAAAAGGTTACTCTGGTGACCATATTTCAGTATTAGTAGGGTTAGACAAACAATCACCTGATATTGCATTAGGAGTAGACAACTCTTTAGAAACTAAACAAGAAAAAGAAGAAAATGAGGTTGGAGCTGGAGATCAAGGTTTAATGTTTGGATTTGCAACTAATGAAACTCCATCATATATGCCTTTACCAATTTACCTAAGTCATAAACTTTCTAAACAATTAGCTGATGTTAGAAAAAATGGTACATTAACATACTTAGGTCCAGACGGAAAAGTTCAAGTAACAGTAGAATATGATATCAACCATAAAGTAAAAAAAGAATTGATACAATAGTTGTTTCAACTCAACATGCTGAAGAAATTTCACAAGAACAGATTCATGCAGATATCAAAAAAAATATGTGATTGAGCCTTGTCTAGATAAAGAATTATTAGATGAAGATACTAAATACTTTATTAATCCAACAGGAAGATTCGTTATCGGTGGGCCAGTAGGAGATGCAGGTCTTACAGGACGTAAAAATTATAGTAGATACATATGGAGGATTCTCTCGTCATGGTGGAGGAGCATTCAGTGGGAAAGATGCTACTAAAGTGGATAGATCTGGAGCATATATGGCTAGATATATTGCTAAAAAAATATTGTAGCTAGTGGAATCTGTGATAAAGTGGAAGTTCAATTAGCTTATGCAATTGGTGTAGCACACCCAGTATCAATTTTTTTATTGAAACATTTGGAACTTCAAAAAGTAGACGAAGGTGAAATTGTAAAAAAACTATTAAAGAAGAGTTTAGATTAACACCAAAATGGAATTATTGAAACTCTTGACTTAAGAAGACCAATCTACAAAAAAACTGCAGCTTATGGTCACTTTGGTAGAGAAGATGAAGATTTCACTTGGGAAAAAAACAGATAAAGTAGAATCATTTAAAAAAATTATTAAAATAATAAAAAGTGTTAAAGAAACGGATTAAAAATTCTAATCCGTTTCTTTTTTTCTTATAATGCTCACCTAATTTAGCGTATAGTTTGTTTTTTTATTGCAAATTATCTCAAAATGTTGTTTAATATAAATGAGGACAAGTAGTGAAAAAAATATGTATAATTTGTGGAGGGGCATTATGAATTTATACGAAAAAAATTGGAGAAGAAAATATTGATCTATTGGTTAGTTATATGTATGATGACATAATTCCTAATGACGATAGAATAAACCTATTATTTACTGAGGGATTTGATAAAATAAAAGTAGAACAAAAAAATTCTTTTAGATTATTTTTTTAGGAGAGCCAGGACATTCAGTTTTTTTGCAACTCCAGAACTAAGAAAAAAACATCTAAAATTACCAATATCAATTAATGAAGCAAAAATATTGGTTTGAAGACTTTGAATTAGCATTATCTAGATTAGACATAGATCCAGCAATAAAAAGATTTTTTTAAGCCAAAAAAATTAATTCATTAGCAACTCAAATGATAAATACAATATAGAAAAAAAGGAATTAAAAGCACTTTGCTTTAATTCCTTAATTTATTATGCAACTATTTCTTCTTCGTTACCTTTGGTAAAAAAATCTCTTAGGAATTCAGGACTAGCTAGCGAGATGATTTTTTTATTGTTGATTTAATGTTGTATAAGAATGCTTCATCTTTGTGTATTCTGTTTGCAGAGATAGCTCCTTGAATACTAGTAAACAACCATTCACTAATTGGATTACATAGGTCTTCAGGTAAATTTCTATCAAATAGACCATCAGCAAGCAGTAAACGCCAATTTTCAAGTATATCACTACATTTTTTTCTGCTATTAAAGGAGATAGTTCTGATGTCTCCATCGCAAGTAGAGTTAATGAAAAACCACTTCTTTTACAAGCTTTTTCCTTTTGAAATAAATAAATCAAAAACAGCTAGTAAATATTCCTCTAAAGTCCCTAACTTAGGAGAAATTGATTTAAACTCTTTTTTAACGTTACAATTGATTTTTTTCTAGAGCTTCTAGATAAATTTCATCTTTTCCTTTTTGGGAAATAGTAATAAACGCTACCTTTAGGGGCTTTAGCTTTTTTTAATTATATCCTGAACACTTGTCAGAGAATACCCCTTAGTTCAAACGTTTTTGGACAGTTGTTAATATAATGTTTTTCTTTAACTTTATTATTAAGTGTCATGTCGCATTCACTCCCTTACATTGAATTCTATTTTTTTATTATACAATATTTATATACAAAAAAATCAATATTATATAACAATTTTTTTCATTAATTTTTTTATTTGAAACTAATTATGGCAGCAATGAAAAACGTAATAATAATAGGATATTTACTGTTAATTTTGTATAAATAAATATTGTTTTTCAAATGTGTATTATAAGAAAAATAAAAAAACTATTTTTACATATTTTTTTGATTATTGCTTGAGTAAAATAAATACTAAAATAATAAAAAAATTCGTTTGAAATATATAACCGCATATTTGAATAAATAGTGAATTTATAGTAAAATATAACATGATATTTATTAAGGAGACTGCTATGTTTAAAAAAAGAAATTATTTCAATTATGTGTTGAATTAACAAATGGGGATTTAAGTTCAAAAAAACATTAAAAAAATTAACTAAATCAAATTTAAGTAGATTGCTTATTCAACCATTTGCAAAAAAACATACAATATTAATACTGATGAAATTTTTAGATGAATTAGATGATTTCAAAAAAACTTAAATGACTTTTTTTCATAAGAAAACTGCGTCCAGATGCACGTCCTATAGATCAAAAATGAGGACAGCTTTGTAAGTCCAACGGATGGTGTAATTTCAGAAGTAGGTGTTATAAGCGACGACAGAACATTCGTTGTAAAAAAAATCAAACTTATAATGTTCAGACTCTTGTTGGAGATAGTGAGTTAGCTGATAAATATAAAGATGGAACGTATATGATTATATATTTGAGTCCTAGAAACTATCACAGAATTCATTTCCCAATGAATTCTCAAATAAGAGATGCATATAGTTTAGGGAAATACTCTTATCCTGTAAATAAGATGGGGTTAGAGTTAGGAGATAATATATTAAGTTATAACTATCGACAAGTATACAGACTGAATGGGAAAAATTAACTATACTCTTATTCCAGTAGGTGCTCAAAATGTGAATTCTATAATTCCTACATATGACGATATTTATGTAAAAAAAGGTGAGGAATTAGGATATTTTGAATTTGGTTCTACAGTAGTCCTGTTATTTGAGAAAAAAATAATATTATTTTTAGAGGATAATTTAAAAGATAGAGAAATTAAAATGGGGAAAAAAATAGCTACAATCTTGTAGTTAATATGTGATTAAGTATGTTATTAAAAAAATTTTTTTACCAGATGATTTTTATAGAAAAAAATATGAATTTATCGATGTAGAATACATGAATATGCATAATAAAAAGGTTATTATTTCAGACTTGGATAATACACTAATTTCATGGGATAGTAAGAAAGATACGAAAAGAGCTAAACAGATGGCTTAAAAAAATGAGAAGAGCTGGATTTGATATTATAGTTGTATCTAATAATACAGAAGAGCGTGTCCAAGAATTTTGTAGACAATTAAATTTACAATATGTAGCGGGTGCTAAAAAACCATTAACTTTAGGTTTTAAAAAAGCTTTAAGAAAGATTAATAGAAAGCCAGAAGAGGCTATAGTGTTAGGAGATCAAGTATTAACAGATGTTTTTTTGGTGCGAAAAGTTTAGGGGTTATGAGCGTATTAGTGAAACCTATTTCTAAAACTGATGCATTTAAAACTCGAGTTAACAGATTCTTTGAGGCATTAATTATTAAAAATTTAACTAGAAGAAAAGCATTTCCTAAGATGAAAAAACTTGGATATAAACTGACTCATAAGAAAGAAAGTAGTGGAGGTTATATTGGATAATAAAATTTATTGTATTGGCTGTGGAGTAGAAATACAAAGTGAAGATCCTAAAAAAACAAGGATACCTTCCAAAAAAATGTTGTAGAAAAAAAGTGAAGATAGTCAGCTAGTTTGTAAAAAGATGTTTTAGATTAAAAAAACTATAACGAGGGTTTCTGATGTAGAACTAGGTGCTGATGATTTTTACCAATTGATTAAAAAGTTTATCAAAAAAAGATGCGTTAATAGCGAAAGTCGTAGATATTTTTTTGACTTTTCTGGTAGTTGGATAGAAGATGTAGTCGATATTGTTGGAAATAATAAAGATATTGTTTTTAATTGCTAACAAATTAGATTTACTGCCAAAATCTGTAAAACAAAAATAAAAATTAAACAATGGTTATTTAAAGTTTTTAAAAGAAAAAAAGGTATTAAAGTAAAAGATATACTTTTTAGTTAGTGCTATAAAAAAAATCAGGGTGTTGAAGAGGCGGCAGCCCGCTTAGATCAACTTAGAAACGGAAAAAGATGTTTATATTATAGGTGCGACAAATGTAGGAAAAATCTACTTTTTATTAATAAACTTATTGAACTAACATCAGGTGATAAAAATGTTATTACAACATCACACTTCCCTGGAACGACATTAGGTATGATTGAAATACCTTTAGATCGTGCTACAAGTATATATGATACACCGGGTATTATACTTGATTATGATATTGCTCATTACCTAGATGCAAAAAGCTTAAAAACTAGTAATGCCTAAAAAAAGAAATTAAAGCACGTGTTTTTCCAATTAAATGCAGAACAGAGCTTATTCTTTGGTGGAATGGCAAGAATGGATTTTTGTTAAAGGAGAAAGACAGAGTTTTTACACTTTATGCTTCTAATTTAGTAGAAATTCACAGAACAAAATTAAGTAATGCTGACGCATTATTTGAGAAACATTTAGGACAAATGTTAAAACCGCCATTTGAAGATAATATCTCTATTTTTTTGGGAAACAAGTTAGAAAGAGTTTTAAAATTGATAATAGAAAAAAACGGATATAGTCATTTCAGGTTTAGGATGGATTACTGTAAATAGTGATAGCGGATGTGAAATTGATATTTTAGTACCTGAAGAAATAGAAGTTTTTGTAAGAGAGTCAATAATTTAATAGTGTAGAAATGAAATCTACAAATATAAGAAACGAGGATATAATGTTAAAAGGAAAACAAAAAGACAATTAAGATCGTTAGCCCATCATTTATCACCAATATTTCAAGTTGGTAAGTCTGGGGTAACTAGTGAGATGATTCAGGGGATAAGAGACGCCCTAGAAAAAAAGAGAATTAATAAAAGTTAGTATTTTACAAAACTGTGAAGAGGATAAAGATGAAGTGGCTGAACTATTATCTGAAAGAACTTCTTCGGAGTTAGTGCAAGTAATTGGTCACACAATTGTATTATACAAACAAAGCTCTAAAGAAAAATATAGAAAAAAATAGAGTTGGTGAAGTAGTATGGCAATAGCTCTTTATGGAGGAAGTTTTGATCCAATACATATTGGGCATTTAATCACTGCTACAAATGCAGTAGAAACATATAATTTAGATAAAGTGATTTTTTTATTCCTTCTCACATTACTCCATTGAAAGATCGTGATTTAGAAGCAAGCGATATCGATAGATTTGAGATGATTCAACGAAGTATCAAAAAAATAATTCTAAGTTTATTGTTAGTGATTATGAAATAAACAATGATGGGGTAAGTTATAGTTATAATACTGTTAAATACTTTAAAGACAATTATAGAGATGAAAAAAATATATTTTATTATTGGAACAGATAGAGCAAAAGATTTGAAAAAAATGGTATAATATAGAGGAGCTTTTCAAAACTTACAACTTTTTATATTCGTTGCTCGCGACGGTGAAAAGTTAGAAGATATAGTTGAAAATGATGATTTTTTTATAAAGGGATAGATTATGAAATAATGATTTCGCCTATTATAGAAATCAGCTCTAGTTTAATCAGAAATAGGATTAAACAAAATAAAAATTGATTATATGGTTACAGATGAGTGTAAATCATATATTGAGGAGTTGAGTTTATATGGAATTTCAAGAAATTAAAGATAGAGTAAAAGAAATATTACCAGAAAAAAAGATATGAACATACATTAAGAGTAGTAGAAGTAGCTAAACATTTAGCAAAAAAACTCATGGAGCAAATGAAGAGAAAGCAGCCTTAGCAGCTTTAGTTCATGATGTATGTAAACCTATGGATGAAGTATTAATGAAGAAATATGTTATTCTTCACAACCTTGATGTAAAATTACTAGATTATCCAGTTGAAGTATTACATGGACCAGTAGGTAGTGCGTTTATAGAAGAAGAGTTTGGTATTGCTGATGAAGAAGTGAAACTAGCTGTAGCTAATCACACATTTGGAAGAAAGCATATGACTCTTTTAGAAAAAATAATCTTTATTGCGGATTATATCGATCCAGCAAGGAAACACCCACATCTAAATGAAGTAACAGAAGTTGCGGAATATGATTTAGATGAAGCGGTAAGATTAGCTGCTAAATATACTTTAGTTTACTTTAATTGATAATGATGAAAGAATATACCCATCATTATTAGAATGCTATAACTATTATAATATTAAAAAAATTATAGAGTTGGATTCAAAGAAAAAAATAAAGAGAAAAATCTTATCAGATGAAAAAAACTATAACTATTAGAAATAAGAGTGAAGCACACTTCAAAAAAAGGTGATTTACTAGAAGCAACAACTTATGAAGATCCAGATACAGTATTTGCAACTTTAGAAGTTGATTTAGTAAAACCTGTAACGCGTGATACTTTAACAGAGCGTTATGCAAAATATTATGGAGTTACTTTAGATGAATTAATAGATAAACTAGCAAAAAGATATCCAGAAGATGATGTTCTTTATGTAGTAATGTTCCATATTATAAAAAAATAAAATAAAGAAAGAGGATGAAAATGGAAGTAGAAAATTTATTAAAAATCGTCGTAGATGCATGTGATGATAAACATGGTTATGACATTGTTGCGTATGACTTAACGAATGCAGGAGTTTTATACGACTACTCAGTAATTTGTCATGCATCAACAAGCAGACAAGTAGAAGCAATTGCTCAAGAAGTAAGAGAAAAAGTTTTAGAAAGTGGAGCTACTATTCATAGTACAGAAGGTTTAAGAGAAGCTAAGTGGATTCTTATGGACCTTGGGGATATTGTTGTAAATATTATGACAAGAGATGATAGAGAGTACTATGAACTAGATGCACTATTTGAAAAAAATATCCTTTAAAAAGGTGTTTAATATGTACGAAAAATTTAAGTATTGTTTATGATAAATTGATGGATGTTGATTACGATGCTTATAAAAATATTATTAGTCAAGAATTAGGAGATAGAAAAAGATCTTCTAGTTCTTGATTTAGGTTGTGGCAGTGGTGCAATGCTGCCTACTTTAACAAAATATGGTCAAGTATTCGCAATTGATAATAGTGAACACATGCTAGCTTTAGCTAGTAGAAAAGTACCAGAGTGTAATTACTTCGCTATGGATTTACTAGAAATATCTAATTTAGGATATGAATTTGATTTTTGTCCTTAGTGCCTTTGATGTTTTCAATTATCTTGAAGATTTTGAAGATTTTAATGAAGGGTTAAAAAGTAGTTTATGACTCATTAAAAGCAGGTGGGAAATTTATTTTTTTGATATCCATACTCCTAAAAAAATTAGAGATATGATTAGTAATCAAGTGTTTGGTTATGAAGATGAAGATATAAGCTATCTATGGTTTTACTTATGAAACTGAACAAGAGTTAGAGGTAGAAAGTGAACTATCATTTTTTTGTAAAAAGAAGATAGCGGCCTATATAGAAAGTTAGAGCAATTTCATAGTCAAAAGAACATATGAGATAGATGCTATTTTTTGATTCTATTAAGAATATAGGATTTAAGATAAATGATTATTTTTTTGTGATTTTAACAAAAACAATAAAGATTTTTGATAGTTCAGATAGAATAATTTTTTTATTTTGGAGAAATAAATATGGCTTTTTGATTTTTAAAAAGAGTTTAAACACTTATATAACCCTAAAAACTAAACCTAGTATAATAAATATAGAACAAGCTAATTATATAGCGGTTAGGGGGAGTGGTAACCCTAATGATGAGAATAGTGAATATAAACAATCGATAAGCTTATTATATCCCATTGCATATGCCATTAAGATGAGTAAAAAGGGTGATTATAAAATACCTGGTTATTTTGATTTTGTTGTACCTCCACTAGAAGGATTTTGGTGGCAAGAAGGAATAGAAGGAGTAGATTATTCAAATAAGGGAGATTTTAAATTTATTTCTTTAATTCGTATGCCAGATTTTGTGACAAAAGAAATCTTTGATTGGGCTATAAAAGCTACTACTCTTAAGAAAAAAGAGGACTTTTCAAAAGTGGAATTTTTCACATATAATGAAGGATTATGCGTACAGTGTATGCATATTGGCCCATATGATAATGAACCTGAAACTGTTGAACTTATGCATGATCTTATGAAAAAAGAAGGCTATGAGTTGGATATATCAGATAATAGATTTCATCATGAAATATATATTTCAGATGTTAGAAAAAAACTGCACCAGAAAAGTTAAAAAAACAATAATTAGGCATCCAATTAGAAAAAAATAATGAAGTATAACTCAATTCAAATTGTATTTTTGAATTGAGTTTTTTTATGAATTGACATAGGTAAATTAACATAGTATGATAGTTACAGATGTAGATAAAAAAATTAAAAATTAAGGAAGATGTTACTATGGAAGTAAATATTTCAGAAGCAGAATGGGAAGTAATGAGAGTTGTTTGGAGTAATAACCAGGTTACAAAGCAAACTGGTTATAGAGATACTAAAAAGAAAAATCTTGGTCAGTGTCGACAATAAAAAAACCCTACTTTCTAGATTAGTAGAAAAAGATATGCTGCAAACAGAAAAAAATAGGAAATAAATTTTTTTATATAGTGCAAAAATGTTTAGAAAATGACTGTTTAGAAGTATTAACAAAAAAACTTTATAAGAAAAATTCTGCTCAAAAAAACAAAAAAATATAATTAAATATGCAATTGAAGAAAATAATTTAAGTAAAAGTGATATAGATGAAGTAATAGAAATATTACAAAAAAACGTAAATCAGCAAAAGATATTACCCCTTGTAATTGTATCAAGGGACAATGTACTTGTGGAAATCATAAAGAATAAGAGGTTTATTATGGATTTAAATGGAAAAAGAATTTTTAATAACAGGAGCATCAAGTGGTTTAGGACGTGAATTAGCTTACCAATTTTTCTCGAAAAGGGAAATGTAGATCTTATTTTAGTAGCAAGAAGAAAAAGAAGCACTTGATAAAGTTGCTAAAAAAATGTGAAAGTCTGGGAAAAGTTATGACTGAGACTTATTCGGTTGATATGAGCTCACAAGAAGAAGTAGAAGAATTACTTGGAAAAGTCAGTGATATAGACATTCTTATTAATGCAGCAGGTTACGGACTGATGAAAGACTACAGTGAGTTTAGTGATCATGAGATTGTTAAGATGTTTGATACAAATGTTATAGGAACAATTCAATTAACTAGTGAAATAGCGAAAGATATGCAAGAAAGAAAAAGCAGGGAGTATTGTGACGATAGCCTCTTTAGCAGGAAAGATAGCTACTCCAAAAAAACATCAGTATACTCTGCGACTAAGTTTGCATTAATTGGGTATTTCAATGCATTAAGATTAGAGCTGAAAAAGGATAACGTACATGTAATGACAGTTAATCCTGGCCCAGTAGCTACAAACTTCTTTAACATAGCTGATAAAGATAAAACATATATGAAAGCACTAGGTAATAAATCATTAACACCTAAACTTGTGGCTTCTAAAATTATTAGAGGGATAGAAAGAGAAAAACGAGAAGTGAATTTACCATTCATATATACTCTAGGAGTAAAAAAATAAGCCAGCTATTCCCAAGACTAAGTGATAGAATATTAATGAATATGTTTAAATAAAAAAATTTGAAACTTGCTTTTTATTTTCAAATTTGCTATAATAATTAAATGCTAGGTGGGGAGTTAGCGGTGCCCTGTACTTGCAATCCGCTTTAGCAAGGCCGAATACCGAGATGCGGGTAGAATAGGGAATGTCGAGTCTAACACGTAATGTTGAGACTGAGGCTCCTTACGACGCAGTACTTATGAACCATGTCAGGTCCGGAAGGAAGCAGCATTAAGTAAGTCTTCTGTGGGTGTAAGTTTTTAGTCAAGGTTGAGTTGGCGATTAGACTAACGGTTTTTTAATCTATTCAAGTCTCGGTTGCATCTTATTATAAATCGATAACATCTAAAAGTATTAGCTTTTGGATTTTTTTTTGTGTAGAAGTTAAGTAAAGGAAAATATATGAAGGAGAAAGTTATGTATCAAGGTAAAAAAATATAAAAAGAACGTGGAAAGATTTTTTTATTAAATTACTTTTACCAGTATTAATTTATCAGGTAATATCGTATTCATCAGGAATGATCGGAACTTTTATGGCTGGGCACTATAGCCCAACAGATCTTGCAGGCGTTAGTATGGGAGTTAATATTTGGAACCCTGTAATGTATACATTAAATGCAATAGTTCTTGCAATAGTTCCAATAGTTTCACATTTGATTGGGAAGAAAAGAGAAGAAGAAATACCGGTAATGGTTAGACAATTTTTTTATATAGCAGTATTTATTAGTATTATTTTTAGTAATAGCACTTAATACATTAGCTGCTCCTATTGTAGATAGTTTAGGGATGGATTCAAAAAAATAGCGACAATTACTAAAAAAATTATTTATATTATGAAAGTTTTGGCGTCCTATCTATATTTTTTTATATGTAGTGTTGCGTTCATTTATGGATAGTTTAGGGTTAACAAGATTGTCGATGATTATGATGATAATTTCTGTACCGATAAATGTTACTTTAGCATATGGATTTATTTTTTTGGTAAATTTGGTATGCCTGAATTAGGTGGTGCAGGTAACGCGGTAGCTGTATCATTAACATATACTGTATTATTTTTTTATAGCTCTATTTTTTTAACTTTGAAACATCCAAAAATTAATAAGTATCAAATATTTAAAAAAAGAGGAATTAGGTTTAAATATTGGGGTGAAATTTTTTTAAATTAGGTATTCCTATTGCGATAGCTACGGCATTAGAAACAGTAGTTTTTTTCTACTTTATCTCTTATGGTATCACGTTTTGATACAACAATTATAGCATCACACCAAGCAGCGCTGAACTTTTTCAGGTTTCTTATATAGCTTACCAGTCAGTGTAGCGAATACCGCAACAATAATTGTAGCATATCATGTAGGTGCTAAAAATTATAAACTTGCAAAAAGTTATACTGCTTTAAGTGTGGCCCTAGGAGTTATTTCATCAGGAATTGCTGGACTAATAGTACTTCTTTTCGATACTCAAATACCATACCTATACAGTACTGATAGTGGAGTGATAGATTTAACTGCACACTTATTAATATTTGCGATAGGATTTGCACTGTGTGATTCTTTTGCATCTGCCTTAGCGGGGGTATTACGTGGTTATAAAAAGGTAGTTCCAATATGTGTGGCAATGTTTGTCGGATATTATATTGTAGGAATACCAGTAGCGTATTACTTAGTATTTACTAAAGGTGTAGGCATTGATGGATTATGGATAGGATGGATAATAGGACTTGCCATATATGCATTAGGAGTTTTAGGGTATTATTTAAATCTTAGCAGAGGTATAAGAAAAAAACTTAATTCAGCTAAATAAATAAAAAGGTTTTGCAATAACATTATTATTGCAAAAATCTTTTTTTATTTTACTTGACTATATTTTTTTAAAAAAACTATATAATATGATTATCGAAACTAGATTATAAGGAGAAGAAAATTTGAAAAAAAGTTTATCCGAAATGGTCTGAGTTACCTACTATTGATTTATATCTAGACCAAGTTTTTACTGTATGTAAATCAGTTAGATAGTTCATCAATTGTTGATGATGAAAAAAAGGCTTAACAGCTGCAATGATAAATAATTATGTGAAAAAAATGGTCATTTAGATAAACCAATAAAGAAAAAAATATAGTCGTAGACAATTAGCAAGATTAATAGTTATTACATGTTTGAAAAAAATGTATTTGCTATTCAAGAAATTAGTAAAACTATAAGTAGTTTAACAAAAGATGGTGATTCTGAAGCTATGTATGATAATTTCGTTATGTGTATGAATGAAGAGAAAAAGAGAAGGTCTACCAGAAGTAATAGTTTCAGCTTGTGATACTGTTAGATTATAAAAAAAGACTCATGATTTAGTAGAAAAAAATTAAAAATAAGATAATACCCGGAGGTAAATTATGTCGTGGAAGATAGTTGTGGACACTGCCTGTGATTTTAGAGAAATACCAAATAAAGCAGAAAATGTTGTCTACGAAAGAGTGCCATTTACTCTTCAAATAGAAGATAAAATATATATTGATACATTGGATATGGATATAGATGAAATGATGAAAGCAATGTATGCTAGTTCGGAACCAGCTAGATCTGCTTGTCCTAGTCCTGAAGCTTTTTTTATCAGCATATAGAGGAGCAGAAAAATATAATAGTTTTAACTTTAACTGGAGGACTGTCAGGTAGTTACACTAGTGCTATCGTTGCCCAAAAAAATGTTAAAAAGAAGAAGATGAAAAATGTCAACATTCATGTAATTAATACTCTTTCAGCGGGAGGACAAAATGATCTATTCCTTCTCAAGATAAATGAATTAATAAGAGAAGGGTTATCTTTTTAATCAAGTAGTAGCAAGAATGAATGAATATCAAAAAAATACAAAGCTTATTTTTTTGCATTAGAAAAAAAGTAGATAATTTAGTGAAAAAAATGGACGTTTATCTAAACTTGCTGCAGCTGTTGTAGGATTATTAAATATGCGTATGGTAGGGGAAGCTAGTAAAGAAGGAACATTGCATCTATTACATAAAAGTTCGTGGGGAGAAAAAAAGCTGTTGCTGCTGTTGTCGATGAGATGATTAAAGCAGGGTACAAGGGAGGAAGAGCAGTTATCACGCACAGAAATAATGAGAATATTTGCAAAAAAATAGAAGAGAAATTATCTGAGAAATTTTCTAATATAGAGTTTATTTCAGTACCAACTTCTGGAATCTGTAGTTTTTACGGAGAAGAAGGCGGAATGCTTTTTAGGATATGAAATATAATAAAAAAAGATGTGATTTGCTTTTAAATCACATCTTTTTATATAGACTTACTTTTTTACTAACCTTTTTAGTACTTTTTTTATTTTTTTACGAAGTTGTCTTACTAGAAAACCAATACCTTGTCCACATAAACTAAAGAAAAATATATAATAAACCATAAATAAGAATATCAAAATTTAATATAATTAGACAAGATAATAGATAAAAAGGCTCCTACGAGAATAGAAAACAAGTAGCTAAAATCCTCTTTATTATATGCATATAGAAAAGATATAATGAAATTGACAATTGGATATAAGAAAAAGAAGTAACCATATTATCATTCCTGATCTATTTGATATAAAAATAAGAACACAGAGGAAGTATTATAAATAAAAAAAGAAAGAAAAAAATTAAATAGGGTACTTTTTTTCTAAAAAAACTTCTTCATTGTCTGCCTCCTAATATAGTGTTATTCTAACATATATCTTTTTTTAAAAAAACAAATTGTGTGCCGCTTTAAAATAAGCTTTTTAAGTTAATAAAAATAGATAACAGAATGTCTAGTAAATAACAAAAACTATATGAGCTAGTTAATTGACTAAAAATGACTTAGTAGTATAAAGTGATATTATTAAAAAAAATGGAGGTATGTCTATGTCATTTGAAGATAAAATTAACCAAGCTAAAGATTCTATAAAAAGAAGGTTTAGAAAAAAATTACCGGAGATGAAAAATATCGAATTAGAAAATGTAGTATCAAAAGTAAAAAGAAGTAGCTGAAGGTTCAAAAAGGTAACGTTGAAGGTGCTATCGACACTGTAAAAAAACTTATTTAAAAAAAGACTAATTTTTTTAAAATTTATAAAGAAGCTCTATAATTTTTTTGTAGTTGTTAAATAGCTATAAAAGATTATAGAGTTTTTTTATTGTTGAATGTATACCGAATATATAAGAATTAAAAAAAGTAATTTTACAAATGAGTATCGTATGAATATTTTTCAATAATAAAAAGAAATAAATAGTTATATATGATAAGTGAAATCAATTAACGTTGAAAGTGTTAGAAAAAAATTTAAGTTTATTCTTAAATTTAATATATTCTATAAGTTAGAGGTATTTTTTTATTATTTGAATATACAAATATATATTTATTTTTTTGAGAGGTTTATTAATTAGAAAGAAGAAGGAATAAGTAAATTTAAAAAAATAATAATATTTAATTAAAGTTATTTCTATAACTATTTTTAGGAAATCTCAAAGATGATAAGAAAATATAAGGATATAGAATATTATCACATCAATATTGTGAGCGTTTTTCTTTGATTAATACCATTTATTCATATATAGTAATAATTAGATAGATATTTGTATGATATTTAAATATAGGGACAAACAAAGTAAATATCTAAATAATTATAGGGAGGTGTTATTATGACATTAGAAGGTGGAGTTAGTGTACCGGCAGAAGAAAAAGAAAAAAATATCTCTAAAGCTGTAGAAGAAGTTGAAGATAAAAAAACAAATGAAGAGATTGACAAAATTGCCGATGCGACTAAGGAAGTAGTAAAAAGATGTTGGTGAAAAATAAAGAAAAATAATTTATTACAATAACTAAGAATAATTTAATTAAATTAGGAGGTAAAATTATGTCATTAGAAGAAAAAAATTAGAACAAGTAAAAAGGTTCAGTTAAAGAAGGTCTTGGAAAAAAATAACTGGAGATAAAAAAACAGAAAAAAAGAAGGGACTGCAGAAAAAAAGTAGTTTCTAAAGTTAAAGAAGTAGCAAAAGATGCAAAAAGATGCTGTAGAAGGTGCAGTTGACGGTGTTAAAAAAAGCTATCAAAAAGATGAAGAATAATTTTAATAAATAATTGATTTTTTTCTTTCACTAAAATAAGCTCTATCAATCTTTGAACAAGTAAAAGCTGTTATAAAGATTATAGGGCTTTTTATTGTTTTGAATTAATTTGCAAAGAGAATAAGTTCGCAAAAATACGTAAATTTCTAATGTGTGGGTCAAATGTGGGTCAAACGGCAAAATAAAAAAAGCCTTAAACGTTGATACTTTAAGGCTTTTTCTAACTTTATTATTTAGTTTCTCTGTTTTTACTTTTGGATGTTTTGACAACTACTAACAGGGGATAACAGTTATAAGATTAAGGTTTTTATAAAAATCTTTCTTCCTATATTTTTCCTGTGAAATTTTTAAAAAAACATTGTTAATTACATTGTCAAAAAAATATTCAATTATCTAGCACATATCAAAGGGATTAAGTTACTTTTTTTAATTAGAGATATCTATTGCCGCTATATCCCGAAAAAAATATAAAGATGATGTTTAATTATTTTAATAATAATTAAACAAATTAAACCAAATCTAATTCACGTTTTAAAGCATTTTGTAATACTTGACTAAAAGTTAATTTTTGTTATCAGTAGCTAATTCATTCAACCAATAAGGTATAGTTAAAGTTTTTTTAACAGCTTTATTGTCTTCTTTTTTTCTTGCAAAAAAATAGTATCTATAGTAATATACTGTAAAAAATCATCTTCACCGTCTGCTAGATGTTGTAACTCATTAAAAGTTCTAGGCGCTTTAATTTCAAAACTCTTGAGTAATAGTGTGTAAAAAGTTTGCGTTTAAACATACGACTATAGAATTGAATATCCCCGTGAGCATAGCCATTTCTACGAGCATCTTGAGTAAGAGGATCTAGATCTACTTGAGCCTGAGCATAAAGTTTAGCCTGTAGTTTATCAGATTCACTAAACATACCATAGGTAAACTCATAGTTATCGTAGAGTCGTTTACTTTGTAGTACGAAAATAGTTTGTCATAGAGTTCGCCTTTATTGTAATTAGTAAAAAAGCTACTAAGTGAAAAAAGGTAAAAACTTAGTAGCTTGAGAGCAGGTCTATCAATAATGATAGACAACAGTAATGAAAGGTTATTTGGTTGGAAAGCTCCCTCTTTCCACGGTGGCAACGTTTAGCAAGGTGCTTTGCGTCAATTACCATCGCTTTACCAGCCAATCTCTTTAGGTAGTCATGATCATGCCAAAAGATTCTCTTACGCCTTTTGGCGAAGCCAGTTCACTTTACTATTCGGAAAAGTGCGAAAGTCCGAAATGCGTGGAAGCCCACAAGAATTTAATCTTGTTTTCTATCTTCACTTCAACCGTTAAACGGACTTGACTTTTTGTATCAAAACATTTAAAATGAAGGTACGAAGTATATGTGTAGTTCTGATGATTAGTCCTCTGGTTGTCAGACGCACTTTTTATTTAATTGTCAATGATCATGATTTAGCCTTGAAGATAAGTTTATTATTTTCAATCGCTATACAACTATCAGTTGTTGATTATATCATACAACCGTTAGTTGTAAATGCTAACGGTTTTCTGTAAGAATTTAAAATATTTTTTTGAGGTCACATATGGAATTCGCAGAACACTTGAAAACACTAAGGAAACAAGTAAAACTAACACAGGCTCAAATAGCTGAAAAACTAGATATTTCCCAACAAGTATATGCTTCATGGGAACGTGGAGAAAAAAACAACACAAGAAAATCTTGTTAAAATTGCACAAGTTTTAAATGTATCAATTGATTATTTAGTTGGAAATTCAGAGGAAAAAAATCAGTTGAATTAGATAATATTGAATTACTTTTTCCGTATGAACTCAAAGGGACTGACAGAAGAAGAAAAAGGAAATCTTTAGAAAAGAATTGATTGAGTTTATGGAAGAACGTAAGAAGGCTTTTTAATAAAAGAATAAAATGAACTAGAATTGTGAATTAAAAAGTGGTCTAACCAATGGTGCAACTCTCTAAAAATATTCGTGTCAGTGTAGTGACTATTTTTCTGACAAAAAAAGTGTGGTACCTATGCTTTTTACAATATGATTTGAATGATGGAAAAAGATTACATGATTTCTATAAACTATGAAAGAGAGGAACTAGGATATTATGAACAATATTTTTTTAATAGTGTAATTGAAAATCGTGGTCTTTTTTGCAATAATTTCCTCTGCAATCGTAGGCCCTTTTTCTATTACATTTTTTTAAAGGATAAATACAATAAACGCAAAAAAATTACCATTGAGGCTGAGGAAATATATAATGTAAATAGCTTTACTGGTGAGAAAGAACTAGTGAATGATTTCACGAACCAATATTCAAATTTAATTTATCATAAAGTTACAGTAAAGACTGTAAATCCAGAAGTAATAACCTCAATAGCACTTAATGAAATCAGAAAAGAGCCAAATAATCTTGCAGACATAAGGTATGATGGTGGTCTTTATGAAGCTAAACAGAAGTACTTGCTAATTGCTTATAATAATGGTAATCAGAGTGGAGAGACTGGCGATATTAATATTACTGTCTCGGCAATTAAGAAAGATACATGGGATAAGGTTAGACTTGATTCGTTTATCTCAATCAATTCATCATTATCTCCTGGTGCAGTAATAAGCAAACATAAAGTTGATTTACTTAAGTACAGGGACAAATTTAAAAACAATGAAGAGTATGTTTCTTTAGAGATTCAGTTTAAAGACCATAAAAATTCAATTCCTGAAGGTGTAGCAGTATATAATAGAGATACTGGCCACTTTGAAACTGGTCTAGGTGCTAGTCCAGGACCGTCTATTAAAGAGGTTCCTTTCTTTAATTTAAGCAAAACTACGAAAAAGGAAGAAAGACTTTGTTCTCAACATATTGAAAATATTTCAGATATTTATTTTACGGTATTTGTTGAGGAAAGTTGTGTCCTTTCTTATATAGTAGAGTTGAAAAGTAAAAAGTAAAAAAAATAAAAAAAGTAAATATAGTCAGACTATTAAAATAAGAGTTCCAAAGTATAAACAAGAAAAAAACATGTATGTATGGTTATTTTTTTATTATTTAATAAAAAGATCATAATCCAGATTTACGTGACTTTAACTATTCTTTTGGATAAAGTAAAAATATTTACAAAAAAAGACCTTGTGTTTGATAAATATGAAGCAGCGCAAAAAAATATGCTAAAAGTATGTTTAGACTATGAAGTTTATAGTGAATAATTGACTATATAAATTATTATTTAGAGGACATCAAAGAATATTCTAGTTTGGTCTACTATAGGGCTGTAAGAGTGGATTACATATTCTAATATAGATTGTTTTTTTAATAAATCTTCGAATGTAATATTATCCATATGGCCCCCTTTCTAAAAATTTTTTTGTTTATTTTTTTACAGTTATAGTATATTTCCCTGTCACAACTTTGTCAATATAATGTTTATATTATTTCGTATTTAAAGTTGTGAAATTCACTATAAGGTAAAAATACCTAATACTATATAGAACGCTCTCAGAATAGAAAAATACAAGCTGATTTTTGATATAATAAATATAGATTTCTTAGTAAGAAAAAAACAAGCCGTGTTTTTATGGTACATGGCTTGTTTTTTTAATTTTTATTAATTATACTTACAGAATGTTCTAACTAATTCCTGACAAGCAGTTTCTAGCCGTTTCTGTGTATAAGTGAATGCGTAAGGAGAGTAGGGGGCGCATTCACTTTCTATTAGTGAAATACCCTCAACTTCTTTAAGATAAGAATTTAACTTCGCTAATAAATAAACGTCTTTATATACATTTACTGCATTGTGAAGTAGTTTTCATGGGGTTATAAATGTCAAGTTTTTGACAAGTTCTTAGAGCCATTCAAACGCCGCATAACGTGTTTAATTTATTATTTGATGTAATTATACCATTTCATCTCTTGAAACGATCTAGTGTTTAGAATAATGCATAATAATAAAAAAATCTAAACTCATGCAGTAATACACTTGTTCAGATTATATATATTAATCGTACACTTCTCTACGGTGCCTATAATACACCACTACTTAGTTTAGTACAATTTGTTAAGTTGGATCTCTTATCTTACGTTTTTTTCAATGTAGTATTTTGTAGTAATTATATATATAGGTTTCCACACTCTCATTTTTTTCAACATTTTCACTTATACAGAATTTTTATTCAAACATTTTTCAAACAATTTAACTTTCACACGAAAAAAATATGTACAGTGACGGCGTGAAGTCCGAACAGCATAGTTGAGAGGTACTATCCCCCTTTAAAAAAATTCTTTTTTTGATCTATATGTTTTTATTATTTAATATTTTTTTGAAAACTCCTTTAAGACAGCCGAAACAGCCGATTTTTAAAGGTATATAGATTTTTTTCTGCCAACATCTGCCAATATTTCTATATATGTTTTAATCTTAGGATTTCTTAGTAATCTACCTCAGTTAATTTATACTTTTTTTCGCTTCTTAAAATGGTGCATTTTATGAATTTTTTTCACGCTTCGTTCACGCTTCAATATATTTTCATCTAAAAAAAGACACCTAATAAATAGATGTCTTCATTGTTCGTTCACTGTTCAGTACTCTTACTTTTTCGTATATACATTTTAACCTTAGCATTTCTTAGCATTCTACCTTAGTTAATTTATACCTTTTTTTCAGCTTCTTAAATTTGATATATCCTTTCTCAGATAGTAGATTGAATAAATTAGTTTTATGTTCATCTATTATCTTGTTTTTCTTCATCAGTTGCTTTACGTGATAGATTAAAATATACAGCTATCAGAATTTCGCGTTCTAAGCTGTTTATTTTTGTTTAGGTAGGTTTCTATTACCTCCGCTGCTTTAGAGGTCGTATCGTCTATAAAAACGTTCTATTACAAGGTCTAGTTTAGATAGTTCTTCTCTTGATAACTGCATATTGTTTATTACTCCTTAATTAGCTTAGCTATGTGTAAGTAAGCTAAGGTAGGATATGTTGAATAAGGCTCATTATCTTTAAAATACTCTATATTTAATAAAAAAATTCATCTTCTTGTAATTCTTCATTGATGTGTTTGTTAATATGAGAACTTAAGTTCTCCAATGTTTTTTTCTTGATATTTCTACCACTCTAACTATTTTTATACATTGTCTTATCTCCTTTTAATTAAATTCTACTGGTAACCATTGATTATATGATCTATCAGTTTTATAAATAGGTAGTGTTAATACTTTTTCCATCAATATAATATATTAGTTCGTTAGTAGGTCTCATTGTGATTAATTTACTATTTAACAAGTCATATAGTAGATCAGTTGCTCTAGTGTTCCAACCACTCCAAAAATATTAGATTTTCGTTCTTTCTACATATTGATATATCACCTTGGTATTTAAATCCTATTTCATCAAAAATAATTTTTCTATTTCTACAAAAACTTACTCCTGTTTTTATGTTTTATTAGCTTCACTAAGTCCAATTTGATTTTCTTTAAGTTCATATATAACCTCTTAAAAAAATTTTTATTTTTCTATTATTTTTTTGTTATCTTAATTCTTAATTTGTTATCTTAATTTTTTTGTTGTTCTTAACGTTAAAATAACAAAGAAATATTGTTACATCAATATTTGTCAAACTCTGTTATCTTGTTATCTTATTTCTGCAATGTTTGTTTCCTTTTTTTATGGTTATATCAATTTCTATACAAATATATACTTATTAAAAAAATATTAAACAAAAAAATCAATAAATTAAGATAACAAGATAACAAGGCACTATAAACTATTGATATAATAACCTTTTTGTTGTTATCTTAATAGGAAAAAAATAAGATAACACAAGATAACATAAGATAACAAAACTAATCATTATTAATTACTACTTGATTTAAACTATTGATAGGTTTATCTATCAATAATTCTGATACCGATACTCCGTAACGTCTTAATTCTGATATATTAGCTTCTGTAAGCCTACAATTTTTTTGACAACGTACATATAATTCTGTCCTTTAAAATGGTTATTTATATGTTTTTTTCAAACTGAATTCCAATTCGTTTACGTGAATTATAACCGTTATCGTAACAATATTGCTCATATTCTCCCGTTAGTTTTTGCAATAGGGAAAGAACTTATATGATGATAATCTTTGTCAATGTAATGCAACATAAAAACTGTATACACTATCATTTTTCAGTCCTATACTTCATCAACTCTTGTTGCACTATATTAGGTGCAATAAATTTATCAAAGTCAAGATGTAAAGCCTTATATAAAAATATATTCAAGTACTATTTTTATTTTTTTAGTTTTATATCTTTGATACTTTCATCTTTTTATTCCCTCAAAATTAGCTTTTAAACGGTATTATTAAAAGTCTATTAAGTACTGCTTCTGATTTATCCTTAATGGGTGGCACTCCATTAGAATTAAATAGTAATAGTGTTTTAAAATCATAACTTCTCACATCTTTTCTTTTACGTTCATAGTTAACGCTCTCACCACTTGAAATGCTTTTCAGTTTATCCATTTCATCAAGTGGTTTTGTTCCAACTTCATCACCATAATTACATATTTTTCCCTCTAGTGAAGTTAAACCAAAACGACTTTGTAATTCATGTGGAGTAGCTGATGAAACATTTGTATCACCTATTAAATTAACAAGAACTTGTCTAAAGGTACTTTTACCATTTGTACCACTTCCCAACATGATAGCTATTTTTCTTCTAGTCTTATTAGGGTTAAGTGCTTCATTTGTTAATTGCCATAATAGTGTTATTACCTCTTCATCATTACAGGCTATTGACTTTTAACCATTCATCATAATTAAAGAATTGTTCTTTAATAGCTTCATGGTTTTGTACTGCATTTGAATTATAATTAGTAACAACTTTGGCGGTTATAAAAATATTTTTGGATCAAAAAGGCTCTAATTCTTTTGTTTTTTTGTATTAAATAAACCATTTCCAACTGCTACAAGATGTTCAGGTCTATAGGTCTTCTCAAACCTTGTATTTGCTCGTAAGTCTTCGGTAATATCTTTCAATTTAGTTAATTTAAACCTAACCTCTAATTTTTTTAATACAAGTCTTGATATAATCTTCATTTGATGTATATATCCCTCTTGAATAATCATAAAAAAATACAATAGTGATGTTTCTTCACTTGTACCACTTTTTTTAATGGATATATTTTCAAGTAAAAAAATTTAGCAATCATATAAAATGGCATTTGTGGTACAGTTTCCTTACCTGTTTTTTCGTTCATAGTGGTGTTTTCTACTCTCCACTGTTCACCAGTGGTAAATAACCTCCAGTGAAGTTCTCCAGTGCTTGAAATAGGTTTATTTAGCTTATATCGTACTAGATATGAAAAGTTCTTATCTTTCTCATTTCCAACTATCTCAAACCTTTGTAACATTGAATAACTCTTTTTATTATTGAAATAATTAGGGTCGTTTTCCCAACTCTTAATAGCGTGGTTTATTTTGTCTTGGTTCTCTTGGCGGTATTTATCGGGGGTTTTTCCTATGTTTGCTAATAAGTCAGAACACTCACAAGCAACATCATAGCTTATTATGTTGTAACAAAAATCACGTGTTAAGGATAGCAATATTCCTAAGGCTCTATCATATTCTTTACTGTCACCAGTGTTGATATTTTCATAATCTAACTCTAAATACCTATTAAACATTTCTGTATATTCTTCATCAGTTATTAAGGTGTTAGTATCAGAAGCTGTATAATTAATAATAACTTTCTTTTCTTCTTCAACCGCTTCTTGTACTGGATAAGGTAAGCCGTCTAGGTGTTTAATGAATATATGCTCATTATCACGCACTGCAATAGGTAAGCCTTGCATTTGAGACCATGTCCAACTACTAGTATCATACTTGATGTTCAGAAGCTCCATAACGTGCTGTATAGTCGGTTTGTATTCATCTTTGACTATATCCCTACTAGGTTCTAATACAAGCCTTAAACGTGGGTTATTTGGCTTATGTGAGATAGTTGAGTATAAAAGGTATTTATAACTTGATAATTTTTCCTGTATAATATCTTGCACCTCTTGAGATGTTTTCCCTGTATCCTCTATATCGATTACTATTAGATCCCTTGAATTTAAATTACTATCACTTCTTGTATAAGTTTTGTCTTCATTCTGTTTCATATCTCCACTAATAAAACAAAGCATTTTAAAGTCTTTATAACTCATAATATCTTCATCACTATTAATTACTGGTGCTATGTATTCAGAAATACTTTTTAAATGCTGTTTTATTAATACTAATAGCTTTTAAACTCATTACCATTAGTACCTTTTTCGTCTATAGATCAAATTACATCACCTCTTTTTAATGTTTGTTTAACTTTGTCTAGTTTCTCATAGAATAAAAATAGATAATTCTTCTGATGTATTGATAGCTATAGCATTAGTTAAAGTATGTAAGTTGTTTCCGTCATTTACTTTTATCCCAATACTTATATAATTCTTCACTACTCATTGTTGAATTTTTTTAATTCTTCGGGTGTAAGTACATCAATTACATCTGTATGAGTTGCTAATAACTCCATTGAAAGTTGTAATATAGTCAACCTTTGTTCTATTTCTTCAATGTGTTTAATCGCTTCTTGTTTATCCATTTTTTTATTCTCCTTTTTTTATTAACTTCTTTGATATGTGCTAGATCTCTTAAATTTAAATTGTATTTTCTTTTTAAAAAAACTTATTTACTTCACTTTCTAAGTAAATGTATTGTCTACCTACTTTAGTAGGTCTTAAACCTCGTTTATTAAGGTCTGATAGGGTATCAACCCCTATACCTAAGTTTTTCGCATAGTTCTGTTTGGTTGTAACGTCTATCTTGTTTGATTTCATCTTTCAAGATGTCCTTGACAATTTCACGAACTGCGTTTATAACTTGTTGTTCAAAAATCTTCACTGAACATATACTCACTCTCCTTTAATAAATGCTGTCCATAAATAACGCTGTTATGTACACTAAAGCTGTTATAAATGGTATGAATACCACTGCAAAACATAATGTATTAATGTATAATTCTTTATTTTCCATACTTTTTAATTCCTTTCTTGTGTTATAATGAAAGAAAGTATTTTTAATTAAATACTTCCTTTGAAACCTTTTTAAGTAGTTTAGTTGGTCGCTAGGTACTTAAAAAGGTTTTTTTCGAACAAATCGAACTATAAATTTTTAAAAAAATAAACTATCAATTGTTTCATTGGGAAAGTATTCTTTGAAATAATTCAATAGTGTTACTTTTTTTCTTTGTCGGTAAATGATACTAACATTCTTTCTTTACGTCCATATACTACATGGTGTATATTAAGTAATTCACTTATTTCTTTTTGCGTTTTACCTAATGCTTGTCTATAAGAACGCACTTTACTTATTTTTGATAGGTTGCATTAAATCATCTCCTTCTGTATACGTTTCGAACTTATCGAACAATCATATTTTTACACCTATTTTATATACTAGTCAAGTATTAAATTTAATTTTTTTCGAAAAAAATCGAACTTTTTTTATTTAATTTTTTTATTAATTATAGTGTATAATTTATTGTATAATGTTATTAGAGGTAAAAAAATGAAATTCAATATAGATAAAAAAATAAATTAGGTCATCGTATTTTTCAAAAATAAGAAACAACATGAATTTAACTCTAGGTGAATTCGGAAAAAAATTATAAATGCTAGTAAAAGTAGTATTTCAGAATGGGAAAAAAAGGGAAAAAAATGTCCCTAATCGAGCAAGATTAGAAATTATAGCTAAAAAAAGGAAACATGTCCGTTAATGAATTGCTATATGGTTCAATTGATGAATTTTTTTAGAAAATAATATAAATATACTAATTGAAAATAGTGACTATCCTTACCCATCTTCTTTTTAAAAGTTTTGATATAAAAATATGATGTTATTGATTTTTATTGAGATGCTAAAATTCTCTGATAATAAAATTGTTGATATTGATAATATAGATGATATCGTTGAAGTATTCTATATGTATTTTTAACAACAATATAGTAGATGAGGTTTTTAGGGAAGATTGATGAAATCGTAAAATTATCAGAAAAACAACAAATCAGAGGTTGTAAAAAGTATTACATGATTATTTTTTTCAATAAAGGTTATATTTTTTTATCGATTTACGTGATAATAAAAAAAGTTTAAAAAAATGAATTCTATACATATGCTTCAAATTATGATAATTTTTATCAATTTTTTTAAAAGAGGGTGATTTTAAACATAAAATTAAATTTTATCCATTAATCATGGAACTAATAGAGTTAATATATAAAGAAATTGATGGTTATTTTTTTAACAATAAAATCATCTCTTAATACATATTCTTTAAAAAGAGATACTAGATTATAATGATGAACATAAAGAAAATGATTTTTTTCCCTATCATAAATTATTTTGCTGGAAAAAGATTACACGCTTATTGAATTAAAAAGAGAATAAATATAAAATAACTGGCTTTAAGAGTGTAACTGGTATCTATAATGAGGTAGAAGATACTTTATATTATTTGGCTCATTACAGATGTATAGATAAAAGTACCACTTAACACAGAAGCTGAATACTTTATTTTAAACCACGATAACACTTATCAAATAACTAAAATAACTGAAATACCAGACTGCAAGTATATAGCACCTATTATAGGAAGATTAGAGTAATTTAATGAATTGTTAGATAGCTTTTAATTAGCTATCCATAATGGTTATTTAACCACCGATAAATATATATAAATAGGAGAAATAAAATGAAAAAAACAAAAATATTATTAAGTAGTCTATTAGCTGGAGCAGTAGTATTAAGTGGGTGTTCTAGTGATAAAATAGCAGATAACAAAGATAGCTCATCTTCAACAGAGCAAAAAAACAAGAAAAAAAAGAACAGTAATGAAACTACATTAGGTAGCCCAATTATTTTTTTGATAAACAAGCAGAAATTACAGTAAAATCTGCGACTTGGACAGATGAAAGAAATGGTTACGAAAGTAAGCCTGCTAAAAAAAGTTTTTACTTGTAACATACGATATTAAAAAAATCTTTCAGATAAAGACATTCCAGTAGGAGTAGAATTGAGTTTATATGTTAATGGAAAAAAAGCTGAATCATATCCTATTCAAGTTACTTTAAATAGCCTTTCTCCTAATAGAACACTGGAAAAATGCAACTCATGCATTTGCGGTAAATGAAGAAGGCTCTTTAGAATTGGAAGTACAGCCTTTTTATGTCAACTAGTGGTAAAAAAATAATTAAATTAGATGTGAAATAATCTCAAAATAAAAAAAGCACCAGTAAATAATACTAGTGCTGAAAAAAATGATAAACAAGTTTGATATTATAGTAACTCTATTATATCATATAAATGTTGTAATAACAAGGTTTGTAAGCTTACTTAAAATAGATACCCATTTAAACGGTGTATAAGCACGCTGTTTGTCTCGGGATGTAATTATATTAAAAAAATTATTTTTAGACGTCTTCACGTTTGAAATACAAGGTGTTTTTTTATAAAAAAATTTATTAATTTCTTTGATATGTGCTAGATTGAAAGGAAATGATAAAAAAATGATAAAACAATATACTAAAAAAATCTGATGGAAAAAAACTACTATATGGTATATATTTATCTTGGGAAAGATGAGGTTACTAGAAAAGATAGGTATACTACTAGACGTGGTTTTTAAAACTAGAAAAGAAGCTTTTACTTTGTGAAGCAAAAATTAAAACTGAAATAGCTAATAACGGCTTACTAAATACAGATGTTACAACATTTAAAGAAATATATGAGTTATGGTATGAAGGATATCAACATACTATAAAAGAAAGTACATTACTTGTTAATCAACATGTATTTAATTTATTACTTGAAAAAAATGGGGAATATGCAATTGAAAAAGATAACTCTACCTTATTGCCAAAAAAAGTGATAAACGTATACAGTAAAACTTTTTTCTCTTGCTGTTCTCAAAAAAATAAAGATCTATGGCAGCATGATTTTAGAATATGCTGTAAAAATGAAGGTTATTTATACTAACCCCATGAAAGATGTCTTATTACCTAAGAAAAATGATGATTTAACTTCAGATGATAAGGATAAGTATTACTCTAAAGAAGAATTAAGACAATTCCTTACATTAGTTGAGAACGAAAAGGATATAAAGCTAACTGCAATGTTTAGGGTGTTGGCTTATACTGGTATTCGTAAGGGTGAATTACAGGCTTTTAGAATGGTCTGATATTGATTTTTACCAACAATATAATTAATATTAACAAGACTCTAGCATTGAATACAGATAAAAAAAGTAGTAGTGCAAACTCCTAAGAGTAAAAAGCAGTATTAGAAATATTAGTATAGATGAACAAACTGCTAATATTCTGAAACGTTGGAAAAATCAAGCAAAAAGAAAAAAATTCATAATGGTAGGTACAAGGGTAAAGAAGCATCAACCTTGCTTTTACTGAAGAGGTATCAAATTCATATTTATATCTTAACTTCA